>ERZ808240.2343-NODE-2343-length-20996-cov-4.731627_pt1 | contig 20996 bp, 14 predicted proteins | sample MGYA00521084_ERZ808240 | MGnify/ENA primary metagenome ERZ808240 (study PRJEB31516, sample SAMN03275571) | gut metagenome | biome: mammalia-associated habitat; material: feces | host: Papio cynocephalus | place: Kenya | collected 2012-08-06 ...
ATTTCCCTGCCCGACGTATTTGAGCAGGCCGCCCGCCTTGAGGATCGCTTTCTGTCTTTCGGAAAAACTGCATACCAACGGAATACGGTCGCCGGTCGTTTCGTCAAACAGCGTCATTTCTCCGCTGTCCATGCCGGCATAAACATTTTCGATCTTCAGCACATCGTTCTGACTGAGTTTCTCATAGTCGTCCGGATCCTTGAATGTCAGCGGCATGATGCCTGCGTTGATCAGGTTTGCCACATGGATCCGGGCAAAGCTCTTGGTGATCACGGCTCTCACGCCGAGATACAACGGAACCAATGCTGCGTGTTCTCTGGAAGATCCCTGTCCGTAGTTGTTGCCGCCGACGATGATACTGGTGCCGGCTGCCTTGGCTCTTTCCGGGAATGTGGTATCGCACACACCGAAGCAGAACTGGGACAGGTGCGGAATATTGGAACGATATGGAAGGATCTTGGAACCTGCCGGCATGATATGATCAGTCGTGATATTGTCGCCCACTTTGAGAACCAGCGGTGCTTTCAGAGTATCTGCCTGCGGCATACTGTCCGGGAAAGGCTTGATGTTCGGTCCTCTGAGAATCTCGACTTGATCGGCTTCTTCTGCCGGTGCCGGTGCTAACACCGCACTGTCGTCGATCTTGAATACTTCCGGCATGGTGATCTTTGGCATCGTTCCAAGCAGTCTCGGATCAGTGATCTCACCGGTCAGAACTGCCGCCACCGCGGTTTCCGGCGATACCAGATAGACCTGACCGTCTGCGGTTCCGGAACGTCCCTCAAAGTTACGGTTAAAAGTTCGCAGAGAAACGCCGCCGGAATTCGGAGAGAATCCCATGCCGATGCATGGTCCGCAGGCACATTCCAGCACTCTCGCACCGCTGGCGATAATGTCGGTCAGCGCACCGCAGTCTGCCAACATTTCCAGAACCTGCTTAGAGCCCGGCGAAACCGAAAGGCTGACCTCCGGACGGATGGTCTTTCCTTTGAGCAGCGCCGCTACTTTCAGCATATCATATAACGAAGAGTTGGTGCAGGAACCGATGCAGACCTGATCCACTTTCGTTCCTTTTAAGCTCTCTACCGTAACGACGTTGTCCGGGCTGTGCGGACATGCGATCAGCGGCTTCAATTCGGAAAGGTTGACGTTGATGACCTTATCGTACACCGCATCTTCATCGCTCTTGAGTTCTACATAAGCATCGCCTCTGCCTTCTGCTTCGAGGAAAGCCCTTGTCACTTCATCCGACGGGAAAATGGAAGTCGTCGCACCCAGCTCGGTGCCCATGTTTGTGATCGTCGCTCGTTCCGGTACGGATAAGGTCTTGATACCCTCGCCGCCCCATTCGATGATCGCGCCGACACCACCTTTCACAGAAAGGATCCGGAGAATCTCCAGACTGACATCCTTGGCGGTCACAAAATCACGCAGCTTACCAGTCAGATTGACCTTATACATCTTCGGCATGGTGATATAGTACGCGCCACCACCCATGGCGACCGCCACATCCAGACCGCCTGCGCCCATGGCCAGCATGCCGATGCCGCCTCCGGTCGGCGTATGGCTGTCAGAGCCGATCAAGGTCTTGCCCGGTTTACCGAAACGTTCCAGATGAACCTGATGGCAGATACCGTTGCCAGGCCTGCTGAAGTACAGTCCGTATTTTTTTGCCATCGACTGAATAAAGCGGTGGTCGTCGGCGTTTTCGAATCCGGACTGCAATGTATTGTGATCAATGTATGCGACGGAAAGCTCCGTTTTTACTCTCGGTACGCCCATAGTTTCAAATTCCAGGTAGGCCATGGTGCCGGTCGCGTCCTGTGTCAAGGTCTGGTCGATGCGCAGCGCAATCTCGCTGCCCGGCGTCATGTCTCCGCTGACTAAATGTTCTTTGATAATCTTTTGTGCAATTGTAAGTCCCATAATCTATTCATCCCCCTGCATAATACTTTCGTAAGCGTGTTCCACGTGGGTCAGCATCAGCCCTTCCACTCTTGCAGCGTCACGGCTGCAGATCGCGTCGTAAATATCTCGGTGTTCTTCCACGGAATGCAGAATCCTACCCTCGTGGCATAGCGACGCCTTCCGGTATTTCATCAACTTGTGATGAATCGGCGACAGGATGGCCTTAAAGATCGGACTGCCGCATTCATCATAGATGATATCATGAAATTCGGTATCCAGATCTCTGACTTTGTCTGCGTTATCCTTGCTTGCGTAAAACTCCTGCTGTTCCAGAATATCTTTCAACTGCGCAACGCCGTGCTCGCTGATGTTTTTGGCTGCCATGGTCGTCGCGATGACTTCCAGTTTCCGCTTTACCACAAACATATCCTTGACGTCGTTTTCGGTAATACCCAGTACAATCGTCCCTGCCGGTGAATCTCCAATCAAAAGATCGTTTTCCAGTTTGGCAAGCGCTTCTCGAATCGGGGTTCTGCTGACGCCCAGTTCTTCCGAAAGCTTGCTTTCGCTGATGATCTCGCCTTTGGCATAGACCCCGTTTAAGATATTGCTCTCGATTCTTTCATACACCTGATTTGCCAGAGATATCGTTTTATAATCAATCATTGCGTTTGTCCTTTCTACTTGATCCCCTGCGCACGCAGCTCGGAGATCTTCTGTTCCATCTCACCGGTCGAAAGGCTGGTGGTTCTGCCGTCCGCATACATTTCGTCCACCCATTCTTTCAACGTCTTTACCAGTTCATCATCTTTGGTCAGTTTTTCACTGCCGGCCAGGCGATAGTGCTCGTTCATCCAATAAGCGATGCCGGCCAGACCGGAGGTCTTGCTGACGGATACGCCCGGTGCGCGGTTGAGGAGCTTGGTCGTGTTGAAAATATTATAGATCTCTTCGTCTTTCATCAGGCCATCCGCGTGAATGCCAGCTTTGGTGACGTTGAAGTTTTCGCCTACAAACGGGGTCATCGGTGGAATGTCATAGCCGATCTCACGCTTGAAGTAGTCGGCGATCTCCGTCACCACGGTCGGATCCATGCCGTCAAGGGAGCCTTTCAGCGAAGCATACTCAAAGACCATCGCTTCCAGCGGTACATTGCCGGTTCGTTCGCCGATGCCCAGCATGGAACAGTTGACCGCGCAGGCACCGTACAGCCATGCGGTGGTTGCGTTGGCAACGGCCTTGTAGAAATCGTTATGTCCGTGCCATTCAAGCATTTCGCTCGGTACGCCAGCGTAATGCTGCAGACCGTAGATAATGCCGGCGACGCTACGCGGAAGCGCTGCGCCGGAATACGGAACGCCGTAGCCCATCGTATCGCAGGCCCGGATCTTGACTGGAATGCCGACTTCATCCGAAAGCTTCATGATCTCATTAACAAACGGTACGACGAAGCCGTAAAAGTCTGCTCTTGTAATATCCTCCAGATGGCAGCGCGGCACGACGCCGGCTTCAAATGCGTCCCGGATGGTTTCCATGTAAAAATCCACCGCCTGTCTTCTGGTCATGTTCATCTTCTTGAAAATATGATAATCACTGCAGGACACCAGGATACCGGTCTCCTTAATGCCCAGTTCTTTGACCATCTGGAAGTCTTTTTTCTGCGCGCGGATCCAGGTTGTGATCTCCGGGAACTTGTAGCCCAGCGACATGCACTGGTCAATCGCGTCGCGGTCTTTCTTGGTGTAGATAAAAAATTCCGACTGGCGGATCAGTCCGTAAGAACCGCCGAGCCTTGCCAGCAGTTTATACAAATCCACGATCTGTTTGACTGTGTACGGCGCCATGGACTGTTGTCCGTCACGAAACGAGGTGTCCGTGATCCATACGTCCTCCGGCATATTCATCGGCACTCTCCGATGGTTAAATGCCAGTTTCGGAACTTCTTCATAATTAAACATTTCCCGGTATAAATTCGGTTCTTCCACATCCTGCAGATTATACTTGTAGATACCCTGTTCCAACAAATTGGTTTTTTTTGAAATCTCAAGCATATGACATTACCTCCCTTTCGTTTTTGAACAAAATGCCGTTCGAGACAGTAGCTCCTGCATCTTTTCTTCCTCCGTTTTCGTCATTTGCTTTCCTGCGTTAAATCATTCGTCCTTTGGTCGTATACAAGTATACCTCTATCCTTTTGATCTGTCAATACTTTTTCAAAAATTGTACAAAAAATGTTTTTTTGTGTGCTGGGTTAAATAATACTTACAGCAAAATCCCCTGAACTGTCATGCTTCGATTTTTTACAGGGCAAAAGTGCGCATAACAAAATCAAAGATTTCTATGCACACATGTCGCTCACTCATGAGCGACGCTTCGCAAAGTGCTTTTGTCGTTATTCCGGAAACATCGCACAGCGATATTTCCTACATAATAAAAAAGATACAGGAGTCTGTCCGGTAAACAGTCACTCCTGCATCTTGAATTTTTATTTCCTATCATATTCCATAATAAAGTTTGTCACAAGTTCCACCGTCTTGCTCAGATCATCCATATTCACAGTTCCTACTGCAGTATGCATGTAACGCTGCGGGATACTGATACCGCCGGCAAGTACACTGCCTCCGGCCATTGCCGCGGACCATGCATCCGTGCCACCACCGGTAATAACCTCTCGCTGAAACGGAATATCGTGCCGCTTCGCTGTATTGATAATCTTGTTTGTCAGTTTGCGTGGAACATTATTGCCCGTTGCGCCCAAGATCGGATCCCAATCATAATATTTCACAGCAGGACCTTTGCCCATCATGCAAGAGCATTTACATTCCTCCACACCCGGAGTACCGCCCGTCAGCGTTACATCGATAGCCATAAACAGTTCCGGATTCAAGCGGTTGACAAGAGGACCGCCGGCACGCATGCCAACCTCCTCCTGCACCGAACCTACCATCACGATCGTCTCCTCCAGTTCAACATTCTTCAGATTCTTTAAGGTCTCCACAAGAACCGCACAACCTGCTCTATCATCGATTGCCTTACCCGTATAATATTTCCCGCCGTTCAACACATAGCCAGTTCTTGCAAATCCCATGTAACAGCCGACTTCCACGCCGAGTGCTCTGGTTTCCGCTGCGTTTTCAGTGCCGAAATCCACAAACAAATCCTCAATTTTGATGACTTGATTATGTTCTTCTTCACTCATAATATGCGCCGGCTTCGATCCGGTTACGCCGTAAACTGCTTTTCCGTCATCTGTCATAACAACCATATCCTGGTTTACTGCAGTTCTGTCATCGTGGTAGCCGACCGGAAAAAATCTTGCGAGGCCATTGTCTTCGATATAGTTGATGATGAAACCAATTTCGTCCATATGCGCGGAAAAGACAAGCTTACGATCTCGATTTTTTCCGTATTTGATAAAAATCTGATTTCCCATCGGATCTTCAATGTGTTCATCATAAAGACCTTCCATTTCTTTGCGCAGAACGGCAGCGACTGCGCTTTCGTCACCGGATACGCCGTAAGTGTTGTCCAGATTTTTCAAAGTCTGTAATAATGATTCATATTCCATTTTATTCCTCTTTTCTCAAAGCATGACAAGCAGTGTTTCGCCCTTTGACATGCCCGAATATACTTCTATCAATTTTCTGTAAGGGTATTGTTATCGTCCCTACATGACAAATCCGCAGATCAGATAAAGCACCACGGAAATGCCTGCCGAAATGCACGCGTACGGCAGTGTCGCGAACATCAGATCCATAGACTTGATTTCACAGCCCTGCGAGCACATGATCACACCGTCGCCATACAAGCAGGTATTGCTTCCGAAGGCTGCGCCGGAAAATACCGCTGCGGATGCCAGGATTGGATCCACCCCCATTGCCTGTGCTAACGGAATGACGATCGGCAAAATGATAGCCGCCAAATCCCAGAAGCAACCTGTTGCGTAAGCATAAACGCCGCACACCAGAAATACCGCAGCAGGTAGAAACGCGCCTTTCATGATCGGCTGTGTAACACTGATAACATAATCCGCAAGCCCAAGATCAAGATTGATGGATTGCACCGCGAAAGCAAGCACGGTCAGAATCATGACAAAGCTCATGCTGACAATCCCATCGTAGCAGGCATTCAGAAGTTCCTTAAAAGTCATTTTCTTTTCTAATAAGTATAAGATAAACGCCGCCAGCACACCGGCCGCGGATCCGTAAAGCACTTCTGTTCCCATGGCCAACGTTACGGCGATCATCACGATCAAAGGAATCAAGAAATTCCATGGACGTGCCTTATGGCCTTCCGGAACTTCAAATTTATTGGCATTTACAACCTCCTCCGGTGTCCCTTCCGGAAAAACATTTCCGGTTAACGCAACTCTTTCGTAATCTTTTTTGATCAGACCCAGCTTCGGAATGATACCCAGAATCTGCAAAATACAAACAACCAGAGAAACATATGCGTAGAATGTCAGCGGAAGTGCTTTTAAATAAGCCCCCATACCGGTTCCATCCACGACAATGCCTTCGTTTTCCATCAGCATCGCGAAATATGCCGCCCATGATGACAACGGAATCAGGATGCAAACCGGCGCCGCAACCGCATTTACCACATACGCAAGCTGCGTTCTCGGGATTCCTTGTCTGTCTGTAATTCCCTTCATGGTCGTTCCGACTGCCAGATTATTCAGATAGTCATCCAGGAAAATAATCACACCCAAAATAAAGGTTCCGAATAAGGACTGCTTCTTTGTTTTGATGAACTTTCCTGCCCAAATGCCAAAGTCCGTAACTGCATTCGATCTTTCAAACAGTACGATCAGCATACCAAACATGGCGACGACCAACGCAATCCACTGAAAGCTTTCATTTGTCATAGACTTATACAAATAGCCAAACCAACTGTCCACAAATCCTCCATTCGCACCTGCCAGAATAATCGCTCCGACAGTAAGCCCGCAAGTCATGGCAAACAAGGTTCGTTTCGTCGCTACCGCAATGATCAGGATGGTCAGTACCGGAAGCAGACTGATAAAACCATACTCCATTTTTTTATACCTCCCAAAACGTAAATTCGTGTAGACACTACTTTACCATAGATTCTCCGGAATGTAAAGGCGGAAAATTGTTTTTTTAAACAAACAATTTGTAGTTTTTTTGTCATTTTTCATTTTTTTAGAAGATGAAAGAATACATAACGAAATCCAATATTTCGATTAAAAAAATTTTTTAATATTTCAAAAAAAGACTACGAAAACAACGAAAAGTGTGCTATACTATTCAAGCAGACTTTTGTGGACCATTAGCTCAACGGATAGAGTAGCGCTCTCCGAAGGCGTTGATCGGGGTTCGATTCCCCGATGGTTCACCAAGATGAGACCGCAGAATTTCAATGATTCTGCGGTCTTTTTCTGCTCCTTCCTGCAATATGAGCCCTTGGGATCGTGCCAACTGCATATACGCAAGGCACCTTAATAGCTTGCCGTATAGTATAGCCTGCAGTGTCCCGATCATAAAAGATCTACCAAATGTCCGGTACCGTGATCTCGCAGAACGTGAGGTTACCAAACACATCCGCAGTCTTGACGCGGATGCGCTTGCCTAAGATCTGTGCCGCGTCGGCTTCCCAGTTCATCTGCAGAGCAAGCTTACCCTTTTGCCTGTATTCTACCCGCTGCGCGCAAAAAACATCATCCTTCTCCTGTGCGTCGTTTTCAAACTCACAGCCTTTTCGCGTGTCCACTGCCTGCACGCCACCTTCATGCGCATCATTTCCATGCGCGTCGATGCACCAGTAATCCAGTAGCGCAAAGGCATCCTGCTTCAGCGCCTGCCGGGTTGCCTGTCGGGATTTGTTGGGCAAGGTCTCCGGCATCTGCTTTAGTCTGTAGTCTTTGAGACAAACCGTTACAAAAACCCGATCAGTATGCAACACCGGTTCAACCCGCACTTCCGCCTTAATCTTGGCATTTTCCTGCGCAAACAGCCCACTTGTCCAATGCTTTGCATCTGCCACGACTTCTGCCGCAAATCCTTCCTTTTGAAAACGTTTTATCGCATGAACCAATGCCGGAAAACCGCTGTCACAGCAGATCCAGTTTCGACCGCATTTTGCCGCTGCCGCGCCCAGTGTTCCGGAACCGCTGAAAAAGTCGCAGACCAGATCGCCCGGTCTGCTTCCTGCTTGTAAGATCCGCAGCAACAAGGCTTCTGGTTTCTGCGTCGCGTATCCCGTGCGCTCGGCAGAAGTCCGGCCGACCATATCAATTGTCCAGACATCTTTCATGTTGACCATCGTGTACCAACCATGTTCATCGCAAAATTCCTCAACCCCTTTGAAATGATAAGGCTTCAGACCGCGGTTATAGGATTTTTCTTTTGGCAGCTGCAGATAATAGCGCGGTGTCTTTGCATAAACGAGGATCGTGTCATGCTTGCGCGCAAAATGCCGCTTGCTGCTGCCACCCGATTTATACTGCCAGATGATCTCATTGATAAAGTTGCGGTCACCGAAGATCTCATCCAGAAGAATCTTGACATAATGCACACTATGCCAATCCAAATGCACCCAGATGGTGCCGTCATCAGCAAGCAGATCTCTCATATACAGCAACCGTACGCATAGCATCTGCAGATAACGTTCCATGCTGCTTTCCCAGACATCCTCGTAAGCCCGGTGCCGGATCCGTTTCGTGTTTTCCGCTGCCGCAGACTCCGATGCACCGACCTTTGCCGCCTGCACGACTGGGATCTCCGCAACCGCATCATAATTTGCCTTGCTGAAAAACGGCGGATCGATGTAGATCTGCTGTACCTTACCCTGCAAATGGCGCTCGGTAAGCAGGTATTGCATAAATTCCACGTTATCGGCACAAACCAGTATCCCACTGTCGCCTGCATCTTGGCGTCCGCCCCCCTGCAAGCGCTCGATCGTCCGGAACATCCCGGCTTTTCCCTGTTCATACTCCACGCGGCTCTGCTCGATGATCTCAGCCAAATGACAGATCAGACTCATGCTCCAAATTCCTTTCATAAACAGTCGGCTTCGCCGATTCGATTTTTAGCGGTAGACTTTCTTGTTATCCCGAAAATAGCGGAACGATATTTCCTACATAAGAAAAAATGCACCATGTAATACAGGTGCATTGGATATAGTCACAAAAGCCAAATATTACATAGTGCAATTATAGCACAATTCGCTGTCCTGATGTGCATTTATCTTCGCAATTTCCGGAATTCTTTTGATCTTCTGTGTCGTTGTCTTGATCATCGGCTCATTGCTGAGAATGAAATGATTGACATGCTTGTATTTCGGCATTGCAGCGTTGATCTCGCCGAGATCCGCGCGCACTCGATCTGCCAGATGATCGACCGTCCATTTATTTTCTTTCAGATATTCCTCCTGATAGACGATCTTCGTCCATAGCACCAGATCATTATGCTTTTCTCTGGAAAATACTAGGCACTCGGCCACATACGGCAGTCTGGAGATTTTCTCTTCGATCTCTTCCGGAAATATATTTTTGCCATTTTTCATCACAATGACGTTCTTTTTGCGTCCAGTAATGTACAGATTTCCAAGCTTGTCAAAGCGTCCAAGATCGCCGGTGTAGAACCAGCCGTCTTTCAGCACTTCGGCCGTTTCTTCCGGCTGATCTAGGTAGCCCATCATGATGTTTGGACCGCGCGCCACGATCTCGCCGATCCCATCCTCATTCTCGCCAAAGAGTTGAATGTTTACACTCGGCATCGGTTTTCCGACGGAACCGGGAGCAATATCTTCCGGACGTTCCGCTGCCAAAACCGGTGAGGTTTCGGTCAGTCCGTAGCCTTGAATCGTCACGATTCCAAATCCGTTCATACCCGCAGATGTTTCCGGTGTCAGCGGGGCGGCGCCACAGATGATCAGACGAAGATGCCCGCCCAAACCGTCAATGACCGGCTTGAACAGCTTGCGGCGTATAGAAATCCCAAACAGTTCGGTAAATTTCGCAAGTCCGAGTCCGATGCGGATTTTGTTTTCTTTCCCCTCTTTCTGGATCTGACGCTCGATCTTTTTATACATATTTTCTACGATCAGTGGTACGCCGACAAAGATCGTAACCCCATACTCACCCAGGTTTTTGGTCACATAGCGCAGACCGTCGCAAAAAACACTGCAGGCGCAGGACGCCATGAAGACCAGCGCACCGACCAGTCCAAAGCTGTGGTGAAACGGCAGGAATGCCATATTGACATCCCATGGGTAAAACCGCTCAAATTCCTGCATATCCCGGATATTGCTCATGATATTATCGTGGCTCAGCATGACGGCCTTGGAGTTCGCTGTCGTGCCGGAAGTAAACAAAATCACCGCCAACTGTTTTTCCGAAACCTCGGCTTCCAAGAATCTGCGCTCACCGGAACGTACGCGTTTCTCCCCGTCCAGCTTCATCTGAGTCAAAACCTCTCCCTCTCCCGTCATTGGCAAAAGCCATGGCACGAAGTCTGTGCAACGTGCCGCAGCCTCTTGTGCGATCGCGGTATGTTTTGCGTCGTGAAACAGAATGGTAATCCGACTGCGCTGCATGCAGGATGCCAGTTCCTCTGCTGTAAAGCCCTTGTCAAACGGTACGGCAACACCACCTCCGTTGACGGTTGCCAGAAAGACCTGCATCCACGCGTAGCTGTTTTCGCCGATGATGCCGACACGAAATTCTTTTCCCTGCATGGAGTCCGAGCAGAGCAGTTCCGTTCCCAGATTTTGAATGTCTTTATGCATCTGGAAAAAAGAAATATGCCGGATCATTCCGTCTTCTTTTACTCGAAAAGCATCATTTCCCGGAGCCTCCTCGATGCAGCAGCTGACCATATCTTTCAAGGTTCTGGCCGGGTTCTGATAAATATACTTCTTGTTTTTCTTTGTATTCATAAGCATAGGATTCATTCCCCCAATATCATTTTATATTCCTAAAATAACCTAGTATTGAATACTAGGTTATTTTTTATTATATAAGAGATATGAAATCAAGTCAACTCTTTGGGCTTTTTTTAACGCTTTCATCACCAAATCTACATTTTCTTTCTTGTGATAGTGTATCAGCGCGCGCTGCATACGCTTTTCTTCCATGCTTTTGGCGACGTAGACCGGACGCATCGTGAACGGATCCAGTTCCGTATAATACATACAGGTCGCCAGCGTGCCCGGCGTCGGATAGAAATCCTGTACCTGATCGGGTATAAAGCCGTATTCTTTGAGAAAGCAGGCCAGTTCTACCGCGTCCTCCAGGGTGCTGCCCGGATGAGATGAAATCAAATACGGGATCAGGTACTGCTTCAACCCGAAACGTTTGTTCATCTGTCTGTACTTTTTATCAAACGCAAGGAAAACCTCCTTGCCCGGCTTGCGCATATGATAGAGTACCTGCGGCGAAATGTGTTCTGGCGCAACCTTGAGCGTACCGCTGATGTGGTAGCGGCATAATTCTTCAATAAATTTGTCCGCCTTCGGATCTGCCATCAGATAATCATAACGAATACCGGAGCGGATAAAGACTTTTTTCACACCGGAAAGGCTGCGAACTGCCCGCAGGACATCCAGATAGTCACTGTGATCGACCTTCATGTTCGGACAAACGCCCGGATACAAACAATCCTTATCTGCGCAGACGCCGACTTTCAACTGCTTCCTGCAAGCCGGGAAGCGGAAATTGGCCGTCGGTCCGCCAATGTCATGGATATAGCCCTTGAAGTCTTTTTTGTGCGTCAAAGCCTCAGCTTCCCGCACGATTGATTCCTTGCTGCGGCTCCGCACCTGCCTGCCCTGATGATAGGTGATCGCGCAGAAGCTGCATCCACCGAAGCATCCCCGCGCGCTGACCAGACTGAACTTGATCTCACGGAACGCCGGAATACCGCCTGCCGCTTCATAGACCGGATGTGACTCGTTTTCAAATGGAAGCGCATATAAGTCATCCAGTTCTTCCCGTTCTAGCGGCGGCTGCGGCGGATTCTGCACCACATAAACGGTATCGCTGTACTTCTCGGTCAGCGTCTTCGCGGAAATGGCGTCATGGTTGCAGTACTGCACGGCAAAGCTCTCTGCGTACGCCCGCTTATCCGCCGCGATCCGCGCGAAATCCGGCAATGCGATTGCTTCCTCCAGTCCTGGCAGACTCAGATCCCTCGCGCGATAGCAAGTGCCCCGCACCCAGGTGATGTCTCGGGCAGCAATACCGGAATCCAGTGCTTCCGCGATTTCTAAAATCGCGCGCTCTCCCATACCGTAAATCAGAAGGTCAGCCTTGGAATCCAGTAGGATTGATCTGCGCACCTTGTCGCTCCAGTAGTCATAGTGGCCTAAGCGCCTGAGGCTGGCTTCCAGACCGCCGATGATGACCGGCACGTCCTTATAGGCCTCTTTCGCGCGATTGGCATAAACGATGACCGCCCTGTCCGGGCGTTTTCCAGGTTTTCCGCCCGGCGCGTATTCGTCCACCTTTCGCTTATGCCGAAAGACAGAATAATGGTTGACCATCGAGTCCACCACGCCGCTGTTGATGAGGAATCCCAGGCGCGGTTTGCCGAATATGCGAAAATCCTCAGCCGTTTTGTAATTCGGCTGAGGCAAAATCGCTACCTTATATCCATATCGTTCCAGCAAGCGACTGATGATCGCAGTGCCGAAGGAGTGGTGATCCACATAAGCGTCCCCTGTGACAAACACAAAGTCCGGTTGTTGCCACCCTCGTTCCTCCATCTCTTTTCGATTGATCGGTAAAAAACTCATACAGTTATCTCTGTCCTTTGTCGTACGGAATTCCCTCTGCCTTCGGTGCCTTGGACTTCTTGGAAGTAAGAGCCAGCACCACCAGGGAAATGATATACGGCATCATATTGTACACGCCACTCGGCAGATTCAGCGCAACCATAAAGTCGAAGCCGGTGTAAACATTCGACAGCGCGCGGAATAAGCCGAACAGCAGTGCTGCAAGCGCAATTTTCTGCGGTTTCCACTGCCCGAAAATCATAACTGCCAGTGTGAGGAATCCGAAACCGGCCACGCCGTATTCAAATTTCCATTCGCTGACACCTGCCGTAATGTAAACGATACCGCCCAGACCGCCCAGCGCACCGGATATCAGTACGCCTGCCCAGCGCATCTTATAAACATTGATGCCGACCGAGTCTGCCGCCTGCGGATGCTCGCCACATGCCATCAAGCGCAGGCCAAACTTGGTCTTATAGAGCGTCACATAGGAAAAAATCAATGCGATCACGGTCACCAACATGAACCAGTTCAACTCCATGCCGCCAACATGAAAAAGAAATGCCTTTTTGGGCTGAATATATTTTACAACCGAAGATACATTGTCCGGATTTGCCGCAGTGTTGATCGCCTTGACGACAACGGTCGCTGCTGCGGTACCCAGAATATTGAGCGCGGTACCGACGATCGTCTGATCGCCGTTAAAGTTGATGCAGGCTACAGCCAGAAGCGCCGCATAGACCACACCGAACAGGATGGATATGATAATGACACTCAGCACAATCACAAGCGCCGAGGCATTCGGGAGGTTCTCCGCGATAACGCTCATCGTCAATGCCCCTCCAAGGGCTCCAATGACCATAATGCCTTCCAATCCCAGATTAATGACGCCGGAGTGTTCAGAGAAACAGCCACCCAAAGCTACCAGAATGAGTACAGACGCATATAAGAGCGTATATTCGATCAGTAATGTCATGATGCCTGCCCTCCTTTCTCTTCGTTCGCTGCGTCAGTCGGCTGTGCTACCGCCCTGACCGCTGCCTCTTTTTCTTCCCGCTTGGCAATGCTCTTATTCATCACATGTCGGAAGAACAGTACAAATCCGCACAGGTAAATGATAATTGCCGAAATCAGATCGGAGATCTGTGCGCTGTACATCGTTTTGTCGAGATAAGCGCCTCCCATCGTGATATGTTGAATGAAAAAGGATGCAAAGATGCTACCGATTGGATTCAGACCGCCGAGAAAGGCTGCCGAGATTCCGTTAAAGCCCATCGACGGCACCGACGAAGTACTGCAGTTCCACTGCTCATAACCGGTCAGGTAGAACATCGCCGCACCGATACCGGCCAGCGCGCCGCCGATCGCAAGCGTGAGTACAATATTCTTTTTCTCAGCCATACCACAGTATTTTGCGGCATTTTTATTGTTTCCGGTTGCCTTCAGCTCATAGCCAAGTTTTGTTTTTTCGAGCAGTACCCAGATGCCAATCGCAATCAGGATTGAAATCGGAATAGCGATGGTTGCGTACTGATTGTTGCTGAATAATTTATCCAGCCCCACGTTCGGGAGCAATGCGCTTTTGTTAACGCCTGCGATGCCAAGCGTATACGGGCTGGTGCTTTCCTTGACTTCGGTCAGCAGAATGTTGACGCCGTACAGAGAGATCCAGTTGAGCATGATGCCGCTGATAACCTCATTGACATTGCAGTATGCTTTGAGCAGGCCGCTGATGACCGCCAGCAGCGCGCCGGAGATTCCACCGAGCAGCATACATACCCACCAAGGCATGCCCCAGGCCAACGCCGCATAAATCGCAAGCCCCGCGCCGATACCATACTGTCCTGCCGCGCCAATATTGAATAAGCCGACTTTATAGCAAAACAGAATCGAAAGTGCACACATCAGAAGCGGTGCTGTCTTGGCTAAAGTGCTGCCAAAGTATTTGAATGCGATTTTGGCATTCTGATAGTTAAAAAAATTCTTGATCAAGTCCATGATGCCCTCAAACGCACCGCTCGGATTGATACACAAGAGAACAATAAACCCGATGATCAAGCCGATGATGATACAGAGAATGGACGACAAGATTGACTGAAACGCATGGTTCTTTAGCAGTTTTCGCATCTTAAGATTCATGCTGTCCTCCTTTCCTTGCACCGGCCATATACAGTCCGAGTTCTTCCACCGTCGTGGTCTTCGGATCTAGCTCGCCGACGATCTCACCCTCGTACATGACAAGGATCCGATCCGGCACACTCATGACTTCCTCCAGTTCCAGCGATACGAGAAGAACCGCTTTGCCTGCGTCACGCTGCTGTACCAGCTGGTGGTGAATGTATTCGATCGCGCCGACATCCAATCCTCGGGTCGGCTGTACCGCAACCAGGAGCTGCGGATTTTTATCTATTTCACGGGCAATAATTGCCTTTTGCTGATTACCGCCCGACATGCTCCTGGCAATGGTCACCGGACCCTGTCCGGAGCGCACGTCATACTGCGCGATCAGTTTTTCAGCATATGCCCTGATATTTTTCCGATTCAAAAATCCTGCTTTGGAGACAAACTGCGGCTCAAAATAACGTTCCAGAACAATATTATCTTCCAATGTGTAATCCAGAACCAATCCATATTTGTGCCTGTCTTCCGGAATATGACTCATATTTTCATTTCGTTTACGAATGCTCAGGTTCGTAATGTCCCTGCCGCAAAGGTTGATTTTTCCATTCTCCACTGGCTCCAACCCTGTCAGTCCGTAAACAAATTCGGTTTGTCCGTTTCCATCGATGCCTGCAATGCAAACGATCTCTCCTGCACGTACCTTGAGCGAGACGTCTTTGACCGCATTGTTTTTATGTACCTTGCTGGCAACCGTCATATGTTCGATGTCCAGGATCACTTCACCCGGCTGCGCCGCTTTCTTTTCGACCGTAAAAGCAACATCTCGACCGACCATCATGCGGGAAAGCTCTTCCTTGCTGGTATCTTTGATGTCGACCGTTCCGACATACTTTCCCTTGCGCAGGACGGTGCAACGGTCGGCAACTTCCATGATCTCATTCAACTTATGGGAAATAAAGAGAATCGACTTTCCTTCGGCTGCCAAACCTTTCATGATCTGCATCAGTTCTGTAATCTCCTGTGGTGTCAAGACTGCTGTCGGTTCATCGAAAATCAGAATTTCATTATTTCGGTAAAGCATTTTGAGGATTTCGGTTCTCTGCTGCATACCAACGCTGATATCCTCGATCAAAGCGTCTGTATCCACATACAGTCCGTATTTTTCAGACAGTTCGTCGACTTTTTTCTTTGCCTCTGCCTTTTTCAAAAAACCATGTTTGTTCGGCTCTACGCCCAAAATGATATTATCAAGCACGGAAAAGCACTCAACCAGCTTGAAGTGTTGGTGTACCATGCCGATCCCCAGTTCATTCGCGACATTTGGGTCACTGATCTCTACTTTTTTGCCATCCTTACGGATCTCGCCAGCCTCAGGTTGGTATAAACCGAACAGAACGCTCATCAAGGTGGACTTGCCGGCGCCATTTTCGCCGAGCAATGCGTGAATCTCACCCTTGCGCAGCTGCAGAGTAATGTCATCGTTGGCAATGATCCCTGGGAATTTTTTTGTAATGTGGAGCATTTCTATTGCATATTGCTGTTCCAAAGCCCTACCTCCGTTAAAAAATAGAGGGATGCCAAATGACATCCCCTATCATTTTTACTAAATTAGCCTACAATCTGACCTTGCTCATCTACTGTTGTGTTTGTAGTCTTCGGCATGGCTGCTGTATTATTGTCGACTTTGATCTCGCCGGCGTTGAGTTTCGCAACTAAAGCCTTGTAATCTTCTTCCGTGAACGCGCCATCTTTGAATTGCGTAGACGGAGCGATCTGTACATAGTTGTCTTCCGGAACATCGGAAACAATGCCTAAATTGTCGATCTTGCCTGCATAGTCAGCCCATTTTCCATTCAGCACGATTTCAGTCAGCGCATCATAAGTGGAAGGATACAGACCCTTCATTGCAGATGTTACGGTCATGCCTTCGCCGTAATCTTTGTCGATGATCGGTGCCTGGTCACTGTCAACGCCGATGACTTTGCCTTCTACCTTTGCAGCAGCTTCGCATGCAGAGGTGTAGATGGAACCACCTGCAGCAAAGACAACTTCCGTGCCGCCCTTGTACCAGGTATCCATAACTGCCGTGATATCGGCATTACCGAAGAACTGTCCGCCGTATATGTAGTTGATCTTCACGTCTTTGCCTAATTCTGCAGCCGCCGCATCACAGCCTTGAACAAAGCCATGTCCGTAACGAACAACAGCCGGAACTGCCATACCGCCTAAGAAGCCTAAATCTTCATAGCCGAGCTTGACAGCAGCATAGCCTGCCATATAACCTGCGATTTCTTCCTGATAGATCATGCAGTAAACGTTGGACATGTCAAAGTAGTCTGCAAGATCCCAGTTGTCTGGCTGATAATCGTATTTTTCGCCCTTTGCGGTTACTGCAGCCTCCAGCAGGTCTCCCTTAGCAACGTCAAGTGTGATGAACTTTACGTCCGGATAGTTTGGAGCAACCTCTACAACGGTGCCGCCGAATGCATAACCCGGCATAACGATCACATTGTAGCCTTCGCCGATCGCCTGCTCTACCATTGCAACTCTGTCAGAGGTATTGTCTCCTGCAGGTTTGAAATAGCTGAACTGGATATCGTTCGCTTCGCAGAACGCCTTACAAGCTTCATAAGTCGTCTGGTTGAAGGACTGGTCTGTGATATCGCCGTAGTCGGTGATCATCGCAACTGCATAAGTTTCAGCGTCATCGCCGTCTCCGCTGTCATTGGAGCTGCATGCAGCCATGGCGAATACCATTGCCAGAATCAGCAATACTGTTAAAAACTTTTTCATTTGTTCCCTCCTAAATGAATTAAGAATTAAGTACACCTCAATTATAATACAATTAGTGGTAAAGGGAAAGTCATTTTTTTCATAATTCTCGGTTTTTGTGAAATTTTTGTGAAAATCCGCCGTCGTGCTGTGAAATCAATCCTGATTTTGCACCTAAGCCGCGAAGATCTGCACCCAATACGGTGTGCCGGCCGCGGAAACCGCATAGCCGACACCAATTTTTTCGTAGCTCGCGTCCAGGATATTCGCGCGGTGTCCGGAAGAATGCATCCAGCCGTCCATCACGGATGCTGCACTTTTTTGCCCCATCGCGATGTTCTCGCCTGCGCTTTTGTAGCTGTAGCCTGCAGCCTTGAGCATGTCAAACGCAGAGCCATAGATCGGCGAGGTATGAGAAAAGTATTGGTTTTCTGCCATATCTTCCGCTTTTTGCTGCGCGATCTTGGCCAGCTCGCTGTCGCTTTGCAGCGCCGTAAGCCCCTGCGCGGCTCTTTCACTGTTGACCAGACTGACCACCTGCGACGTCATGCTGCTCTGGCCGGTGCTCACCTGCTCGTCTTTGCTGCTGTCATCTCGATCGTCTTTGTTCACCTGATCATCCTTGCTGCCCTGGTCGCCTTTGTTCGCCTGATCGTCCTTGTTCTGCGCATTGCCCGGCTTCTGATCCTGCTTCGCGTTCTGATCCTTGCAGTCCGTCTTTATCTGACAGAATTTATCAAAGTCAAAGTTCGCTTTGCAGACGTTCTCCAAGTCGAGCTGTTCCTTGCAGAGTGCTTCAAAGTTGATCTGTTCTTTGCAGAGTGACGCAAAGTCCTGCGCCGTCTGCACCTTGCAAAGCTGTGCAGCGGTCATCGTCTGTCCTTGTCCTGCGGTATTAGCGCAGAATGCCGTCGATGTCGTTTTCTCTGTGGCGTAGCTGACGCTGCCTGCCCCCAGAACCATACTTATCACTAAGACTGCGGTTATCATGTTCTTTTTCATGTTTGCCTCCTTATCTCTTGCGCAGGTGTTGGTTTTCGAACCTCCGGAGGATTTTGCCTGCGCATTTGCATCAGGTACCATACAAAAACTATAACCCCTTACCTCCGGAGATGTCACCCCCTCAAAATCTGGAAACAGCCTCTTCATGTTTTTTTCACTTTTGCAATCGTCTTTTCCACATGAAATCCGTAAAAAAAGAAACCGTCGAAATTTTAACGGTTCCGATTTTGTATGATTTCAAAGCATTGCTACATTTTTCCACTCAGATACTAGGTGATAAACAAACGCAGCCGTCAAGCCCCAGATAATCTTGTCCTCATAATGGTAAATCACAATCTGCTTATGACCCACGCGCCACTTGTAGTCGCTGCGGATTCCCGTCATTTCATAAGGAAAATCCTCCGTGTTCTGGATGATATCCTGTTCGTAGATATAAGGCTCATTCTCCGCGAAAAAGCGCACCGGTACGGTAAAAACTTCCGCGACCTCCTTCTCGCTCAACCTGAGATTTTTGAGTTCCACCTCCGGCACGATGCCGACGACTGCGTGCATGGCAATGGATGCCAGCTCATACTGTGTTCCGTATTTTCCTAGGATTTCAATGTTTTTCAGGCCGATCTCCTCATAAGTCTCCCGCAATGCGCAGGCCTCGATGCTCTCGCCCGGTTCCATTTTTCCACCAGGAAAGCAGATATCGCCCGGCTGCTTGATCGTGGCGGCGCGTTTTTCAAAGAGAAAATGCATGCCGTCCTTTTTTTCCACCAATAGGATCAAAACCGCGAACTCCCGCATGATATCTATGGTTTTTCTGCCACGCTGCGCAAGGAATGTGCAGATCTGTTCTTTTCGCAAATTTTGACGCATAGTCCTGTCCTTTCCTATAAGCAAAGAAGGGCGATGGTCTCCCACCGCCCGATATTTCCAAGCAAATCCATTAATTCAAGATTTCGCATCCTTCGAAATTTACACCAATCATTTCTTCCTTTTCAGCGCTCAGGCTTACAACGAAATCCATGCCGTAATCTTTGGAGATGTCCTTCAATCTTTCAACAAACTCCGGAAGATCACCGAGGGTAAAATCCGCGTGTTTCAAAATGCTGTCGATAAAGATCATTTCAATGTCATGATCGGAACTGATGATTCCGTATAAAAAACCGATGTATTCATCGCAGTTTGTTACATGTTCAAAGTCCTCCATGCAAATGACTCTGATCCTGTATTTCAAGTCGTACATCAGTCTGTGGTTCTTGTTAATAAAAATAATACTTCCTTTGCTTGTTTCAACGGACTCGTTTGCCAGTTCAATCATCTGTTTCGTCTTGCCGCTGCCTTTATGTCCTACCAAAAGTTTCACCATGGTTATCGCCTCCAAAATTAGTTTTGCTTTTCTTTCTTGATTTATTTCATTCATTATACACTATATTTTCCTGCCTTTCAAGCATTAAATCCTGCTTTCTTTCGTTTCCGGCGGCAATTTTACTTCTGATCACTGTCCGTGGCTCCTCCATAAACACCAAACTCCGGCTTTGCAGGGAAGGCTGCCGCCGGAGTTTGTCTGATGGAGTGGGAATTTATACGAAATACTTTGCTTTATTTGAGCACGGTACCGTCTGCCAACGTGATCGTATATCCGTTGAAGTTGATCGTTCCATGATTGGTCAGACTGCTGACAGTGCAATCGCCGGTCAGGTTCCAGACAGAACCGCTCTCAATCGTGACGACCGCGTTGTCCGATACTGCGGTGCCGCCCGCTACGTTATCCACGATGTTGATCGTGCCGTTAAAGGTGCTGCTCTTGGCCAGCGTCATGTTTAAGGTCGAGATCGTATCCACGACGATATCACCTTTCAAGGTCTGGCTCGATGCGGCAAAACTGACATTCGCGCCGTTGGCTCCTGCCGTTCCCCAGCCGTGACTTGCGGAATTGCCGCAGATGTTCATCAGGTAAGCATCGCTGTCCAGGTTTTTGAGGCTGACGCCGCTGAGGCGGATGCTGCAGTCGGTATTGGTGATATAGAACATATCGCCGTTCTTTGCTGTCAGACTGCCACCGGTCATAGAAAACGTACTTTCTCCGACTTGCGCGTCGCCGGACATGGACTGATAGATCATCACATTGTGTACGTTTTCGGAGGAGCTGGTGCCCTTGGGATCGCTCATATTACCGACTACATCGCAATCTTTGAGGGGGGTGGAATTCTGTCCCTCAATGACCAGTGCTTCGGAATGGTTGGCCGTCAGTGCAGCATGCGTGACTGTGATGTCCGCCGTAGAGTAAACTGCCGGTGAATTATAGCCATTGCTGGTGTAGGTACCGCCGTCGACCTTGACCGTACCGCCGCCGCGGTCGGAACGAATGGCTGCAGAAGAATTGCCTGCCGTCGTCACAGTCAGATTGCTCGCATTGGTGGTCGCGCCGCCGGTGGTCTGAATGCCGCCGGAATTATCCTTGCTGG
>ERZ808240.2344-NODE-2344-length-20995-cov-3.422397_pt1 | contig 20995 bp, 15 predicted proteins | sample MGYA00521084_ERZ808240 | MGnify/ENA primary metagenome ERZ808240 (study PRJEB31516, sample SAMN03275571) | gut metagenome | biome: mammalia-associated habitat; material: feces | host: Papio cynocephalus | place: Kenya | collected 2012-08-06 ...
TGCTGAACACAAATGATCAGAGAGGTTCATCGCAATGTTTCACGCAACGAAATACAATATTCGTCCATTTCACATTCATGCTTTTGTAAGCATGTCAGACTGCAATATTTTGTTCATAACCTAAATTATAAAATTCAATCTAAAAATCTGTGACACCACCTGCAAGCGGCAGAAATCAAAGATTAAACTCCGGTTTTCACTTCAAACTCCTGCACAGCCTTAGCATCAAGGATTGTGGTGCACATCGGGCAGCGGCATGCATCGATGGCAATCTCACTCTTGCACATTGGACAGATTTTTTTTGTAGGTTTTTCGGCTGGCTTGTCTTCTTTGTGGGCGAGTTTTTCAGAAGCAGTATTTAAGGCTTTTACCATAAGGAAAACAACCAGAGCCATAATTAAAAAGTTGATCACAGCCGTTAAGAACTTTCCGTAATTTAAAGTGACTTCGCCTAAAATATTCCAGGAAAGTTTGTCGAAGTTCATACCTCCAAACAAACCTAAAAATGGATTGATGATATCTTCGACGAGCGAGGAAACGATGCTGGTGAATGCACCACCGATGATGATACCGACTGCCATGTCCATGACGTTACCACGATTGATAAATTCTTTGAATTCTTTTAAAAATTTTTTCATGATCCCATAAACTCCTTTGTATTTTTTCTAATTATATAATGTTGCAATGACAGGTTGCAATAGATTTAAACTTGTCAGATATCTTTTTTTGCGTTAAATTAGAAAAGAAAAACAAGTATGCCGGTAGGAATTCTATGTAATAGGGCATGGAAAGGCTATTTCGTTACGAAAAAGAAAAGAGGAGCAAAGTTACATGAAGAAAAAAGCATTCAAGGCAGCATTGCCCTACACACTGCCAATCTGTGTAGGATTCTTATTTTTAGGAATGTCTTATGGATTTCTGATGCGGAGCAAGGGATTCTCATTTTTGTATCCAATGTTTATGAGCATGTTTATTTATGCGGGTTCGATGGAATTTGTTACAGCGAATCTGCTGTTGTCAGCATTTAATCCGCTGTCAGCGTTCCTGTTGGCACTGATGGTGAATGCCAGACATCTTTTTTACGGAATCTCCATGCTAGATAAATATAAAAACGTCGGATGGAAAAAGTTTTATCTGATCTATGGGATGTGCGATGAATCCTTTTCCGTGAACTGTACGACAGAAGTGCCGGAGGGTGTGGATAAAGGATGGTTTATGTTTTTTGTGACGCTTTTGAACCAGATTTATTGGGTGTGCGGTGCGACAGCCGGAGCACTGTTAGGCTATGTGATCCATTTTAATACGAAGGGCCTGGAGTTTGTCATGACAGCGTTGTTTGTTGTGATGTTTGTCAACCAGTGGGAGGACACAAAGGATCATGTTCCGGCGTTGATCGGATTGATCGGCTCTGCTGCCTGTCTGCTTATTTTTGGAAGTGATTCGTTTATCGTTCCGGCGATGATTGTGATTATCTTATGTTTTCTGTGCCGAAACAAAGTGCAGGGAAAGAAGGAGCGGGAAGTGGAATCATTGCAGTCAGGTGATGAAAAAGCAGATGAGAAAAAAGAGGAGGTACAGGGATGACGATGACAACAATACAGAGTATTCTCACGATTGCAGCTGTGGTGCTCGGAACGATGGTGACACGGTTTTTACCGTTTTTGATTTTCCCGGAAGGAAAAAATCCACCGGAATTTATCAAATATCTTGGAACGGTACTGCCTTATGCGGTGATTGGGCTTCTGGTCGTTTATTGCCTTAAGGATGTGCCGGGAAGCGGAACCTATGGAGTGCCGGAACTTTTAGCGATAGCATTTATCGTCATTCTTCACAAATGGAAAAAAAGCACACTGCTCAGTATTGGTGGCGGAACCGTATTTTATATGCTGCTTGTGCAGTTTATTTTCTAGAAAAATGAGCAGAATTGTGCGTTTTCTGGATAAATTTGTGCAAGTTTTTCAGGGATAAATGAGATAAAATAGCCTGGAAAAGTATGAACGGAAAAAAGGAGACTTACCATGAAACAGCTCACGAGACTTTTTATCCCGATTTGTCTGGAAACACTATTCTATATGTTGTCCGGCATGGTTGACACATTGATGTTGTCCGCGGTTGGAGACTATGCAGTCGGGGCAGTGGGAACAGCAAACAGTTATATTGGGATTTTTATTATTATGTTTTCTATCATATCCTCTGGTATGGTTTCGGTCATGACGCAGAATATTGGTGCCGGCAGGCCGGGAGTTGCCTATCAGGCAAGACAGCTTGGCTTATTGTTTAATGCCGTTGCGGGCGTACTTATGGCTGTATTTTTATTTTCGGGGGCAGGAGCAATCCTTCATATGGTAGGAATTGCGGATGCATTGTATGAACCGGCGTTGATTTATCTTAAAATTGTTGGAGGTGGGTGCGTTTTAAATGCAGTCATTCCTATTTTTTCAAGTTATCTGCGTGCATTCGGATATACAAAACAGCCATTATATGCTACAGTTGTTGGAAATATCGCAAATTTTGTGATGAACGCGATTTTCCTTTTTGTATTACACAAAGGTGTTGCGGGTGTCGCCACAGCAACTGTGATCTCGAAGATCCTGAATCTGTGTATTGTGCTGTATTTTTCACATAAACTGATCTCCGCAAAAAACAGTACAGAGAGAATCTCAAATAAGACAGTCTTGGGGCAGATCGTGAAAGTCGGGCTTCCATCCGCATGTGAGACGGCACTTTATAATATTGCGATGATGCTTGTTATCCGTTTTTTGAATCAGATGGATGCGGAAGGGCTGAATGTGACAGCCAGATCTTATACGGCGACGATCAGTAATTTTTCCTATTGTGTCGGTGCTGCGCTGGCACAGGCGAATGCGATCATGACGGGATGGCATATCGGTGCAGGAGAGTTTGAAGCGTGTGACAGGGGAACAAAACGCGCGGCATTTGTCGGGGTATGCGTGGCAGTCTGCATGGAGACAGCAATTGTGCTCTGTTCCGGTTTTATCATGCCGCTTTTTACCGATAACCCGGAAATGACCGCACTGGTTCGTAAATTGCTGACGATCGACATTGTACTTGAAATTGGGCGTGTGACGAATCTTGTCTTTGGACAGGCTTTAAAAACAAGCGGAGATGCAGTATTTCCGGCAGTGATCGCAGCCGTTTTCATGTTCGTGTGCGCTGTGGGAGGCACCTGGCTGTTTGGGATTTCCATGGGACTTATGGCGGTGGGAGCGTATATCGGTCTTGCCAGCGATGAGTGTGTCCGGGCAATTGGCATGGTATTGCGCTGGAGAACCGGGAAGTGGAAAACCAAGAAGCTTGTATGACAGTGCAGGCTGGAAAGGGTAAAAAACTAAAATCATAAAATTCCATCATGGAAAATGAAGTCCCTGATATGCTATAATGCATTTAAATTATGCGACAGCGTGTCAGGGATTTTTTTGTACAGAAGAGGTAAGGAAAGTTGAAGTTAAAAACCTTAGAGAAAAAATTGAGTATTTTAGAGTATGCGTTTACAGCATGTGCAGGTGTGTATTACAGTGTGAATTTTTCAAAAAATCTTGTTCCGGGGAAAGTGTATCGGATAGTGGATGAAAAAGAATACTGTGTGAGTGATCAGATGGGATTGCCGGAGAATGCAAGATTTACAGATGTCATTGCCTATTGGGGAAAACAATTGCCGGAGGAAGAGAAAGCAACATATTTTTCTTTTTTCGATATTGCTTATTTATTAGGACAATACGAGGATGGAAGAAAACACTTAAAGCATACTTATTGGACAAAGACAGTGCTCGGTGCACCGATGCTCGCGGAACATCATATTATCATGTACCGGGACGAAGTGAGTGGGGATATTTTAGGTGTTTCTTATATTGAAGATCTGACAAAACAGGCAGAGAGTACCAGGGAACTTGGTGTAGAACGGCAGTTTCTGGATGTAATATGCAGAGACTATACATCTGTTCATTATGCGGACCTGCTTCATGATACCGCCGAGCCATTGAAGATCGCGTTATATGCGAATGCCTCACAGATTTCACAGATCCAATTGAGGAAAACAATCAATTATACAGAAACGATAAAGAATTATTGTGAACATTTTGTGGCGGATACGAGTAAAAAAGAGTTTCTATATGCATTGCAGCGTGAGCATTTGATCGAGGAATTGAAGGAGACAGACCGTTTTACCTTCCGGTATGAAAGTGTTCCGAATAAAGCAGGACACCGCTATTTTGAAGTGCAGGTGGTGCGTGTACACGAGGATTATTTTGATGGTAATGTCATTGTTGCTTTTCATCATATCGATGATATGATCACGAGGGAGCAGCGTTACCAGTGGGAATTGGAAAAAACAGCGTATTCAGATGCCCTGACAGGGCTTGGAAACCGTGCAGCGTTTTCAAGAGAGATGGCAGCGTTTGCGGATCATGTGCATGCGGGCTGTGTGGTGGCAGATGTGAATAACCTGAAAGTCTGCAATGACAGATATGGTCACAAAGAAGGTGACTGTATGATTGAAGATGCGGCAGACTGTATGAGAAATGCGTTTGAAAGTCTTGGAACCTGTTACCGTATTGGCGGTGATGAATTCTGTGTATTGCTTGAGCATGGAGACAAGAATGAGATACAGACAGCATTAAAAAGACTGCAATTGCTGGTCTCGCGTAAGAACGGGCAGAGATTTATGCCATTATCCATCGCCTGCGGTTATGCGATCCGTGAGGATGCAAAAGAGAGCATGGAACAGCTTTTCAACCGCAGTGACGAGATGATGTATGATGTAAAATATCGTATGAAGCAGGAATTTCCTGTGTATTGCGAGGAACGGAAGAAGAGTTATCTGAATGTATTAAAAATCTTAAGCAGATCAACGGATTCTTATTTATTTATGTGGGATATTGCAAGGGATGAGGAGTGGTTTTTCGGAGATGTGGATAAACAGTATGCGCTTCTGAATCCGGGAAAGCCGATGTGTTCTTCGGGTGATATGGAGGCGATTGTTCATCCGGATGACGTACAGATGCTCCATGAGGATTTGAAGAAGATCGCAAATGGAACAAAGCAGGTGCATAATATGGATTACCGCTGGCTGAACCGTCAGGGAGAGGCAGTCTGGATCAACTGCAGAGGAACTGTATTAAATGATGATAAGGGCAGACCGTTTGTGATGATCGGAAGAGTTTCGGATAAGGCTCTGCGGTATCTGTATAATCCGCTGACTAAGCTGTTTAATAAAAATAAAATGATGAATGATCTGCGGGAGAATATTTTTGACAAAAATAAAGGATATTTTATGTTTCTTGGCATCGATCATCTTGGCAGTATTAATCTGAGGTATGGCAGAAGTCATGGTGATGAAGTCATCAGGCGCTGTGCACAGACTCTGGAAAAAAGTGTGCCTTTACAGAATGTATGGCAGGTGGAAAGCAATTGTTTCGCGCTATATCTGGAAGATGCCGTAAAACAGGAAGATGTGCGGAGAGTCTATTATTCTCTCCTCACAGAAATGGCAGATGTGTGTACCCTCTCCGCAGGTGTTGTGCCAAACAGCAGGGAAATGTTCGGAGATGAAGATAATCTGTATGCCTGTGCAGAAATTATGTTTGAGAGAGCAAAAGCCGGAGAGATAAAGACGATTGTATTCTTCTCGGAGGAGGATTTAAAGCAGCGCATTAAGACCATTCAGTTCTTAGAAGAAATGCAGCAGAGCATCGACCACGACTGTGCGGGATTTTATCTATGTTATCAGCCACAGATCAAGACGGGAAATTATCATTTATATGGGGCAGAGGCATTATTGCGGTATCGTTCGAAAACGAATGGAGAAGTTTATCCGAATGAATTCATTCCGCTTCTGGAGAAGTCAAAATTGATTAACCCGGTGGGAATGTGGGTGCTTGAAACTGCTTTACGCCAATGTAAAGAATGGAGAAAGTCTTTGCCTGACTTTAAGATCAGTGTGAATTTCTCGGCAGTACAGTTAAAGGAGAAAGAGATTGCCGGTCAGGTATTGAAAGTGCTTGAAAAGAGCGGACTTCCGGGAAATGCATTGACGATTGAAATCACGGAATCCACGCAGCTGCAGGAATTTGAGCATTTTCGGGATATTTTTAAATGCTGGAGAGACGCGGGCATAGAATTGTCAATCGATGATTTTGGTACAGGATATGCCAGCATGAGTTATCTGAAGGAACTTGATGTCAATGAAATAAAGATTGACCGGCTGTTTGTGAGTGGAATAGAGGAAGCAACCTATAATTACCGTCTGATCAGCAATATGATCGGGTTTGCAAAAAGTAATGCGATCCGTATCTGCTGTGAAGGTGTGGAAGATGTGCGGGAACTGACCGTGTTAGAAGGTTTGTCTCCGAATCTGATCCAGGGATATTTGTTTGCAAAACCATGCAAAAAGGAAGAATTTGAGCGGGCCTTTATTGACAGCAGGACGATTGATTTTAAAGAGCATGAACAGTTTGTGCAGAAAATATATCAATATAAAGACCGGATGCATCTTCTCTACTTTAATTCCAAAGATATTTTGCGGGAAAATGATCTCGGACTCTGGATTATCCGTATCAATGAAAAAGAGGGATATTACGAGTTACATGCGGATGAGACGATGGAACATGTCATGGCAGTGGACAGAAAATATACACCACAGGAGTGTTATCAATTCTGGTATAGCAGAATTAAGGAAGGATATATAGAGTATGTCCAGAAGAATGTCAAACGTATGATGGAAGTGGACAAAGTCGTACAGCTTCAGTATCCATGGATGCATCCGGAACTTGGTGAAGTTATGGTCCGGTGCAGCGGCAAGCGGGTGGAGGACTCCGATGGCATGATCACATTGGAGGGATATCACAGAATTATCAGCACGATTGAGGAAAATTAGAGACGAAATATACATATTTGTCTGTTTGTAGCCTATTTTCACAAATAGTTCACAGAAAATTAGCACTCACCTCTTGACAGTGCTAATGAACAGGTGTATAACATAGTCAGAACAAAGGAAGAGAACAAAAGAAGGACAAAGAGATCTGAAAAGATTTCAGGAATGAAAGTTCTATGAGTTCTCCGAACATCCCAGTTCCAAAGAAACAAGGTAATAAAGCATGAGATATCCACGAGAGAGCGGATACCGTAGAAAAAGGAGAGATGACTTATGTTGATGCCTAGTATTTTTGGAGAAGATTTATTTGATGATTTGTTTGATTTACCATTCTATGATGACAGTAAGGTTGAAAAGAAATTGTATGGCAGACATGCAAAGAACCTTATGAAAACGGATATCAAGGAAATGGACAACGGCTATGAGCTGATTATTGATTTACCTGGATTCAAGAAAGATGAGATTAAGGTATCGTTGGACAATGGATATTTGTCCATCGCCGCTGCAAAAGGTCTTGATCAGGATGAGCAGGAGAAAGATACCGGCAAGTACATCCGAAGAGAACGTTATGCAGGTTCCTGCGAGCGTAGCTTCTATGTTGGCGAAGATATGACAGAGGAAGATATCAAAGGCGAGTTCAAACATGGTATCTTAAAACTGTTTGTTCCGAAGAAAGAAGCAAAGGCAGCAGTACCGGAACGTAAATTCATCGCAATTGAAGGATAATCATTTCGCACAGGAAGTAACCTACAGACCGAAAAGCCTATAGGCATTGGAAAGGAAGGATACATTATGGCAGACAAAAATCCAAAACATATGTTAAAGAAAAAACAGGTAAAAGCAAAAGATAAGAAAAAACATGTTTATGAATAAACAGCCAGGAACGCGAGAGGCATCACACTTTGGTGTGGTGCCTCTTTTAAAATATAGAAATATAAAAAATAGTTTACGATAGTTATTTTCCGGTGTATGATAAGAAAAAGATAATTCTGTGAAGGTGAGGTAACAGTTATGATGTATCCTTATATGACACTTGCAGATGAAACAGAAATTGTTCATTCGCAGATTATACAGGAAGATGGAGTAAAAAAAGTTTATGTAAATTTTGAGCGACCGACAGAGCATGGATTTGATTCCGCCAGATGTGAACTTCCAGATTATATATGGATAGAAAGAGAAGGTTATCTTGATGAGGAAATAGCTATGTTTGAGCAATTTTTGCATAATAATGCACATCTCATTTATAAATATGCTGAGAATGGAGGCGTTCAGATTGCCTAAACTATTTACGGTCAAGAGCAGGAGGCTGTATTGTTGCAAATAATGGAAGTAAGATTCCAAATAAAGAATTAAATGAATTAATGGATATTATTTCAGCACAGTTTTTCTTAATATGTTCCAAATGGAAACAGTTTTTTATTACAGATACAATTACATTTTATTGCTAAAATATATGAAAAAGCCGAGGATCTGGCAATCCTCGGCTTTTCTGTACCTCTTGACACTTCAAAATAGTTGTACTATCATCTAAATTAGTTGATAGTACAACTATTTTTTATATAAATCGTTTGAAAATCAGAAAATATTGCAGAGAGAGGGGATACTATGGACGATACACAGCGTAAAATGACCAAAATAGCGCGTGAAGTGAGTAAATTCACCGTGCAGATGATGAAGGAAGAAGGCATTGGGACGGCAGAATTTGATGTCATACATTTTATAAGGCACAATCCGGGGGTAACCCAGACGAAAATGTTAGAGACTTTAAAAATCGATAAGGGCGCAGCTGCGAAGCGCGTGGCAAGCCTTGAGAATAAAGGATATCTGATCCGGAAACCGAACCCGGATGACGGAAGGAGCCAGCTTTTATATGCGACGGAAAAAGCGGAGGACTTAAAAAATTCCAAAGCGCAGATCGAGACTATTTTTTATGAGTGGCTGTTGGAAGATTTGTCAGCGGAGGAAAAGGAGGCATTCTGCAAAACCTTAGATCAGCTGTACTGGAAATCCAAGCGGCAGAGACAGGCTGGATTTGTGGATGTCGCAAGACTTGTTCAGGGACAATCGGGCGATGAGACAGAAGATAGAAAATAGAGTGACAAGTAAAGTGATATTACGTGTGTCAGAGCAGTGGAAGAGGAGTACAAATGAAAGAAAAACAGAAACAGCCAGCATCATTTCAGACGGACAGGATTCTGTCCTATTTTAAAGTGGAGTGGAAAGTGCTTCTGGCGGTGACGATATCCGGTCTGATCTATAATGTAGGACTGCTTGCAGGACCGTGGTTCGAAGGAAAAATGACCGGCTGTCTTGTGGACATTTTAAGAGGTGCCGGACAGTTTGGCGATATGCTGATTCTTGTGTTAAGCTATGTGGCAGTGATCGCGATCGTGCAGAGTTCGAGATATATCAAGCGTTTTTATGTCCGCCGTTTTGCCAATAATGTAAACCGCAGGATGAAGGAAATCCTCTATGGAAGCCTTGTCAGAAAAAGCAGGGCAAGTCTTAAGGAAGAGGGCGAAGGCAATGTCATGACGAAAGCGATCCTCGACGTGGATGACTGTGTGGAGGGAATGCGGAAATTTACGACGGAAATTTTTGATACAGGTGTGGCACTGGCAGCCTATGCCGGAATGCTTTTGTGGTATGACTGGAGACTGGCACTCTTATGTATGCTGTTTCCACCAATCTCTTACATGACCGCAGAAAAAATGAAAAAAATGATCCAGAGAACCGGGGCTGCCTACAAGGAACAGTCCGGCGCACTGAGCGCAGCGACGTTAGACCGGGCAGAAAATGCGATCACATACCGTGTTTTCGGGCGCGAAAAAGAAAGACAGAATGCGTATGAAGAAAATTTGTCTGCATATGAAAAATCGGCTGTGAGAGCAAATATCTGGAACACGGCAATGCCACCGGTGTATCGGGTCATCTCCATGGCAGGTGTGTTGTTCATTTTGTATTTCGGACAGAAAAATGTATTGGGAATCGGCTGGCGCGCATGGAGCATTGCGGCGTTTACCACATTTTTGTCGTGCTTTGTGAAACTTTCCGTAAAGTCGTCAAGCGCCGCGAAGCTGTTCAATGCAGTACATAAAGCACAGGTTTCATGGAATCGTATCAAACCGTTACTGACACGAAAAGATGAGAGAACTGCGATCGAAGATCAGACAGCAGAAAATTATGCCAGGGAGTGTAAGTCAAAAAACAACGCAGTCCCAGCGGCCAAACCAGAGACTGCAGTGCAAAAAGTACAGATCTGTCATCTGGATTTTGCTTATCCGGATGGAAAGAAAATTTTAGATGATATTTGTCTTTCCGCAGAAAAAGGACAGATCATCGGTATTACCGGGGCGGTCGCATGTGGCAAGTCAACGCTTGGAAAAGCATTTTTGTGTGAATATCCTTACGAGGGACAGATCCTTGTGGACGGTGCAGATTTGCAGGCTATGAACGAGGCAGACCGCACGAAGCGGATCGGTTATCTCGGACATGATCCGGAGCTGTTTTTTGACAGTGTGGAAAATAATATTTTGCTCGGTGAGAAAAAAGAGGCAGACGATTACTTAAAGGCTGTGTGCATGGAACAGGAAGTTGCAGAGATGGCGGATGGAAAGCAGACCGTGGTTGGAAATGGCGGAGTGCGTCTTTCTGGTGGTCAGGCAAAGCGTCTCGCACTTGCAAGGACACTCTGCCACAAAAAGCCGGTTCTGATTCTGGATGATCCTTTTTCGGCACTGGACAAAAATACGGAAAAACAGATTTTTGCCAATTTAAAACAGCAGACGAAAGACAATATTGTTTTCTTAATTTCTCACCGTTTATATCTGTTCCCGCAGATGGATCAGGTCGTCTGGATGGAAGATGGAAAGGCAGTGGCCGGTACGCATGAAGAAATTCTGGAAAAAATACCGGAGTACCGCAGTCTGTATGAGGCACAGAGCGATGAAAGTGAAAATGCAAAAGCGGAATTGGAAAACGGAAAAACCGTTTCTGGACATACCGAGGAAAGGAGGAGTGACAGATGAAACAGAAAAGACAGGTAAAAAATATTATCCTGGAAACAATTAAAAGACAGAAAATGCTGTCTGCCGGAATCCTGACCGCAGTGATCGGTGCAGTTGTGGCAGCGCTGATCCCTCCGCTGATCCTTGCAAAAATCATTGATACGGTGACAGCCGGTAATGAGGCGGCGTTTTCTGTGATCCTTCTCTATTTTGTCCTGCTCGCACTTACCGGAATATTGGAAGCTGCGAGGGAAGGACTTTTGACGGTGTTTGGACAGAAAATCACGCATGCATTGAGAAGCAGCCTGATGGATAAATTTGTAAGCCTGACGGCAGACAGCTTGAATAGGCAGGAGCCTGGAACACTGGTGTCACGGTTTGTCGGGGATGTCGACACCGTGGAGAATCTGTTTACCTCCGGTATCATCAGTATGTTTGCGGATGCATGTAAGATTATCAGTATCCTTGTCGTGATCTGGTTTCAAAACCGTGGACTGACGCTGGTATTGCTGGTGCTGCTGCCGTTTTTATTCTGGTTTACCAGACATGTCCAGAAAAATATGCTGGCGGCGCAGATCGAGAACCGAAAGGCTGTCGGACGGGCGTCCGGTCATGTGCCGGAGACACTTCATAATATCCGCACAATCCATTGTCTTGCAAAGGAAGCATACATGGAAGAACGTTATGATACATATATTGGCGAGAGTTACGCTGCAATGGAGCGTACTAATTTTTATGACGCGATTTATTCTCCGGTGATACTGATATTGAATGCCGTGGTTGTCGCAGTTGTCATGCTGCTTTCCGCGTCCGGAAATCACACAGTACTGACATTCTTTGGAATGTCTGCCGGAACTGCGGTTGCGGTCATCAACTATATCTCACAGATATTTTCCCCGGTGGAGAGCCTCGGAATGGAGATTCAGACGATTCAGTCTGCGATTGCCGGAATCCACAGGATCAATGAATTTTTTGCACTTGAGGAGAAGCAGGTAGTGGAAAGAGACAGCGAGACAGCAGAAGAAGAATGCGTGGAGCAGATGACCGGGAAACACGCAGAAACTAAAACAACGAATCAAACAGGGGACGTTCCGTTCGTCGAGTTTCGGGATGTGACCTTCGGTTATGATGAACATGTCGTTTTAGACCATTTGAATTTAAAAGTCATGGATGCAGAGCAGGTGACACTTGCAGGACGAACCGGGGCAGGAAAAAGTACGATTTTAAAACTTCTCTTAGGACTTTACGAACCGCAGAGCGGAGAGGTTTTGATCCATGGAAGACCGGCAGTGGCAGTCCGGGAGGAAGAGAGACGGAAACTGTTCGGCTATGTAGAACAGTCCTTCCACATGGTTCCGGGAACAGTGCGCGATCAAATCACGCTGTATGATGAAACCATTCCGGCAGACCGCGTAAAAGCAGTGGCAGAGCTGACCGGGTTAGACGATGTGATAGAAAGCTTTGAAAACGGATATGACACGAAATGCACACCGGAATTATTCTCGCAGGGACAGTGGCAGCTCTTATCCATTGCAAGAGCCGCAGTGGCGGAACCACAAATGCTGCTGTTTGATGAGATCACGGCAAATCTGGATGCAGAGACGGAGAGAAGCGTTCTTGACGCCTTAAAACGCGTTGCAGAGAAACGTACTGTCATCTCCATCTCCCACAGAACAACCGCAGATTTTGGACGCGTTATTACGATTTAGAAAAAGAGACTGTGCAGTTCACAGGAAAAGGTGCAAAAAAAGATGTAGGAAGCACGCTAAACTTTCTACATCTTTTTTACGAATGGATTGTTTTTTATTTTTGTTTCTTCTTCACAAAATATCCGATCAGGTAGCAGACGACAGCAACCACCATGCCGTTGATGGAGGAAATCCCCCAGTTTAATACATTTGCAACGATGGCACCGAGAATGACTCCGGCAACTGCGAACCAGTTTACTTTTTCAGCCGGAAGGGAATCCTCTTCGTAAGCTTTCTTATTTAAGAAATAAGAGAGAACCAGAATGGCACCAACCGGAGGAAGTGTGCAGTTTAACACATTTAACCAGTTACAGAAGTTGTAGTATAACCATACGGATAAAATCGTTCCAATGATACCGGAGATCAATACCATAGGTTTTTTCTTCTGATGGAAGATGTTAGCAAGTCCAAGGCCGGCGGTGTATAAGGCATTGTCGTTTGTCGTCCAGATATTAAGACCAAGCACGAGCAGTGCCATATAAAACAGGTTCAGACGGACCATAACTTCAAAAATATCGTTACCGCCTACAAAAATGTAGGAGATCGCACCAAAGAAAAACATCAGTGAGTTACCGATAAAGAAAGCAACTACAGTGGCAACGGTTCCGATTGTCGCGTTTTTTGCGAATCGGGTAAAGTTCGGGGTTGCAGTACCACCAGATACAAAAGAGCCGATGACAAGTCCGGCACCGCCGATCACCGTTAAGGAACCACTGGACACGGCAAACTGATCGATGATCGTTCCATCGCCCTGATTGACAGCCATGATCATTGCAACGGTTCCAAGGATCGCAACAAGAGGAACTGCAATATAGCTGATGATCGTTAAAGATTTAATACCAAAATATGCGGAGGCAGTCATACATACACCAGCGATGATGACCAGCGCCCATTTTGCAAAGGTGCTTCCACCAAAAATTTCAGAAGATACCGGAATTGCAAACATTGCGATACCCACACCGAACCAGCCAATCTGTGTAAAACTGATCATGGCAGAAGAGAGGTAGGAACCTTTCTCACCGAAAGCTTTCTTGGCAAGTAAGTCCATGCTTAACCCTGTTTTTGCACCTACATAGCCCAAAAGTCCGGTGTAAGCACCAAGGATAATACCTCCTAAGATCAGGGAACCAATAAAACCATAGAAATCAAGTCCGGCAGCCATCTGCTGTCCGGCCCACATGCTTGCGGAGAAAAAGGTAAAACCAAGCATGATCATAAACATCGTGACAAAGCCTTTTTTACTGCTGTTTTCTACGGCACGGTCGGCAAAGTCGATATCCGTTACTGTTTCGTTTGTATTTGTTTTTGTCATTTTCATAATCTGCCGGAAAGCTGTGTGATCCGGCAACTCCTTCTATTTTATCTATAAAATATATTTTTTTAATGCGTCTGTAAATTCAGCGATACGCTGCTCGGCGAGTTCTTTTAAGGTGATGTCTTTCATGCTCTCGATATAACCGAGCTCCTGACGGTAAAGCCATCTGGTATCTTCCTGGCGGATCTTTTCATAGTGGTTGCGATGAATCCACTCTTCGTAGCTGATCGGAAGTGGATAACCAAGCTTTTCTTCTAAAAGTTTGTGGAAATCAATCTGATCTGCACGGGCAAGGATGCCTTCCCAGAAGGCAAGCACTTCTTCTACATGTTCATGGATCTCGTAACGTCTTGCACCGCCATCGTAAATAATACATTTTTCAAAAAGAGGACTGCACATGGATAATGTCTCGCGGCGGAACTCCGGCGCAACGATACCGTCTTTCCAGTAAAAATCAACATCTGGAAGGTTGATGCCGGAAACACCCTTATCCTCATAAGTGGAGAAGATTCCCTCATAGTAAACGGTGATGAATCCTTCAAATTCCGGCCAGAATTCACGGATATCGCGGGTGAGATCTTCTAAAATATCAATTCCTTTGGTGCCTCCGATCGTAAATAAGATAATGTTGCGGAGTCTTGCACCGTGATTGCGGTAAAAATCTGTGACATAGCGCAGACAGTGGATTAAGGTTGCACCGCTGGCAATGATGTCACCGATCATTAAGGTACTGTCCGGAACCATCGTCAGTTTGCTGTACTTAATTTCAAGTCCTGCAATTTCCTCATCTGCAAAAACACGTTCGCTGGAAAGAAAACTGATATCATGAACGCGGATGTGTTCCCTGTAACAGCTTTCCTCGAGCGGGTAGTTTAAAGCACCTCTTAAAATAGAAAGAATATTTGCAGTAGTCACTTTTTTCTGTTCTTTTAAATAGTAAAGCATCTGGGAAGTAGAAGGGATCAGGCAGTTATAAACCTCGTAACCTACGATCTCCGGGGTGTTTAACAGTTTCCGGCTCTCTGCTTCCGATACGATATAGTATTCATTTAAAAAGTCTGCTCCGGTGAGACGATAACAGGACACGCCCTGCTCGTTAAATTCCGGAACTAAAACGACATCATTCCAATGCTCCATGAGCTCCTCCTTTTGTATGCGGTCTTTTTTTCACTGCCAACTATTATAGCTTGTGTTGCGTGGTTATGCAATGAAATCTTTCTGTCCCTGACGCATTTGTTTCTGGTATTGTTTGGGAGAAACATGCAGGTGTTTTGTAAACTGTTTGATAAAGTAACTTGTGGTACAGAAACCGACCGCAGATGCGATCTCTGTCACGTTCTGGGTAGTGGAGACTAACAGCTTTTCTGCTTCCCGGATACGGATCTCATTCAGGTAATCACTGAAACTCATATGCAGAAGCCGGTTGAAACTTCTGGAAAAATAGCTGTAGCTTAAATTGCAGAGTTTTGCCATGTCCGCAGCGCTGATGGATTTTTCATAATTGGTGATCATGTAGGTCAGGGCTGGGGAGAGCTGCTGTTTTAACTGCTGGTTTTCAAAATCTTCGAGAAGCGGTTCTTCGCCATTTGCATGCCAGTAGCGCAGCAGCCACAGAAAAATACCGCCAATGTGGTTTTTGATCGCAAGCTCGTAGCCGTATTGTTTTTCCTCGGATTCCCGGATGATCTCATTCATAAGTCCGGGGATGGCAGAGTGTTTCGCATTTAATATGGAAGAAGAGATCACTTTTTCATAAATGCTGTTCTCTGTGATAAATGGAAGCAGATATTTCAGCTCAAAATGACTCTGCGTCATGCCGTCGTAAATGAGCTCCGGGAGAAAACGCACCACGATATAGGAGCCGCCCTCTGATGAGAGCGCGTCAATCTGATGCACTTCCCTGGAATTGATCAGCACAAAATCTCCTGCCGCAAATTCGTGGTAAATTCCGTTTAAATAAATACGAAAATGACCGGACAGCGCATAAAGCATTTCAATATAATAATGAAAATGAGCGGGAAATACATTGCCCGGTTTCTCTGCTTTTTCAATATGACACAGATACTGGCAGGCGATTCCGTCAATATATTGTTTTCCTTCTTCCGGATAATCCATAGAAATCCTCCGATGACAAAATTGTTATATTTTTGAATAGAAAAATTATAGCATGGAAGAGCAGATTTTACTAGAATATGTGATGTGAAAGAAAAACATTTTAAAATAAAAACAGAAACGTATTTGGAGGAAGCAGATGAGTAGGAGTACAATCGGAGTACCATTGGAAGGATTTGGAGCATATTGCAGGGCGGCAGCCGCAGAGGGAGCCGTTTTACTGAAAAACGAAGGTCACATGCTCCCATTAAAAAAGGAAGAGATGGTGTCTGTGTTTGGCAGATGCCAGTTTGAGACTTACCGCAGCGGGACCGGTTCCGGCGGAGCAGTCAACGTGCCTTACGCGGTGAATATTTATGACGGGATGAGAGAGAGCGGCAGCTTTACTTTGAATGAGGAGTTGGCAGACATTTACAGAGCGTGGTTAAAAGACCACCCGTTTGACAACGGCGGTGGCGGCTGGGCGGCAGAGCCGTGGCACCAGAAAGAGATGGTGATCACAGGGGAGCTTGCGGCAGCCGCAGCAGAAAAATCGGAGAAAGCGATTTTTATCATTGGACGTACTGCGGGTGAAGATAAGGATTACGCAAATGAGGCGGGCAGTTATCTTCTGACACCGGAAGAACTTGAAAATCTGAAAGTTCTGACAGCGCATTTTGAGCAGGTCGCAGTGCTTTTAAATGTGTCGAATATCATTGACATGAGCTGGCTTAAGAATCCTGTATACAAAGATCATATCCGTTCCGTGCTCTATATCTGGCAGGGCGGCATGGAGAGTGGAAATGCAGTTGCGGATGTTTTGAGTGGAAAAGTGTCTCCAAGTGGAAAACTGACGGACACGATCGCATGTTCACTGGCAGATTATCCGGCGGCGAACGATTTCGGAGACACTGTGCGCAATTTTTACACCGAAGATATTTATGTGGGATACCGCTATTTTGAGACATTCTGCCCGGAAAAAGTCATGTATGAGTTCGGTTTTGGACTTTCCTATTCAGAATTTGACATCGGGATTTTAAAAGCAGAAACTGTTACAGAGGAACCGGCAGGAGATACCGGGGACAGTCACAGAGGAACGATCGAAAAAGGAACATGTGCGGAAAAAGAAGTTCAGATCACCGTCTGTGTGACAAATGCAGGAGAATGCAGGGGAAAAGAGGTCGTACAGGTTTATGTGCAGGCACCGCAGGGAAAACTTGGAAAACCGGCGAGAGAATTAAAAGCTTTTGCCAAGACAAAGGAGCTGGCGCCGGGAGAAAAACAGGAAATGACACTGCACATTCCGGTAAAAAATCTTGCTTCTTATGATGACTCCGGTGTGACAGGCCACAAGTCCTGCTATGTGTCAGAGGCAGGGGCTTATGTATTTCATGTGGGAAACAGTGTGCGGAATACGAAAATCGCAGATGTGGATGGAAAAGGAGCATACATCGTAGAAGAGCTTTGTGTGACGGAAGCCCTGCAGGAAGCACTCGCACCGACAGAAGCATTTGAGCGCATCCGTCCGGGACAGAGCCGGGAGGATGGAAGTTATGAACAGGAAAAGGAGGCAGTGCCGCAGCAGACCATCCGGTTACAGGAACGGATGGAAGATCATTTACCGGAGCAGCTTGCAATCACCGGAGACAAAGGAATCCGTTTTTCGGATGTCGCAGAGGGAAAAGCAGATTTGGATACATTTATTGCGCAGTTGACAAAAGAGGAACTTGCCACGATCGTGCGCGGGGAAGGAATGAGCAGCCCGAAAGTAACACCGGGTACGGCATCCGCATTTGGAGGTGTCAGCGACAGCCTGCATGAGTATGGAATCCCGGCTGCCTGTTGTGCAGACGGTCCTTCCGGTATCCGCATGGAGAGTGGTCTGAAGGCAACACAGCTTCCAATCGGAACACTGCTTGCATGTTCGTTTAACATTCCAATGATGGAAGAACTTTATGTGATGGAGGGAAAAGAGCTGGCTGCCAACGAAGTGGACACTCTGCTCGGACCTGGAATTAATATCCACCGCTATCCGTTGAACGGACGCAATTTTGAGTATTTCAGTGAAGACCCTTATGTGACCGGATGTTTTGCGGCAGCAGTGACAAGGGGAATCAAAAAAGGCGGCTCTTTTGCAACGGTGAAGCATTTTGCGGCGAACAATCAGGAGACGGCAAGACATACGGTAGATTCCGTTGTGTCAGAGCGTGCACTGCGTGAGATTTATCTGAAAGGATTTGAGATTGCAGTCAAAGAAGGGGAAGCCTCCTCTATTATGACATCCTATAATCCGATCAATGGACACTGGACATCGTCCAATTATGATTTAAATACCACGATTTTAAGAGGAGAGTGGGGGTATGAAGGCATTGTCATGACCGACTGGTGGGCAAGTGTCAATGATGTTGTAAAAGGTGGGAAGCAGGATCATCATACACTTTCTTCAATGGTGCGCTCCCAGAATGACCTTTATATGGTCGTCAACAATAACGGCGCGGAGATCAATGCCATGGGTGATGATATTTTGGAGGCACTGGGCAATGGTAAGCTGACCATTGGAGAGTTACAGCGCTCTGCAAAAAATATCTGCCGGTTTATTTTAAATGCTCCGGTTATGAAGCGTCCGTTAAGACCGTTGGAGGAAGTGAAGGCATATGAGCCGTTGCAGGGGGCTGGATCAGACAAGAATTTAATTTATGTAAACCAGTCCGGCGTATACAATGTGGTTGTAAAATTTATTTCTCCGCAGTCAAATCTGGCACAGGCAGCCGCAAACCTCTATCTCAATGATGAATTATTCTTCACATTGCAGACGAGCGGCACCGAAGGCAGACCGAACACGCAGAAAATTTGTCGTGTGGAATTAAAACAGGGATACTACGAGATCAAAACAGAGGTTGTGAAACCGAAGCTTGAGATTGAGTGGGTGGAGATTCGGAAATAATCAGAGGTTACCGTTCACCAAGAAGTAAAACACTTGCTGTTTTGCTGCATAAGAAAATGGATTTTATGATAGTATCCGTTATGTTACGCATAAGAAAGTAACTCGTAAGTTACTTTCTTATGCGTATATTTTTTAGAGAGAAGTTCTGTAGATGTGTCTGATTTTTCGATTGTTTTTGTGAACATTCTGTTTCTACATATTTTCTACCGCAGCACGTTCAATGGAAAGTCCCTTCGTATAGCGTTTCATAAATGCTTCAAAGCCTTCCACATCTTTTGGATCAGGAGCAGCCTTTGTTCCGGTATTGCCCTTGAAAACATGATCGGTAAGATAAGAATCTAAGGTTTCGCCGTCTTTTTTGTGGATCATATAGGAGGCGAGAAGTGCCATGCCCCATGCACCGCCTTCCCCGGCAGTTTCCATGACGGAAACCGGTGTGTTTAAAGCGGCGGCAAGGATGTTCTGTCCGACGCCTTTGGTTTTGAAAAGTCCACCGTGGCCAAAGATTTCGTCAATTTTTACCCCTTCTTCTTTGATCAGGATGTCCAGACCTGTTTTTAAAACGGCAAGGGAGGAATATAGGTTGGTGCGCATAAAGTTGGCAAGCGTAAACGCGCTGTCCGGTGTTCTCACGAACAGTGGACGGCCTTCTTCAAAGCCTGTGATATGCTCGCCGGAAAAATAGTTATAGGCTAACAGACCGCCGCAGTCCACGTCCCCTTCCATTGCTTTGTGGTAGAGTGTGCCATACAGATCATTCATGGAAATATCGATTCCGGCAGCCTTGGCAAATTCATGGAAGAAATTTACCCAGGCATTTAAGTCAGAAGTACAGTTGTTGCAGTGTACCATTGCAACCAGATTTCCGGTAGGGGTTGTCACAAGGTCAATCTCATCATGGACTTCTTTTAAATCCTGCTCCAGAACCACCATTCCAAACACGGAAGTTCCGGCGGAAACGTTACCGGTGCGGACAGCGACACTGTTTGTGGCAGTCATTCCGGTTCCGGCATCGCCCTCGGCAGGTGCGATCGGAACGCCGGCTTTTAAGCTGCCGGAGACGTCTAATTTTCTTGCACCCTCCTCGGTCAGATAGCCTGCAATCTCTCCTGCAAGGGCAGTTTTTGGAAGCAGCTCTCTCAAATGGAAATCATAGCCCATAGAGGCGGCTTTCTCCTCAAACTGATCGATCATATTCTGGTTGTAATCTTTTGTCTGGATGTCGATCGGGAACATACCGGAGGCTTCTCCGATACCGATCACTTTTTCACCGGTCATCTGCCAGTTGATGTATCCCGCTAAAGTGAACAGGGAATCTATTTTTGCCAGATGCGGTTCCTTTTTCAACATTGCCTGATAGAGATGTGAAATACTCCAGCGCTGTGGGATGTGATAGTGGAACAGTGCAGTCAGTTCTTCGGAAGCTTCCCTGGTGATCGTGTTTCGCCAGGTGCGGAACGGGACGAGCAGGTTACATTCTTTATCAAATGCCATGTAGCCGTGCATCATCGCAGAAAAACCGAGGGAGGCAAGGTTTGTGATCGTACAGCCATATTTTTCTTTTACATCTGTTAAAAGGCTGCTGTAGCAGTCTCTTAAACCATCCCAGATCGCGTCCAGACTGTAAGTCCAGATGCTGTCCACAAGCTGATTCTCCCAGTCATGATTGCCCTGTGCGATCGGTTCGTTGTCTGGTCCGATCAATACCCCCTTGATTCGGGTAGAACCAAATTCGATACCGAGGACCGCTTTTCCACTCTCAATATATTCTTTATAGTTTGCCATAGATTTCTCCTTTTTCTGATAGCAGTTTGAAGTATGCTAAATTTGTCCGTAATAAGCATTTTCACCGTGTTTTCGGTAAAAATGTTTGTCGCGGATACAATCCGGTGCAGGTTTTACTTTTGGATTGATCAGTTCGGTTTTGGTTGCCATTTTTGCAACTTCTTCTAAGACAACAGCATTGTGCACCGCCTCGGCTGCGTCTTTTCCCCATGCAAA
>ERZ808240.2345-NODE-2345-length-20985-cov-26.444959_pt1 | contig 20985 bp, 21 predicted proteins | sample MGYA00521084_ERZ808240 | MGnify/ENA primary metagenome ERZ808240 (study PRJEB31516, sample SAMN03275571) | gut metagenome | biome: mammalia-associated habitat; material: feces | host: Papio cynocephalus | place: Kenya | collected 2012-08-06 ...
ATTTATTATAGCGATGGCAACGCATATACCAGGGCGTTACGCATCTTTTTCTTCTACTAGCTTCTTCAGGGCATCGCCTCCCTTGGCGTTGGCGAGCAAGCCGTTCTGCTCCGCTCTTGCCTCAGCCTCTGCGTCGGCAGCAGCCTTGGCCTCGGCCTCACGCTTCTCGCGGTCCATCTTCTGCTGGCTCTTCTTTGCCACGCCAGCCTTCTTTGGACTCATATAGAGGAACATCTTCTTGCCTTCAAGCTTAGGCATCTGCTCCACCTTTCCGATTTCCTCCAAGTCGTTGGCGAAACGGAGAAGGAGAACCTCACCCTGCTCCTTGAAGAGGATTGAGCGACCGCGGAAGAACACGTAGGCGCGAACCTTGTTGCCCTCGCTCAAGAATTCCTTGGCGTGCTTGAGCTTGAACTGATAGTCGTGCTCGTCGGTCTGAGGTCCGAAACGGATTTCCTTGGTCTCCACCTTCACCTGCTTCTGCTTCATTTCCTTAGCATGCTTCTTCTGCTGGTAAAGGAATTTAGAATAGTCAACAATACGGCAAACTGGTGGTTGCGCATTAGGGGAAATCTCGACTAGGTCAAGCTCTTGCTGACGTGCCAAGTCCAATGCTTTACGTGTAGGCATCACTTCTGCTCCGCCATCACTTACTACTCTCACTTCACGTACGCGTATCTGTTCGTTTACGCGATACTGATTTTTCATTTTGTCATTTTTCATTAACTATTCGATATATTCTACGTTTTTTGATTAAACGGCTGCAAAGTTACGACTTTTTCGGGAAACCACCAAGAAATCTCGCAGATTTTTTTATTTTTCTAGCTGATTTTCTGATTTTTAGACCTCCATCATAAAAATCTCTCGCAGATTTCGCAGATTTCGCAGATTTTTTCTTTTCAGTAAGCTCATAATTTTTCTTTTCAGTAAGCTCATAATTTTTCTTTTCAGTAAGCTCATAAAGTAAGTATCCCGCAGATTTCGACCTATTCGGTCGGGATTTCGCAGATTTAGGGGAAAACATAGTGATTTAAGTTGAAAGCATTACAAGTGGTCAACCACACGGCATATAGACTCACGTATGTTCATTGTATTAAAATTAACCAATATGCCTAATTTCAAATGTGCCAATCGCAGATAAGTAAGCAACTGTTTTTTATAAATATCCTTCATTTCCGAGACTGACTTTAGCTCTATAATCACCTTGTTTTCAACCATTAAGTCTAGGCGAAAATCACAAGGAAGGACATGTCCATCATAGACCACATCAAGTTTAACCTGACGCTGCACCTGCAAACCCTCTTTATGCAACTGATAGCATAGAGCAGTCTCATACACAGATTCCAGGAGCCCTGGTCCTAAAGCATTATATACCTTATATATAGCCCCCACTATCTTGTAGGATATTTCATTTTCAGTCATACCACAGCATTAAAAGTTATACGATATAATTTAAAAGCTTTTATATATAAAAAAATTAAACTACCGAAATGAATGTCCCCATCCTCCCAACAGAAGAATTCCCCATCGTCTATCAAAAAGATGTCCCCATCCACAACGGCGCTAGCCTTTGACCGAACAGGTCAAATAAATCTGCGAAAATAAAAAAATCCCCCGCAGTCTCCGCAATCCCACAAAAAATCTGCGAAATCTGCGAAATCTGCGAGAGATAAAATTATCAAGCGAGATTAAACAATCAAGCGAGAGGAATTACTCCTCGGCAGCCTTCAGCTGCTCCTTCACCTCGTCGTTGATGCGCTGAGCGAACTCTTCCATCTTCATGGTAGCCTGCTCGCCACCACCCTGCTTACGCATGGAAACAAGGCCCTCGGCGCTCTCCTTCTCACCTACGATGACCATGTAAGGAACACGCTTCAACTCGTTGTCGCGAATCTTGCGGCCAATCTTCTCGTTGCGATCGTCAACGAGAGCACGAACGCCCTGCTTGTCGAGATACTGACGTACCTTCTGGGCATACTCATTAAACTTCTCAGAGATAGGAAGAATAGCCACCTGGTCTGGAGTCAACCACAATGGGAAGTGACCGGCGGTATGCTCGATGAGCACAGCTGTGAAACGCTCCAATGAACCGAATGGCGCACGGTGAATCATCACAGGAGTCTTCTTGGAGTTGTCCTCGGCAGTATATTCCAGCTTGAAACGCTCAGGCAAGTTGTAATCCACCTGGATGGTACCCAACTGCCAGCGACGGCCGATGGCATCCTTCACCATGAAGTCGAGCTTAGGACCATAGAAGGCAGCCTCGCCAACCTCCTCGCGGGTCTCCAATCCCTTCTCCTTGCAAGCCTCGCGGATGGCGTTCTCGCTCTCTGCCCAAATTTCCTCTGAGCCGATGTACTTCTCGGTATCCTTAGGATCGTGGAGAGAAATCTGAGCCTCGTAGTTCTCGAAGCCGAAGATCTTGAACACCTTCAGAATCACGTCGATTACGTTCTCGAACTCGCTCTTCACCTGATCCTGGCGAACGAAGATGTGGGCATCGTCCTGAGTAAAGGTACGCACACGAGTCAATCCGTGGAGCTCACCGCTCTTCTCATAGCGGAACACGGTACCGAACTCGGCGATACGCAAAGGCAGATCCTTGTAGCTGCGTGGCTTACGAGCATACACCTCGCAGTGGTGAGGGCAGTTCATAGGCTTCAGCATATACTCCTCGTCCTCCTCTGGAGTGTGGATAGGCTGGAAAGCATCCTTGCCATAGTGAGCATAGTGACCGGAAGTAACATAGAGGCTCTTGCCACCGATACCTGGAGTGATGACCTCCTGGTAGTTATATGGCTTCAGCAAGGCACGGAGCAACTCCTGAAGGCGGAGACGCAACTGTGTACCCTTTGGCAACCAGATAGGCAGACCCTTGCCCACGCGCTCGGAGAACATGAAGAGCTCCATCTCCTTGCCAATCTTGCGGTGGTCGCGCTTCTTAGCCTCCTCGAGCACTACCAAGTACTCGTCGAGCATCTTCTTCTTAGGGAAGCTGATACCATAGATACGAGTCATCTGCTCGCGCTTGGCATCGCCACGCCAGAAGGCACCAGCCACACTTGTAATCTTCACCGCCTTGATAAGACCCGTGTTCATCAAGTGAGGACCACGGCAGAGGTCGGTGAAGTTGCCCTGTGTATATGTAGTGATGGTGCCATCCTCCAAGTCCTGCTCGATGTGCTCGCACTTATACTCCTGACCGTCGGCCTTGAATTCCTTCAAAGCATCGGCCTTGGAAACCTCCTTGCGAACCACAGGCTCGTTCTTCTTGGCAAGCTCCATCATCTTCGCCTCAATCTTAGGGAAGTCGTTCTCAGAGATTACCTGTCCGTTGGCAGGCATCACGTCGTAGAAGAATCCACTCTCTACGGCTGGACCGAAGCCAAACTGAATGCCTGGGTAAAGCTCCTGAAGAGCCTCAGCGAGCAAGTGGGCTGATGTATGCCAGAAGGTATGTTTGCCCTGCTCATCCTCAAACTTGTAAAGTTCTACACTTGCGTCCTCGTTGATAGGACGGTTCAACTCTACTGTCTCACCATTGACACCGCAAGATACAACGTTGCGAGCGAGAGCCGGTGAGATGCTCTCGGCGATTTGCAAGCCAGTTACGCCCTGTTCGTACTCACGAACAGATCCGTCTGGGAATGTGATTTTTACCATAACAACTTAGTATTTTTATTAAATCGAGTGCAAAAGTAACATTTCTTTTTGTAACAAGCGAAAAAAAAAGAATAAAAATGCATTATTTTTTCAATTCTTCACTTACACCTTATTATATATAGCGCTTTTGTAGCTATAAAATATAACACATTGACATCGGCAACTATATTTTCAGACGAAATGTTTTGCAGATACAAATGTTTTTACTACTTTTGCAAACGATATAATAACACAATGTAAAGAAACAATGGCAACACCCAAGATTCTCATCATATACACCGGAGGTACCATCGGCATGGGAAAGGACCCGGAGACAGGCACACTCGAACCACTCGACTTCAACCACCTGGTGGAGTCGATGCCTGAGTTCCAACTCATAGAGGCTCACATCGACGTCAGAAAGTTCGACCCACCCATCGACTCCAGCGACATGGACCCGATGAGATGGGCGGAGATAGTAAGCCTCATCGCCAACAACTACGACGACTACGACGGCTTCGTCATCCTGCACGGCACCGACACGATGGCATATACCGCCTCCGCACTCTCCTTTATGCTCGAAAACCTTACCAAGCCAGTCATCCTGACGGGTAGCCAACTGCCCATCGGCGAACTGCGCACCGACGGCAAGGAGAACCTGATGACCGCCATCGAGATAGCATCCGCCAAGGACATCGCCGGGCACCCGATGGTGCCAGAGGTGTGCATCTTCTTCAACGGCAAGCTGATACGTGGCAACCGCGCCATCAAGATAAACGCCGAGGGATTCCACGCCTTCGAGTCGTACAACTATCCGCACCTGTGCGACGTGGGCATCAACTTCCAGTACCATACCCACCACATCCTGCGCCCAGCCTTCTCGCGCCCGATGACACCCCATCTGAAGCTCGACCCGAACATCATCGTGTTCAGCCTCTTCCCTGGCATACAGGATGGCATCGTGCGCCACGTGCTGGAGTCGCCCGACCTTAGAGGCATCGTGATGCGTACCTTCGGCTCGGGCAACGCCCCTCACCAACCTTGGGTGATGCGACTGCTCGACGAGGCGGCTCACCGCGGCGTAAACATCGTGAACATCAGCCAGTGCCTCACAGGAAGCGTGGAAATGGAAAGATACGGAGCGGGATTCCAGCTGAAGACCGCCCACGTGATAAGCGGCCACGACTCTACAGTGGAGGCGATGGTGACGAAGCTGATGTATCTGCAAGGCAAATACGACGACAACCAGAAGGTAAGGGAGATGCTGCAAAAATCGCTCGCCGGGGAAATCACGGTATAACATCGCTAGCCGGAGAAATCACGGTATAACATCGCTAGCTAGGGAAATCACGGTATAACATCGCTAGCCGGAGAAATCACAATTTAAGCTTTAGGAAACCGCAGCGCTTCCTCTAAGGACAAGCGGAAACTGGATATTCTTGCAGGAAATATTCGGTTTTCGTTTAAAAAAGATTAATTTTATAAGGTTTTGTATATCAAACACTTGACACGTATTAATATTTTATGTATCTTTGCAGCGAGTAAAAGATGTTATCGAGCACAACAAGCTGCTCGAAAAGCATTTCGGAGACTTATAAACATAAATTATTAAATCAACAAAACCTTTTAAATTATGCAGATCAACAAGACTAACAAGTACGGTGAGTTTGTAGAGATTACAGCGCCCGTAGAGAGAACTACATCAGAGGAGTATCCAACCACATTAGGCGGAGAAATCTGGTACAACTAAAAAAGGGAAACTTGAAAAAGTAAAATCCCGAAAAAATTAATCTCTCAAAAGTAAAATCCAAAAATGACAAGACTACTTCTTAGGAATCGCTGAAAATCTTTCTCTTGCAGAATTCGTATTCTCGCAGAAAGACAGCCCCCAAGAGGTAGCAGAAGTAGAAACTTTAACTCAAATAATAAAGGCTCAATCCTCGGAATCTGATTCTGGGAATTGAGCCTTTATTGTTAGTTATATCACACGTTTTTTTTCGAGCGTGAGAGCTCGTTTTATATCCTACGGAATTTAAACGGAAATCCGTTCAAATTCCGTCTATGTTCCGTAGGATAAAAAAAACAGTAGGACTAGTGCTTGCCGCAGCCTTCTCCGTGGTTGATGCCGCCCTCGACAGCCTGATGCTGGTCGCGAAGAAGGTCGTTCACGGTCTTCACAGGGTTGAAGGTGCCCAGAGGGACCTCTACGAACACTGTGTTCCAATCACTCATCGCACCATTCCAAAGACCAGGAAGCTCCAAAGCCTTCAAGTCCTTGCCGTTCTTGCTCTTGCTAGAGATGAAGCCCGTGCTTGGATCCACATACTTAGGCAGGTCGAAGGCATTGCCCTTGTAATCCTTGGTAGCGCAAACGAGATCCACTGGGTTGAAGTGAGTACCCTCGGTAAACATCTTCATATACTCAGCATTGTTCTTGTCGATCTGAGAGCTCTCCAAAATCTGGAGGCTCACGGTGCCATCCTGATTATAGGTGAGGAAAGGACCACCGCCAGGCTCGCCCACGTTCTTAACTACGCCGCACACGCGCATAGGGCGATTGAGCTTCTTGCGAAGATAGATAACCAAATCGGCATCCTCCAACTCCTTGATGTCGGCCTTGCGGCAGCAAAGGTCACGCTGAACGAAGCGGATGATTTCCTCCAACTTCTGATGGTTGTACTCGCCAGAATCCAATACCTTGAGATACTCGAACGCCTTCTTCTGAAGGGTTACAAGCACGCCAGCGATAACCTGCTTCCAAGTGACGGTCTCGCCCTTCAAGCGATCTGGCACCACATTGTCGATGTTCTTGATGAACACCACGTCGGCATCAATCTCGTTGAGGTTCTCGATGAGCGCACCATGGCCACCTGGACGGAACAACAAAGAACCATCCTCGTTGCGGAATGGCGTATTGTCTGGGTTGGCAGCGATGGTATCCGTACTAGGCTTCTGCTCAGAGAAGCTGATGTTATACTTGATGCCGTAACGCTTGGCATACTTGTCGGCCTTCTCCTCCACCATCTTCTTGAAGAGCTCCAAGTGGTCGTGGGAAACGGTGAAGTGGACGTTGGTCTCGCCATTGCTGCTGGCATAGAGGGCAGCCTCCACGAGGTGTTCCTCCATAGGGGTGCGAACCTCATCCTCGTACTCATGGAACTGCAGGAGGCCCTTAGGGAGCTGTCCGTAGTTCAAGCCCTCTGGCTTGAGGAGATTGGCAACCACAGCCTTGTAATTACCCTCCTTGATGAGCTGCATGATGCCCTTGCCGTCGTTGTTGGCATGGCACTTGTCGCAGAGCGCCTTGCGGAAGGCGAACTTCTTGATATTCTCGAAGAACTGCTTCTCGAAGTCGGTGGTAGGCACATCGTAAGGAGCGTCCAAGAATGCGAACATATTCTTAAACATACGGCTGGCAGCGCCTGATGCTGGCACGAACTTCACGATTTTGTGACCTTCTGCCTTATAGTCGTTCCACGCCTTCTCATAGCTCTCCACTTCCTGGGCAGAAGGAGCCATGATACCCTTACCGATGGCAGCCGCACCCTCGAGCTTGAGGAATGGGAAGCCATTCTTGATTTGTTCCAACTGGTGTTCAATCTGCTGCTCGGTGATGCCGCGAGCTGCGATTTGGTTTAGATCTTGCTGATTCATAATACCATATTTATGTTAAATTTACGCTATCTGTGCCACAAAGTTAATTCTTTTTTCCGACAAACCGAAATATTTCGGCATTTTTTTGTAACTTTGCAATGAAATTAAACATTTCGCAATGAAAAATTAACGAAGTGGGCGTGTTTGACCGCAGATTCTCCGTTGAGTTACATACGTTATAGCAAAACAATTCGCACTATGGTTAGCAAACTAGTTAAAGAGCATGACCGCAGGACACTATTGGCAAACTATCTGTATGGTGTCTCAAACCTTCTCCTAAGCGGAACGGGAATTGGTGGTTTTTCACCTCTAGTTACTGGAGATGCCATTGGAGTTTACAATATACTCTTTTTGGCTCTCGGCATCATTGCAGCTTTGGGATGCGCCTATTGCGCCAACAGAGTAATGAAGTATAATGATTCTAAAATGTAACAACATGGAATTAATGACAATATTTATGGGCATGTGTGCACTAATAAGCACAAGCTTTGCTCTTTGGCTAAACACCAAGTCTGGTCAGAAATGGATTGACAGCCTCTAGTTTCAAGTCCATCAATGGCTTAACACCTTAGTTCTAACCCAAAAAGAGGCTAAAGGCTGAATAACAGACAAGGCTAAAGGCTGAATAACAGACATAATAAGGGTAAATAACATATATAATAAGGAGGGAACGAAGAATGACAGAACCAACATTTACTTTTACCCCAGAGGAAAGAGAGCAGACGCTCCAAATCCTCGAACGCCTGAGAGCCGCCGTGGGCGACTCCTTCAAACCAGGCGACGAACAGCACCTGCGCGAAGACATACACCATGCCTTCGAGAACCATCAAATCAAGCGCAACGTGTTCGGAATGAACCCCATCCTCGCAGCCCTGCAAACCGCAGAAATCGCTGTGAACGAGATTGGTCTGAAAAGAGACGGCATCATCGCCATCCTCATGCAGACCAGCGTCATCGACGGCTACCAAACCATCGAAGACATACGAAAGAAATACGGCGACAGCGTGGCGCACATCATCAGCGGACTGCTCCGCATACACGACCTCTACAAGCGCAACCCCGTGATAGAGAGCGAGAACTTCAGAAACCTGCTCATCTCCTTCTCGGAGGACATGAGAGTGATTCTCATCATGATAGCCGACCGCGTGAACGTGATGCGACAAATCAGGGACACCGACCAACTGGAGGCGAAGCACGAGGTGAGCGAGGAGGCAAGCTACCTCTACGCCCCACTCGCCCACAAGCTGGGACTCTACAAGCTGAAGAGCGAGCTGGAAGACCTGAGCCTGAAGTACCTAGAGCACGACGCCTACTATATGATCAAGGAGAAGCTGAACGCCACCAAGCGCTCACGCGACGCCTATATCGCACGCTTCATCAAGCCTATACAGGAGAAACTCGACGCCGCCGGGCTGAAGTATCACATGAAGGGCAGAACCAAGAGCATCCACTCCATCTGGCAGAAGATGAAGAAGCAGAAGTGCCCATTCGAGGGAGTATATGACCTCTTCGCCATCCGCATCATCCTCGACGCACCTAGGGACAAGGAATACATGCAGTGCTGGCAGACCTTCGCCCTCATCACCGACATGTACCAGCCGAACCCGAAGCGTATGCGCGACTGGCTCTCCGTGCCTAAGAGCAACGGATACGAGAGTCTGCACACCACCGTATTGGGACCTGAGAACAAATGGGTAGAAGTACAAATCCGCACTGAGCGCATGGACGACATCGCCGAGCACGGACTCGCCGCCCACTGGCGATACAAGGGCATCAAGCAGGGCGAGGGAGGCATCGACGAATGGCTCGCCAACATCAGAGCCGCACTGGAAAGCAATGACGACCTGCAACTGATGGACCAGTTTACCACCGACCTGAAGGAAGACGAGGTATATGTGTTCACCCCTAAGGGCGACCTGCTCAACTTCCCGAAGGGAGCCACCGTGCTCGACTTCGCCTACTACATCCACTCGCGCATCGGCAACACCTGCGTGGGCGGAAAGATAAACGGCAAGGCGGTGACCTTCCGACAGGAACTGCACTCGGGCGACCAGGTGGAAATCCTCACCCAGAGCAACCAGAAGCCTCGACAGGAATGGCTCAACATCGTGCAAACCAGCAAGGCGAAGGCTAAGATTCGCCTCGCCATCAAAGAGACGCAGAAGAAGGACGGTCTCTACGCCAAGGAGTTGCTGGAGCGCCGATTCAAAAACCGCAAGATTGACATCGACGAGAGCCTGATGGCGCGCACCATCAAGAAGATGGGATACAAGGAGAACTCCGACTTCTACAGAGACGTGGCAGAGGAGAAGCTCGACGCAAACACCGTCATCGAGCGATACATCGAGGAACGTGACCACGACCTCAACCTCACCAATGCCTCGAAGCCTGCCGAGAGCGCAGAGAAATTCGAGTTCGAGAACCCTACCGAGGAACTACTGAAGCAGAGCGACGACGTGCTGGTCATCGACGAGCACCTGAAGGGCATCGACTTCGAGCTGGCACACTGCTGCCACCCTATCTACGGCGACCCTATCTTCGGTTTCGTAACCATCAGCAAGGGCATCAAGGTGCATCGCATCGACTGCCCTAACGCCAAGGAACTGCGCCGCCGCTTCGGCTATCGCATCGTAAAGGCGAAATGGAGCGGCAAGGGTACGTCGAAGTACGCCATCACTCTCCGCATCATCGGAAACGACGACATCGGCATCGTGAGCAACATCACCAACATCATCTCCAAGGAAGACAAGCTCGTGATGAGAGGCATCAACATCTCATCCAAAGACGGCCTCTTCTCCGGCAACGTGACCGTGATGATAGACGATGCCGGCAAGACCGACGCACTCATCAAGAAGCTCAGCGCCGTGAAGGGCGTGAAACAGGTGACGAGAATATAAAATCCCCCAAAAGGCTAAAATTCCAAAAAGGCTCAATCCAAATCATCGGATTGAGCCTCTTTTCTATATTATCCTACGGAACATACTTTTATTTTATCCTACGGAACTTAAACGGATGAAACGGAACAAAATCCGTATAAGTTCCGTCTAAGTTCCGTAGGATAAAAACTCCAACAAAATTCCGTAGGATTATTTTTTACTTCGCCTTATTCAGTCGCTTGATGACCGAATAAGCATCATACAATCCCAACTCTCCTGCTTTAGACAAGTCCTGGATGCCAGCCTGCTTGTTGCCACTCTTGGCACGAGCGATACCTCTATTATAATAAGCCTCGGCAAGACGGCTGTCAAGCTTCAAGGCGATGGAGTAATCGTCGATGGCCTTCGACAACTCGTTTCTGCCAGCATGCAGATTACCCCTGTTATAATAGATGTAAGCATTGTTGCTATTCAGGCGGATGGCATCGCTGAAGTCTGCCTCGGCAGAGTGGATATTGGTGATACCCTTGCCCTCAGCCTTGTTGAACTCATCCATCTCTGCCTGGCAAACGGCACGCTGCCAGTAGGCTAAGGCACATTTGTCATCCAACGACAGATAATAGGTGAAGTCGCTGATGGCTGCCTCGAAGTCGCGAAGCACACTGTGGGCTATAGCACGACGCATCAGGATGGTCTTCTTCTGCTCCAAGTCCTTGGCTACGCTCAGCTCTGCCGAGAGCTTATCGATGAGCGAGAAGATTCGCATCGACCCATTGTCGTCCAACTGTTCCTTAGAGCATACGATATAGACTTTGTCAGCAGACTTGTTAGCCTTGGCAGAAGCAGACGATGAAGCCGATGAAGCTGACTGCTTAGACGATGAAGCCGATGAAGAAGCCGATGAAGCTGACTGCTTAGACGATGCTTTTGCAATGGTCTGATTCAACGCCTCCACATCCTTGTCGAACGCCTGCACGCCACTCACATTCTGCGTGTTAGGGAAGTAAGACAACTGGAACATCGGAAGATAAGACTCCTCCACCTGTCTATTCTGCACCCTGCCTCGATACTCACTCTTGTAGTTGTGCTCATACTTAGGCTCATCATCGACCACGAGCGAAGCAAACTTGTTAGGGTCTATCTCCGAACGTTTGCGCATCTCCTTTTTGGTCTTCGCACTCCATCGAGGCTGAATACCAAGATGCTTGTTCATCTGCGCCTTGAAGATGCGGAACTCGTCAAGCTCCGCCTTTGCCGTCATACCCAGACGGCGATAGCAATGGGCACGATAAGAGAGACCCGTCCAGAAGTTAGGGAACTGCTCGATAACCGTGCTATAGTCACGGATGGCAGCCCTGAGATTGCCCGTCTTGTCGTGCAGGAGCGCACGGTTGAAGATGGCCATGAAGTTCTTAGGCTCCATCTTGATGATGAAGTCGAAGTCGGTGATGGCTCGGTTGTCGTCGCCTAGTTGCACGCGCATCAAACCACGGTTGTAGTGAGCGAGGAAATTGTTAGGATCCAAGTCGAGCGCAGCATCATAGTCGCTCATCGCCCCACGCAAGTTGTTCAGATTAATGCGCGCCAAGGCACGATTGATGTAGCTGTTCACATTGTTGGGTTTGAAATGCAGCGACTTGGTAAGTGCCTCGTCAGCCACCTTCCACTCTTTGCGAGCCAGCGCCATATAGGCACGTGTGGTCCACGCATCGCCATCATACGGGTTGAGCTTCAAGCTCTGGTCGAGCCACTTCTCCGCCTGCACAGTATCCTTCTGGTGGAGATACACCTCCGCCTTGAGCGAGTAAGCGTTCGAGTAATCCTTCCACTTGGTGATGACCGTATCCAGCTCCAACTGCGCCTTGTCGTAATTCTTCGCCTCCATCTGGCAGAGTGCCCTATTGAACCAATAGTTACGATTGCGAGGCTCCAGACGTATGGCTGCATTATAATCGGCGATGGCATCATCGTAGCGATTCTGGCGGATGCGACAAATGGCACGCAAATCATAGATATCGTTGATGTAAGGGTTCAGGTTGAGTGCCTCTGAAGCATCGCTCTCAGCACCCACATAATCATCGAGGTTAAATTTGGCCACACTGCGGTAATACCAAGGCTCATAGAGGTATGGCTTGGCACCGATGGCAAGATTAAAATACTTGATGGAAAGGACGAAGTCCTCGTAATACAAGGCACTGCGACCAGCAGTAACCAAACGGTCAACCCTATATTGTGCCGATGCTGACAAAGCAGCCAGCATCAGCACGAAAGTGAAAATAAACTTTTTCATATAATTGCAAAAAGTGTATCTCAAAAAAGCTATTTCAAAAAAAGCTATTTTCCACAAATACTATCGACGAATCTTGGTACGATAGCTACAACGGAACTTGCCCTTGATGATGTTTTTGAGCTTGCCCGCAATCATATTCTTGCGAAGAGGAGACACGCGATCCACAAACATCGTTCCCTCCAAGTGGTCGAACTCATGCTGCATCACGCGAGCCAAGTAGCCCCCTACCCACTCGTCGTGCTCCTGGAACTGCTCGTCCATATATTTCACATGGATACGCGTTGGGCGAACCACCTTCTCGTTGATGCCAGGGATAGAGAGACATCCCTCGTCGGAAGAGTCCTTGGGAGCCTCCTCATCATACTCCAGGATATGAGGGTTGATGAAGGCATGGCGGAATCCCTTGTACTCAGGCAGGTCATCGCTGAGCACATCGAGGTCGATGACCACCAAGCGGATGGCCAAGCCTATTTGTGGAGCAGCCAACCCGATGCCATTGCTGGAATCGAGGGTCTCGTACATGTTGTTAATAAGCTCCTTGAGCTCAGGATAATCGGGTGTAATGTCTTCAGCCACTTTTCTCAATACAGGCTGACCATAAATATAAATTGGTAAAATCATCTTCTTGATTGCATGAAATCTTGTAATATGATGGTAGCGCTTATTTCATCTACCAATCCCTTGTTTTCTCTCCTCGTCTTCTTCTTAACACCGCCGTCTATCATCGCCCGATGGGCGAGCACCGACGTGAATCGCTCGTCGTAATACTCGATAGGCACCTCGGGATGAGCCTTGCGCCAACGGTTATAGAAATTCTCCACTCGCGCCAGGTTCTCACTGGGCAGGCCATTGGGCTGTGTAGGCTTACCGATGACGATGCGCTCCACCTGCTCCTTCTGGATATAGGCTTCGCAGAAGTCGAAAAGTTCGGACGTAGCGACAGTAGCCAACCCATTGGCTATGATCTGCAATGGGTCGGTAACTGCCAGTCCAGTACGTTTTTTACCGTAGTCTATGGATAAAATTCTCATTTAGCTACGAAATATCAATGTTTGAATTTACTTCTTGACATCAATGTTTGAATTACTTCTTGACATCAATGTTTGAATTACTTCTTGAGAAGCAACCATGCGTCAGGATACTTGCCAGCGCGAAGCTCGTTGCGGCTCTTCACTGCTCCAGCCTTGTCAACGAAGGTAGAAGCGATGACACGATACATGTTACGCTCGCTATTGTAAGCCACCTGAGCGTCATAACCTGCGCTCTTCAATGTGCTAGCCAATCCCTCGGCGTTTGCCTTGAGTGAGAAAGAACCAACCACTACACTGAAGTTCTGAAGGCCAGAACCTGAGACGAGATTCACGCTCTCCTGGCGTACGGTAGCATTGTCAACCTCTGTATTTGTACTCTCTGAAGGAGTTGTTGTTTCCAATGGAGTAACCACAGGTTCCTGAGCCACAGGAGTCTCCTGCTGTTGCTGAGCCTCCTGCTGCTGGGCCTTCTCGTATGCTTTCTTATAAGCACTTTCCTTAGATGAACCACAACTTGCGAGTGCCAACACTGCGCACAATCCAAAGCTCAATACTGATAATTTCTTCATAATCTTTCTAAATTACTATTTATGTTTACCTTTATAATCCAACACATTTCACACCTTATTTATATAAGGCGATTCACGTCGCTTTCTGTTTTTGTTCTGCGAAAATACAAATAATATCCCAAAGAAAGAAAGATTTAGAGCATAAAGATTGTTAAACTCAAGGTAATACAACACTTTTAACGAAAAATTAAGACTTAAAAGCTTGCTTTTTAAAGAATTATTCGTATATTTGCAATTGATAAGAGACAAGCCCACGCAAGGCTAACCTTGATGAATAGGCTTAGTCAACATCGACTACTCAATAAATTGTATAACATTTAAAACTTTAAAATTATGAAGGCATTAGGTTACATTGGTGCATTCCTTGGCGGTGCAATCGCCGGTTCAGCACTCGGATTGATTTTCGCTCCTGAGAAGGGAGAAGATACACGCAGCAAGATTGCTGGCGCAGTGGATGACTTCTGCAAGAAGCACGACATCAAGTTGAGCCGCAAGGACGTGGACGACTTGGTTGACGACATCAAGGAAGCAGCTCCAGAGGTATAATTCCGAAATAGTCAGCTTTATTTGTATCTGCGCACAAAACATAAGCGCACAAAACATATCAATAATCAAGACACAAGAATGTTTTCTAGCGATAAGAATGTAGAGACCATCGGGCAACTCGTAGAGGTGCTCAAGCACTACATCGGGCTCAAGTCAGAATACATCAAGCTCGACGTGGTAGATAAGGTGGTAAGGTTGCTCACAGCACTCACCATCGGTGCACTGCTGCTTGCCTTGCTCGCTCTAGCGGTGATATACCTTTCGTTTGCTGCCGCTTATGCCTTGGAAGATGTCGTAGGATTGGCTCCAGCATTCTGCATCGTGGCGGGAGCCTACTTATTGATATTGGTAATATTCATCGTATTCCGGCACCAATGGATTGAGAAGCCTCTGGTGAAATTCTTGGCTAGCCTGCTAATGCAAAACTAAAAATTGGCACTATGATGACAAAAGAGCAAAACGACAAGTACTTAGACGATGGCAACGAAAGCCGAGAGTACAGAAGCCTCAACGACATCAGGTTGCGCAAGGAGACGCTCCGCAAAAGCATAGAGGCAGACGACAAGAAAATCAAAACCCTATGGAACTCACTCTTCACGCTGCCTGACGCATTCTCCAAGGATGCTAGCAGGAGCAAGAGAATAACGAGTATGATCTCCATTGGCACAGGAGCTTTCGATGGTGCCATCTTGGCATGGAAACTTTACAGGAAATTCAAGAAAAAGAAGTAAAGGATATAATCTTCAAAAAGTGCGGTTTTCTAGCTGGAAGCCGCATTTTTTATGTCCCAAACAGTTTAACAATTTATACTCTAACACAGCAAAAACAGCAAAGACATAAATAACAAAGAATTTAAAAGAGGTTTAAAAACAAAAAAGGGTCACCGCCGTGACCCCATTACCTTGTTAACCTTAAATCTAATACTATGAAAAACACATGTGCAAAAGTAGCAAGAAACTATGAGTCTTGCAAGTTTTTACCCTAGATTCGCCCTAGTTTTAATTCTATTTAACATGCTTTGTCCAATGTTTTTATTAAATTAAATCTAGTTAAACTTTTCATTGTGTGAATCAACATTGTTAATCCACATCGCCAATCCACATCATTAATTCACATCCAGCTGCAAGCCATCATAAGCGAAACCAAACCCTTCAGGAAGCCTTGCATTAGCTTCGTCATGTAGCCCAATCTGGTGAGTAACATGGGTAAGATAAGCCTGTCTAGCCCCAATCCTACGAGCCACACGGATAGCATCATCCACCAATTGATGGCTATGATGCGGCTTGTCAAATCTCAGCGCATTAATAACCAAGGTTTCCACCCCTTCCAGATAAGGATACTCCTCATCAGCCATAGTCTTCATATCCGTAATATAGGCAAACTTACCAAAACGATAGCCCAGGATGGGCATCTTATCGTGCATCACACGAATAGGTACAAACTCGATGTCTCCTATCCGATAAGTACGGTGAGGCTCAATCGTATGAAGTTTGAGTTTGGGCGCGCCAGGATACAGCTTCTCCGCATCCTTTGGGAAACAATAAGGCATCGTATGGGGTAACGTGCTCGTAACAATTTCATCTCCATAAATATCAATGTCACCATACACACAGAATCCTCGCAAATCGTCTATACCTCCCACATGGTCGTAATGGATATGGGTAATAAGCACCCCGTCTAAACGACGAAAAGGAACACGCAACAGCTCCTGACGGATGTCAGGACCCGCATCGATCAAGATACGTGTGCTTTCCGTCTCCACCATCGCAGCTGCACGCAATCGATTATCTCGGGGATCCTTACTGCGACACACCTTGCAATTGCATCCCAAAACAGGAACACCGCTCGATGTTCCTGTTCCCAATAAAGTTACCTTCATACTATCTTTATCCTTTATTTCCTTATTCTTCTTTGCTTCCTTACCTTTTACTTCACATTGACTTCCGGATGGATATCAACGCCAAATTTCTGTTTTACATCCTTACGGATAGCATCACAGAGATTAACTATTTCCCCACCAGTGGCACCGCCCAGATTGACCAAGACCAAAGCTTGCTTGTCGTGTACACCTGCACGTCCCAAACTTTTCCCTTTCCAGCCACACTGGTCAATCATCCATCCAGCAGGAATCTTCTCTCGATTCTCATCCACTGTATAATGAGGCATTCCTGGATATTGGGCAGCCAATTCCTCATACTTAGACTTCGCAACAATTGGATTCATAAAGAAACTGCCCGCATTACCTTGCAACTTAGGATCAGGCAACTTAGCATTGCGAATCTCGATGATAACATTTCGCAATTGTTGAGCAGAAGGATGAGCAATTCCCTTTGCGGCAAGCGAAGCTTTGATGTTTCCGTAATCCAAGTCTGGGACAAAATCCTTACTCAGACGATACACCACGTGAGTGACTAGATATTTATCTCTCCACTCATGCTTAAACTTACTCTGGCGATAAGCATACTCACACTGGGAATTGGTAAAAGTAACCAATTTTCCTGTAGCTATCTGCACAGCTTCCACCTTAAATATAATGTCTTTAGCCTCTACGCCATAAGCGCCTATGTTCTGCACAGCACTCGCCCCCACTTCACCAGGAATAATACTCAAGTTCTCAGCTCCATAATAGCCATGCTCTACAGCGAATGCCACCACATCATCAAACACTTCACCGCTTCCACATTCCAGAAAGACGGCATCATTTGCGCTAGAAGCATCCATTTTCCCCACCTCGTTTTCATCCATCACCCTGATGCCCTTGATGGCGGAATGAAGCACTGTACCTGGATAATCTTTCGTAAGCAAGAGATTGCTTCCACCGCCCAAGATGAGCAGCGGTTCATCATCAACAGTTAGCCCAGCCACTATCTGCTGAGCCTCAGCTACCGATGCATACTCCAAAAAACGATTGCATTTGGCATCGATTCCAAAGGTATTATGAGCCAAGAGGCTGTAGTTACGAATATCCTTCATATATTTTTCTTGTAATTACATAATCGAGCCAAAATACATAATCGAGCCAAATTATGTATCAAGCCGAATTATGTATTGAGCTTTATTACATATTGAGTTTTATACGTATTGAGTTTTATTACATATTGATTACGCCTGAAAACACATCTTTACATATTCGGCTTACATATCCAGCTTCGTCAACAACCACTTTCCACCGATTCTTCGGAAGGTAAGCTCTGTCTCCAAGCCGTTGGCAATGCCTCGAATAACAAAGATTTTTTGGGTGCTCTCAGTATATTTCTGCCCATAGATAATGTTATAAATCATACCATGAGGCAGCTGAGGAGCAAACGCCGGCCATGTTTCTGGTTCTATGTCACCACTCATCGTACTGAAGTCATCGTCTGGGTCTGGTCCCGTAAACTTCACAGGATTATGAAGATGTCGAGCCTGGAATGCCGTATCCGTGGCAAAAGAACCGTAGAATTTCAAGAAGCTAGCGTTCATATTCTGGTACATCGGTTTGTAATTGATGCTTGTCATCATCCACTGACCATTGATACGATTGAAAAGGAACTGCTGCACCGTTTTCTTATGATAGAACACTTTCTCCACCACTACATGGTCGATGGTGGTATCCTTCACGAGATTCATCTGCTTGCGATTATCGAAGATAAGCGTATAGTAGTCCTGACGCATAAAGAAATGCTCCATTTTCCAATGACGCTTCTCAATCTGCTTTACCACCTTGTCGTTACGGTAAACAGGCAAGGGAAAATGAATACGCGACAACTGCAGCTTTCTATTGGCAGCAAAATTAAAGACAAAATCATCAAACAACTCGTCAGCCGCCTTTGGCATCGGAGTTTCCTCAATCAATTTCTCGGTCGAGTCCATAGCTTGCGTGTCGGCTACAGTTGTGTCGGCCGCAGTCGAGTCAATGGCAGGTGCTGGTTTCTTATCCGTACACCCCACAGAAGTGAAGCAAACGATGGTAAGCACCGCCAACATTACTGTTATCAAAGAGAGTTTTTTCATAAACTTATAAAATTTCTCAAATTTTCATTGCAAAAGTACAACTTTCTTTTGAGATATTTCATATTTTGAGCAAAAAATGTTATCTTTGCACGCAAAATAAATAGATAAGCGAGTTTTGTAAGCCCAAGGGAAGACAAATCACGCTAATTTAGGTTAGTAAACAGACAAATAATAAAATATGTTATTAGAGAAAATAGAAGAACTCTTGAAGGAAGTCAATGCCCTCACTGCCCAAAACGCAGAGGAAGTAGAGCAACTTCGAATCAAGTATCTCAGCAAAAAGGGTGAGATCAACGCCCTCATGGCCGACTTCCGCAATGTGCCAGCCGACCAGAAAAAAGAGGTGGGCATCAAGATTAACGAATTGAAAAATGCCGCACTTGAGAAAATCAATGGCTTAAAGGAGCAGATGGAGGAAGCCGAGTCTTCCAGCGATGACATCGACTTAACCCGTACCGCTTATCCTGTGGCACTGGGAACTCGCCATCCTTTGACTGTAGTGAAGAACCAAATCATCGACATCTTCTCACGCATGGGATTCACCCTTTATCAAGGACCTGAGGTTGATGACGACAAGCACGTATTCACTATGCTCAACTTCGCAGCAGACCATCCGGCTCGCGACATGCAGGACACCTTCTTCATCGAGCAGAGCGACCCTAACGACGTGACAAAGAATGTGCTTCTCCGCAGTCATACATCTGGCGACGAAGCTCACTACATGGAGACCCATGAGCCTCCTATCCGAGTGTTGTGCCCAGGTCGCGTATATCGCAACGAGGCCATCAGTGCCCGTGCCCACTGCTTCTTCCATCAGGTAGAAGGACTCTATGTAGATAAGAACGTAAGCTTCACCGACCTCAAGCAGGTGCTCCTCACCTTCGCTCGCGAGATGTTCGGTGCGGACACCAAGATACGCTTGCGCCCTAGCTACTTCCCATTCACTGAGCCTAGTGCAGAGATGGACATCTCTTGCAACATCTGTGGCGGAAAAGGCTGCAACTTCTGCAAGCATACTGGCTGGGTAGAAATCTTAGGCTGTGGAATGGTGGATCCTCACGACTTGGAGGCTTGCGGCATCGACAGCAATGTTTATACAGGCTATGCTTTCGGTATGGGCGTCGAGCGCATCACCAACTTGAAGTATCGTGTAAGCGACCTGCGTCTCTTCTCTGAGAACGACACTCGCTTCTTACGTGAATTCGAATCAGCTAAATAACATTCATACGAAAAAGCCTATGTGCGTTCCTTATTAGAGATGCATATAGGCTTTTGCGCTTTTTTACTATCTTGCAATTTCCCAAGAGATCAATCTCAAAAACTATCAATCATTTAAATCAATATTATCATTATGAGAAAAATCACAGTCAACACCATCATCGCCCTCGCTTTGGGCTCTATGTGCTTTAGTTCTTGCATCGGTTCCTTCGGCTTGACCAACAGCGTGCTCAATTGGAACAAACGCGCAACGAGCAACAAGTTTATCAATGAATTGATTTTCGTTGTCATCAGCCCAGCCTACGCCGTTTGTTCTGTGGCCGACCTCTTTGTGCTCAACTCCATCGAGTTCTGGACAGGCGACAAGGTTATCGCCAATGTGGGCAAGACCAAGAACGTTACAGGAAAAGACGGAAGACTCTATGCCATCAAGACGCTGAAGAACGGTTACGAGATTACAGACCCTAATGGCGAGAAATCTTACTTTGTATTCGACAAGAAAAGCAAGAGTTGGTCTTACAGTAAGGATGGAGACATTCGCGAGTTGTTCAGCTTCAACGAAGATGGAAGTATCCAAGCTTGTTTGCCTAACGGTCAGAAGATGAATGTAGAGCAGAACGAAAATGGTCTTTATCAGCTTCGCATGGCAGTAAACGACGGTCTATACTTCGCTTGCGTCAAATAAGCTTCAAGCATCCGCATCTGCTTACAACGACATAAAAAGAAAAAGGGGATGTGCCTATGGAATGTTTCTATAGCACATCCCCTTTTTCTTGCGCATTATAATAAAACTGAAGTTTCTGCGTTTTATCAAATACGTAACAACGGATTTACGAAACTCGAAACAAAGGATTGACAAATAATGAAGCAAAGATTATTCTTTTTCACTATATGCCTGATTGCCTGCATTAACATTACGGCACAGGAATTCACACTGAAAGGAAAGGTGGTTGACGAAGACAATCACCCACTGGAATTTGCCACAGTATCAGTGGCAAGCCAAGGCAAACTGGCTTTCACATCACTAAAGGGAGAGTACAGTTTGCAGCTGCATACAGCTGACAGCGTGAAAGTTAGATTCTCTTTTATAGGCTACAAAACAAAGGAAAGGACATTACGCAGACCTCGGGGCAAACAGACTCTCATCGTCGTCATGCATGAGGACG
>ERZ808240.2346-NODE-2346-length-20968-cov-4.693110_pt1 | contig 20968 bp, 17 predicted proteins | sample MGYA00521084_ERZ808240 | MGnify/ENA primary metagenome ERZ808240 (study PRJEB31516, sample SAMN03275571) | gut metagenome | biome: mammalia-associated habitat; material: feces | host: Papio cynocephalus | place: Kenya | collected 2012-08-06 ...
ATCCTTCAGCTCGATCTCTTTTGCAATGGTAACACCATCATTGGTGATGACCGGTGCGCCGAACTTCTTGCTCAGAACAACATTGCGGCCCTTGGGTCCGAGGGTGATCTTAACGGTGTTTGCCAGAGTATCAATACCAGCGCAGAGAGCCTTGCGAGCCTCTTCGCCCTGCTTAATCTGTTTTGCCATAATCCAATCGCTCCTTATAAAAAGCTTAAAAGCTCAAAATTTATCGGTAAAAGGGAAAGTCTTAGTCTTCCACGACTGCCAGGATATCACCCTGACGGACGATGGTGCATTCCTCGCCGTCCACCTTGACTTCGGTGCCGGAGTACTTGCTGGTGAGGACCTTATCGCCCACCTTGACAGTCATCTTGACTTCCTTGCCATCGACGACACCGCCGGGGCCAACAGCGACAACTTCAGCAACCTGAGGCTTCTCCTTTGCGCTGCCGGTCAGGATGATGCCGCTCTTGGTGGTCTCCTCAGCCTCAACAGTCTTGATAACAACGCGGTCTGCAAGAGGAATGATCTTCATAGTTCTTGCCCTCCTATAATAAATTTAATCTAAAACTTTTTCAGCACCTGACAGGCTCAACTGCTCGCGCCAGGTTGTTTAGCACTCTTTATTCCTGAGTGCTAAGAGTATTGTACTCATCTTGCCATTAAAAATCAAGACTTTTTACGCATTTTTTTGTTAAGAATTTGTTACAGGCAAAGTTTTTATCATGATACGTTGAATTTATTGTTTTCATTTTCTTTTATCACAAAAAGAAAAGCCGCCACGCTTTGTGACGGCCCCTATAAATCAGCATGTCGTCTTAGACACGGACGACGAAACTTTCTGAAATCTCTGATACACTCCCGTCGGCAGGATGATTCGTCCTACACCCGGCTGGACAACAGCTTCCACCCTCTTGCAGGGGGCGCACTCGCCGTCGGCAGTAGCGATGACCGGCCCACGGCCATCGGTCGGACGGAGCGTTACCTGTTTGGCTCGGCGGTAAATGAAGTAGGGCTTTGCCTTTTCGACCAGCTCGCCGTCCACAAAATGCTTTCCATTCTTGTACATTCCCAGCAGTTTGGCAATCGTGAGCCGTCCGACTTTCCGGATGATGAAGACATCCAGCCAGCCGTCGTTGGGCTGTGCTTCCGGTGCCGCCAGAAAGCCACCGCCATAAGCCCGGCCATTACAGACTGCACACATCAGGCAGTCCACTTCCAGCGTTTCCCCGTCGATTTGATATTCTATCCTTCGCCCGATATGGCCGCAAAGCTGCTCGACGATGGAGAGCAAGTAGGACATCTCACCGCCGCAGAATGGGATACGCCGGAATTTCGGGATGCCATACGCCACCTGTGCGTCCAGACCGGCAGCACAAATGGTCGCCGAAAGACCGAGATTGGTCTGCATCAGATCTATGACAGTCTCACCGCCTGCAAACTGAGCATCCAAATCAAGAAATTCTTCCCGGGTGCCGTAGGTGCGCAGAAAGTCGTTTCCACTGCCAAAGGGCAGGCAGCCCACCGCTGCGTTTTCAAAACCATAAACACCGGTCAATGCTTCGTTGAAAGTTCCATCACCACCTGCCGTAAAGACACGCAGTTTTTCTCCTGCCTTTTCCGCATCCACAGCGGCTGCATGCGCCAGCTCCCGGGCATGGCCTGCGAACTCGGTGCAGCAGATGCTCAGGTCTTTTTCCAGCACGCCTGCTCTCGCGGCTGCGGCTTTAATTTTCGGGGTCAGTTCCCCGGTACAGTCCGCTTTTCCGGCGGTCGGGTTCAACAAAAACAGATAGTGCATCCTGCTTCCTCCTGTGGACAACTCATTTCTTCTATGATAGTTGAATTTGTCCACAAAAGCAAGCAGTTTTTATCCGATGGCCGCCGGTTCGTTTTGGGAAAGGGTCACGTTTCCGTCCTCGGTACAGTCTGCCATCCAGTGCTGACCGGTGTGCGCCGCACCGGAAGCAATTTCGTTCGCCAATGCCTGTTCCACAGCCCGTTCGACCTGACGCCGCAATTCCCTCGCTCCGTAGGGAGATACTGCCTTTGCCGCCAGCGCAGGCCCGACCCGGGAGGTATGAGTCAGGGTGTAACCGGTCTTCGCTGCACGCTCTTCCAGCTGGCAGAGCAGCTTTTCGGCAATGAAGCTCAGGTTCTCGGTCGTCAGCGGACGGAACACGATGAGTTCATCCAGCCGCCCGATGAGTTCCGGCCGAAACCATTTTTTCGCTTCTTCGATGGCCTGTTCCGACTGTTTCTCAAAGACAGCCTCTGCACCAGCCGCAAAGCCCAGCGGCGCACTCTGCCCGGCAAGAAATCTTGCGCCCAGATTTGAGGTCAGCAGAACGATGGTATTCCGAAAATCAGCTTTTCTGCCCATCGAGTCGGTCAGCTGACCGTCTTCCAGAATCTGCAGCAGCACATTCTGGATATCCGGGTGGGCTTTTTCAATTTCATCAAACAGCACAACACTGTACGGACGGCGGCGGACAGCCTCGGTCAACTGGCCGCCCTCATCGTGGCCGAGATAGCCCGGAGGCGCACCCAGCAGCCGAGCCGTCGTGTGCTGCTCCTGATACTCCGACATATCGAACTTGAGGAGTGCCTTTTCACTGCCAAACCAGCTGGATGCCAACGCCTTGGCAAGGGCAGTCTTTCCCACACCGGTCGGCCCTAGAAACAGCATTGCTCCGATGGGTCTTCCCGGTTCGCCTAATCCGGTCCTGCTCCGTCGAATGGCACCGGCCACCGCCGCCACCGCCCTTTGCTGGCCGACGATCTCCTGATTCAGCCGCTCTTCCAGCCGGTCGAGCCGCTCCCGTTCCTTCTCACCGACCCGTTCCGCCGGAACTCCGCTGGCCTGCGCCACCACATGGGCGATCTCTTCCCGGGTCAGGCTGGGGTTCAGCGTGCCTTCCCGTTCGGCACGGATGCGCGCCGCCGCGCACGCCTCATCCACAAGGTCGATAGCTTTATCGGGCAGGCACCGTCCCGGCAGATACCGCACCGATAGTTCTACCGCTTCTCGGAGCGTTTCTTTTGGCAGACGAACGCCATGATACCGCTCGTACTGCGGCGCAAGCCCTTCCAGAATCGCCGTAGCCTGCTCTGACGTAGGCTCCTCGATCTGGACTTTTCCAAATCGGCGTTCCAGCGCAGCGTCCTTCTGGATATGGGTGCGAAACTCCTGATTCGTCGTCGCACCGATGAGCTGCAACTCTCCCCGTGCCAGAACAGGTTTCAGGATGCTTGCCGCGTCGATGGCTCCCTCGGCGGCACCTGCTCCCACGATGGTGTGGAATTCATCCACGAACAGAATCGCACTGCCATCCCTCACCAGCTCTTCGAGCAAATTTTTGAACCGCTCCTCAAAGTCGCCCCGGTACTTGGTTCCAGCAACAAGGCTCGCCATATCCAACGCAAGAAGACGCCGTCCCAACAGCATCCGGGGAACTTTTTTGTTGGCGATGCGCTGAGCCAGACCTTCGGCCAGAGCAGTCTTTCCGACGCCCGGCTCTCCCACCAGACAGGGGTTGTTTTTTTGACGGCGGCATAAAATTTCCACCATTCGGTCAAGTTCTTTCTCCCGGCAGAAAACCGGGTCAAGTTCTCCATCCACGGCACGCCGAGTCAAATCCCGGCAATATTTGTCACTGGCCCGGCTCCCACGGGGCATGGCCGAGGATGCTCTCGGCTGCAGCGGCAGGATAAACTGACCGGAAAGCTGTCGGCACTCTCGCACGGCATCGGTCAGCGGAACGCCCATTGACGCCAGCAGAACACCGGCCACACAGTCAGCATCCTCGAGGATGGCACAGAGCAGATGTTCCGGCTCTGCTCGCGGCAGACGGGCGTTCTGCACCCCGATGAGAGCGTAATCCATCACCCGGCGCAGATCGGGCGCGAAAGCGTTTTTCTCCAGCTTGACCGCCGGGCCGCTCCGATTTTCGGACACCTGCCGCCGTACCTCAAATTCTGAGATGTTCTTCTCGGCCAGAAACTGCGCCGCAGGGCCTTCGTCGGTCTGGAGCATCGCCAGCAGAAGATGACCAGTATCCGCCTTTTTGCATCCCAAACCGCCTGCCAGCTGAACAGCTTTTTCCAACAGCTGCCCTGCCTCCCGGGAAAAGCCCTTGTACTTCCCGATTCCGAACGTTTCCCAAATGCTCATTCGTCCTGCTCCTTGCTGTTTTCGTTTTGCATACAGCAGAAGTATAGCCCCAAAGCGGCGGAAAAAATCAGAAGTTTGTGTCACTCCACGCAAAAAAGCCGCCCTTCTCTGCGCATTTGCAGGAGAGAGCGGCTTTTGCGGTTTGATTTACAGTTCTGCCAGAGCCTTTTTCAGGTTCTGAGCGATCTGGTCGGGGCAGCTGGTCGGACGAGGGCCGCAGGTGGTGCCCTCCATCCGGGCAATGGCGTCTTCCGCCTTCATGCCCTTCAGCAGACGGCTGATGCCTTTCAGGTTGCCGTTGCAGCCGCCGACGACCTCGATGGACTCGATGGTGTGGTCGTCATTCAGGACGATGTGGGTCTCCTTGGAGCAGGTGCCTTTATTGGGATAGCTGAATGCTTTGCTCATAGTTGTGTACTTCCTCTCTTTTTTCATCGGCCTGACCCGGCCTTTTCGCTGTTATTATACTACAACCTACTGAAAAGGTCAATTTAGGCAGATGCTTCAAGTGGCCGGGGAGCTTTTCTCGCAAACAACCCGGAACCCACGGTAATCCCCTTTTTGGCTTCGCCATCTTCCCCCGGCCGGGGGAAGTCTTTGCCCCAATGCTGGCGCATCGGGGCCCCACTTCCCGGACATTTGCGAGAAAACTCCCCGGCCACTTCCGTTGCTTATCGTTTCCTCTCCCTCGCCAGCTCTTCAATGCGTGCAATCTGGTCGTCCGGGGTGGTGCAGGTGCCGACAGGATATGGCCGGGTGTGATTTGCGCCGTGGAAGTCGGTGCCGCCGGTGTGGATCAATCCGTACTGCTCACAGAGGGCGATGCACTCGGATCTGTCTTCCGGGCTGTTGCTTGGGTGGTCGACCTCAATGCCGTCGACCATGCCCTCTTTTACCAGCTCCCGGACGAGCGGCATACTCTTGTACACCGTCGGGTGGGCAAACACGACCACCGCACCGGCCGCTTTCGCCGTTGCCAGAACCTCTCTCACCGGCAGATACTCCGGTGAGTGCAAAACGATGCCCCGTGGATTCCAGCCGAAAAGCTTGTGGTACAGATCGGTGTAGATGCCGTCGCACAGACCCAGCTGGTGCAACGCCTCCATGATGCCGGTCTTGAACAGAACACCGCTGTCTTTTGCGTATTCCAACGCCTGCTCGGTGCGGAATTGCGGATAGATGGCTTCCAGCTCCTTTGCGCTTTGCAGGGCACACTCGTTCCGTCGCTGGCGCATGATGTCGCAATGGGCTTTCAGCTCCCGGCTTTCCGGATCGGGCCAGAAGGTCAGCAGATGCACCCGGTGATGCCGCTCGTAGTCGTAGCCGGTCAGCTCGGTAGCCGGGATCAGTTTTACACCGTCCTGCGTCGGATGGTCGTAGCAGTATTGAACACTTAAAAGGGTGTCGTGGTCGGATATCGCCATCGTATCCAGACCGGCTCGTGCCGCCAGAATCGGCAGGCGGTGGATCGGTACAGAACCGTCGGAACAGGTCGAATGATTGTGAAGATCGCCGGGCATTTTGGAACCTCCTGTGTAAAATCAGAACGGTCACTCTTCCGCTTTGATGGCACGGATATCGTGACCGACAAAGTTGAACGGAACAAACGATGACAATCGGCTGGAAATTTTCTCGGTGTAACGTTTTTCCAGCATAGAGCCATCTGTGATATTGGTCGTCACGACGGTCGGCAGATGCGCCCCGAGACGGTTGTTTAACAGACTGTAAAACGTCGTAATAAAGTACGGCGTAACGAATTCCGTTCCCAGATCATCGATGATGAGCAGGTCGGCATCGGTCGCCGTCTGAAGCAGTGTTTCAGCGTCCGAGTTGGAATCGAATCGGGTATTTTCAATTTTATTGAAAAAATCTGCGCTGGAAACATAGATCACATCATAGCCCTTATTCAAAACGATTCCTGCAACTGCAAGGGCGGCATGGGTTTTACCAAGTCCAGCATTTCCAGTAAGTATCAGGCTTTCCTGCTGGTCGGACGAAAAATCTTCCGCATATTCTTTCAAATTGTCCAGCAGTTGCTTCATGTACGCCCGGCTGTTGATTCCTGTGCTGGGTTCAATCACGCTGGGATAATATTCCAGTTTCATTGTGTCAAAGCTGGAAATCGACAGGCTGGACAGTTTTTCGATCTCTGTTCGGCGAAGCTGTTGCATGACACGGTGAACACACTGGCAGGTGCGGCCATTGACGACGCCGGTATCCTGACAGAGCTTGCAGGTAAATCGTGGTTCCAAGGCGTCGGCAGGACGTCCGCTTGTTGCTAAAAGTTCAGCCAGTTTCCGCTTTGCTTCATTCAGAGCGGCGTTTGCCTCGGTGCGGTCACGGCCGGATGCACCAGCTAAGGCACACCGGATGCCGCGCACACGCACTTCGTCTTCCGCATGGCGGAGAGCCGGAATTGCTGCTTCGGCCAAGGCACGAGCATCCTCTGCCTGTGCCTTGGCGATCTGCCGCCGGGCAGCCACAGTCCGCATGGCCTCCTGATAGAGTTCGTTTTTTGTACGCATACAAAACCTCCCGAATCAAGCGTTACGGTGTGGATTTCTTTTTCAGCCGATTGAGCCGGTTGAGCGATGTCGCAAGTGAAGTGTTCCCAAGGAAATCGTTTCCGCTGGGCGTCTCACGGTCGACCCGGATGTTCCGGCTTGCGCCCTCGTTCGCTACCGGTCCACGGACATCGTGGACATTCCGCAGACCCTTCGCGTTCCATGTCTTCATGATGCTGTTCCAATACCACAGATCACGTTTCGGCCCAGCCTGCACCGCCACTTCCTGTACCATTGCATCATCGTAACCGTAAACCTCATACCATCGCGCAATGGCTTTGCGTCCGCCCAAGGTCAGCTCATCCGGCTGAATTCCCAGCAGCGAGCTGACATAGTTTTCGCGCTGGGCGCGGAGAGCCAGCAGTTTGAGATGTTCATCGGCCTGTTCGCCTGTCTCGACGCCTTCAGCACGCCAGACTTTCAGTTCATGGTCAACCGCTCCCATCGTCTTTCGCTTTCCGCTGCCAACATAGGCCACGCAGAGCATGATGACTTCGGGTGCAAAGCCGTCCTGAATATAAAAGTTCGCCAGCTTTTCCATTTCTCGCTGGGTCAGGGTGTGGCCGAGACTGTCCTGCGCACAGCTGATAAGGCTTGCGATCATCGGGTCGGTACGGGATGCCGCCACGATCTCCTGCCATGTCATCGGAGCCGGTGCGCTGGGTTCGTTGCCCGGCGCAGCGTTCTCGTCGTAACGTTCCAGCAATCCGGCACCGGCCCAGAAGGACAGCGCACTTTCCGCCGAAAGTTTGCTGCGGAGTTTGAGGTCAGCACAGATCTTTTCCGGGTCGGTGATGCCGGTCGCCAGCACATACAGAGCGACACGGACGTTGTATTCCTCCGCAACGCCCAGTTTAGAGAAAACCAGCTGCGGCACCGGGATGCTGTCCCCTTTCAGTTCTTTTAAACGGTATATCATTTAATTCCTCGATTTTTTGTTATGCGTTCTCGTTCTGTTCCGGCGCAGGCGGCGTCCACGGGTCACAATCCAGAATAGACGGGCGGTTCTTCCAGAAATCCGTCTCCGCCTCGTATGTCTCTTTCAGATATTTTGCGGCCTCCGCACGACCCTCGTCGCTGAGCGGATAAACCTGTTTCCGGCGAAGTTCCGGGTCGGTCATGTCGATGGTCCACGGCCCCGGCCAAACCTCGACCGTGAGGATTTCTTCCTCTTTTTCTGCGCCCTCTCCGCCTGCCGGGTCAGGAACCTTCCGCTTTCCCGGCGTCATCAGATAACGCATTCCTTCTTCGTTGCCGCTGTAACTGTTTTTGCATTTGAAATAATGCAGCAGAGGAACAAATATCATAAGGCATCCTTTCGTGGGTATCGTATTCCACTGTTCTCTTCCAGAGCGTCCTTGCTCTGCATGAATTTAACTTTCTAATATGTCTATCAGTATACACCAAAACCAGAAAAATTTCAGCAGGGAGTTTTAAAGGGAGCTTATGGAATTGTTACTGTGGAGAATCAGAAGACCAAGTGACAATTATTTATCTTAACAGCGTTTAAAATTGTCTGTTGCCCTACTTGGCCAAGTGACCCACATTGACCAAGTGAGGTCAGTTGGTCTTTCAATTGTCTCTTGGCCACCTTGAGCAAGTGACTTTTTGCACGTTACAACGATCTAAAATTGTCACTTGGTCAGATAACTTCACCACAGAGGAAATTTTTTCTGCACCCGTTCTGCTTTTATTACTTACAAACAAAAAATCCACGGTATCCAGCGAAAATTACGCTTTACCGTGGATTTATGGAGCAGGATACGGGACTCGAACCCGCCGCCTACTGCTTGGGAAGCAGTCGCTCTACCGGATGAGCTAACCCTGCGAGTGCTTCTTTAGTTTAGCAAAGCAGACGGGTTTTGTCAACTGTTTTTCGTCCTCAAATTCAGACTATTTTTGCAAAAGCCCAAATCCAGCTTACTCGCAGGACGTTTTTTAGCATAGCTCTCCGGTATACAATCAAAATTCCAGCACCGGGCTGACCTCATTTCTGCGCTGGGTCTGAACGACGCAGTCCTTTTCCGGCACGACACCAGCCGTGCCAAGGGTCGTAAAGACGGTCTGCAAGGCCAGCATCGGGGTGTTGTTCTCCTGCGAGAGGTGGCAGAGGGCGAACTTTTTGCAGCCCTCCTGGATCAGTTCAAGCAGCTTTGCCGAACACTCGTCGTTGGAGAGGTGGCCCCGGGGCGACTCGATGCGCGCACGCAGGACGTAAGGGTAAGGTCCGCTGCGAAGCATATGAAGGTCGTAGTTGCTTTCCAAAGCAACGAGATCACAGTCGGAGAGTGCTTCATGTACTACCGGGGTCAGCACGCCGAGGTCGGTGGCGATGGTCATGGTCTTGCTGTCCGGCGTATGAATGCGGTAGCCCACACAGGGTACGTCGTGGCTGGTGGGAAAAGCCTTGACCCCGAAAGAGCCGATCTCCTCTTCCCTGCCCGGCGTCAGCGGCGTCATGTCGCAGGTGGCCGGAACGATTTTGTTTCTTTCAAGGAAACCCAGCGTTTCTTCTGCACCGTAGACCGGCATCGGGTATTTTTTCAGGAAGGTAGACAGCCCTTTCACATGGTCACTGTGTTCGTGGGTAACAAGGATGCCGTCACAGTTTTCCATTGACAGCCCCAGCGATTTCAGGGCATTTCCCGTAGTACGGACGCCTTTTCCCATATCAACGATAAGATACTTTTCGCCACAGCGCACCACGCTGCTGTTGCCGGACGAACCGGAATAAAGGGATGTAAATTCTGACATAATAACCTCAAAAACGTCTCCGTCACCGCTGACGCAGTGTCGGAGACGTTTTTACTCTTGTTCTGATCACATAGCCTGTTCCAGAGCAGCCGGAACACGCTCAACTTTTTTGATATCGGCACCCAGACCACGCAGTTTTTCCACGATATCCTCGTAGCCGCGCTCGATATGGCCGATCTCTTCAATTTCGCTGGTGCCATCCGCCATCAGAGCGGCAACGACCATCGCAGCACCGGCACGCAGGTCACTTGCGCGGAGAGGAGCCGGAGAAAGCTTCTCAACGCCCTCAAATACAGCCACCTGACCGTCTACCTGAACGCTTGCACCCATCTTGCGCAGCTCGTCCACATAGCGGAAACGATTGTCCCAGACGCCCTCCGTGATGGTGCTGGTGCCCTTTGCCACGCTGAGCAGAACGCCCATCAGCGGCTGCATATCAGTCGGGAAACCGGGATGCGGCATCGTGTTGATCTTGGTCGGCAGGATATCGCCCTTCCGGGTCACGCGCACCGCATCATCAAATTCCTCCACCTCGGCACCGGCACGGCGGAGCTTTGCGGTGATGGGCTCGAGGTGCTTGGGAGTAACGTTCTTGATGAGGACATCGCCGCCGGTAGCAGCTGCTGCTACCATATAGCTGCCTGCCTCGATCTGGTCAGGGATGATGCTGTAAGTGCAGCCGTGCATCTTCTCGACGCCACGGACTTTGATAACATCGGTGCCTGCGCCACGGACATCTGCGCCGCACATGTTCAGGAAGTTTGCCAAATCGACGACATGCGGCTCTTTTGCGCAGTTTTCGAGGATGGTCTGACCCTTTGCCATGACTGCGGAGAGCATACCGTTCATGGTTGCGCCGACGCTGACTTTATCGAAGAAGATGCGTGCGCCAGTCAGTTCGTGCGCACGGACGGTGATCATCCCATAATCCACGCTGTCTTCCGCACCCAGCGCACTGAACGCTTTCAGGTGCTGGTCGATGGGACGGGGGCCGAGATTGCATCCGCCGGGCATTGCCACCTGTGCTTTTCCGAAACGGGAAAGCAGCGCGCCAAGGAAGTAGTAGCTGGCACGCATCTGGCGAGACAGGTCATCCGGCACATTGGTGCTGGTGAGATGGGTCGTGTCGATCTCGTAGGTATTCTTGTTCAGCATCTTGACCTTTGCGCCAAGAACATTCAAAATCTTAAGGCTGACTGCCACATCACTGATGTTCGGCAGATTTTCAATCACACAGACATCCGCCGCAAGAATGGTAGCCGGTAGGATCCCCACCGCCGCATTCTTTGCGCCAGAAATCGTCACTTCGCCGTGCAGAGGCTTACCGCCCGTAATAACAAACTTTTCCAATTTTATGATCTCCTTGTCGAAGGTCTGCCCTCACGCCGACCCATAAGGTTTCGCTTTCAAAGTTCAACTTTCTTCCTGTACAAAACAGCCAACGAACCATTAAAATACAGTGAATCTATTATACACTACTTCCTGCAAAAAGCAAAGCCCCAATTAACGCACGGTGATTATTTTCTGTTTTGCCCAGAAAATCTGCCGATATTCGTTTTTTTTGATTCTTTTTCCAAAAAATTTACAAATATCCGTTCCGCAAATCCCCGTTTACCACACCTGATCCTCGCTTCGGGTCTCCTTGATCCAGCCCAGCTGATAGGCACGGACGAGCTGTTTCAGGTCGTGGACACGCTCGCGCAGGGTCTCGCCCTCGTCTGTTTCTTCGACCAGAATGCGGTGATTTTCCGTCTCAAGGATGTTTTTCTGGGAAATAATGTCAATGTTTTCGTTGACAGCTTTCTCGGCACTGACGAACGGCTGATGGGTACGCAGCGACATGGTGCGGCTGGAATAGACCAGCGTATAACCTGCGATGCCAGTCTTTTCGTGGTAGGCACGGCAGAAGCCGCCGTCGATGACGACCAGACGTCCGCTGCCCTTGATGGGGCTTTCGCCGTTCTTTTCCTGCACCGGAACGTGGCCGTTGACGATATGGCTGCTGCCGTGCAGACCGAACTCTGCCAGAATGCGGCGGCAGGTCGCTTCTTCATTATACCATGTATAATAAGGGTCTTTGATCTCCTTATGGGTCGCCGGGTCTGCAACATAGAGCCGCTCAAAGGTCGTCATAGCACTTCGGCCAAACAGAGGAGAAAGCTTGCCGCACCAGAGGTACCACAGGAAATCCTGTCCACTCTGCCGTGCCGCACTGCCCTCGGGCGCAAAGTAGCCGCGGCGCGCACGCTCATCGCAGTAATCCATCAGGGCACGTCCGGAATAGGTATGACCCTCGAACCGTTCCACGGCAAAGCTGCCCTTTTTGTTCATTGGCACAACGCCGTGATAGAGCAGGTTGCCGTTCTCGATGTGGTAGACACTGCCCTTTGCGTACAAAAATTCAATGTGCTGCTGTAACTTCTCGCTCTGGCGGAAGGACTGTATCAGCTTGCGCAGGACGATTTTTTCATCCTCGTTGAGTGCCGCCGGGTCACTCGGGTCAACCGTCGGGAAGGAGGTATCGCGCAGTGGATACTCTTTGTCACCCACCATGACTGTTCCCTTTTTCCAGTTGATACGGCGGAAATAATCCCGACCTTCCATCTTGAAATCCGGGTTCCGGTCGATGACCTGACACTCCATCTTGAGCATCAGGATGGTGACCGCCTTGTGCATGACGGCACAGCGGTGGAGCATTCCTTCGGTATAGGGGCCGCGTGCCGCATCGGTGTGGGGCATCCAGATACTCAGATCATCCTCACCGTAGAACTGCTCCGCCATCCGCTGCAGGTGGCGCAGGTTGATGCCGTAGCAGTCCTCAAGCATTCCGTGGTTATGGTAGGCCAACGTGGTCTTCAGGACTGTGCAGATACAGATGGGGCTGCCTGCCGCCGCTCCCATCCAGACAACATCGTGATTGCCCCACTGGATATCAACGTTGTGATGCCGCATCAGCAAATCAAGGATGATATCCGGACGGGGTCCTCGGTCGAACAGGTCTCCAACGATGTGCAGCTTATCGACTGCCAGACGTTTGATAAGCTCACACAGACGGACAATGAACCGGTCGGCACGGCCATTTTCGATGATGCTGCCAACGATCTGTCCGTAGTAGAGGTCTTTGTCGTGGTCTTCAAAGTGAGCGTGGAGCAGCTCGTCCAGAATATAGCCGCAGCTGGACGGCAGGCAGGCACGCACATGCTCCCGGGTGTGCTTGGACGACACCAAGCGGCAGATGTCGATGAGGCGCAGCAGCGTTTCGCTGTACCACTGTTCAAGAGCATCCTCATCGGCACAGCGGTCTTTCAGCTGGGGCAGTTTCTCATTTGGATAATAGATCAGGGTCGCAAGTTCGGCACGGGTCGCCTCGGGAATTTCAGTCCCCAGCACGATATCGACCTTTTCCCGGATGACGCCGGAAGCCGAATTAAGGATGTGGACGAAAGCTTCGTTCTCGCCGTGCAGGTCGCTCATAAAATGCTCGGTGCCTTTGGGTAGTTTGAGCAAAGCCTGTGTGCTGATGATCTCGCTGGCCGCAGACGCCTGCGATGGGTAATCCCGTGCAAGCAGAGACAGATATTTCAGGTTATCCCGGATCTCGTCGGTTTCGGTGCGCATGGTTTCCTCCTGCAATATGTAGTATTTGTGCATCACATGCAATTTTCACACATAGTATACCATTTTCGGGAGTAAAAATGGTATACTTATCACGGAAATCATTCATGAAACTTTTTCAAAGGACTTGGACAATATGCCGAAACTTATTCCTGTCACGCCCCCTTCCTCCTGCGAGCTTTGCCCTCGCCGGTGCCACGCCGACCGTGCCGCCGGTAAAATCGGCTTCTGCGGTGCTGGTTCTACCCTGAAAGCCGCCCGAGCTGCCCTTCATTTCTGGGAAGAGCCTTGCATCAGCGGTACCCGAGGAAGTGGAACGGTGTTTTTCTCGGGCTGCACCCTGAAATGCTGCTTCTGCCAGAACTACCCTATCAGTGCTGAGGGGTTAGGCAAAGAGATCACCGTCGAGCATCTGGCGGAAATTTTTCTCGATTTACAGCGGCAGGGCGCACACAACATCAACCTTGTCACTCCCGGTCAGTGGCGGCCTTGGATAACGGCTGCTCTGGACGAAGCCCGGGCGCAGGGGCTGAACCTTCCCATCGTCTGCAATACCGGCGGATACGAGACCGTCGAGAGCGTCCGTGCATGGAAGGGCTATATCGACATCTGGCTTGCCGATTTAAAATATGTATCCTCTTCCCTGTCGGCGGAACTTTCTGCCGCACCGGATTACTTTGCAATGGCAAAACCGGCCATTGAAGAGATGATGGCGCAGGCCGGGCATCCGGTTTTCGACAAAGACGGCATCCTGCAAAAAGGAGTCATCCTGCGTCACCTTGCTCTGCCCGGCCATGTTGACGACAGCTTTGCTGTCCTCGACCAGATGGCCGCATGGAACGACGCCGACCCGGGCTGTTTCCTGCCCAGTGTTATGAGCCAGTACACACCTTTCTACAAAGCAGCGGAACACGGCATCGGCCGCCGCATTACTACCTACGAATACCGCCGGGTCGTCAACTATGCGATGGACAAGGGACTCTCAGACGGTTACATGCAGCAGAAAAGCAGCGCAAAAGAAGAATACACGCCCAGTTTCGACCTCACCGGTGTGTGATTCCGGCGCATTTGGACAGCTTGCACAAAATTTCAGCTTTATTTTCTCTTTCCGCAGTCTGCAATCCCTTGCATTCCTTCCAGAAAAGCACTATAATGGATACAACAATGTGCGCACAGCGAGTCTTCCGTGAACAGGCTTGCTTTTTACACGAAGCGTACAGAATTCCGAACCGTCTTTTAGGAGGATCGTTATGGAACATTTCAACCCTATCCTTGGCAACGAGAACCCCGGGCAGAAGTTCATCACCTGCGGTGAGATCATGCTCCGCCTGACTCCGCCGAACTACGAAAAGATCCGTATGGCATCGGGTTTTGAGGCAAGCTACGGCGGCAGCGAGGCAAACATTGCCCTCGCTCTGGCAAACCTCGGTGTTGACAGCACCTTCTTTAGTGTCGTCCCGAACAACAGCCTGGGCAAGAGTGCGGTGCGCTGGCTGCGCTCCAACGATGTCCACTGCACCCCGATGATCCTGACTGAGCCGAATGAGACTCCGTCCAACCGTCTGGGTACTTATTATCTGGAAACTGGCTACGGCATCCGCCCGTCCAAGGTCATCTACGACCGCAAGCACAGTGCCATCACCGAATATGACTTCTCGCAGGTCGACCTCGATGAGCTGCTGGATGGTTTCGACTGGCTCCATCTGAGCGGCATCACCCCAGCTCTCGCCCCCAACTGCCGCGGCCTTATCCTCGATATGCTCAAGGTCGCCAAGAAGAAGGGGCTGACCGTCAGCTTTGACGGCAACTTCCGCAGCACTTTGTGGAGTTGGGAGGAAGCCCGTGACTTCTGCACCGAGTGTCTGCCTTATGTTGATGTGCTGCTGGGCATCGAGCCGTACCACTTGTGGAAGGACGAAGCTGACCACTCCAAAGGCGACTGGAAGGACGGCGTTCCCCTCCAGCCCAGCTACGAGCAGCAGGACGAGATCTTCCAGCACTTCATCGAGCGTTATCCCAACCTGAAGTGCATCGCCCGTCATGTGCGGTATGCTCACAGCGGCAGTGAGAACAGCCTGAAAGCCTTTATGTGGTACGAGGGTCATACCTTCGAGAGTAAGCTGTTCACCTTCAACATCCTTGACCGTGTCGGCGGCGGCGATGCTTTCGCCAGCGGCCTGATTTATGCAATGCTCCACAATTACAAGGCCATGGATATGGTAAACTTTGCCGTCGCAAGCAGTGCCATCAAGCACACCATCCACGGCGACGCAAACATTACCGACGATGTCAGCAGCATCCGCAACCTGATGAATATGAATTACGATATCAAGCGGTAATTTTATCTGTAACGATACAAAACGGGAGAGGCCACGCACTATGCGTGATATCTCCCGTTTTTATTCTCTTATATATATATTTACTGACAAAGTTGTTTCAGCCACGCCCAGAGATCCGGTTTTGCTGGCAATGTCGTGATTTGCAGCTCTTCTGCTTTTTCCGGCTGCGCCTCTGTCGGCGCAGACACTTCAAACTGGATACCAGCCTTTTCTTTCAAGGTCAGGATGCGGCGGACGCTCTCATTCAGACGTTCTTCCGAAACTCTGCCTGTCTCGACCGCATTCACCACACCGTCAAACGCCTGCCGCAGATCTGCCGGCATCAACAGAATATCTGCACCAGCGTTCAGAGCGGTGATCGCCGCATCCGCCGGGGAATAATGATTGCTGATGGCTTTCATTTCCAGTGCGTCCGTCGAGATGACGCCGGTATAGCCCAGCTCGCCGCGCAAACGCTCGGTCAGCATGGTATAGGACAGCGACGCAGGCAGACCATCCGTTGTCGCATTGGGTGTGGTGATGTGGGCGGTCATAATAACATCCGCACCAGCCGCAATGCCGGCTTCAAATGGCAGCATTTCAACGGCTTTCATCTGCTCCCACGTTTTCGTGGTGGTGGCTGTTCCGTAATGGCTGTCCTCGCCGGTATCACCATGCCCCGGGAAATGTTTCAGGGTGCAGAGCATCCCGGATTCATGGAAACCTTCTACTGCCGCTGAGACCATTGCTGCCGCAACATTCGGGTCGGACGAAAACGCACGTTTGCCAATGACCGGATTTTTCGGGTTTGAATTGACATCCGCCACTGGTGCAAAGTCCAGATTGAAACCACAGGGCTTCAGGTAACCGCCAATCGTCCGGCCCATTGCTCTCGCCTGCTCGGAATCTCCGGTTGCGCCCACTGCCGCCGCACTTTCATATTTTGGAAGGCTGAATGCGCTATGGTTTGCCAGCCGCGCAACTGTTCCGCCCTCCTCATCCACTGCCACCAGCAGGCCGACGTCCGAGGCGTTCTGGTAATCCTGGATCAGCTTCGTCATCTGTCCTGCGTCGGTGATATTCTGCTTGAACAACACAATACCGCCGATGGGATATTCTTTCAGATGCTCTCGCATCGCGTCCGTCACGATTTTGCCATCCGACGTCTTTTCAAAGTCCAGTGTCTCCGGCCGCACGACAAAGAGCTGGCCGACTTTCTCTCTCAGAGTCATCGACGCAAGCTTTGTTTCCACACTGCCCGATGCCGCACTCGCCGCCGGGAGCATTCCGCCTATCAGGGTCAGACTGACCGCAATCGCAGCCGCTTTTTTCAAAAATTGCTTCATTTGCCTTCCTCCTGTATTTCTTTGATTTGCCCTTATTATACAGGAGTTTTGGGGAGACTGCAATAACCCTCTCAGTCAATGCTCCGCATTGCCAGCTCTCCCAGAGGGAGAGCCATTGGCAGGCCGGTCCACTTTCTGCGCAAAACAATAAATACCGGGCCCTGCTGTCTCGGTTCACTGGTTCGATTCCGTGAATCCAGACTTCAAGGCCCGGCATTTTACGTCAAATTATGCTTTGAGCAATTACATATAAACTTATCCGACACGCCAGTGGCTCCCCCTTTGGGGGAGCTGTCTGCATCGCAGACTGAGAGGGCTATTAGGACAAAATCATCCGGTCATTTGCGAACTCGCCGCCGCTGGCGATCTGGAATTTTGCCAGCAGGTCAGAGACGTGCAGGTTCTTCTTTTCCTCACCGGAAACGTCATAGATGATATGACCTTCGTGCATCATGATGAGGCGGTTGCCATACTTGATGGCGTCCTTCATGTTATGGGTGATCATCATGGTCGTCAGGTGGTTTTCCTCAACGATCTTTGCCGAGAGGGTCAGAACTTTCAGTGCGGTCTTGGGGTCAAGCGCAGCGGTATGCTCGTCCAGAAGCAGGAGCTTCGGTTTGTTCATGGTCGCCATCAGCAGAGTCAGAGCCTGACGCTGACCGCCGGACAACAGGCCGACACGAGCAGTAAGACGATCTTCCAGACCCAGATCCAGCGATTTGAGCAGTTCACGATACTGCTCCCGTTCCGCCTTGGTGATGCCGACACGAAGGGTACGGCGTTTGCCGCGGCGTGCCGCAAGTGCAAGGTTTTCCTCGATCTGCATGGTGGCAGCAGTACCGGTCATGGGGTCCTGAAAGACACGGCCAATGTATGCGGCACGCTGATGCTCGCCCAGACGGGTGACGTCCACGCCGTCGATGATGATCTTTCCGGAATCGACCGGCCAGACACCAGCGATTGCGTTCAGCATGGTGGATTTACCTGCGCCGTTGCCGCCGATGACGGTGACGAAATCGCCCTCATTCAATTTCAGGTTCAGGCCGTTCAGCGCAGTCTTTTCGTTGACGGTACCGGCGTTGAAGGTCTTGGAAACATTCTGGATCTCAAGCATTTTTTGCATCCTCCTTAGCCTTTTTTGCGGTGGGCTTTGCGAAGTATTTGCCCTTCCAATACGGCACTGCAAGGAAGACGGCAACCACCGATGCGCTCAGCAGTTTCAGGAGATTTGCATCGAAGCCGAGAGTCAGAACCAGCTGGATGACGATGTAATAAATGATAGCACCCAGAGAAACAGAGACCAGTTTCAGGGCAAAGTTCTGGAAGATACGTCCGAACACTGCCTCACCAATGATGACCGCTGCCAGACCGATGACGATAGCACCACGGCCCATACTGACATCTGCAAAGCCCTGATACTGGCTCAGCAATGCGCCAGACAGGGCAACCAGACCATTGGAGACAGCCAGACCCAGCACGATGTTCAGGTTGGTGTTGATGCCCTGCGCACGAGACATGTTGGGGTTAGAACCAGTTGCACGGATGGAGCAGCCCAGCTCGGTACCGAAGAACCAGTACAGAACGCCGATCAGCACCGCCGTGATGATAGCAACCATAATGATGGGGTTGTGGAGTGCAAACTCCTTGACCCAGCGCAGGGAGATTAGCAGGTCATATTTATCCACGTTGATGGACTGGTTTGCCTTGCCCATGATCTTCAGGTTGATGGAGTACAGAGCCAGCTGGGTCAGGATGCCGGCCAGAATCGCCGGGATTCCCATAAAGGTATGCAGCAGGCCGGTGACAAGGCCGGTCGCCAGACCTGCCAGCAGAGCGATGAACAAAGAGACCCAAACGTTCTGACCCGACAGCAGGCACATGACACAGACTGCGCCGCCGGTACCAAACGAACCATCAACAGTCAGGTCAGCTACATCGAGGATGCGGTAGGTCAGATAGACACCAATTGCCATGATGCCCCAGATAAGACCCTGCGCACAGGCACCGGGCAGCGCACCCGGCAGATTTGCCAATCTTGCAAACAGTTCCAAAATAAACCCTCCTAAAACCAATACACTTTTTTCCTCCCGTTCTACACGGGAAAAGCGGAGAAGCGCATTTTCAGCTCTCCTCCGCTATTTTTTATAGTAGAATCTTCCCATTACAGCAGAGCCATCGCTCTGCTGTTTTACGCACTCTCAAAACCAGCCTGCCAATGGCTCGCCCTCTGGGAGAGCTGTCTGCATAGCAGACTGAGAGGGCTATTATGCTTCGATTTCTTCATAGCCATCCGGAACGGTCAGACCCAGATCATCGCAGATTGCCTTGTTGTACTTCTTGGTAACAGTGGTGTACTCAATGGGCATGGTGGAGATATCTGCCTCACCCTTCAGGATCTTGACTGCCATCTCGCCGGTGGTATAACCCAGATCATAGTAGCTGATGGACAGAGTTGCAACACCGCAGCCGGAGCAGATGCCCTCTTCGCCTGCGAAGACCGGTTTCTTTGCCGGGCGGCAGATGCCGTCCACGATACCGGTATTTGCAGCGACGGTGTTATCGGTGGGAACATACAACACGTCGTTCTCGTCAGCAGCCTTCTGGCAAACAGAAGCCAGATCGTTGGAGTCGGAGAAAGCGTACTGGGTAACGGTCAAACCCTTGTCCTCGAGGTACTTCTGTACCTCATCGACCTGATACTGGCTGTTAGGCTCAGCGGAACAGTAGAGCAGACCAGCCTTCTTTGCGTCGGGCAGCCACTCAACGATCATATCAGCCTGCTGATCCAGAGGAGCCAAATCAGAGGTGCCGGAGACATTACCGCCAACAGTGCCGTTGAAATCACTCAGACCCAGAGCCACACCATATTCCGTGACAGAGGTGCCGAGGATGGGGATCTCATTGGTAGCTGCCTGTGCAGCCTGCAGAGCAGGAGTGGCGTTTGCCATAATGAGGTCGACCTTGGAAGAGACGAAGCCGTTTGCAATGGTAGCGCAGGTAGCGGAATCGTTCTGAGCGTTCTGGAAATCAAAGGTAACGCCATCGCCGAACTCTGCGGTCAGAGCATCCTCAAAGCCCTGCGTTGCAGCATCCAGAGCGGCATGTTCGACCAGCTGGCAGATGCCGACGGTGTAGTTTGCACCATCTGCAGCAGCTGCGGAACCAGAAGCGGCTGCCGAGGATGCCACAGAAGAAGCAGTGGAAGAAGCGGAGCCGCCGCAAGCGGACAGCGCAGCAGCTGCGCCGCAGGCAACAGCAGCAGCCAGGAACGAACGACGAGTGATCTTACGCATAATGATGTCTCCCTCTCATATCAGTTCTCACGGCAACAGGACGCCGTGCAGAAAACTATATTATCCAGCAGGCTGTGTGGGCTCTGCTTTACACTCGTGAAGTATAGCACAATCGCCGGGAGAAAACAATGCGTCGACGTCCTCAATTATCAATTACAATGAATTTATCTATCATTTTTTTCGATAGGTCAGTTTTTGCTGATACTCTTGCAGTTTGTCCAGTTCCTCCCCCAACCAGTGAAGATTTGCCTCGAACTGGGGCAGAAACTCGCCTTCCAGCGTGTATTGATAATAGAGTGCCTGCCAAAGTTTCGCCTGCACCCGGCGCATCAGCACCGGACTGAACTGCTTTTCCAGTTTTTCCACCACATCTTCGAGTTCCATGCAGGTCACTGCCCATTTTGCATCGGTCTTTTCCCGTGCAGGCACATCGTAGCGGCTCAGATAATCCTCAACTTTTGCTTCTATGACCTGTCCGCCGCAGTCGGTCGGCTGCAAAAAATAGGAGATGTTTCCTTCCTTGTCAATTTCTTGTGCCAGCGGATAGAGTGCGCAGACCAGCGGCTCGGCGTCATGGATGGCGCAATGATTTTCAGTCAGGAATGGGCAGTTGTTCCGGTTCTCTTTTACGGGTGCCAGCCGCAGCACCGGCAGGCGGCTGACCGTGCCGATGCTCTCCCTGCAGAATCCCCGTGCCACGATCTGGGGCGGCAGGCGCAGACGCACCGCAATGCGCCACAAATCGAACCCGGACAGCACGATATCTTCCCGTCCCCGGCAGCAGTCGCCGCATCCCCTGCACGCAAACGAAAAAGCCGCATTCCGTTCGAGGAGTGGTGTCTCCCGGGTAAAATCGACCAGATCGGAAGAGCACACGTCTGAACTCCAGTCACGCCAATAG
>ERZ808240.2347-NODE-2347-length-20966-cov-7.465640_pt1 | contig 20966 bp, 15 predicted proteins | sample MGYA00521084_ERZ808240 | MGnify/ENA primary metagenome ERZ808240 (study PRJEB31516, sample SAMN03275571) | gut metagenome | biome: mammalia-associated habitat; material: feces | host: Papio cynocephalus | place: Kenya | collected 2012-08-06 ...
AAATCGATTTTGTTGCAAATCAAGGCAATAAACGTTACTACATTCAATCGGCTTATGACATCCCGAACGAAGAAAAGATGAAACAGGAAACCAAATCATTCGATAAAGTCAACGACTCCTTCAAAAAAATAATCGTTATGGGCAAAAGCATGAAACCGCGCCGCAATGAAAAAGGCTACTTGATTATCGGAGTGAAAGAGTTTTTGCTAGATCCCAATAGTCTGGAGCTATAATCTTCGGTTTTGTTTTTCCACACTACGGCAAAAAGAAGCCCGGTTTTTTCAAGGTGTTTGAAACATTGCCGAAAGCTATCGGTTAATCGACTTATACGGCAATATTTCCTTCTCATTCCTTGAAAGAACTGACTTTTCTCGGCAGTTCGTTTGCCGAAAAAATAAATTCAAAGGGCAAATATAGTATTGCCATATTATTGCGACGATAGGAATCCCATGCCCCACCAAAGGGGTTCCGAGCAAATACACAGGTTAACGTAGAATCTTTCTTCTAGGGCCGTCTAAGAAAGCATTAAGGAGCGAGCAGATGAAGGAGAGAGGCTTTCGGCAATTCATGCGCTTTCTTGTAGAAAGATCTTTCTTTCCAGGAAAGCCCTCAAAAAGCGTGAGGTTTGCTGGAATCAGGAACACTATTGTTTATCCTTTAATTTTCATATCTTTTCCATCTCTTTCTCAATGGAGGGAGGAACTTGAGCGGAAACACAAACTTAGTGAAACTCTCCCGTCACTCCCAACATTCTAGACATCACAAACATAAAAATGGCAATTATGAATATGCACTCGCTCATTTTTTAGTTATTCTTATTTAAAACTCGCTCATTTTTTATATAAGATTGCTTGGTTTTGCCTTTATAAAACGTGCTAACATAATGAAAACGGGGGCACTATTCATGAGCAAATATTTGAAGCGTAAAATCGATCAATATCTTTTAGATTGGAAAACAAACCCGAATCACAAACCACTTATCATAAAGGGCGCAAGACAAGTCGGTAAAACAAAATCAATCAAACATTTTGCTGAGCAAAATTACGAGAGTATCGTTGAAATCAACTTTGCCGAAGACCCCGTTTATAAGCAAATCGTTGAAAACGGATACTCGGCCGAAGCCGTTATCCGCAATATTTCTCGCATTAACCCGGAGGCTCGATTCGCCAAAGGAAAGACACTTATTTTCTTTGATGAAATCCAGGAATTCCCTGATGTCGCAACGTCTTTGAAATTCTTTTCCCTTGATGGAAACTACGATGTGATATGCAGCGGCTCTTTGCTTGGCGTTCATTATAAAGAAATCTCGAATATCAGTGTAGGATATAAGACCGAAACGGAAATGCGTTCGCTCGACTTCGAGGAATTTTTATGGGCGCTCGGTTATGATGATTCCATTAAGGAAGATGTTTTGTCTCATATGAAATCGTTTACCCCATTTTCTCCTGTGGTACTAAAAATCTATAACGACTTGTTTTTGGACTTCTGCATCGTTGGCGGCATGCCTGAAGTCGTTAAGGATTTTGTTTCAAAAAAGACGTTCGAAAACACTCTCGAAATTCAACGTCAAATTGTTATCGGCTACGAAGCGGATATCCGAAAATACGCCATAGGACTTGATAAATCGCGCATCACAAACGTATTTCGCTCTATCCCCTTCCAGCTTGGCAAAGAAAACAAGAAATTTCAGATTTCAAAGGTTCGTTCGGGCGCAAAATTTGCCGATTACCGCGGTTCGCTTGAATGGCTTGAAGATGCAGGCATTGTAAATATCAGCAGGGCTTTGCAAACCCCGAACTTGCCTCTCAAAGGAAATACCATCGAAAATCGCTGCATCGTCTACTACGCAGATAACGGCCTTCTTCTTTCTCAGCTAGACGAGGAAGCCCAAATGGATTTTCGCCAAAATAAGAACCTCGATGTCTATAAAGGCGGGTTATTCGAAAGCATCATCGGAGAGGCGCTCGTGAAGTCCGGATACGACCTTCATTATTACAAAAAGGAAAATTCTACTCTGCAAGAGGAGTTCTTTGTCCGCTACAAAGATTATCTCGTGCCGATTGAAGTGAAAGCCGGCAATAACAATTCCAAATCTCTTTCGACTTTAATAAAAAGCGACAACTATGCCGAAATCCGTTTCGGAATAAAAATCATAAGAGGAAACATCGGATTCAACTCCAACATCTGTACCTTCCCACATTTTTGCGCTTTTCTTATCAAAGATTTTCTTGAAACGTTTCAATTTGCATAAACATCGTTCATTTTGTGATAACTATTACGGTTAACATACCAATCAAACCCGTTGACGTAGCGGATGTACTTTCTCTCCTTTTTCCATAGGGGTAACGCTTGATGACTACACCCATCCTGAATACTCGAAATTCAGGTTTACGATACATCGAATACGTCTTGGAGAATATAAAAAGCAAATCCGCGGACGATCTGCTGCCCTGCTCCAAAAGCCATCGGTGAATCGCTTTGAATCCTGCCTTTTCCTGCCGTCGGGGAATGGACCTGCCCATATGGACGGCTTTTTCGCATGGGGGTATTAAATTACTATCCACCGCTTTTGCATTGACCCACAAAAAGAAAAAACCTCCGATTCCAAAATGGACATCGAAGGAGAGTTCTTTTCTTGGTGTCCTGGACAGGAATTGAACCTGCATGGATTGCTCCAATAGATCCTAAGTCTATCGCGTGTACCTATTTCGCCACCAGGACATCTATTTTATTCGGCAACAACACGTTTTTTATCATTTTGTTGCCATAGCCGTCCGCGTTTGTCCGCGTTAGCGTAGTGATTATAGCCTAGATTTCGTTCACATTTCACTTCTTTTTGAATAAGAAGCCGGCAAAAGGGAGGGCGTTTTTAGAATTCGTTTACAAAAAGAAAGAGTATCTGCATGGTTTTTTGTATTTTAAAAGCTTTCTCTCGTGAAAAAGAACGATGCTTGTCGCTTAAATGGCAAAGGGATCTCAAGAGTTTGAATGGTATTGAACCGCTATTAAAAAGTGGACGGCCAACAGGCGAATGTCCTGCATTCCAATGTGAACCGTTGGACAACCGACCTCCCCTTTTTATAGGGCGACTCGGATACGAAGCGGAGTGCATAGACAATCCGTAGCAAAGGAAATGATAGATTCCTTGGACCCAATGACGGCCGTGAAGAGGTCCATGCATCGCTAAGATTTTCCTAGATAGCCGTAGCGGATTTAAAAAGAACCAATATTCGAAACTAGTAGAATCTCCTTTGGCCGATTCGGTAGGAGCTGGAAAGCAAATTGGAGACGATAGCGAAATCCATAGAGATGACGATTCCGAAAAGGGGACGTATTAAATTCAGGAATCTTTGTCGGCAAAATGCGCTGCGATAAGGTAAGTCGCACCAGTCACGTCAAAAAGTGGTTTAATACGATTGATGTAGCAAGCCCTTTATGTATTTCTTAATAAATCAACAAACCATTTTTTGCGGGAGATAAAGAAACCACATGGACAAAATAAACGAGCAGTTTCACATCAGGCCATTTCGGCTTACCGTGTTTTTCACTCGATGCCCCATTCTTTGAAATAATAGGAGGTTTCCACGCCCGATTCCCTTGTGATCTTGAATCCCAAGGAATCCATAAGGGTCTTAAGCTCCTTTCGGAATTCCTTTAGTTTGGCTGCGCCACCTATGCCAAATATACTTTCACTCCAATCCGTATTATCCGTAAAGAGCTCCGCCAAAGCGAACCATGGGAAAACAGACTCGATTTGAATATGTTTTTTGGCTTTTTCGCTTGTGGCAAGGGCATAGGCTTTGTCACATGTGTCGACCCAGCCTTTGAGTTCATTGTAAGTCCAGAAGTTACGATTGTTGATGCTTTGGTAGATGCTTGATTGTTGCTTGTCATAAAGGGAAGACTGGAATTTGGAATTGTTTTCAATGGTTTCTAAGCGCGCCACCATAGCATCAAAGAAAGAACGCATAAGGTTACCGCCTTCTCCATAGTAGCTTCCAAAAAACTCATCAAGAAGCCCCTCATAAGATAAGGAAGTGTCCACCATAAGGCGAGAGGCCAGATACTTTTTCAAAGCGCCAAAGCCCGTGCGAGGTTGCACCGCATTATGTTGCCCTTGAAGATAAACCATTCCCACCCCTTTGCTTTTAAGATAAGAAAGATTCTCGGCGTTCGCCTTAAAGGAATTGAAAGGATAGAGATAGTACATGAAATTGGTGTCATATAGCCAAGCGGAAACGGTGCCGACTTTCGACCAATCGTCGATGACGGCCTTTGAAGAGGCGTTTTTCGAATCCGTCAAAGGAAGGGTGTAGTTCGCTTCGATTGGGGCCGCTAAAACATAGACGTTGTCTTTAAGTTGGATTGTCGGAGTTCCATTGACTAGAGGAGCCGCTTTATAGCCAAGATAGGCGAAAAATCCTATATCCACGGAATCTCTTCCCGTTTCGGCGATGTTCTCGTAAACCTTATCGCGAACATCGTTTACGAATTTGATAACCGTCCCGGTGATAGAACCATAGGTCTTCGTTTTTTCAGCGCAAGCGGGGCAATGGCAGTAGTTAAGATTGTCTTCCGTCCCAAAAAGCAAGGAACGCACGTTCTTATTGGTTTCGTTCTTGAAAAGGGAAATGACTTTTTTTGCCGCTTCCGAGACCATCGCTTGGTATTCGTTCTCATCCCCGTGGGCGGTAAAGCAAAGTTGCCACAAACGATAATTATCGCCATAGTTCGTGCCGCTTTCGTTTTCGGCATACCATTTGCTATGAGAAGAATAATAGGTTCCCGGATAAAGGATGCGAAGGGAAGTATGGAAGGTCTCAGGAGTGGAGAGAACACCAATTCCCGGCACTTGGAGATAATATCCTCGGGCGCCATATCCGGCGTTATACCCGAAGCGATAACAATCGTCATCCGACCATCCAGCCGACTTATCATCGCTCCAATCGCATTTGCGATATCCAAAAAATGGGACGTAAGAGATATCCAAGAAAGGAAGATCGATATTGTCTTTGTCAGGCACTATATAGCTCGTCATGCCATCGCCAACATAACGATATCCGATCACTTCCTCTAAGAAGCGAATGGCGGCATTTTGATAGCCTTCATCGCTTAAAGCGTTTAAGAGGATCGCCTTGCCTGCGCTCAAAAGACAATAACCTCCCGTTTCGCTAGGCATAGAAGCCCCAACCGAACTTGCCAAATCGTTTTGCCCAAGAAGAACGCTTGAAGAGTCGATTGAAAAGGTCTCTACATCCGTATAAGCAAGCAATTCGATGGAGTGGCCGGTCGCCTTCTCGAGCTCTTCCTTGATGAAGGTTGCCGCTTCGAGCATCTCGTTATTTTCATTTCGGTAACGGATATTGTAGTTATAGACGCCATTTTGCAAGAAAGCGTAGGTACTCTGATAATTGATTTCGCTCGGACGGAGGCTTCTACCGAGACCGTCTTGAAGATAGACTTTTTGGGAATTCAGCGAACGAATCGTGACGTTCTCATAAACAATGCCATTCTCTTCCGTGAGGTTATATCCCGCGATCGCGGCATTAACGAAGTTTCCCCATTGGCATTTCACGCTCTTTTGGCCCATATCGATAGAGACGTTACGGAAGGTCACTTTTCCTTCAAGGTTATCGCATAAGACCCCGGTTCCTGAATAGACGTTTGGAGAATCGGAAAGGGCGAAGGAGCAATTCTCAACGGTAACGTTATAAAGGAGTTCGCCCAGCACCGAATAGATAGAAACATCTTTGAAAGAAAGGTTCTTGATAGTAGCATCCTTCGCTCTTCCTAAGAGCCTCTTTCCCCAAAATGATGGATTGGTGATGGTGTGGTTTCGGCCGTCGAAAGTCCCAGAGAAGAGATTTTTTCCACTCGCGTTATTGACGTAAGCGCTCGGAGAAGCAAGGTCGCTTGTCAAAACGTAATAACCATTCGTTTCTTTAGAATCGATAGAATCGCAAAAAGCCTTCAAATCGTCATTAGAACCAATGGTATCGGTGACCGTAAGGCAAGAAACGCTATAAAGAGGGGAAAAGTCATCTTTCTTGAATTCATGACGTTCTTCCTTTCCTGCTTCCCCTTTTTGGAAGCTTAAAGGAGCGTATCCTTTTAGATATTCGACTTCCGAGAAATCAAATTGGCTATCGTTGGAGCTATAGAAAACGTCCTTCCCATTATCCACCCACTTAATCCAACGAGCATCCTCTTCCATGAATTCCGAGGTATCGTAAGAAGAAGCTTCTTCGATATGACCGGAGGCAGGTTTCGTGAAGGTGTAACGAGCCCCTCCGCATAAGGCCCAATACTCGCGTATGCCATCCAAAGAGTCGGTCGCTTCCCTTTTGGCGTAATGCACCCATCGTTCTGTTTCTGGAGTGGCATAGGCTAAAGACACATTTTTAGATCCCAAAACCAAAAAAGAGGACAAAGCAAAAAGAGAGGCGGTTAAACTCAAAACGATTTTCTTATTCATGAGAAACCCTCCGAAACCTCCTCCATTTTATCTTTTCTTTCGCATCCGTTCTTGCGCTCCTCTTATCAAAATGTGTGAAAAAGTCTCATATTTGAATTTTTAGTTCGCCATAGTCAAAAACGTCGAAGTAAAGACTGCGTCCCCACTAAGCAAAAGGATGCCGCCGTCCCGAAAGAAAATTAGTTAACAAAAAGTTGGTTTTCACCAAAAAAGATCTTCATTGAAAAGCTCATTTCGCTTATCTAGCTTCTTTTAGAAAGCACCATTTCTTCGGCGTATTGGAGCTGTTTTTCCGTCACTTTATCGCCTGAGATTAGATAAGCCACTTGCTCGATCTTCTCTTTTAGAGAGAGTTCTTTCATATGGGCGAAGGTTCTATTGCCCCTCACTTCTTTCGAAATGAGAACATGGTGATCGCTTAAAGAAGCGACTTGTGGCATATGGGTGATGGCAATCACTTGGGTGGATAAAGATATTTTGTGAATTTCTTGGGCAACCGCGCTTGCACTCACGCCACTCATCCCCGTATCGATTTCGTCAAAAACGACAGTAGGAACGTCGTTCGCTTTGATGAAAAGCGCTTTGAAGGCAAGCATCACGCGACTCGCTTCCCCGCCAGATAAGATCTTGGAAAGGCTCTTGAGTCCCTCCCCGACGTTGGTTTCAATAAGGAAATCGATGGCATCAATGCCGCTTTCAAAGAAACAAGAATCATCATTCGAAGATGGTTTTGCAAAGGAAATTTGGAATTTTGTCTTTAAAAGCAAAGAAGAAAGAGTCGCTTCGAGTTCTTTTTCAATCTTTTTGGCCGTCTTTTGGCGAAGAAGGGAAAGATCCAATCCTTTTTGGTAAGTCTCTTTCCTTTTTGCATCCATTTCTTCTTCCTTCTCTTTTATTTCCGAAAGAAGATCGGTTTTGTTTCCAACCATGGAAGCAAGCTCATCGCGATAGGAGATAAGTCCAGCAAAGTCCTTTTTATATTTCCGCTTTAAAGCCTCTAAATCACTTGATCTTTGCTCTAATTCGTCAAGTCGAGAGGGATCGTAATCAAGATCGCTAAATTTCTTTTTGAGATTAGAAAGAAGGTCTTCCATTTCGTAATAACGATCGTCAATCGTTTTTTGATCTTCTTCGAATTGGCTTTGGAAAGAGGAAAGTTTTTGGAGCGTCTTATTGAGATTATAGAAATCCTCCAAAAAGGAGCCATTGATGATTTCCTTGGCTTCTTCTTCCAAAGCATAGACCTTGTCATAGTTCTTTAAGAGGGAAAGCTCTTTATCTATTTCCTCTTCTTCCCCTTCCTTAAGGTCCATCGCTTTCAGTTCTTTATATTGATATTCGTAGAAATCGCGATTCTCTTCGATTTTCTTTTGCTTCTCTTTTAACGAAACAAATTCTTGTTTCGACTTTTTATAAGATTCCAAAGAAAGCCGATAATTGTCTTTGTAAGAGTCAATGAGGTCGCTATTAAAGCCATCCACAATGGCGAGATAGTTCTCGGGATTAAGGATTTTGGCGAAATCGAATTGGCTATGGATATCACATAAGTAAGGGCCAACCTTCTGAAGATCATTCAGAGAAACAATCGTGTTATTGATGCGAACGACGTTTTTCGTCTTGGCAATCGTTCTTTCGATAACGATATCCTCTTCCTCTTTCACGCCGAGTTTCTTAAGAAGAGCGGAAAGTTTTGGCTTATGGACACTAAAAATTCCTTGTATGACCGCTTTATCTTCGCCTTGGCGAATAAGCTCGCTTGAAGCCCGACCCCCTAAAAGCAAGGAAAGGGAATCGATGACCAAACTTTTTCCAGCCCCCGTTTCTCCAGTCAGGACCGTAAAACCGTCCTGAAAGGAAATATCGATATTCTCGATGATGGCGAAATTCGAAATAACAAGTCTTTTGAGCATACCTTATATTAACCCGAAAAAAGAGATAACGGGGATAGACGAAACGATAAAAAATGAACATAGATGCTCTTACGAATGTCATAACCAATTTAAGGGCATTTAGATTTCCATCGAAACGATTCCGCCAAAGGCATTGGGTTTCTATATCGTTTCAACATCATGAAGAACGCTCAGTCTTTAGTCGACCGCCTCACCCAAGTCTCCCTATCTAGGAAGTAAATTGCCAATTCATATCCAAAGAGGATAGCCACACATTCCGAATTATTCGAGTTTACGAAAAGATTCTCATTATTTCTTATTCGTTCTCGCACGAAGCGAGTCGTAATTCATTGATACGATAGTCGATGATATAGATAGGATAATTGGTCGAATCCCAAACCTCCCACACAGGTACCGTCTCCTTCAAAGATGTGGATAACAACGCCGTTTGCGCCCTCTCTGCATCCTTCCTTTTTAACTTTTGATTTTTCCGATATCCCTTTTAGGAATCTCATATCTTTTAGCTCTCTTTTTTAAGATAATTGGGAATCGATCTGATAATGTCACCAATTAACCGGTTCGAAAGACATTTCACTTAAAAGGGCGCCAAATAAAGACAAATCTAGAATCTCCTTCCTCTTTGTGAATATGTAATTTATCGTTGGAACTTCCTTGTTTTTATTGAAGTTCCAACGAAAAACCGTATATTTGAGATATGGAAAAAATAATCATCAGAGAAGACTATCTAGCTAAGATCCGTCCTTTTTACAGTTCAAAATATATCAAAGTAATTACAGGTGTTCGCCGATGTGGAAAGTCCGAACTTTTGCTTCAAATCATAAACGAATTAAAATCATCCGGCGTCGATGAAAAACATATTATTTATCTAGATTTAGAAAGCAGAACCGGCGAAAACATCACCACGAGGGCGGGAATCGAAAGAAAATTGGACCAACGAATTACCGACGAGGAAAAATACTATATTTTTATTGATGAAGTCCAACGCATTAAGAAATTCGAAGAAGCAATTGCATCTATACGTGTCAGTTATAATTGCTCGCTATTCGTAACAGGCAGCAATTCCAAACTCCTCCATGGGCAAATGCAGGACCGACTAACTGGAAGAGCCAAAGAATTTGAGATTTTTCCTTTTACCTACAAAGAAACCATTGAGTACAAAAAGAAAAACGGAATCACAATCCAAGAAAACGATTTCGATGAGTATCTCGAATTTGGGGGAATGCCTCAACGTTTTGAAGAAATTGACATAGAAGGCGTAAGAAACTACTTGACGAGCATTTACGGTTCCATCATCCAAAAAGACGTCTTCGAGACGCACAAAAAAATAAATAAAAACGATTTTGATCGAGTATCGAAATACATAATTTCCACCACCGGAAAGAAGTTTTCCGCCCTTTCGATCGCAAAATACTTAAAACAAGGTTTGCCTCTCGACAAGCAAAAGGCATATTCCGAAACCATTCACAATTACGCCAGATATTTGGAAGAATGTTATTTTTTAACGGAGTGCAAGCCTTATTACCTCAAAGGGAAAGAAGCTCTTAGTGGAGTCAAGAAATATTATGCAATCGATAGCGGCTTACGTAGCGCGCTCGGCAATATCCTAGAATTAGACGATACCTTCGCCCTAGAAGGAGTGATTTATCACGAACTCTTAGTGAGAGGATACGAAGTGAGATATGGTAAATTCCCTGACGGAGAGATTGACTTCGTCGCCATAAAAAACCGCAAGAAGTGTCTCATTCAAGTTTCTTATTCTTTGAACGCTCAAAGCGTTTTTGACCGTGAATACGGGGCCTTTGGAAAAATCAGAGACAATTCACCAAAATATGTGATGTCACTTGATAAAAAAGACACGTCCAATAATGGCATAACCCACATTAACATCATTGATTTTCTATTGGGAAGAGAAGATATTTATCTCTCTTAATGAATAGTTTTCCTTTTAAAATCTATGGAAAAATGAAAAAGGCTTTAGCCGTAAATCCTTCGTTTTCTTACGAACGAAATGTAATTCATCGTTGGAACTTCCTTGCTTTTATTGAAGTTCCAACGATAAAGGCAGCTTAAAAGAAGAGGTTACACCCCTTATTTCATCATTAGATTTCATATTGAGACCATGATATGAAGCTAGACATCTAGTCCCTTGCGGGCAATTTCAAATAAGCCATCTATCATTTCTCCATTGGAGGCTCTTAAGAGATTCCATTTATCCTTAAGCCAGATTATCGAGTCTTATAGAAGCGCCCAACGCACTTCGCTTACAACTAAAATCAGTAACGCTCAGACATGGAAGCGAAACGCTTCTCGTCTTCTTCGCTTATCTTATATTTCTTATCCGTCCCAAAAATCTTAGCGATGTTGCTGCAATGAGAAGCGACACGTTCGTAGCAATTCACAATATCAACATAAATGAGTTCGACGAAACGGGCGCTTATCGTTCCTTTGGCACTCGTCTCATCTTCGAAATGCTTATCAACAACGTTATCGAGCCCTTCCAAGAAAGAACGCCGTGTTTGAATGACCTTGATGCCAAGAGCCGTATCACTCTTGTCATAGACTTCAATGGTCTCGTTAATAAATTCAATAACTTCGTCGGTCATCTTGACGAAGAAATCCCTTTCCTCAGGCGTCAGTTCGTCTTTCTTCTCGTGAATCTCGGAATAGAAATTGATAATATTTTCGCCATAGTCACCAATTCGTTCAATATCTTTGCTCGCCTTAAGAACACTAAGCAAAAGAGCGATGTCGTTTTGGGAAAGATTGCCTTTGTCGCAACTCGAAAGGTATTGGTTTAACTGGCGGTCGATCATATCGATATTGGACTCGATATTATGTACGAATTCAGCGTCTTCATCTTTGAAGGAAATAAGATACTCTCGAATCGTTTCAAACATGAGCTTGGCATAGGAAAACATCATAAGCGTTCTCTTCTTTGCCAAAGCGAGGCCCTCAGCAGGAAAATCCTTCATAAGGCCATAGTCCAAAGGCTCAATAGGTTCGAGCGCTTTCTTCCCTTCGGGAGTGGGGATGATTTTGTTAATGAGCTTCGTCACAGGCTTCAAAAGAAGGAAGAAAATCAAACCGGTGGAGAGATTAAACACAAGATGGCAAAGGGCAATCTGAATCATAGGGGAAAGATACCAACGAACGGAACCATCCGATTGGATGGCACCCCAATTGGAAACATTGCTAAGCCAGTCTCTCAAAAGAAAGAGGATGCCCATGAATAGTAAAGCGCCAGTCGTATTGAACAAAACGTGGAAAAGAGCGACTTTCTTGCTTTCCTTGCTCCCGCCAAAAGAAGCGAAAAGCGCCGTTGAAGTCGTCCCGATATTGGAGCCGAAGACAACTGGCAAAATGCCAAAAAGAGTGATCGCGCTTCCAGCGCTTACCGCATAAAGGCCTTGCACGACCCCCACCACCGCGCTCGAAGATTGAAGGCAAACGGTGGCCACAATGCCAATCACAAGGCCAAGCCAGGGATGGGAATTAAGCGTCTCGAACAAAGATATGAACCAGGTCTCTTTGGCGATGGTAGAGAGAGTGATATCCATAACCCATAAGCCCAAGAACAAAGCGCCCAAAGAAAAACAAAGCTCACCAACATCGCTCCACTTCTTTTTGGTGGCAAAGAGCAAAATGACAGAACCCACAAAAAGAATCAGAGGGAAATATTCCATTAGGGGAATGGAAACGATAAAAGCAGTGATAGTCGTACCAACGTTAGCGCCGATAATGACGGCGCTTGCTTGTTCGAAAGTCATGACACCGGCGCGAACCAAGCCGATCGTCAAAGCGCTCGTTCCGCCACTCGATTGAATGACCGCCGTAAAACCAGCGCCGACCAAAAAGCCCATAATCGGATTGCCACTTAGCTTATTGATCACACTCGAAAGCTTGCTCGAAGCCATTCTTTTGAGGGTCTTTGAAAGATTGGTGATGCCATAAAGGAAGAGGCCAAGGCCCCCGAGCGTCAACGTCCAAAAAGCGACTTCGTTCCAAGAAAACATTGTTATCGTTCTTTATTATCGCAATATTTCACTCGAAGCTCTAGAGCCCATTCGTGAAAGCGCTTCACATTTTCCTTTTGTTTTCGTCAAACAAAATTACAATCTCTCATATTTTTTTGATATGCAAAAAAGGCATATTCAAAGAAAAAGACCCCGGTATTGAGGTCTTTTTTTAGATTTTTGATTTTTAGAAGAGCCCGATTGGATTATCGAAGTAGCTATCTAAAGCACCATCGCCGAAATCTTCGATATTCTCTTCTAGCGTCTTCTCAGACTCTTCTTTGCTCTCAAGAGTCTTTTCTTCGACTTTCGAATTCAAAATCATCGCGTTTACCTCCTATCTGAATGAACCACCTCTTTCGAAGTGGGTTCGTTAGTTTAAGGGCAAAAGGCAAAACGTCAATGCATTCTTTCTTTGAAAGCGGTTTCACTAATCCTCATACACCCAGTGCATCCAAGGGAAATTGGGCCAAGTGTTTTCCATAAGACGGGCAAATTCCTCGGTAACCAACAAGAGTTTTCCCACCACTGGCTTATCAGGGTACAAATCGAAGTACTCGTTTTTGCAATAGAGAGAGACATAGGTCGTATCCGTAGGCATGCCATATGTCGGAAGTTCTTTATAGCTGATATCAAAAGAGAATGGCTTATTATTCCTCGTCCCAGCATAATGCACGCCATATTTATCGATACGAAGCCTACCTTCTCCGACGATTTCGCTCGTCTTTTTGTCTTTGAGATAGTGATATTTTGGAAGTGCTCCGAGTTTGACGTTGCATTCAAAGACGTAATCAAGATTCTTTGAAAGCTCTTGATAGACCTCTTTTCTCTCTTCATCGAACCACCGCGTGGGAGTTAATGGAATCACATCATCTTCATGCAGCTTATGAAAGGCATAAGTTTCGTCCATCGTGGCGCCATTGCCACAATGCTTGCAAACGATCTTATTGCCACCGCTTTCCATTTCGAATTCGAATCCGCATTTGGGGCAACGATAAAGCAAATCGCTTAAATGCTCGCAAATCCGCCCATGGGTCTCATAAGCGATTTTCTTTTCAAGATTCCATTCGTAGTCATCTTGCCAAAGAGCTTCATTTATCTTTTGATCAATCTCTTGGTCCGAGAGGCTTTCCAGATCGCTAGGGCTAAATAAACGCACCATTTTCGCATCAATTCGCCCTTTTCTTTCATCAAGACACACTTTGGTGTTGGTTAAGAAAGCGCCTTCCGTCTTCACCATATAGACAGGAACGCCATAATGTTTGAAGAGTTTTCCTGTAGAAGGGACGATCGGCTGATTATGGCCGCTGATGGAAGACATGCCTTCTGGCGAGAAGCAAACGCAGCCGCCTTTCTTTATGATAGTGTCGATGCCACGCATCGCTGGCAAATCAATGGTGAAATTCTTTTTTGGAATGGCATTTGCAATTTTCAAAATGAAATGAAGATGCGAACGGAAAAACTCATTGTACCCCACGACAAAATTCAATCTCTTAGGATAAGCCGCCCTTATCGTCCAAACATAATCGATGCGGGATTGGTGGTTGAAAATCAAAAAACAAGGACCTTTTTCCTTATTGATATCGTCGATGATTTCATAATGGACGTTGTACTTCGGCTCTAACATCTTTCCGATAACGAGCTTGCTCAAAACGTTATAAAGGAAGCGATTCGGTATTTTATATTTCCGTTTTGAAAGCTTTTCTTGCAAAGTTTTCTTTTGACTCATGGAGAAGCTCCTTTAGTTATAAAAATACTCTAAAATCTAGAACTATCCTACTAATATCACGATTTTTAACTCCAAAGAGGATAATATGTAGCGAGAGGATTGGTTATGAAAGTGAAGAAGAAGCAAGCAAACTCGAAAGACTGCATCATTTGCGGCGTCGATAACCCCTATGGGGTACACGCCTCGTTCTATGAAATGGAAGACGACAGTCTTATAGCCACCTTCACATTCTCTTCAAAGCATCAATCTTACCCAGAAAGAACGCATGGCGGCATGATAGCGGCAATACTCGATGAGTCTATTGGCCGAGCCATTTGGATTTCGGAGCCTAAAACTTTCGGTTGCACCTTGAAGTTAAACGTTGAATTCCACAAAGCGGTGCCATATGACGCACCTCTTTATTGCGTAGCTCGAATCGACAAGAAAAACGCCATCAGCTTCCATGGCATAGCCGAAATAAAAAACCAAGAAGGCGTGATGCTTGCAAGAGGAGAGGCGCTTTACATGCGATTAAAACTCGATCAAATCGCTCCCGAGCACTCCAAAGAAGGCTCGCTCCATAGCGAGGACTTCGACGTCAATGTTCCAGATGGCGTTACGGAAATCAATATTCCTCGCAAATAACAATCGCGCTTCAAAGGCTCGTCCATCGAAAACACATGATGAGAAGCCCATTTCTCCCATGGGAGCAGCAATTTGAAGAACCATCAACTTCGTTCTTGCTTGCCTTTGCTTCAAGTTGTATATTATATGAGCGTTTCCGCAAGGGGCGTTTAATGTGGGCCTTTAGCTCAGCTGGTTAGAGCGTGCGCTTGATAAGCGCAAGGTCGATGGTTCAAGCCCATTAAGGCCCACCACATTAAATTATTGCCCCGCCGATTGCGGGGCATTTTATTCCAAAGGGTGTTTGGCTCAGAGGGAGAGCGCTTCCTTCACACGGAAGAGGTCATTGGTTCGATCCCAATAACACCCACCATCTAAAAAACAACACCCCCGATTTTCTTGAAGGGGTGTTTTTTTGAACTGCTTCCATAAGAAAGCGCCAAAAGCTCGATCCTTCGAACTCCGTTCGTTCTTAAAAGACGAAGTGGCGAAAACCTTGGAAATTTTTTCAAAAATTAAAAAACCTTCACAAAAGCCTGATAAATCGAACATTCATGCAATCAATAAGTCATCTTAATAGCGAAGACAGAAGATTCGAAGCATTTTGAATCTAATCGCACTTTTCATCCGCGTTGTTTTTGGCAGCTTCTTCCGCCGCCAAATCTTTCGCGTTTTTAACGAAATGGTGATCGATATGCTTCCATTCCGGATTAATGAAAGCCGAAAGAGCGGAAAAAATAGGATCCACTACGTTATAAAGAGGAAAAAGGAAGATATAGAGAAGCGTTTTCCAAAAAGGAAGCAAGAAATGCTTCCATTCCCTTATTATGACAACCAAGTTCATCAAAAAACCCGAAACATAAGAGCCGGCAAACAAGGTGATGACGTAATTTCCGAAGGTCCACCAATCAAAATAACCGCTGTTACCGATGAAAAGAAAAAGAATGATAGAGATAATCTGGTATAGAAAACCCATCCAAAAAAAGACAAAGCTTATAGGAAAGGTTTGCCAAAAAATATCGTATTTGCTCCAACTTGGCTTCTTGAAAAAAGATTTAAGCAAACGGCCGCCATAGTTCTTAAAAGCAATAAGCCCGCCACGCGACCAACGCGTTCTTTGACGCCACAAAAGCTTCAATTTGTTCGGTTGTTCCTCGTAGAAAACAGCTTCTTCCGTATAGCCGGTTTTATAACCTCTTGCCGTTAGGTCTATGGCCATTTCGAGGTCCTCGGTAAGAGAGACCCATTTCCAGCCGCCATCGGCAAGAATGTAGGAACGGAGCGTGGTCGAGGGACCATACATCTCCTGGGATACGTCAAGAATGGCTCGAGGACGAAGACCGTTTACGCAATGTCCATAATTTTGAACGCCGCACATCGCGCTAATCCAGTTTTCGGAAAGGTTTTTGCTATTGCGATAGCCCACACATTCATCGACGTTTGTAGCCTGAAGATAGTTGTTGATCTTCGAAAGGTAATCCGGCGCTGGAACATTATCCGCGTCAAGAATCGAATAAGCATAGAAATCCTTGGCGATATCAATATCTTTCGACATTTGAGAAACCAAACTCCGAAGGCCATAGCCTTTCGAATGTTCGCTCTTGCAATCGTGATAATAGACATGAGCGCCCAAAGAAGCGGCAATCTCACCTGTCTTGTCCGTGCAATTGTCCGCAACAACAAAAATCTCGATAAGATCTTGAGGATAATCCATCGCGCGGATGTCTTTAATGAGATTGCCAATGACTTTCTCTTCGTTCCAAGCTGCGATGATAAAAGCATATCTTTTGTCCTTAGGAGCTTCAGGGTATTTCGGAGAACGCCCAAAGACACCAAGAATAAAATACAAAAAGCGATGAACGGACAAAATCCCTAGCAAGGCGACAATTCCGCCGAAGATCGCTTGCAAATACCCTTGCACCGGTATCGGTTCGTTTTTGGCAAGAGCATCCATAATGATTTGGATGCCGAAGAAGCCATAAACCCAGCGAACGATAGCTTCCCAAACGGCGTTCAAAAATTCCATAAATTCAATGCCGTTATGCTAGCAAAAATATGGTTGCATCGCAATCTCATAAGAGCTCTTGAAATGCTTTGTTTTTCTTTCGAAAATCTTTCTCCAAAACGATTTTCCCTATGCCAAGGATTCGCTTCCATCCAATTCCGTTTATATATCCTTTTTCTTAGAGATCTTATCTTAAAGGCAATATCTGGCGATGGCTCTAGGTAACAAAAGAACGGCGAGCAAGAAAGAGAAGACCATCGCACCCTATTACCTCACTCTACTCATGCTTTCTTTCCAATCATAGAACTCAATTACATTAAAAGCTTCCGCATTCGAAAAGGTCTTGCGTGCCATGTTATAGCGATAAACGGCGTAAGCGGATTTTCCATTCGATTTATTTTGGACTTCCACAGAAATATAGGCATTGCCACTGAAATGGCAGTTTTCACTCGAATATGTTCCTTTTTCCACATAAACGGCAGGCCAGAATATCTCATAATCCGAATTGTTAAAATCTCTCAACGTCAGAAGAATACGTTTTCCCACATCGCTATCTTCCCATCCATAGTTTCCACTGCCGCTATATTCCCAGTTGTCATACATCCACCAAGTATGAAGGAAATATATCGGCTGAAGCTCGCCATCCCCTTCACTAGGATAGTTCGATCCGCTTATGGCGTAATAGTTGTCCTCCCAAGCATCGCAAGCCTCGACAATCTTAATGACGTAATCATATTCAAGATGATGAATATGAGTCATCTCATAGATAAATTGTTCGCCTTGTTCTTTAATAATGCTCTTTACGTCTTCGTTTTCGGCAAGATTCTCCAAAGCATCGGAATCGTCATATCCTTCGAAATAGAGTTTTTTGCATCCTTCGTAATAACCATCGGCGGTCCAATTCGCGATCAATTCCTCTTCTAAAGATGAAAGAGTGAAGGATTTCCCATCGAAAGCGGTAAAATCGGCCAACGAAGATTCATCGTTAGAGCCTCCTTTGCAAGAAGCAAGAAGCATCAAAGGCAAGGCAACAAATAACGTCGTTTTTTTCATTTCTTTTCTCCTTTTGAAACAGCAAAAGCATAGCCTTGCTAGAAAAAGAGACCTTTCAACAAACGTATTTCGTCATAAACAAAAAAATTTAATAAGCAATTTGTTAATGAAAAAGAAGCGGGTTTTAGCAAGGAATTCTTTATTTTTCAAAAATAGAATCTTCTACCACTCGCTCATCGCTTCGAAGGGGTAATCCAATACTTCATTTTCGTCATAAAGCTTTTCCGGATGATAGGAAATTTGCGTTTTGTCTGGATTCGCAAAACAAGACCGTTCGCGAAACTCGGAAGGAAGGTCCGTTGCGCCATAGATATCAACCTTTAACGTTTCGCCAAGAGGGGCAAAATATCCTTCGCTAGCTCTATCAGAAAGAGACACCTTCTCGGCAATAACCTTTTGGGTACGCATTGGGAAAAGGAAAGCGCTTCGCGCATCAAACTCCGTCACCGTCAAAGGAGAGGTTCGATTAGAAACGCAAACGGCACCATTTTCGAGGGCAAAGCGCTTCACTTTGCCAAAGCTATCGCCAACAATTCGAATAAGGCTAAAGCCATGAAATTGCATCTCCTCTTGATCGATATGTGGAAGTTCGAGGCGAAGGGAAGAATAGGAATTTTCCCCAGGGGTGAAGCAAAGAACTTTCGACCCTTTCGTCACAAGGCGCGTCTCATCAAGACTTTCTAGGCCATTGCCCATCCGGAACTCTCCAATCGTGCCGAAATCTTCGTTCCAGGAAAGAGGAAGCGACTTCGTCCTCTCATTTAATTCGACGACGAAACTCTCCTTGCCCACTAAGCCATATTCTTTGAGTTTCAAAGGCTCGCTTATCGTTTTGTAGGGAATGCCCGTAAGAAGATAGGAAACGTTGGGGCAATTTGTAAAAATACCAGGAGCAAAGAGAGATTTGCTCGTCAAAAAAGGGAATTCCACCTTCTCAAGCGATGGAAGGTCTTCAAAGCAAGCGGTTTCTAAATTCAAAGTTTCTTGTTTGAAATATAAGTAATGGACGGAAGAAAGACCCGAAACGGCATGGGAAGCAACTTTGGAAATGGCGTAATTCCCAAGGGAAGAAAGATCAAGTAAAGGCTTCTCCCACTGAAGCACCTTCTTTATGAAAAGGGAGCCGTTTACAAATTCATAATCGAAATATTCATCGGCAAAAATCGGTTCCAGAGTCACATTGCAATCATCTTGATAGCGAAAAGGAAGGGTTATTTCTTCGCTCCCTTTTTTCCAACCAATTACAATGCGATCTTCTAGTTGCGATGGAAGAGAAGAGATTTCTTCTCCAAAAGTTACGCGCTGAGAGCTATAAACGCCTAGCGACAGAGTATATTCCAGGGGACGATACTTCGCCTTAAGAGAAGTGACTTCGTCTTCCAAAGGCGAAGATGAGGTGAATTCTTGGCCTTTTTGATCGAGGAAGCAAATGAATTCATGGCCTTTCTTATGGGGCGTAGGCAAAGAAGAGAAAGAACTTGAGGTATACCCTTCAATAAGCTTCGAGCTCTCGCCATTTTCTTCCCCACCGTCGAAATCAAGATAAAGGGAAGTGCGAAACCGAGTGAAATAGCTATGGATTTCCAGATTCTTAGTAACGTAGTCGAAAGCGTCCTTCCAACCCGCGAAACGGAAATCGCCTTGGTCTTCCACCAAAGCAGGCGGAGTAGCAGCGCTTTTGTATTTGACGAAAGAAGTGGAAAGAACCTCATTCCTGTAGCCAAGAAACGATACTTGGAAAGTTTTCTTCTCAAAATAGGCCTTAAGCTCCAAATCTTTTTCGATAGGAGTATTGTCGATATTGAAATCCTTGCGATTTAAGGATAATTTCACGAAATCATAGAAAGGGGAAAGAGGCGAAAAGGCCTTGAGCCTCTCGCCGCATTTAACTTTATAGCAATAAGATAAACCCTGTATTTTGGTCTCGTCTTCGATGTCGTAGCCTTGAATGTCAATCGTGTATTCTCTAGGGGAATCGTTTATAGAAACAGTCCCCTCGGAAAGATTCCGATTAAGGCAAAGAGGGACGACAATGGCAACAACGGCGGCCACGGTCAAAGCGGCCCCCAAAGAAGAATAAAGCCAACGTTTGCTTTTCTTCTTTAAAAAAGGGAAAAGCCGTTTTCTTAAATCCTTCCCCAAATAAAGCTCGCTTGGCCGATAGCCGAGGATTTTGGCAAGCGATATAAAATCCTCGACAGATGGAAACGACTCGCCCTTCGTCCATTTTTCAAGTCTCGAAGAAGAGATCGAAAGGGAAGAACAAATTTCTTTAGACAAAGATGCATCTATCGTCAATTCTCTTTTGAGGATCGAACAAAAAGCTTCATCGTCGAACGTCTCTTCCTCTAAAAAGGGCGAGGAAGCATCTATGTCCATATTGAAAAAGGCATCCACAGAGAGCCGAAGGGCCTTGCAAAAAGAATACACTAAACGCAAATCCACATTCACGATTCTTTTTTCGTAACGATAAATCGCTTGTGGGGTGCATTGCAAAATGGAGCCGACATCGGCAAGAGAAATGCCGAGCTTCTTTCGACGCAAGGATAAAAAGAGACCTAATTCCATCTTTATTATTTTATAACCAAAATTCTTAAGAATTAGAGAAAAATGAAATATTTCTCGACTCAATAGTCGTAAAAGCAAGAAACCAAGTCTTTATTGCCTTTTGGTGCGAAAAAAGGCAATATTATGAGGTTGCCGCCTTAGCTCAGCTGGTAGAGCAACCGCCTTGTAAGCGGTAGGTCTTCGGTCCGAATCCGGAAGGCGGCACCATATAGAAGATATAAGTCCGATACGAAGAGATGCTCCTCTTTGGTAGGACACCATATAATTCGGTTCGCCAATAATTAATTAAATCAGTTATATCGCTATACGATATTTTGGTCTTGTTTCTTTTGCTAAATATTATCTAAATTCTCATTTGCACGTGAGGGATAAGAAGGCGCGACCCCGAAGAACGTTTGGCATAATTCTCGCGCCGCTTCTTGAGCCATGGCGAGACTTTCATAACATAAGTCCTTTGATGAGCGTTCCCCCCTTTTTTTTGAAGCTTTGCGGTTTCAGGGAATGCTCGCCAAAATAAGCAAAATAAAAAAGGCTTTGGGAGCCAAATATTCGGCGAGGAGAGTTCCTCGAATCTTGTGTAAACAGGATTCCCGCCTATCTCAAATTACGC
>ERZ808240.2348-NODE-2348-length-20934-cov-5.850711_pt1 | contig 20934 bp, 16 predicted proteins | sample MGYA00521084_ERZ808240 | MGnify/ENA primary metagenome ERZ808240 (study PRJEB31516, sample SAMN03275571) | gut metagenome | biome: mammalia-associated habitat; material: feces | host: Papio cynocephalus | place: Kenya | collected 2012-08-06 ...
TCCATCATCTCCCATCGAGTTAGAGGAAATGCGGAACAAAAACCAGTTCATATCATCCATTCAAGGCTGATCGGTGCGATGGCGTCAGGGCTGACTGCCGTTACCACAAAGTCCGGTTTGGCGTCGAGTACCGCGTCGGCATTCGTCACGGTGTGAATGCTATGGGTCTCACGCATCGTGACTGCTTTGGATTCACTGCGGCACAGCATGGCCACGCAGGCGAACCTGTCGGGGAGCGCCCGTGCGATGCCCAGGTAGAACTGCGATCTGAAACCCGATCCGATAATGGCGAATCGTAATGTGCGCATGGTTCCCGCTCCTTTGCCGCGCGTCGTTGCCGGCGTGATGATGATCAGTTTAGCGGCTGTCAATTGCCGGCGTTTCCGGGAATCGGCTTTTGCTGGCTGCGATCGCGTGCCCGATCGAAAATGCTCGTGTTGATGATTTGCAGTTAAGGCTGCGCCCGTAGGATACGCAGCCCAAAGATTCGTTTGATGAGAGGCCTGATAGGAGGGGCGTATGGCGATCGCCTTGTCTCCATCGTGGAGCATGGGTGGCGGATCCGCATCGACTTGGAAGAACGGTAAGTTTTGCCAATCGATGCGCAACTTATGGCAACAATGGCGTGGGGTCATAAAAAACCCAGCATTATAGTTAGTAACACGCACATAGTTGTGTGAACACGATGTTGTGGAAAAGGGAAAGGAGACCCGATATGCAGCGAAGCGCATTGCAGGGAAAGCGAGGTGAGCGGCATGGGTTATGCTGCTGAGTTTGCGTCGTTGGTGAAGAATCGTCATCACGGCAAGGTTCGGTATACGGACAACAAGGCGGGGTACGCGTTCACGGCTCCGTGGATCGTGGGCGCGGTGTGCCTGTCGCTGGTGCCGATGCTGGCGTCGGTGGTGTTGTCGTTCACGCGGTACAACATGCTGACGTCGCCGAGGTTCATCGGGTTGCAGAATTTCACGACCCTGTTCGCGGACACGCGTTTCCATAATTCGCTCAAGGTGACGTTCACGTACGTGATCGTGTCGGTGCCGCTGCAGCTGGTCGCGGCTCTGGCCTTGGCGGTTCTGCTGGACCGGGGCATGCGGTTCCTGACGTTCTACCGTTCGGCGTTCTACCTGCCGAGCATGATGGGCGGTTCGGTGGCGATCGCGGTGCTGTGGAAGATGGTGTTCGGGTCGGACGGCCTGTTCAACAAGGCGCTGGGCCTGATTGGCGTCGAGGCGACGCAGTCGTGGGTGGCGAACCCGGCGACGGCGAACTGGACGCTGATCGTGCTGCACGTGTGGCAGTTCGGTTCCGCCATGGTGATCTTCCTTGCTGGCTTGCGTCAGATCCCGCGCGAGCTGTACGAGGCGGCGAGCGTGGACGGCGCGGGCCAGTGGCGTCAGTTCCGTTCGATCACGGTGCCGATGCTTTCCCCGATCGTGTTCTTCAACCTGGTGATGAGCATCATCAACAGCTTCCAGACGTTCACGCAGGCGTTCGTGGTGTCGGGGGGCACGGGCGGCCCGTCCGACTCGACTCTGTTCTACACGCTGTATTTGTACCAGCAGGGCTTCGGCTCGCTGAAGATGGGGTACGCGGCGGCGATGGCTTGGATCCTGGTGCTGATCGTGGCGGTGTTCACGCTGGTGAACTTCGCGTTGTCGAAGTACTGGGTCCATTACGACGACTGACCGGTCGGAAAGGTGTTTGGAGGTTTTGCTATGAGTGATGCCGTGGTGTCTTCTTCCCCGGCGGTGCCGGTGCACAGGCCGAACCGCGTGAGGGCCGTGGTGCTCGAGGTGGTCAAGCAGGTCGTGGTGTTCGCGTTCGCGTTCCTGATGCTGTATCCGATCCTGTGGATGGTGGCCTCGTCGCTGCGCCCGCAGGACCAGATCTTCACGAACATGGGTCTGGTCGTGACGGATCCGGTGTGGTCGAACTACTCGGACGGCTGGAACGCGCTGTCGTACCCGTTCTCGACGTATTTCCTGAACTCGTTCCTGATCGTGGCGTTCGCGATCGTGGGCAACATCGTGACGTGTTCGATGGCGGCGTACGCGTTCGCGCGCCTGAACTTCCGGTTCCGTGGCGTGATGTTCGGGTTCATGCTGCTGATGCTGATGGTCCCGATCCACGTGATCGTGATCCCGCAGTACATCATCTGGAACTCGCTGCATCTGGTGAACACGTTTGTGCCGCTGATCCTGCCGAAGTTCCTGGCGATGGACGGGTTCTTCACGTTCCTGTTCTACCAGTTCGTGCGCGGCCTGCCGCGGGACCTGGACGAGGCCGCGAAGATCGACGGCGCGGGGCACGCGAGGATCTTCTTCCAGGTGCTGCTGCCCCTGATGAAGCCGGCCATCGGCACGACGGCGGTGTTCACGTTCATGTGGACGTGGAACGACTTCTTCAGCCAGCTGATCTATCTGACGAAGCCGGCGACGTATACGGTGCCGATCGCGTTGCGTTCGTTCATCGACGCGCAGTCGCAGTCGAGCTACGGCCCGATGTTCGCGATGAGCGTGTTGTCGATCCTGCCCCTGTTCGTGGTGTTCTGCCTGGGCCAGAAGTACCTGGTCGAGGGCATCGCCACCACCGGCGGCAAGTAAAAAACAGCCGGGCCCGGTCGGACGGGCCCCGCAGTTATAGCGGTGATAATGGGCTGCCGGAATCCTCGAGGTTCCGGCAGCCCATTTGCGTTTGCGCGGTTGGTTGCTCAGCCTTCGGCACCCATTGCGGCAATGGGACCGGTTATGGACGGTCGGTCTATTGTCTATCCGCGGTATCGACGGTACTGTGCATAGACTTCGGGAGTGTCGCCGCCGGCGAGGGTCTCCTCGATGCTGAGCGGCCATTGCGGTGGTTCGGCCGCTCCGGACAGCACCCATGCAGCCTGGCGGGCGGCGCCGATCGCGACGTATTCGTCGGTGGCCGGCAAATCGACGGCATGTCCGAGGATGCCCGGCGCATAGGCGCGGATGGCGGCCGAGCGGGCGCCGCCTCCGATCAGCAGCAGACGTCGTATATCGACGCCAAGCGCCTTGACGAGCTCCAGGCAGTCTCGCTGTGAGCAGAGCAGTCCCTCGACGAATGCCCTGGCGATATTGGCTCTGGTGGTATTGGCCAGGGTCATGCCATGCAGACTGGCCGTGGCATCCGGTCGGTTCGGCGTGCGTTCGCCGTCGAAATACGGTGTCAGCGTCATGCCCTGCGCTCCCGGGGAGGACTGGGCCGCCAAGCTTGCGAGCCCGTCGTAGTCCACGCCAAGCGCCGCGCGGCCGGCATCCAGAATGCGTGAGCCGTTGATGGTGCAGGCCAACGGCAGGTAGTGTCCTGTGCAGTCGGCGAACCCGGAGATGGCGCCGGTCATGTCATAGGTCGGATGCTCGGCGATGGCGGCGACCACGCCGGAGGTGCCCAGTGAGATCGACACATCCCCGACCGCCATACCCAATCCCAGTGAGGCCATGGCGTTGTCGCCGCCGCCCGGTGAGAGGATGCAGCCGCCCGGCACGTTTTTGCCTGCGACGGCCGGATCGGCGATAATCGCTGCGGCCTCATGCGGACCGAGCACCGTGGGCAGGATCAGATTGTGGGCATGGCGGCGCGCCGCGGCGGGCGCCTGCACTGTGCCATCGTCGGAGAGGAAAGCCGCTTCGCCGTAGGCGGGGGCTAGCGCGAGTGCGAGGAGGTCTCTGCGATACGTGTTGTCCGCGGCATTGAAATAGCTGGTGCCCGAAGCGTCGGAGCGGTCGGTGAACAGGGCATCCAGATGGGCGTCCTCGCCGTCGTCGACCGGGCCAAAACCGGCTATGCGCCAGCTCAGCCAGTCGTGCGGCAGACAGATCGCGGCGGCGGCTCGGGCGTAGTCCGGCTCATGCTGTGCGACCCAGGCTATTTTGGTGAGGGTGTATGAAGCGACGGGGGAGGATCCGGTCGCCTTTACCCAGCGTTGCCTACCGCGCAGTTGGATGGACTGTTCGTCATGTCCGGTGGCGAAGCCTGCGGCGACCTCCGCGTCGGAGGCGTCGGCCTGGCCGAATTGCCTGATGAACGCGTCGGCCTGGGGTGCCGAGCGGGTGTCGTTCCACAGGAGGGCGTCTCGTACGATATGGCCGGAGCGGTCGAGTAGCACCATGCCGTGCTGCTGGCCTCCCACGGCGAGGGCGCTGACGTCGTCCAGCCCGCCTGCCTGGGCCGCCGCCTCCAGAAAGGCGTCCCACCATGCGTTTGGGTTGACGCTGGTGCCGTCAGGGTGTCTGGCTTGGCCGAAACGCACCACTGCGTCGGTGAGCGCGTCGGTGACGTGCACCTTTGTTGATTGTGTTGATGTGTCTACTCCTGCTACGAGTACCGATGCCATGCGATCCTCCCTGATGCGCGTCGTATGTGGCGGCCGGACGGCGGTTGGGGCCGGGGCTGCCGGAATAGGGCGGTCGTTCGCCGCAACCTGTATGCCCAACGCCTATATGTTAGACGAATGAACTAATGATAGTGTATCATAAGCGCACGGTATAATAAATTCAGTGAATTTACGGCGTGTGGCTGTGGTGTGGGAAGTTCGGCAGACCAATGCGCCACCATCTGATCCAACAGATGAAATATAAGCCAGGGGGCTGATATGGCGGGACTGCGACGCATCAACCAAGAGGATCTGCGCAATCACAATCTGACCGTGGTACTGGATACGCTGCTGCAGTCGAAAGCGCCGATGAGCCGCGCCGATCTGGCCAAAGCCACTGGGCTGACCAAAGCCACCATGTCGTTGCTGGCCGCGCTGCTGATCGGCAACAAGGTTGTGGTCGAACGGGATCCGGCTGTGCAGAATACCTATGGAAGGCCCTCCACACCGCTGGCCATCGCGCAAGGCGGCTGGGCCGGCGTCGGATTGCAGATCAACACCGACGGATACGGCTATATGGTGATCGATCTGACCGGCCGCGTGGTGGCGCAGGAATGGGTGGACGCCGACGTCAGCGAACTGAGCCCGGAAATCACTTTCGGCAGGCTCAACGCATTGGTGCAGCCCACGGAAAACGAACTCGAACGACTCGGATATCGCATGGTCGGGGGAGGGCTGGCCCTGCCGGGGCTGGTCACCGACGACCAGCGGCTGCTGTCGGCGCGGAACCTTGGCTGGGAGTCGGTGGATCTTCAGCAGTTCGACGTGGTACGCCGCCTGCATGCCGCCGCCGGCAACGAGGCTAACATGGCAGCGATCGCCCAAATCCCCGGTTACGCCACCAGCCGATGTGGGGAATCTCCCGAGAAGGCCGGGGATCTGGACACACATGGATCATTCCTCTACGTTTCCACCGACATTGGCATCGGCGGCGCGTTGGTGCGTGACGGGCAGGTAGTGGTTGGCGACCATGGATTCGGCGGCGAAATCGGCCATCTGTCGGTGGCTCTTGACGGACCGATATGCCGATGCGGTCGCAGGGGCTGCCTCGAAGCGTATGCGGGTCGGCGTTCCATGGTGGAGGCCGCCGGCATCGCATCAGGCGAAGCGGCGGCCCAGCCCGGTGCCGGTGTCGAACTGTATGAACGGTGGCGGAAAGGCGATGACCATGCTGTCGCGGTCATCGACCGGGCCATTGACGCTTTGGGATCGGCCATTGTATCGACGATCAATCTAATGGACGCGGAAACTGTGATTCTTGGCGGATTCTGGCAACATTTTGGCGACGAATTTGCCAGTAAGCTGACCCGTATCGTGGCTGGTAATGTGCTCGCCGGCGATGAATTGCATATGCGGGTGCTTATGCCATTGGTGGATGATCGGCCTGCATTGCGGGGTGCCGCGACGATTGGATTGCGCCGTTTTATCGACAATCCATTGAGTCATTTGCGCGAGCAGACAGGTGACCTGCCGTCCGCCTCATGATTGCAATCAGCATCACCGCTTCGGACATGTAAATGCGACAGCGGGTGCCCGCATCCATTGCGTGGATACGGGCACCCGCTCTGTTGAGATTATGCTGCGGCTGGTGCTAGTCAGTGCATCCGCCCATCGGCAACGAACACGGCATGGGAGTCGCCACGTTCCTTCGCCTCAAGATATCGGCGGAAGACGGCCATGCGCTCCACCGTGCTCGCGGCGAGCGGCGAGGGAAGCCCGTCAAGCGGGAACCAGCCCACGTTCAGGCTTTCCTCATCGCCGACGAATGGAGTGTCGTTGCCGCCGGGTCTGAGTTCGCAGAGGAACGAATGATCCATGTACATGGTCTTGTCGCCATTTGCATAGGTAATCACCCGATCCGACGAGATCACGGAGACCAGATCGGTGACCTGCGCGTCCACGCCCGTCTCCTCCCTGATCTCACGCACCACGGTATCCGCCGGTTGCTCTCCGGGCTCGTTAATGCCGTAGATCAACGCCCATTCACCGGTATCGGAGCGGCGCCCGAGCAGCACGCGCCCCTCGGCGTCGCGCACGTAGCCGGTGACCCCGGTGAGCCAGAGGAGATCATGGCCTATTTTCTTCCTGAGTTCGAGGATGAATTGCGGTGTTGGCATGTTGCGTTCTTTCCGTTGGCTGCCATGATCCTTCGCGGCCGTGGTGGCCGCTCCCCGAGCTTCAGGCCCGCTTCGCCGCCGCGGCGCGATCGGCCATCCACTCCTCGACCTCGGCGGGCTCCTTCGGAATGCCCGCGGACATCCACACCGGTCCCTGCTCGGTCATCAGCACGTCATCCTCAATGCGGATGCCGATGCCGCGGTACTCCGGCGGGAGCAGCAGATCGTTGTCGCGGAAGTAGAGTCCGGGCTCGATGGTGAAGACCATGCCCGGACGAATCGGGGCGCCCTGGTACGCGTCGAAGCGAGCCTGGGCGCAGTCGTGCACATCCAGACCCAGATGATGGGACACGCCGCAAGCCAACCAACGGCGATGCTGCTGGCCTTCGGGAGACAGCGACTCCTCCACGCTGACCGGCAGCAGACCCCAGTCGTGCAGACGCTCGGCGATCACACGCATGCATGCATGATGAATGTCGGAGTAGGTCGCGCCCGGCTTGGCCGCTTCGAAGCCGGCCTGCTGGGAGTCAAGCACCGCCTCGTACAGGCGCTTCTGGAAGTCGGTGAACTTCCCGTTGGTCGGGAACGTGCGGGTGATGTCGGCGGTGTAGAGCGAGTCGACCTCCACGCCGGCGTCCACCAGCAGCAGGTCGCCGGAACGCACCACGCCGGTGTTGCGCATCCAGTGCAGGATCGGGGCGTGCTCGCCGGAGGCGACGATCGAGTCATATCCCACGGCATTGCCGAGTTCGCGGGACACCGAATTGAACGCGCCCTCGAGAACACGTTCGCTGCGGGGCTGGTCCAGCGCGCGCGGCAGGTTCTCCAGCAGACGGTCGAAGCCCTTCTTGGTGGCGTCGATGGCGGACTGCAGCTGTTCGACCTCGTAGGCGTCCTTTTCCATACGGGCCTCGGCGGCCACCTCATGCAGCTTGTCGTCGGCCTTGGCGTTGGCGTCCGGATCGGGGAAACCATTGGCCTCGCGGATGTTCTCAACCATCTCGGTGACGGCGGGATCGGACTCATGCACCACGCGCACGCGAACGGCGCCGGCCTCGGCGCCGACATCCTTGCCGAGCGCGTCAGGCAGCTGCGCGATGTCGTGCGTCTGCAACCCGGTCATGGCGGACAGTTCCTTCAGACCGGCGCGCGGGCCCACCCAGTACTCGCCGTAATGCGGGTCCATGAAGAAGTCGGTGGTGTGGTAATCGGCGCGAGGCGCCACAAAGAGCTCCGCGGTGTGGGTTTCGCCGGCCTTGGCTTCATCGGACTCCGGATCGACGGGGTTCAGCACCAGCACGGCTCCCGCCTCGTAGTCGACACCCAGACCGGTGTAGTAGGAGAAGGCGGTGTCCGGGCGGAACATATAGTTGCAGTCATTGTTCCGCACCTTCGGCTGGCCGGCGGGAATCACGATGCGCTCGCCGGGGAACTGAGCGCCCAGCGCCTTCAGTCGGGCCTGAATGTACCGCGAGGATTCCAGCGGCTTGATCTCGGGCTCGGAGGCATCCCAGCCGGACTTCATGAAGTCCTTGAACGCGTCTGATCGAGGGCGCAGCGACCGGTTGTTCACCCGGTCCGTGATCGGCTGGCTCTCGCCGGGGCCGGACGCCTGCTCGCGCGCCTCGTATTCCTTGTCCTTTGCAGTCACTACGTCGCTCATGTCACTCCTTGCGCAACAAAACAACAATCTTCCACAGCCATCGTAGTCGGGTCGCAGACCAGAACGGTTCGCGCGCTGCGAATCGAAATACCGTGGGCTGGAACGCAGCGGCATGTCGCTTAGAATATGGGAAGTTGCACACGACCTATAGGAAGAGCGTCAATGTCATTCGAACATCCGAACAGAAACGGGGAGTCGATTCGCGAGGTGGAGCGTGAGATCATGGCCCGCCCCCCGGAGCATAACACCACGAATCTGAACCTCGATCGCATGGAGCGGATCCTTGACCTGCTGGGGCATCCCGAACAGTCGTTCCGCGTGATCCACGTCACCGGCACCAACGGCAAGGGGTCCACCGCCCGCATGGCCGAGGCGATCTGCCGAGCGTATGGCTTGCGCACCGGCCTGTACACGTCTCCGCATCTGGAGCGCATCAACGATCGCATCTCGATCGACGGGCAGCAGCTGTCCGATGACGAATTCGTCGACTACTGGGACCAGATCAAGGATTTCGTCGCCATGGTGGACGCGGAATCCGCCGCGAACGGCGGATATCCCATGAGTTTCTTCGAAGTGATGACCGCGATGGCGATTTGGGCCTTCGCCGACGCGCCCGTCGACGTGGCGGTGGTCGAGGTGGGCATGGGCGGCCTGTGGGACGCCACCAACGTGCTGACCGCCGATGCGGCCATCATCGGTCCGGTGGATATGGATCATATGCAATGGCTCGGCGATACCGTCGAGCAGATCGCCACCGAGAAGGTCGGCATCATCAAGCCCGGCTGCACGGCGATTATCGGTTCCCAACCGCATGAGGAGGCGGTGATGCCGATCATCGAGGGGGATGCGGCCTCCAAACACGCCACCCTGATCCGTGACGGCTATGAGATGGAAGTCGTGTCGCGTATGCCGGCGGTCGGCGGCCAGGTCGCCACGCTGCGCACGCCGAACGGCACCTACACCGAAGTGCCGATTGCGAAATTCGGCGAGCATCAGGCGCATAACGCGCTGGCCGCGCTTGCGGCGGCCGAAGTCGTGATCCCGGTAAACGGCGCGTTGGACGGCGACACCGTGGCCGAGGCGCTGAGCCAGGTCAAGATCCCCGGGCGCATCGAGCAGATTCGAACCTCGCCGACCATCATCCTCGATGGCGGTCACAATGTGAATGCCGCCGAGGCGCTGCGTGCCGCAATCGAGGAGAACTACAACTTCGAGCAGCTCGTCGGCGTGGTCGCGATGATGCGCGACAAACAGGTCGAGGAGTATCTGGGCGTTCTCGAACCGGTGCTGAGCCAGATCGTGGTGACGGAGAATTCGTGGACGGATCGCGTGATGTCGGCCGAGGACCTGGAGAAGGTCGCGGTGCGCGTGTTCGGGCCGGATCGCGTGATCCGCTGCGATGCCCTGCCCGATGCCATCCAGCAGGCTGTGGATCTGGTGGACGCCGCCGACGACACCGGCGTGGGCTATGGCCGCGGCGTGCTGATCTGCGGCAGCTTCGTAACGGCAGGTGACGCCCGCACTCTGCTGAAGGAGCGAATGAATCCGGAACTGGCCAAGCCGAAGGCCGAGCGCGTCCATCCCGCAGCCGTGGAACCCGAACGGCCATGAGGGCATAAGGTCGTTCAACCGCATGTATCTCAAGGAACTCACCCTGCGCGGGTTCAAATCCTTCGCCTCCGCCACCACGCTGCGCTTCGAGCCGGGCATCACCGCGGTGATCGGTCCGAACGGCTCGGGCAAATCCAATATCGTGGATGCGCTCGCATGGGTGATGGGCGAACAAGGCGCGAAGGCGCTGCGCGGCACGCAGATGGAGGACGTGATTTTCGCGGGCACTTCGTCGCGTCCGCCGCTGGGTCGCGCGCAGGTGAGTCTGACCATCGACAACTCCGACCACACGCTCGACATCGATTACAGCGAGGTGACGATCTCCCGCACGATCTTCCGCAACGGCGGGTCCGAATACGCGATCAACGGATCGCAATGCCGGCTGCTCGACATACAGGAGCTGCTGAGCGACACGGGCCTTGGCCAGCAGATGCACGTCATTGTGGGCCAGGGGCGACTGGACGCCATTTTAAGGGCGGATCCGGCCGGCCACCGCGCGTTCATCGAAGAGGCGGCCGGCATCCTCAAACACCGCAAGCGCAAGGAGCGCGCCTTGCGCAAACTCGCCAACACCGAGCGGAACCTGTCCCGGCTCGACGACCTACTGGGCGAAATCCACCGGCAATTGGGACCGCTGGGACGACAAGCGCGCATTTCCCGTCGTGCCGAGGCCATTCAGGTGACCCTGCGGGACGCCCAGTCGCGTCTGTATGCGCAGGACGCGGTGGAAGCCGCCGATCGTCTTGAGACGGTGCGCGGGCAGCTTGCCGAGGTTCGGTCGCGGCTCTCCGCCGCGCAGCAGTCGCTGGCCGGCGTGAAAGTGCGCATCGAACAGGTCGAGTCGCTGGTCAGCCGGTCCAGTCCCGCCATAGCGAGCATAGGGGAGATCTGGCATCGCTATGCCCAGCTGCAGGAGCGTTATCGCTCGCTGGCGCAGCTGGCCCGCGAACGCGCCCGGTCGGCTTCGGACCAGATCGTCGCCTCCGTCGGCGAAAATCCCGAGTTGCTGGCCAAACGCGCCGAGGAATTGGACGCCCAGGCGCGCGGCCAGCAAAATACGGTGCGTGACGCCCGCCTTGCCCTGGACAAAGCCATCGAACGCCGTGCGGACGAGGAACGCAACCTCGCCTCGGTACGCCAGACCCTGACCGAACTGCGCAAAACCGAGCAGCGCCGCGAATCCCAAATGGCCGAGCTGACCGCCATGATCGCGCGTGAGGAGGCGGCCGTTGAGCTCGCCGCAACCCGTGCGCGGGATCTGGAATCCCAGCGGGACAGCCTGTCACGGCAACTGGCCGAGGCAACCGAGCAGCATGATGCGTTGGAACGGGAAACCGAAAGCTTCGGCGATGACGGCGGACAGGCGCTGGATCAGGCGCGCACCGCGCTCGCCGACCGCCAGGAGGCACTGAACGCGCTGCTGGACAAGCAACGCACCGTCAACTCGCGGATTATTTCACTCAAGGCCAAGGCCGACGCCCTGAACGACACGTTGGAGAGTCGCAATGCCTCCGGCGCACTGGAACGGGACTCCCATGTGGCGGCCCTTGGGCGGCTGGCCGATTTCATCCACGTCGAAGACGGCTGGGAAGAGGCCGTGGCGCACGCGCTGGACGTCTTCGCCGGGGCCATGGTGGTTCCGGACGATTCCGCCATGATGCGCGCGCTGGAGCGGGCCAAAACAGACAAGCTCGGCAAAGCCGTGGTGCTGGTGCCTCGCGACGATGCGGAGTCGGGCGGCGCGCCGGCGTCGTTCGGCATCGCAGACGACACTGCGGACAGCGTGGGACATGACATGGACGGCTTGAGACGGGATACGCGGCCCTTGGGAACGCTGGTGCATCCCAATCCCGCGGCCGACGCCCGTCAGTCCGCGGGCGTGGTGGCGTCGGTGCGCGTGCTGCTTGCCGATGTGGCGGCCGTGGCTTCGCTGGACGAGGCCCGGCTGGTGCTGCGCGATGAAGGTCATCCGTGGATGCAGGCGGTCACCCGGGACGGTGAGGTGCTCAACCGTGTGGCCGCCGTTGGCGGCTCGTCGCTGTCGCAATCCGATTTGTCGTTGGCGGCCCGTCGAGACAAGGCTCTCGCACAGGTGGAATCGCTGTCTTCGGAGCTCGCCTCCATCGATGACGATGTGGCCGGGGCACAGGCCAAACGCGATGAGGGGCGTCTGGCCGTGGATCGCGAATCCCAGAAACGCACCGAAGCGCGTCTGAAAGTGCAGCAGGCCGAAAAATCGCTGAAATCCGCCGCCGACCGCATGACGGGATTCACCCGGCAGATCAAGGGACTGGACGGGAAGCTTGCCTCCATGGGGCAGGACCGTCAGGCGCATCAGCTGAAGCTGGACGAGCTGACCCGCACGCTTGAATCGGCGCGTCGGTCGGATGGGGAACAGGTGGGCTTCGACGAGCTGGAGACCCGGCAGAAGACCCTGGAATCATCGCTCGGCATCGCCCGCGACCATGAAATGTCCATGAAGCTCGCCTGGAGCGAAGCCAGCCGCAAGGCGGATTCCCTGAAGCGCCAGGCGGAACTGCTGCGCGACCAGGCGCATGAGGCGGAGGAACGTCGCATGCGCATCGAGTCGCTGAACGCCAAACATCGCGACCAGGCCGCCCGCGCCGAGCGCATAGCCGCCGATGCCGGGGATATCGCCGATCTGATCACCCGGTACATCGAGGCGGCGGCCAGGCGACGCGACGAATTGCAGGCACAGGCCTCCGGGCATGATGACGAGTTGAAGGCGCTGCGCGCCGAGCGGGACCGCATCGAGCCGCAGGTGGCGGAGCTGACCGCCCGCGAGCACGCCCTCGACGTTGATCGGGAGCGCGTCGCCGGCCGATATGGGCAGATTACGCAAAAGGTTTCGGACGATCTGGGACTGGCCATGGGGGAGCTGATCGATCGCTATGGTCCGGACGTGCCGGTGCCCGTCTTGGACGAGCATGGCCAGCCGGTGCCATTGGACGGTGACGGGTCGGATGACGCGGATGCTGATACCTCAACCTGGCGGACCGTGCCGTATGACCGCGTCGAACAGACCAAGCGACTCGACAAGGCACGCAGGGATCTGGCTGCGCTCGGCAAGGTCAACCCGCTGGCCGGTGAGGAATATGACGCGTTGCAGGCGCGCAACAAGTACCTCAACGATCAGCGCAACGATGTGGTGCGGTCGCGCGACGATCTGATGGGTCTGGTGAAGGACCTGGACGACACGATGGTTTCGGTGTTCAAATCGGCCTTCGAGGACACCGCCGCGGCCTTCGAGAAGATGTTCGCACTGCTGTTCCCCGGCGGCCGCGGCCGTTTGCGTCTGGAGAACCCGGACGATCTGCTCACCACCGGGGTGCTGGTGGAGGCGCGTCCCGCTGGCAAGCGCGTCAAGCAATTGACGCTATTGTCCGGTGGCGAGCGTTCGCTGACCGCGCTGGCGCTGCTGTTCGCCATCTTCACCGCGCGCCCCAGCCCGTTTTATGTGATGGACGAGGTGGAGGCGGCGTTGGATGACGTGAACCTCACGCGTCTGATCAATGCGTTGAATACGCTGCGCGAGCATGCGCAGCTCATTGTCATTACGCATCAGCAGCGCACCATGAGCATCGCAGACGCGTTGTACGGCGTGACAATGCGCGCCGACGGTGTGACGACCGTGGTGAGCCAGCGGTTGTCGGATTAGGGCGTTGTCGATGCACGTCGCGGCCGTGGGACCGCTCCCTTCGCCTATGTACGGCACTGGACCGTACATTTGACGGCCCGACGTTAGAACCCGGTGTTGGTGGGCTTCGGATAGTATTTGGCGAATTTCACGTACTGGTTGAGCTCCGACTCCATCAGATGCAGCCAGCGCTTGAAGCTCATATCCTTCGGATTGCGCTGCGGGCTGATGCGTCCCGCTTTCATGAGGCGCCTGACCTGTGCCGCGAGATCGGGATCCAGCACATAGCGCAGCAGCAGGCGGTTCGGAATAATCGAATACAGCGACTCGCGACCGGCGGTGCGCGCGCCCATCGGATGACCGTCAATGACATCCGACACCAGCACTTCCATCGGATTGACACCGGCCCCCACATTGTAGAAGCTGTTGCGTCCAATGCGCGGATTGACCTCCAGGAAGTAGAACCGGCCGGTGCGCGGGTCGCGTTTGATGTCGAAGTTGGCGAAGCCCCGGTATCCGATGCCGGTGAGGAACGGTTTGACCGGCTCCAGGATCTCGGCGATGGGGGTGGTGATCATGGCGCATGGATTGCCGAGGGTGGCCGGGTGATGCTCCTCCAGCAGCACATGCGCCGAGCACAGCAGCGATACCGTGCCGGTGGTGTCCACGTAGGCGGTTACCGAATACATTTCGGTGTCGTCGCCCTCCACCAGCTCCTGTGCCACGAAGGTGTCCCGGAATCCGGCCTTCGCAAGCTTGTCCCACAGTCGGTCAAGCTCCGCAGGGGTGTCGATGCGATACACCTTCCGGCGGCCTTCGAAGATGAGGTTCTCGTACTGGGAGCTGTCGGCCGGTTTGGCCACCACGGGGAAGGCCAGGTCGTCGGGCACGGGTTGGGGGGTCCATCCCGCATCGCCGGCATTCGAGAAATCCTCGTAGAACGAGCGGGGCACCGGCATGCCGTGTGCGGTCGCCAACCGTTCGAAGCCCTGCTTGTCGCTGACCTGGTCGAGCACCTCCAGCGAGGGGATCGGCACAACGTAATACTGTTCAAGTTCGGCCCGATGCACGGCCATGACGCGGATCCGCCAATCGGTGTTGGCGAGCAGCAGCAGCTTGCGACGCGGGTTGCGGGTTGTCAGATCCTTGCCGACCCTCAGCAGCTCATCGACCAGGGGGCCCTCCTGATTGGCCTGCGCGAATTCATGGCGCTCGATAATCGAGGAGTCGCGGATGGCGTTGACATTGTAGGCAGTGACGAGCAGCGCCTTCACCCCGTATGCATCGTTCAATTCGCGCGCCAGCGCGTAGGCGCCCAGATCGCCGCCGATGATCACCGGTTGGAAAGAAACCATGGTATCCCTTACATTATGCCAGTTTCACAACATTGCCATTGTACAAGCCGTATGGTGGATTAGACCTGTCATATAGGATGTCGCCGGGAAATGAGGCTGGTATGGGTATGCGGAACAAGGCGCTGTGCGAAGCGTTGGCGCGACGGTCGGGCACGCGCCCTGAGGATTGGTATCCGGTGTTCAAGGCGCGCTATGGCATGGAGGTGGCGTTCGAGGCGATCCGGCGCCGGCAGGGGGATGGCTCCGTCCTTACGCAGCTGTTCACCTGTTCGACCGCGGTGGACCCGATCATCGCTGCGGGACTGGCACCGTGCTACGCCGATGTGGACCGCGACACACTCAGCATCGATATGCGCTCGCTGCCCTCATCGGAGGACAACGCAACCCGCGTCGTCATGCTGCAGCACACCTTCGGCATCGTCGATGCCGCCTCGTCGCGTGCCATAGCGGATGCCGCCCATGGCATGAACGCGCTGGTCATGGAGGACTGCGCCCATTGCGTCACCCGTCTGGCCCGCGACGGGCGGACGGGGAATCCCCTGGCCGACATCTCGGTGCATTCCTTCGGCGTGGAGAAAATACTGCCCACCCGCTTCGGCGGCGCGATCTGGATCAACCCGTCGCTGTCCCGCACCCATCCGCGGCTTGACGCGGAGCTGCGCACACGGTTGGATGAATTGCCGACGCCGGGCGTGCGGCTCGACATGGTGACCAGGTTGTACGTAAACCAGAATCGCGTGTTTTCGCGTCTGGGCGGGCTGGGCGCGGCGCTGCGCAAAGCCTGCACGGGCATCGGCTGGTACGAGCCGCCGATCGCCGACTGCGAACGGGAAGGGAGACTGGCGTACCCCGCGTACGGCGTCACGCCGTGGATCGCCGACCGCGCTGTCCGCGCATTGGAGGATTTGGATGCCAACGAGAGCGACCGCAAGGCCGTTGTGGAGCTGTACCGCAATGCGCTCGTGGGGGCGAAGGGCCTGTATCTTCCCGAATCCGTTGTACGCGGCGACGCGCAGCCATTGCTGAGGTTCCCGGTTCTTGCCGCCGACACCGACATGGCGGAACGCCTGATCGCCGCGGTCCGGCGGACGGGGGCGTTGGCGGAGCGGTGGTATCGTCCCGAGCTGTTTCCAGGTGCGACCAACGAGGTCGCATATGGTTTGGACCGGTTGGATCGCGGCACGGTACGCGTGAGCGACGAATTGGCGTCGCGCGTACTGGTGCTGCCGACCGAACTGAGTGAAGGGCGCGCGCGGACTGTCGTGCGCGCCCTGCTGGACTAGTTGCCGGCCTTGTCGGTTGTACTGCCCTTACCGGTTTTGTCGTTCTGACTGGTTTTGCCGGTTTCCCCGGTTTTCTTGGTCTTCTTCGCGGCGCGCAGTTTGTCGCGCACGGATTTCACCAAGGTCAGCAGGGTGTAGAAACCCTTTTTGATCGGCACGTCGTGCCCGGCGGCCACGGGCGTGATCTCCTCGGTGAATTTGGTCTTGAACTCGTTGAGTCCCTTCAGGCTGGGGGCGAAATCGGAGCCGATGCCCATCAAATCGTATTCGGTGATGTCTTGGCCGCCCAGGATGCAGCATTCGGAATACAGCAGCTTGTCGGTGACATGCATGCGCATCACGTCGTTGCGCATGCCGGCGTAATAGCGAACGGCATGCGCGCCGTTGACGGTGACGATCGACCACGCCACCACGCGGTTGTCGATGCGCGCGGCGAATACGCGGCAGTGGTCGGCGCCCAAAGCCTGGATCATGTCGGAATAGTCGGTGATGGGTGCCGGCGTGAATCCGTCGCGCCTGCCCGTTTCGACCATCACATCGTAGTATTCGGAGAAATCCGCAATGGCCTGAGGCGTCTCGTCGGCCACTTCGGCGGGGCATTCGCGCAGGGATTTGCGCACGTCGCGGCGTCCGCGGCGCTTCATGCGGCTGAGAATCGCCTCGTCGCCACCCGTGACGTCGATGACGACGGTTTGGTCGTAGGGAACCGTCGACAGCACCGGCACCACGCCGTCGTCATACCAGGTGTCGATGCGCAGGAACGCGGCCTGTCCGTCATGTTTCCTGAAGTACGAGGCCAGCGCGTCGACGACCTGACGTTCCTCGGCCTGTTCCGGTTTGGTGATCCAGGCGGGGCCGTGCATGGAACGCAGGTAGTGGTATCCATGCGTTGCCATGTCGATCATGGATATGAACGCCACAGGCTGTCCGTCGCTGCTGATGCGGTATGAGCCCGCCGGCGTTCGTCCGGGGATGTCGGCCTGGAACGTCGCCCAGACGCCGGTCTGCTCGATGGGCAGCGTCAGTCCCGCCTGCTGCGCCTCTTGCTCCAACGTATTGAAATCAATGGGTTCGATGGTGATTGTGCTCACGGCTCTGTCCGCCGGTCCTTCCTGATTCTTCCTGATTGTCCTATGCGCGCGGCAGTCCGAAAAGGCGCGCCACAACGCGATCGTCGCCCTCATACGGCATGTGGTTGCGCCGGTCCTTGATCCAGCGCTCGTTGCCCTTGCCGATGATGAGTAGCACGTTGAACCGGTCGGCATGGGCCCGCGCATCGTCAACGGCGCTTGCGATGGCGGTCGCGCGATCGGGAACGATGGTCGAGGCGACGTTCGGATCGGTGATATGCCGCCGCATTGCCTTGCAGATGTCGAGGTAGGGCTCGGTGTCGGTGTCCTCCTGCGTGAAGACGAAGGCCGCGATGCGGTGCTCGGCGGCCTCCACGATTTCCCTGCGGCGGTCGTAGGCTTTGTTGCCGGCGGATCCGGTGACCAGCGTGACGCGTGGATTCCTGTCCCCGTACCGTTCGTCGACGAAATCGAGCAATGCGGACACCGATGCGAAGTTATGGGCGTAGTCCACAATGGCGAGCGTCGTCGACTCCGGGTCCCTGAATTGCTCCATGCGTCCGGAGATGGTCACCCGCTCGATGGCATGAAACGCCTTGCCGTTGCCGGGGTCGACACCGGCCGCCTGCGCTATGGTAATGGCCGCCACCGCATTCGCATAGTTGAAATCGCCGTCGAGGGCGAGGCGGAACTCTCCGAGATCCCTGCCCGCTGCCTGGATGCGGTAGGCGCTGTGGCTGACGTCGACGGGTCGTGCAACGGACGCCGCGGTCGCTTCGGCGTCGTCCCCGCCGCCCTGCAACGCGAAGTCGGTCACGGGCACGCCGGCTGCGGCGGCATCCTCGCGAATCAGATCGGCATGGTTGGCGTCGGCCCCCAAAACCAGTGTGCGGCAATTGGACACGATCTGACGCTTGCAGAAGAGGTAATCCTCGAACGTGGGGTGCTCGATCGGGCTGATATGATCGGGGGAAATATTCAGGAACGCGCCGACGTCGAAGGTGAGACCGTAGACGCGATTGACCTTGTATGCCTGGGACGAAACCTCCATTACCAGATACTTCATGCCGTTGTCGACGGCGGTGCGCATCATGCGGAACGCGTCCAGTGACTCGGGCGTTGTCAGATCGGATTCAACATAGGTGGTTCCGTCCAGACAATTGTCGACGGAAGAGAACAGCGCGGCCCTATTGCCGGATACCGCGTTGAGGATCGCCTGGGTGAAATACGCGGTGGTCGTCTTCCCCTTGGTGCCGGTGATGCCGATGACCGTCAGGCTGTCCTGCGGACGGTCGAAGAACTCGGCGGACAGTAGACTCATGGCCTTACGCGCGTCGTTGACGATGAGACCGGGCGCCTTGGTGTGCTCGGCGTAGGGTGTTTCGGCGACATAGACGCCAAGGCCTCGCTCGTCGACGCCGTCAAGAAACTCCGGCCTGAAGGCCCCCTTGACGAAGAGCATCGAGCCGTTGGCGACTGTGCGCGTGTCATAGGTGACATCGGCGATGGGCGCGTCGCAGGCGTCGATGCGATGCGGGTCCAGCGTCCAAGTGCCCCCCTGGACGATCTCGCGAAGCAGATGATGCCGTTCCAGCAGTGCGGCCGCCGAAGCTAGGGTCAGTGTCATGGTGTTCCTTGGTTCCTTCTTCCGGGTTCGTCGTTCCTTCAGGCAATTCTAGCGGGGCCAATGTGCCGCATGCGTGCAGGGCGGGCTTGCATTGCGTTTGATGCCGGCCCGGGCCCGCTAGAACCAGGTTCCCGCTACTGGGCGCCTGCCGCGTGACGCAAGCCACTGGTTGAAATCCTCTCGCCAATCGGCGTATGCCGCATGCTGCCAGTCCATCAGCTCGCGTATGGCGATGCCCCCGACCTGCGGGTACAGCGCGGCCATTGGGGTGATGAGATCCACCGAGGCGACGGTGTCGGCGGTGGCGTTGTGGAAATCGCCGTGCGGCTCGACGCCATAGTAGAACGTCGTGTCGGTGAGCGTGCGCCGTCCCTTGCGCCGGGAGACCTTGCGGTCGATCACCAGGGGGTCGACTACCAGCAGCCGTGGCGTGGAACCGTCCGGGGCGTCCATTCTGTCCGGCAGCGCCTTCAGCTTCCACCGGCTGATGTCGCCATTGAGCATATGCACGTCGAACGGGGCGTTGTAGGCGAGCAGCGGGATGCGCTTGCTTTGCGCCGCCGCGATGATCGAGGCGATGGCGTCGATCGCCTCGGCGGGCTCCTCGCCGTGCTCGGTGAGATACGCGTCGGTAAAACCGTTGACGCGGCTTGCGCCGGGGCTCATCGGTCGGTGGGGGTTGATGATCCACTCGCCGATGACGTCGCCCTCATAGCCAAGCGTCGGGTCGCGCAGCACGAGCGCGGCCGAGACGATCGCATCGCGTCCTGCGGCCACCCCGGTGGTTTCGGTGTCGAATCCCAGCAGCCAGGACTGCGCAAGCCTGGTGTCGGGATGCTGTGGGGGAACGGCGTTCAAAGCTTCGATGAGCGATGCGGCGGAGGTGTTCATAACGCCCCACCATAGCCAATCGTCTGGAACGGTTAGAATACAAAGCGTGAATGAACAGCCACAGGAACGCGAAGACATGGAGGCGAGGCGCCGCCGGTTTGAGGCGCTTGCCATGCCAGCCGTGAACGCGCTGTACCGTCAGGCCATGAAACTCACCAACAATCCCGATGACGCGCAGGATCTGGTGCAGGACACCTTCGAGCGCGGCTTCAAGGCGTTTGACTCCTTCCAGCCCGGCAGCAATTTCGAGGCGTGGATGACCACCATCGAACGAAACGCCTACTTCAACCAGTATGCCAAGGCCAAGCGGCGTCCGCAGCGGGCGAATGACTCGACCGGCGAATATGACGATTGGGACATCTATGACGCGGCGGGCCACACCGGCGAAGGGCTGCGCAGCGCGGAGGAGGAATATCTGGACACGTTTGCGCCCCAGGAGATTCTGACGGCGCTCAACAAGCTCAGTCCCGAACGTCGCCAGGTATTCATCGACGCCGCGATCGACGGCAAATCATACCAGCAGGTGGCTGATGAGCAAGGCGTGAAAATCGGTACGGTGATGAGCCGCCTCAATCGCGCGCGCGCCCAGCTGAAGCGGGAACTCGCCTCATATGCGTCGTCCCGCGGATATGCCGCGCATGGTTCACCGTCAGCGAAGCGCAAGGGGGATTCCGTGCGTCATAATAACGGTAGCGAACCGCATATGGCGCATCAGGGGAGGAGCGGGCATGAGTGAGTCGTACAGTCATCGGGTCTCCGTTACGCGCACTACTGTGACGGCAGCGGATGGCGTGACATGCACCGAGGTGCATGTCACCGAAGTGCGCGGAGGGGTTCCCAAAGGCGGCGTGCTGAATGGCGCCCCCGATCGGGCCGCGGAGTCCCAGACCCATGGGCGTGGACCCCGTGAGCCCCGTGGGTGTGATTGCTTTGACGTGGAGTCGTCCTGCGACGAGCGGGAAAAGGCCATGATCGCGGCGCTGCGTGCGTATCTGCGTCCCGAGCAGGCGCCGGATTGCCTGCGTGCCCGACTGGAGGCCGCCCTGGACCGTTGCTGCCGGCAGTGATGCCGGCGATCCGCTGCGGGAGAGCAGGGGGAGATGGAGATTGTTGCGGCATAACGAAAGGGCCTGCTTCAGCGATAAAAGCTGATGCAGGCCCTTGTGCTTGTAGCTGTGTGCTGCAAGGGATCAGGCGTTCGGCCTCTTGCCGTGATTGGCGGCCTTCTTACGACGATCCTTGCGCTTACGTCCGCGCATG
>ERZ808240.2349-NODE-2349-length-20926-cov-14.606919_pt1 | contig 20926 bp, 15 predicted proteins | sample MGYA00521084_ERZ808240 | MGnify/ENA primary metagenome ERZ808240 (study PRJEB31516, sample SAMN03275571) | gut metagenome | biome: mammalia-associated habitat; material: feces | host: Papio cynocephalus | place: Kenya | collected 2012-08-06 ...
AGATCTTCCACGGCGACTTCACGCCCGGCTTCCGCATCGAGCTGCACATCAAGGATCTGCAGAACGCGCTCGACACCTCGCACGGCGTCAATGTGAGCGCTCCGTTCACGAGCCTCGCCATGGAGATCATGCAGTCGCTCAAGGTCAATGGCCACCAGAAGGACGACCACTCCGGCATCGCCGAGTGGTACGAGATGGTGAACAACTTCAAGCTCCAGTAAGGTTGCGGTCGTCGGGAGACTGTGTCCATTTAGGGGAGCAGGGCCAGGCGCGTGCCTGGCCCTTATTTTTGCGCTACAAAGTTGACCATGATTTGGTAATCATTTGTGCGGGGCCGCGCTCGTCCCGCCGGAGAGGACGTGCAAGATGGCCATCCACATCGTCGAAGAGGCAAACCGCTGCCTGCAGTGCAAGCGCCCGCTGTGCCAGAAGGGCTGCCCGGTGTCCACGAACATTCCCGAGGTCATCCGTCTGTTCAAGGAGGGCGACATGACGGCGGCGGGCAAGACGCTGTTCGAGAACAACCCTATGTCTGTCGTGTGCGCCACGGTGTGCAACCACGAGAAGCAGTGCGAGGGCCACTGCATCCGCGGGCGCAAGGACACGCCCGTGCACTTCTCGGCCATCGAGAGCTTCGTGTCCGACCTCTACCTGGACCGAATGGTGGTCGAGCGCAGGCCGTCAAACGGGCGCGCGGTCGCCGTCATCGGCGCCGGGCCCGCCGGCATCACGGTTGCGGTCAAGCTCGCGCGTGAGGGCTATGACGTCACGATCTTTGACTCAAAGGAGCGCATCGGAGGCGTCATGCGCTACGGCATCCCGGACTTCCGCCTGCCGCGCTCCATCCTCGACCGTTACGCCACACGCATGGATCAGATGGGCATCAAGTTCCGCGCCAACACCACAATCGGCGGTGCGCTGGAGATCCACGACCTGTTCCGCGACGGCTACGAGTGCGTGTTCGTGGGCACGGGCGTGTGGAGACCCAAGACGCTCGGCATGCGCGGCGAGTCGCTCGCAAACGTGCACTTCTCCGTTGACTACCTGGCAGATCCCGGCGCGTTTGACCTGGGTGAGACGGTCGCCGTCATCGGCGTGGGAAACTCGGCCATGGACGTGGCGCGCACGGCCCTTCGCCGCGGCGCCCGCCACGTGACGATGTACGCGCGCTCCAAGCACGTCTCGGCCAGCTCCGACGAGCTTGCCTATGCCCAGCTCGAGGGCGCCGAGGTGGTCTACGGCAAGGCCATCACGATGCTCACCGAGGACGGCCCGGTGTTCAAGACGGCCGTCTTTGACGATGAGGACAACGTCGTCGGTTACGAGGACGAGCTCGACCAACGCCATGCGGACTCCACGATCATCTCGATCAGCCAGGGCCCCAAGAACAAGCTCATCCTCACGACGCCGGGACTCGAGGGTGGCGAGCGCGGCCTTCTCGTGACCGACGAGCGCGGCATGACGACCGTCGAGGGCGTGTTTGCCGCGGGAGACGTCGTGACCGGCTCCAAGACGGTGGTGGATGCCGTGGCCGGCGCCAAGCGTGTCGCCGCGGCCATGCTCGACTACCTCGATGGCAAGGCCACCACGATGGCGAACGACGCGGCGGGCGAGCCGCCCCACCACGTGCATGGGACGGTTGACCTGTAGGGGTGCGTGCCGCTCGCCAGCCTCGAGCGTTTCTCGGCCGCTGTGCTCGTCGGGTTGTCCGTAATTTTCAGGACTTTCGCACTGCGTGCGTTTCGCTGCCGAATTTGGCCGCGGGATGCGCGAAGTGCGAAGTTTCTGAAACTAAGGGATAAGCGGGGCCACGCGGTGGCTCTCGTCGTGCTCGTCAGCGTTAGGTACCATCCCCCGATTTTGCGCCGGGATGAGCGCGGCACGGTGCCATACTGCTCCCCACGCTTCCGGGGAGGGGAGAGACGTGATCACGCCCATCGCGCTTTGCCACAGGACCGCATGGCTCTACCATCATGCGCCGCGGCGCGAGGAGGCGCATGTCCGCCTCGCCGACTACCTTACGTGGGAGGACGGCCTGAGCGAGAGGGCCGTTGCCGAGCGCGTCAGGCGCTTCTTGCTCGACTGCGGCGTGCCGGCGCGTGAGCTCGGCGCAATCGACGTACTTTCCTCGCGCGCCTACGAGCGCGGCCGCGGGGAGGACTTCTGCTTCCACGTCTTGGGAGGACGCACGTGGAAGGGGCTTCTCGTCCGCGCGTCGTCTGACATCTACGTCGTCGACGAGCCGCTCTGCCTCGTGCAGGCAGCCGAGTGGATGAGCCCCGCGGGGATCCTCGAGTATTCCTTTGAGCTGTGCGGCGACTACGAGCAACTCTATAGCGAGGACGGTTGGAGCTACGTTGAGGCGCCGCGCAGGCATACGGTGGCGGGGCTTCTGGCGCGCGTCGAGGAGATGAGAGACGTTCGGGGCGCCCGCAAGGCGAGGCAGGCGCTTGGTCGCGTGATGGATGGCTCGCGCTCGCCGATGGAGACGGCTCTTGCCCTCATGGTGGTGTCGCCGCGCAGTGACGGTGGGCTCGGGTATCGTGGGGCCGTGATGAACGAGCGCGTTGATGTGCCTCGCGAGCTGCGCAAACACTACTCGTCGCCATACTTCGAGCTTGACATCTACGCGCCGAGACATGATGCGGCGCTCGAGTACGACGGCGATGACCACGCGAGCCTTGCGCGGCGCACGCATGACGTCGACCGTGCGAGCGCGTTGGCGAGCATGGGTATCGAGACGCGCAACGTGACGTCGCAGCATTTCTCGCGCCAGCTCGAGCTGCATCGGGTGCTTGCGTGGTTTGCCGACCGTCTCGGGCTGCACATCGACATGGGCGTTGACTTCCAGCGCAGGCAGAACGCTCTGCGGGAGTTTGCCATCCGTAGGTGGCGGAGGTAGGCGAGCCTCGTTCTCGTCTGATTGTCCGTAATTTTCAGGACTTTCGCACTGCGTGCGTTTCGCTGCCGAATTTGGCCGCGGGATGCGCGAAGTGCGAAGTTTCTGAAACTAAGGGATAGACGAGGAGGGCTGAGGAGGGCTGAGGAGGGCGCATGAGGCAGCGGGCGCCGCGTAACAAGCTGTTCATAAATTAGGGGATTGACATGATCTCGCGTCGCGCGAGAATAGGTGCAACCCAAAAGGGGGAGCCCGCACGGCGCGGGCGCAACGAGAGGAAACGTCATGCTCAACCCGCAGGATCGAATTATTACCAGCATTATTCGCTAGGGCGGGTTGCCACATATCGGCTGCCCGTCCGATGACGGGCAGCGCTGGTTCGTACCGGTTGCTGTCAGAAGCGACCGGTTTTTTGTTGTCCGGGCCTGCCTGTCGAGAAGCGAATGATGCGTGCGGCCAAACGCCGCGAGCAACGCCACACGAACTCGATAAGGAGACCCATCATGCCCAACGTCACGCTCAACTGCCGTCAGCAGGCCCTCGCCGAGGCCCTCTACCAGGCCTATCGCAACAACTTCTACGGTCTGGAGAACAAGCCGCTCACCATGGCGGAGTGGGAGGGAGTTGTCACCGACGATGACACTGCCTATGCCGTCCAGGACGCCGTCATGGCCAAGAAGCTCGGTCCCGTCGCGGGCTACAAGGTCTCGCTCACGAGCAAGCAGACCCAGGACATGTTCGACTCGGACTGCCCGCTCTATGGCGCGCAGGTGGCCGAGCGCTTCGTGCCCGCGCCCGCCACGCTCGAGCTCGCGCACCTCAACGAGCCGCTGCTCGAGTGCGAGCTGTGCTTCACGGCCAAGCGCGACCTCGACGCCTCGATGACGCCCGAGGAGCTGCTTGCCAACTGCACCGTCGCCGCCGATATGGAGGTGCCCGACTCGCGCTTTGCCAGCTGGTTCCCCACGCTATCCAAGTACCTCGTCATGAGCGACTGCGCCGTGGGCGGCTACGTGGTCTACGGAACGCCGGTGGACGGCTCCGAGCTCACGGTGGAGGGCATGGGTGGCTACACCGGCAGGTGCTATCACGACGGCGAGCTCGTGAAGCAGGGCGCCACCTCGGAGATCCTCGGCAACCCCGTGAACTCGCTGCAGTGGCTCGTGGGCAAGCTCGCCAGCCAGGGGAAGAGCTTCGACCGCGGCATGCATGCCTCGGTTGGCACCGTGTTCGTGCCGCCCGCGCTCACGGCCGGGACCTGGCGCGTCGAGTTTGACGGCCCGTTTGGCAGCGTCGAGCTCACGGTGAAGTAGCCGAGAACGGCGCGCGCCAGCATCGTGGCGGACGGCGGTTAGCGGGGCGCTGCGGTCCCGTCGGTCGGGGGCCCGCTTGCGGCCGGCGCCGCGCACTCGTCGTTATCGCACAGATAGAACAACGAGAAACGGCCCAGAAGCTGTGAATTTAGACGCGCAGGTATCGCGTACCTGCGCGTTTTGCTTTAGGATTCATGTGTAATCCCAACCTTGAGATGCGCGGCCCCAGTGATGGGTCCTTGGCGTGCGGCGGATTCACCCCGCCCGCGCCGGCTGGTTCGGCGCTGCCGGATACGCGCGAGCGAAGGAGAGACGTGCTTCAGTTCAAGAACTACGCCCGCCCCGAGACGGTCGAGGAGGCGTACGAGCTCCTCCGCAAGGGGCGCATGAACCGAGTCTTGGGCGGCGGCGTCTGGCTGCGCCTGCAGGACCGTCGCATTTCGACCGTCATCGACCTGTCGGCCTGCGGGCTCGACAAGATCGAGGAGACCGAGGACAGCTTCGTCATCGGCTCCATGGTCACGCTCCACCAGCTCGAGTGCCACGCCGCGTTCAATGACGCCACGTGTCACGTCTTCGAGCACGCCGTCCGCGACATCGTGGGTACCCAGATGCGCAACTGCGCCACGGTGGGCGGCAGCGTCTATGGGCGCTTTGGCTTCTCGGACGTCCTCACAGCGCTGCTCGCGCTCGACTGCGAGGTCGAGCTCGCGGGCGCGGGCATCGTGAGCCTTGCCACGTTCGTCAACATGCCCTACGAGCGAGACGTCCTGGCCCACGTCATCGTGCATAAGCACGACTACGCCGCGAGCTTTGTGGCCGTTCGCCGCTCCGCTACCGACTTCCCCGTGCTCAACGTCTGCGCCGCGCGCTGGGACGGCTGGCACGTGGCCGTGGGCGCGCGTCCCACCCGCGCCCGCCTGCTCGAGGGCGAGCGCCTCGCGCTTCCCGACGACTTCACGCCCGAGCAGCTCGACGCCGCGTGCGAGCGCCTCTCCGAGCTGCCCATGGGCTCCAACATGCGAGGAAGCGAGCGCTATCGCCGCCACCTCGCCCGCGAGCTGGGGCGCCGCGCCATCCGGCGTGCGGCTGGCCTCGAGGCACCAGCGGCAGACCCCGTGGCGCCCGCGCCGCGCACCGTCTGTGCCGGCCACCATGGCGATGCCGCTCCCGCGCCCGTCTCGCCCCGCGCCGCATCCGCGTCCGCCGCGCACGACCCCGCACCCACCCAGGCCCCGAAGGGAGGCGACCCCGCATGCTCGTAAGCTTCTTCATCAACGACGAGTACGTCTCGGCAGACGTCCGTCCCGACATGCGCCTGCTCGACTTCCTGCGCATGCGCGGCCTCAAGAGCGTCAAGTGCGGCTGCGAGACCACCAACTGCGGTCTGTGCACCGTCTGGCTCGACGGCACGCCCGTGCTCTCCTGCGCCGAGCTCATGTGCCGCATGGGCGGCCGCTACGTCACGACGCTCGAGGGGCTCGTCGACGAGTCCGCCGAGTTCGCCACGTGCATGGCCGAGGAGGGCGCCGAGCAGTGCGGCTTCTGCTCGCCCGGCCTCATCATGAACGTGCTCGCGCTCAAGCGCGACTGCCCTGACGCCACCGACGAGCAGATCCGCCGCGCGCTGTCCGGCAACCTGTGCCGCTGCACCGGCTACGCGAGCCAGATGCGCGCCGTCCGCCGCTTCCTGGGCCGCGAGACCGTGGCCGAGGGCTCCGTGGCCCAGGCCGCCGTGGCCTCCGTGCCCGCCCCCGGCGACGCCCTGCTCGCCGCCCCGACCACCGAGGAGGCTTAGGGCATGAGCACCATCTCCAACTACATCGCCCCCGACGAGCGCGCCGGACAACTCAAGACGGTCTCTCACGCCGTGGTCAAGAAGGACGCGAGGGGCCTGCTCCAGGGCCGTGCCGTCTACACGAACGACCTCGCCCCGCGAGACGCCTACATCGTGAAGCTGCTGCGCTCGCCGCACGCCCACGCCCGCATCCGCAGCATCGACACGCACCGTGCGCTGCGCATCGACGGCATCGTGGCCATCTACACCTACGAGGACGTGCCGAACGCGCGCTACACGCTCGCCGGCCAGAGCTTCCGCGAGATGAGCCCCTATGACACGCTCATCCTGGACCGCACCGTGCGCTATATCGGCGACGAGGTGGCCATCGTCGTGGGAACCGACGAGCTCGCCATCAACGCCGCCATGCGCCTCATCAAGGTGGACTACGAGGTGCTGCCCGCCGTCACCGACTTCACGCAGGCGCTCGACAACCCCGTGGTGGTGCACGACGAGGACGACATCCGCGCCTACGTGCCCATGGGGGAGGACTTCTCGCGCAACCTCGTCTGCCACGAGCAGAGCGTCTACGGCGACGTGGACGCGGTACTTGCCGACGCCGACGTCCTCATCGAGCACGACTACGAGACGCAGGCCACCCAGCAGTCCATGATGGAGACGTTTAGCTCCTACGCCTACACGGACGCCCAGGACCGCGTGTGCGTCGTGGCCTCCACGCAGGTTCCGTTCCACATCCGCCGCCAGGTCGCCACGGCGCTGCAGATCCCGCAGAGCCGCGTGCGCGTCATCAAGCCGCGCGTGGGTGGCGGCTTTGGCGCCAAGCAGACGGGCTGCAACGAGGTGTTCTCGGCCTTCGCCGCGTTCAAGCTGGGGCATCCCTGCAAGTGCATCTACACGCGCGAGGAGACCATGGCCTGCGCCAACACGCGCCACAAGATGCGCATGCACGTGCGCCTGGGCGCCAAGGCGGACGGCACGATCACGGCCATCGACCTGTCGTGTCTCTCCGATGCCGGCGCCTACGGCTACCACGCCCCCACCACGGTGGGCCTCGTGGGCCACAAGTCGCTGCCCATCTACAACCACGCTCTCGCGAGCCGCTTCACGGCAGACGTGGTCTACACGAACAACACGCCGGGCGGCGCCTTCCGCGGCTACGGTGCCACGCAGGGCCAGTTTGCCGTGGAGAGTGCCGTGAACGAGCTTGCCGACAAGCTCGGCATGGACCCGTGCGAGCTTCGCCTCAAGAACATCGTGCACGAGGGCGAGGTCATGCCGCAGTACTTTGGCGACACGCTCGCGAGCTGCCGCCTGGACGACTGCATCCGTCGTGCGCAGGAGATGATTGGCTGGGCCGACAAGCCCCTGGCGCGCGACCTCGGGGACCGCGTGCGCGCCCTGGGCGTTGCCGTGACGATGCAGGGCTCGGGCATCTCGAACGTGGACATCGGCAGCATCGACATTCGCCTCGAGGACGATGGCTTCTACGTGCTGAACCTCGGCGCCACGGACGTGGGAACGGGTTGCGACACCATCATGGCGCAGTTCGCCGCCGAGGTGCTGGGCTGCGAGCCCACCCAGATTGTGGTGAACGGCGTAGACACGGACACCTCGCCCTATGACTGCGGTGCCTACGCCTCCTCGGGCACCTACATCACCGGCATGGCCGCCGTGAGGGCCGCCAGCGAGCTGCGCGACAAGATCGTGGGGCAGGCAGCCAAGTTCATGGACGTGCCGGTTGAGCAGGTCGTGCTCGACGGGAGCCGCATCTACGTTGACGGTGCGGACGAGGACGTCGTGACCGTGGGCCAGATTGCCTCGGGCAAGGTGCGCGAGATGACGCTTGCCGAGCTGGCGAACCGCTGCATCGGCTTTGGCCTGCAGCCGGGCTACCTCTCGGCGCAGGCGTCCAACTCCCAGCCCGTCTCGCCCCCGCCGTTCATGTGCGGCATTGCCGAGGTGGACGTGGACAAGGCCACCGGCGAGGTCAAGGTCGTGGACTACGTGGCTGCCGTGGACTGCGGCACCGTGGCCAACGCCAACCTCGCGCGCGTCCAGGCCGAGGGTGGCATCGCCCAGGGCATCGGCCAGGCGCTTACCGAGGACGTGCAGGTGAGCGCAGGCGGGTTCCTCCGCACGCGCAACCTCATGCAGTACAAGGTGCCGAGCCGCCTGGACGTGCCCGACATCCGAGTGGACTTCTGCCCGAGCTTTGAGCCCACGGGCCCGTTTGGCGCCAAGTCCATCGGCGAGGTGGTCATCAACACGCCACTGGGCGCCATCGCCAGCGCTGTGGCGCACGCCACCGGCAACTACGTGCGCACGCTGCCGATCACGCCCGAGAAGGCCCTGTTCGGCGAGGAGTAGCGCCGCGCGCCGGGAAGCCCGGCGAGAAACGGCAACGTCGCGAGGCCCGCGTTCCCCAGGGACGCGGGCCTCTTTTATGCCGCCGGGGCCGGATGGTGACAGTTTGACCCCGTCCCCAGGTGTCACCGCCGGGGCCTGCGGAAGCTGCCGAGAAGGCAATTTGGGATAAAATGCCTTCTCGCATCTCGCGTTTTGTGGTCGGGAATGTCCCAAATTGCCTTCTCGGCGTTCGTGTTGGCGTTGGCGTCCGGGCGTGGCTTAGATGGTTCCGCTACGGACGGGTGATGAAGGCCAGCTCCGCAGCCACACCGAGCCACAGCCCCTTCTCGTCGATGTCGAACTTGTCGTTGTGATGCGGCGCGCCGCTGCCAAGCTTCTCGTTCTTGATTCCAAGAAATCCGAGGGCCCCCGGATATCGCTTGAGATACATCGAGAAGGACTCGGAGGCGAACCAGCGTGGGGCGGGGACGAGGACGCTGCTGCCGCATGCTTCGGCGAGTGCGTTCGCTGTGTCCACTGCAACGCGCTTATCGTTGATGACGGGGATTCCTGCGCCGTGATGGCTCTCGCAGTTGACGGAGCATCGGAAGGTCCGAGCCGTGTTCTCGGCGGTCTCCCAGATAATCTTCTCGGCCTTGACCCCCTCGTCGTGGTCGAAGAACCGTGCGCTTCCTCCCACGTAGGCGGTTGATGGGATGACGTTGTTGGCGTCTCCTGCAGCTAGCCTGCCGAATCCTAGCGTCACGGTCTTCTCGACGTCAAGTTGGTTCATGAATGCGGAGTTGACTTGTGTCACAAAGTGACAGGCCGGAATGATGGGGCTTATCGCTTGATCTGGCCGTGAGCCGTGGCCTGAGCGCCCGTGGAAGGTGACGCCTATACCAAGGGCTCCCGCCATGCGTGGTCCGGGCTCGATGTTGATGAACCCGACCGGTACGCCGCACTGCACGTGCAGCGCGAACACCTCGTCGACATCATGTCCTGCGAGGGCGTCGAGCATGACGCTAACTCCCAGCCCGCGCTCCTCGCCCTCCTCGAAGCAGGCCAGGACCGTGCCCGGGAAATCGTTGCCCGCCTGCACGAGGGCGCGCAGAGTTCCCAGGAGCATGGCGGTGTGGGCGTCATGGCCGCAGGCGTGCATGACGCCCGGCACTGTGCTCACGCACTGCTTCGCCTGTTGGAGATTCGTGGCGCTCTCCTGGATGGGGAGCGCGTCTATGTCCGCGCGGACCGCTCGGGTGAGGCCGGGCCTCGTCCCCTCGAGCGTGGCGATGAGCCCAGTTCCCTCGAGAAGCTCGTAGGGAACGCGAAGCTTGTCCAGCTCCGCGCAGATCAGTCGCCTCGTGCTGCGCTCGTGACCCGAGAGCTCTGGTTTCTCGTGGATCTTCCTGCGATTGGCGACAACGTAGCTCTGCTGCTCCCTGGCCATTCTCTTGATGTCCATGTGGCTCCCTCGAACGTCGTCCTGCGGGTTGCGTTCCATGTTCCCTGCGAAAAGCGCGCCATATCGAGAACGGCGGGGAACAACTTCTTTGCCTGTTCGTATTGGGTGTGTTTCGCGAGGGCAAGCGCTCTTTCGAGGACGAATCGTCGGCAGGCCCCTCCACCTCGTGAGTTTTCGCTCTGTGACGGGTTGTTTACAAGGCGGGGCGGTGGGCGCAACCGTGCGGCAAAGGAGTCCCCCGAGCCTGAGGGGAGGGCGGTCGCCCACATCTCGTCGAACGAAAGGACACGCCATGATGACCTTGAGTTGCGCATCGAAGCCAGTCTCACGCAGGACATTCCTGAGGATGTCGATGATTGCGGGGCTTGGCCTCCTCAGCACCGGTGCCCTCGTCGGATGCGCCCCGGACGCCGCCGGATCCTCTGCCCCTGGCGCGAGCGGGGCCAAGACCGTGAACGTGGTCACCTACAACGGCAACCCGCCCTACTGCTACCTCGACGGCGACGGCAACCTCGTGGGCTACGACGTCGACGTCCTCAAGGCCGTGGATGAGAAGCTCGACGACTATGCGTTCACCATCGACTCCATGGACTTCAACGCCATGGTCACGGCCTGCGAGTCGGGCTCGGCCGACCTCGTCTCCTGCCAGCTCGTCCCCACGGAGGAGCGTAAGGAGAAGTTCATCTTCTGTGAGGAGCCCCTCTGCCTCACGCCCATCGTGTTCGCCGTGCGTGACCCGAGCATCAAGACCATGGAGGACATGGCTGGCAAGACGACGGCGTCCAACCCAATCAACTACGCCTATGGCCTTATCGAGGACTACAACGAGAAGTACCCCGACAAGGCGATCAACCTGCAGGCGGTCTCTGAGCTGACCATGGCCGACGCCTTCAAGATGGTGGCGAGTGGGCAGATTGACGGCTACCCGACGCTGCAGAGCAGCTTCGAGACGATCAACGAGCAGACCGGTGCGGGGCTGTACGCGAGTGACGTCGTCATGTGCGTGCCGACGTACTTCATGTTCAACGAGAGCCAGACCGAGCTGCGCGACGCGGTGGACAAGGCCCTCAAGGACATGAAGTCAGACGGGTCGCTTGCGAACATCGAGAAGCAGGACCTGGGCGTTGACGTGTTCGAGGAGTACAAGGACCTGCCTTCTGGGATATAGGAGTGGTTTCGTTACGGCTGCGAGGCCCGCGTTCCCCGGGGACGCGGGCCTCTTTTATGCCGCCGGGGTCGGATGGTGACAGTCTGACCCCGTCCCCAGGTGTCACCGCCGGGGCCGGATGGTGACAGTTTGACCCCGTCCCCAGGTGTCACCTTTCCTGGGCGTGACCCCGCGTTTTCTGCTTTGTTTCTGCAACAAAGATGCAACCAACGTCGCGCATGCCTATCTAGCTGCGGTTTCACAAAACGGCACGCGACTGTTTACAAAACGCCCCTCCTGCTCGACACATGGCGGCAACGAAGCCCCCGCATCCTGCAACTCGTCAGCAGGGCTACGCAGCCCGCCACGAATGACGCGCGTCAGAGCGTCGAAAGGGGATAGGACCATGGCAAAGCAGACCGCAACCTCCCGCACCATCTCCCGCCGCAACTTCCTCAAGGGCGCCGCTGCCCTGGGCCTGGGCCTCATCGGCACCGGTGCCCTCGCTGGCTGTGCCCCGGACGCCGCCGGCTCCACGTCTGCCGGCGCAGACGGCGCCAAGACCGTCAAGGTCCTCACCTACAACGGCAACCCGCCCTACTGCTACCTCGACGGCGACGGCAACCTCGTGGGCTACGACGTCGACGTCCTCAAGGCCGTGGACGAGAAACTCGACGACTACACCTTCGACATGGACTCCATGGACTTCAACGCCATGATCACTGCCTGCGAGTCGGGCTCGGCCGACCTCGTCTCCTGCCAGCTCGTCCCCAACGAGGACCGCAAGGCCAAGTTCATCTTCTGCGAGGAGCCCTTCTGCCTCTCGCCAATGGTCTTTGCCACGGCCGACCCCAACTGCAAGACCCTCGACGACATGGCCGGCAAGTCCACGCTCGTCTCGCCGGGCGGCTACGAGTACGGCATGCTACAGGCCTACAACGAGAAGTACCCCGACAAGGCCCTGACGTTCCAGACCGTCCAGTCCATCACCATGGCCGACGCCTTCAAGATGATCGCCACGGGCCAGGTCGACTCGTTCCTGTGCTATGACGGCACGTTCGACATGGTCAACGAGGAGGCCGGCTCGGGCCTGTACAAGACCGACGTCCTCATGTGCGAGTCCACCTACTTCATGTTCAACAAGGAGCAGACCGAGCTGCGCGACGCCGTGGACAAGGCGCTCAAGGACATGAAGTCGGACGGCTCGCTTGGCCAGCTTGCCGAGAAGGACCTGGGCGTGGACGTTTTCACCACCTACGCGGACGCCCTCTCCGACAACGAGCTCGTGGCCAAGTAGGTTTGGGGGCATATCGATGCAGACCTCATACACCTTCACGTTTCAGGCGGGGCTCATCCCCGGCTACATCGAGAGCATCATGACGGCCTTTCCCATGACGCTCTACCTGCTGGGCTTCTCGTTGCTCTACGGCCTCGTCATCGGCTTCGTCCTCGCGCTCATGCAGCTGCGCGGCGGCCGCGTCCTTGCCAAGGTCGCGCACGGCTACATCTCGCTCATGCGTGGCATTCCCTCGCTCGTCTTGATCTTCCTTTTGTTCATGGGTCTGCCGCAGCTCGTGCCGAGCCTGGCCAAGCTGCCCAAGTCCACGTTCATCCTCGTGGCGATGACGCTCATCTCCTCGGCCAACCTCGGCGAGATGATGCGCGCGAGCTACCTGGCGGTCGAGCACGGCCAGACCGAGGCGGCACTGTCCGTGGGCATGACCGAGAGGCAGGCGCTGTTGCGCATCGTGCTGCCGCAGGCCATCGCGATCGCGGTGCCCAACCTCGGCAACAACATCATCGGCATCTTCAAGGAGACGGCCCTGGCGTTCTCCATCGGCACGATGGACCTCATGGGCAGGGCCACGACGATCTCCCAGTCCAACTACGGCGCCACGAGGCTCGAGGTCTACGTCTCCGTCGCCATCATCTACTGGGCCATCTGCCTTTTGCTCCAGCTCCTGTCCGGAATCGTCGAGCGCGCCACGTCACGTGGCCGCGCCCTCACGGCCTAAGGGAGGCATTGCATGATTGACTGGGCCTTCATCGCCGAGGCGTTCCCCCAGGTGCTCGCCTCGGTGCCCCTCACGCTCCTGCTCGTGTTCGTCTCCATCCCCATCGGCTGGGCGCTTGGCATCCTCATCGCGCTCGTCAAGAACGCCAAGGTGCCGGTGCTCTACCAGCTCAGCGTCGTGTTCGTCTCGTTCATGCGCTCGGTGCCGATGGTCGTCATCCTGTTCGTGGCCTACTACTCCGTGCCGCTCATCATCCAGAGCTACACGAGCTCCATCGGCCTGTCGGTGGACGTCAACGCGGTGCCGCCGGCGGCCTACGCCATCTGCGCCTTCGTGCTCGACCAGGCGGCCTACTCCTCCGAGGTGTTCCGCTCGGCGATCCTGGCCGTGGACAAGGGCCAGATCGAGGCCGCGCAGTCTGTGGGCATGACCAAGCCCGTGGCCTACGTGCGCATCGTGCTTCCCCAGGCCATCACGAGCGCCCTGCCTAACCTCAACGGCCTGTTCGTCGGCCTCGTCCAGGGCACCTCGCTTGCCTACTTCGTGGGCGTCTACGAGGTCATGGCCACCTCGAACCTGCTCGCCACCTCGAGCTACGCCTACATTGAGGCCTACCTCATGGCAACGGTCATCTACGAGGTCCTGAGCTTCATCTTCAACCGCATCTTCCGCGTAATCGAGGCGCGCGCCTCGCGCTACCTCGACATGAGCGCGCCCGACGTGGCCAAGGCCTAGGCGCCACCGCAAACCGATGGGAGACACAATGGCAGACTCCAACTACATGATCGAGCTCAAGGGCATCCAGAAGTCCTTTGGCTCCAACCACGTGCTCAAGGGCGTCGACATGAGCGTAAGGAAGGGCGAGGTCGTCGTCATCCTGGGCCCATCCGGCTCGGGCAAGACCACCTTCCTGCGCACCATCAACTTCCTTGACCCCGCCGATGAGGGCACGATCGAGATCAACGGTTTCAAGGTTGATGCAAAGAAGCACTCCAAGAAGGACGTCATCGAGCTGCGTCGCAAGACCGCGATGGTGTTCCAGAACTACAACCTGTTCAAGAACAAGACGATCCTCGAGAACGTCATGGAGGGCCTCGTCACCGTCAAGAAGTACCAGAAGGCCGATGCCGAGAAGGCCGCACGAGAGATCCTGGCCAAGGTGGGCCTGGCCGAGCGCTGCGACTACTATCCCATCCAGCTCTCCGGCGGCCAGCAGCAGCGTGCCGGCATCGCCCGCGCGCTCATTCTCGACCCGGACGTCATCCTGTTCGACGAGCCCACGAGCGCCCTTGACCCCGAGCTTGTCGGCGAGGTTCTCGCCACGATCAAGAGCGTTGCCATGACGGGCATCACGATGATCATCGTCACGCACGAGATCGCGTTCGCCCGCGAGGTGGCCACGCGCGTGGTCTTCATGGAGGGCGGCGTCGTGGTCGAGGAGGGCAAGCCCTCCGAGATCCTCGTGCACCCCAAGGAGCCGCGCACGCAGAAGTTCCTCGAGCGCGTGACGAACCCCATGGACATCGTCGACGGACATGTGGCGGGCGAAGACGCTCCCGCCCAGGCCTAGGGAGGGCAGATCCATGGCTTCCATCACCGCCTCGACCGTCTGGACGGTCGCTGGCATGGCGCTCGTGGCGCTCATGCTTTTGGGATATGCCCTGTTCGACGTGGGCTCGGTTGCCAAGAAGAACACCTCGGGCACCATCGTGCGCCACGTGGTCGTGACCTTCGCGAGCATCCTGGGCTTCCTCTTCATCGGCTTCGGCCTGTTCTTTGGCGGGCACGGCGGCTTCTTTGGCGTGCTCGACTTCTTCACGCTGGGCAACTACGGCCCCGAGCTCCCCGAGGGCGTGCCGCTCACGCTGTTCGTGGCGGCGCAGGCGCTTGTGTGCGCCGTGTGCGCAAACATCGTGTGCGGCACGCTCGCCGAGCGCTCGAACCTTGCCGCCAACGTGGCGACGGCGCTCGTCGTGGGCCTGCTCGTCTATCCGTTCGTGAACCGCTGGACGTGGGGCACGGGCTGGCTTGCGCAGATGGGCTTCCACGACTTCGCGGGCTCGGCCTCGCTCAACGTGGTGGCCGGCGTGGTGGCGCTCGTGGCCGCGCTGCTCATGGGCCCGCGCTCGGGCAAGTACGACGGCGGCGAGGTGCGTGCCATGCCCGGCCAGAGCCTTACGCGCTGCCTGGAGGGGTCGCTTCTCATCTTCGTCGGCTGGTTTGGCCTCATGGGCCTGTCCTGCCTCGTCTTTGGCGTGGCGAGCGTCGACGCCTTTGGCCAGGCGCTGCTCGGCATGCTCGCCGCCTCGAGCGTCTCCGCGCTTACGGCCATCGTGCTTACGAAGGTTCGCTACGGCGGCGTGGACGTCCCCATGGCGCTGAACGGCCTCGTGGGAGGGCTTGTGGCCGTCTCCTCGGGCGCCGACGTCCTGAGTCCTGTCTTCTGCGCGCTCGCCGGAGTGGCGGCAGGTGCGGTGGTGGTGCTGGGCACCGAGTGGGTCGAGCGCTCGCCCAAGGTGGACGACCCTGTGGGCTCGATCGTCACGCACGGCTTCTGCGGCGTGCTGGGGCTTCTTCTCGTGGGCGTCTTTGGGCAGGGCGGCCTTGTGTTCGGCGGCGCCTCCACGCTCGTGGCCGAGCTCGTGGGCCTCGTGGCCATCGTGGCCTGGACGGCCGTGCTCGCGTGGGCGGTTCTCGCGATCGTGCGCAAGAACGCGGACCTGCGCGTGCTCTCCTCGGAGGAGACGGCGGGCCTGGGGCTCTCTGGCCCCAGCCTCAACAACGCCTTCATGGAGTACCTGCCCGAGCTTGCCCCGGCCGCGCTCGCAGACGCCGCGGCGCGCACGCCCGACCTGCCCGTGGACGCGGCGGTGCCCCTTGCCCTCATGGGGGGCGCCGAGGCCTGCACGCTCAAGAAGGTCGAGGTCATCTGCCGTCCCACGCGTCTGGACGCCCTGCGCCGCGAGCTCAATGCCATCGGCGTCACCGGCATGACCGTGCTCGACGCCCAGGGCTGCGGCGAGCAGAAGGGCGCGCGAGAGACGTACCGCGGCATCCCCGTGAGCGTCGAGTTCGTGCCCAAGGTGCAGGTGGACATCGTGGTGTCCAAGGTCCCCGTGGACGCGGTTGTCTCGGCGGCGCGCCGCGCCCTCTACACCGGCCACATCGGCGACGGCAAGGTCTTCGTCTACGGCGTGGCAGAGGCCGTCAAGGTGCGCACGGGCGAGCACGGCTACGACGCCGTGCAGAGCATCGACGTGATGTAAGGTCATTCTCGCCGGCAGCGGGGGTAGGCGAGAACCCGCCCCCGCGGCCAGACTACCCAACCAAGCGAAAGGACTTCTCGCATGAAGTACGACTTCACCAGCCACATGGAGCGTCACGGCAAGGATGCCATCGCGGTGGACGGCCTGGGCAACGGATTTGCGCCCGACGCCCCGGCGGAGGGCTTCGACGGCATCCCCATGTGGGTCGCCGACATGAACTTCCCCACGGTTCCCACGATTACCGACGCCATCATCGAGCGTGCCAAGCACCCGGCCTTTGGCTACTTCTCGCCCAGCGACGAGTACTTTGACTCCATCATCAAGTGGCACGAGACGCGCAACGGCGTCACCGGCCTCACGCGTGACTGCATCGGCTACGAGAACGGCGTGCTCGGCGGCGTCGTCTCCACGCTCGCGAGCTTCATGGAGCCGGGCGACAAGGTGCTGCTGCACAGCCCCACCTACATCGGCTTCACGATGAGCCTCAAGAACAACGGCTTCGAGATCGTCCACTCGCCGCTCAAGATTGACGAGGACGGCGTGTGGCGCATGGACTACGAGGACATGGAGAAGAAGCTCGCCGAGAACAACATCCACGCCGCCGTGTTCTGCAGCCCCCACAACCCCTGCGGCCGCGTCTGGGAGAAGTGGGAGATCGAGCGTGCCATGGAGCTGTACAAGAAGTACGACTGCGTCGTGGTCTCCGACGAGATCTGGAGCGACCTCATCCTGCCGGGCCACAAGCACATCCCGACGCAGAGCGTGAGCGAGGACGCGCGCAACCGCACCGTTGCCCTCTACGCGCCGAGCAAGACGTTCAACCTGGCGGGACTGGTGGGCTCCTACCACATCATCTACAACAAGTACCTGCGCGACCGCGTGTGCGCCCGCAGCTCCAAGTGCCACTACAACGACATGAACGTGCTGTCCATGCATGCGCTCGTGGGCGCCTACAAGCCCGAGGGCTACGAGTGGGTCGACGAGCTCACCCAGGTGCTCGGCGCAAACGTGGACTGGGCGTGCGACTACATCGACAAGCACTTCGACGGCGTGAGCGTCCAGAGGCCGCAGGGCACCTACATGCTGTTCGTTGACTGCACCGAGTGGTGCGCCAAGCACGGCCATGACATCGAGTGGGTGGAGAAGCAGTGCTGGCGCGTGGGCGTCGACATCCAGGACGGCCGTATGTTCCACGGGCCCTGCCACCTGCGCATGAACCTGGCGCTACCGCTCGACCGCGTGCAGGAGGCGTTCGACCGCCTCGACAAGTACGTCTTCAACGCCGAGTAGCGCAGACAACTCCCGCGCGCCGCTCCCTGACAGACGGGCGGCGCGCACACTGGCGCCGACCCATGCCCCGGGCCAGCGAGACGCCCCGCCGTGACCAGTGTGGCCGCGGCGGGGCGTCGCTTTGGTGACTTTGGTGACAGTTTGACCCCGTCCCCAAGTGTCACCGTTGGCGTTGCCTAGACCTGCTCGGCGTAGGGCTGACGGTCGCGGGTGGGCGTGCGGCTCGGCGTCACGGGCACGTAGGGGCGCACCTTGCTCGTGAGGGTGGCCTGCGCCGCGGCGAGCCTGGCAACGGGCACGCGGTAGGGCGAGCAGCTCACGTAGTCCAGCCCCAGGTCATAGAACGTGCGGATGGAGTCCGGGTCTCCGCCGTGCTCGCCGCACACGCCCAGCGAGATGCCGGGCCTCGCGGCGCGCCCGAGCTCGCAGCCCATTCCCACGAGCTTGGCCACGCCCTCGTCGACCGTCTCGAACGGGTTTCTCGGGATGATGTTGCCCTCGAGGTAGGCGGGCAGCACCTTGCCCTCCACGTCGTCGCGCGAGAAGCCGAGCGCCGTCTGCGTGAGGTCGTTCGTGCCAAAGCTGAAGAAGTCCGCGTGGCGCGCGATGCGGTCTGCCATGACGGCGGCGCGCGGCAGCTCGATCATGGTGCCCACGGGAATCTCGCCCAGGCGAACGCCCGTCTCCACCTCGACGTCGATGATGGCGCGCTCCACGATGGCGCGCATCTCGCGAATCTCGGCGTTGAGGCACACGAGCGGCACCATGATGTGCGGACGCGGGTTCTTGCCCTCGCGCTTGAGGCGCACCGTGGCGCGGGCGATGGCGTGCGTCTGCAGCACGGGCAGCTCGGGGAAGGCAAAGCCCAGGCGGCAGCCGCGCAGACCCAGCATCGGGTTTGCCTCGGACAGCGCGTCGATGCGGGCGAGAAGCGCGCGCGTGCGGGCAAGCTCGTCTGCCGGCGCCCCCTCGCACTCCATGCGCGCGAGGGAAACGGCCAGGTCGCGAGGGTTGTCGAGGAACTCGTGGAGCGGCGGGTCGAGCAGGCGGATGGTCACGGGCAGGCCGTCCATGGCGGAGAGGATCTCGTAGAAGTCTCCCTCCTGGGCGCGGGACAGCTCCTCTGCCGCCGCGGCGCGCTCCTCGTCGGTGTCGGCGAGGATGAAGCGCTGGATGATGGACTTGCGCTGCCCGAGGAACATGTGTTCCGTGCGGGTGAGGCCGATGCCCTCTGCGCCCAGCTCGAGGGAGAGGCGCGCGTCTGCCGGGTTGTCGGCGTTGGCGCGCACGCCCAGACGGCGCACGTCATCTGCCCAGCCAAGGACCGTGGCGAGGTCTCCCGTGGTGCCGGGGCGCTCGAGTGCCACGGCACCGAGCATGACCTCGCCCGTGCCGCCGTCGATGGAGATGACGTCTCCCTCGTGCAGCACGAGGTCCGTGCCGGCGACGGCCACCTCCTTGCGCTCCGCGTCGATGCGCAGAGCGTCGACGCCGCACACGCAGGGCTTTCCCATGCCACGGGCGATGACGGCCGCGTGGCTCGTCTTTCCGCCGTGGCTCGTGAGGATGCCCTTGGCCGCCGTCATGCCGGCGAGGTCGTCGGGCGTGGTCTCCCAGCGCACGAGCACGCAGTCGCGCCCGGCGTTCGCCTCGGCCACGGCGTCTGCTGCCGAGAAGACGATGCCGCCCACCGCGGCACCCGGGCTCGCGTTGAGCCCGCGGGCGATGACGTTGCGCTCGGCGTCCTTGGCGATCTGCGGGTGCATGAGCTGGTCGAGCTGGGCTGGGTTGATGCGCAGCAGCGCCTCCTCGCGGGTGATGACGCCCTCATGCTCCAGGTCCACGGCGATCTTGAGGGCCGCGGCGGCCGTGCGCTTGCCCACGCGCGTCTGCAGCATGTAGAGCTTGCCCTGCTCGATGGTGAACTCGATGTCCATCATGTCGCGGTAGTGCTGCTCGAGGATGCCGAAGATCTGCTCGAGCTGCTCGCCGGCCGCCTCGAGGCCCGGCGTGTGGCGCAAGTCCTCGATGGGCTCAGTGTTGCGGATGCCTGCCACGACGTCCTCTCCCTGGGCGTTCACGAGGTAGTCGCCGTAGAACTCGCGCGCGCCCGTCGCGGGGTTTCTCGTGAAGGCCACGCCCGAGGCGCTCGTCTCTCCCTTGTTGCCAAACGCCATGGCCTGGACGTTGACGGCCGTGCCCAGGTCGTCCGCGATGTCGTTCTGTCGGCGGTAGAGGCGGGCGCGCTCGCAGTCCCACGAGCCAAACACCGCGGCCACGGCAAGCTCGAGCTGCACCTCGGGGTCCTGGGGGAAGGCCACCTGGCCGTTCTCGCCCACAAGCTCGGGGTGCGTCTCTGCGCTCACGTGCTCGGAGAAGATCTGCTTGAACGTGGTGGCGAGGCCTTCGAGGTCGGCGGCGGAGAGCTCGGTGTCTGCCGAGACGTGCGCGGCGGCCTTGGCACGCGTGATGGCGTGCTCGAACAGGTCGGAGTCGATGCCCATGACGACGTTCGCGAACATCTGGATGAAGCGGCGGTAGCTGTCCCAGGCAAAGCGGTCGTTGCCCGTCTGTGCGGCGAGGCCGAGAACGGACTCGTCGTTGAGGCCCAGGTCGAGCACCGTGTCCATCATGCCGGGCATGGAGATGGGGGCACCGGAGCGCACGGAGACGAGCAGCGGGTCGGCCGCGTCTCCCAGGCGCTTGCCACAGCGCTGCTCGAGGTCGGCGCGCGCCTCGGCGATTGCCTCGAGCACGCCCTCGGGCCACGCGTTGCCGCCGCGGGCGTAGTCCATGCAGGTCTGGCAGGTGATCGTGAAGCCCGGCGGCACCGGAAGCCCGATGCGCGCCATCTCGGCGAGGTTGGCTCCCTTGCCGCCGAGGGTGTAGTTGTCGTGCGCCGTGCCCTCCGTGACGTCGGCGCCGCACTCGTCATGCCCAAACCGGTAGATGCGCTTCTCCATGGCCCCTCCCAGGTCTCGTGGACGGGGCGGCCGGCTGGCCGCCTCGTGTGGCCGCTCGCCCGTCGCGTGCGGCTGGTTGGAAGGGTATCGCGGGGAAAGCGCGCAAATGACCACGAATCCGTATACATATAGTTGCCACAAATGACTATTGCTAAGTGGTCATTTATAGTCGGCTTGCGGTGTTGCGTCTATGGACGTTGACCACTCGCTGGCAAAAAACGACCGTTCGCGGGCACTGGCCTCGCAAACGGTCGTTTTTGATTCGCAAGCGGGATGTGGCTTGGATGGGGGCGCTCTACGCCTCGGCGTGGGCCTCCACGGCGGCGCGGACGTGGCCGTGGGCCTTCTCGAGGGCGTCCTCGGCGGCTGTGGCGTCGCAGCCAAGCAGCAGCATCGTGATGGCGCCCTTGACGTGGTTGTCGCA
>ERZ808240.2351-NODE-2351-length-20910-cov-24.956557_pt1 | contig 20910 bp, 19 predicted proteins | sample MGYA00521084_ERZ808240 | MGnify/ENA primary metagenome ERZ808240 (study PRJEB31516, sample SAMN03275571) | gut metagenome | biome: mammalia-associated habitat; material: feces | host: Papio cynocephalus | place: Kenya | collected 2012-08-06 ...
ACAGGATATACATTTAAGACTGAGTAATTCAAGCCGGATAAGAGCTTGCAATCTCTGGCAGCTGTGGCAGGGTTACAGGAAATCATAATAATTTTCTTAGGGAGCATCTGAGCAACAGCTTCAAGAGCAGCATTATCGCAGCCTTTTCTTGGAGGGTCGAGGAAAATGACATCAGGAGAAATATTCTGTTCAGCGAGTTTCTGAGCAATATATGAAGCATCACCGCAAATGAATTCGGCGTTATGAATATTGTTTATTTCAGCATTTTTCTTAGCATTTTCTATAGCCTGAGGAATTATTTCAACGCCGATAATTTTTTTAACGCAGTCAGACATGGAAAGACCGATAGTTCCTGCACCGCAGTATAAATCGAGAATAAATTCGCTGCCATTCAAATCAGCATAATTTTTTGCAATAGAATAAAGTTTTTCAGCCTGAATAGTATTAATCTGATAAAAGGAATTGAGAGAGAGTTCAATTTTATTTCCGCACATAATATCGGTAATGTATGTACTGCCTGAAATGCAGATATTTTTTTTACCGAGTATTACATTGGTATTATCAGGGTTAATATTCATCATAAAGCTTTTTATTGAAGGATATTTTGCAATTAAAATTCTGCTGAGATTTTTAAGTTCAGAAGAAATATTTTTTCTTACAACAATGCACACCATAACTTCACCGGTATGGCAGCCACGTCTTAAATAGATATGTCTTACTGTACCGCAGTTATTTTGTTCATTATATGCAGGAATATGATTATCATTTATAAAACGCAGGATATCGTCAGAAATATCTTTAAAAATGCCGTCCTGTAGTCTGCATGAAGTGAAAGGTATGACTCTGTGGCTTCTTTTTGCATAGAAGCCGCAGACAGCCTGTCCGTTTAAATCTGCAACGGGATACTGAACTTTATTTCTGTAAAAGTTTCTGTTATCGCATGGAAGAATAGGTTCAAATACTGGATTAAGACCGCCTATTCTTTCAAAAGCATCCTTTACGATTTTACTTTTTATTTCAAGTTCTGCCTTATAGCTTATATGTCTGAAAGTGCAGCCGCCACATTTTGCGGATACTTCGCAGTCCGACGGAATACGTGATTCCGACGGACTTATAATTTTATCTGTTATGCCGTATGCATAGCTTTTATTTACTTTTACGATTTTAGCGGTGATATCATCTCCGACAGCAGTCATTGGAACGAATACAGCCATGCCTTCATAATGACCTACTCCGTTGCCTTCAGCAGTAACATCTGTTATTTTAATCTGAACAATCTGATTTTTTTTCAACATATCTGATAATTATTCCTTTTCGAGTTTATTTCCGCATTCAATACAGAATTTACTGTTTGCAGGATTTTTTCTGCCGCACACGCTGCATTTTTTTGATTTCACGCTGTCGAGTTTTTTCTGGGCGGAATCGAGTTCAAGCTGAGTTTCAGAAATCTGCTTAATAAGCATTTTAATGAGCATATGTTCATCTTTCTGACCGGATTCCTGCATATAGTATGCTTTTCCAAGGCGTTCATACATAGAAGAAAGCTTCTGATTGACCTGAGTTTTTTCAGCATATCTTTTAGAGATTTCCACTGCATTATTTGCAGTTACAACAGCTTTTTCAAAATATTTTTTTGTATTTTTCTTAATACTATTAAAATCAGCCATAAAGAACACTCCTTTAATTCAGTAGACAGCCGGTAAAACAGAAGTCATGAACGGTATACCGGCTTGCTGATGCCGTTATGACATAATTTAAATATGGGATTTTCCATATATTTTGTAGGGGCGACCATTGGTCGCCCGTTATGGTTTATCTGTTGACACCAATTCAACAATAAAATTTTATGATAAAAAACAAGGGATTTTTAGATTCTGTAGTGGCTTTCTTAAGTTCGCCCGTTGGATTTACCATAATTTCAGGCGGGCGACCAATGGTCGCCCCTACAGGAATAACCATCGAATTGGTGTTAATTAAAATATAGGATTTTTCATACAAAAAACAATCTGCCGAATTGCGTTAAATATTAAAAAAACTGCTTATAAAAATCCATTATTTCAGATTTTTTCTTCATAAGTTCGTCAAAATTCTTAATGTATTCATATGGGAATTTATAATTATGTACACGTTTTATTTTTCCGTCAGGAGAAACAAGTTTGGTTGAAGCTGCACAGCCTGCACCGAGAATTGTCTGAATTTCGTCCATTATATATATATTATAAAGGCTTTCCTTGTTTTTTCTTGCATAGCCGATATTTTCGAGATTTTCCACAGTATTTTTCTGTCTGTAGAGGTAATACGGATAATAATTATTCTTCAAAAGAATATTATATGCATAATCCGTCATTTCTGATACTGAAACATTATCCGTATTTATTCCGTCCTGATAAAGACTTGCTGAACGCTTTACCGTAAGAGTATGTACTGTAATACTGTCAGGGTCAAGACAGACCGCTTTATCAATAGTTTTATGGAAGCTTTCATTTGTATCCGAGGGCAGACCTGCAATTATATCCATATTTATATTTTCAAATCCGCATTTTCTGGCGAGTCTGAAAGCGTTCACAGTCTGTTTGGAATTATGATGTCTGCCGATTATTTTAAGCACATCATCATTGAAAGTCTGGGGATTGATAGAAATTCTTGTTGCACCGAATTTTTTTATTGTATCGAGTTTCTGCTGAGTAATTGTATCCGGTCTGCCTGCTTCTATATTATATTCACGGATTTCAGAAAGGTTAAAGCATTCGTATGTTTTTTTCATAAGAATTTCAAGCTGAGCCGGATTTAAAGATGTAGGAGTTCCACCGCCGAAATATACAGTATCTATTTTAAGGTCAAGATTTTTAACGATATCGCCGAGTATTTCAAGCTCACGGCATAGCAGTCTTATATAATCCGGTATAAGCTTTGAAGCTGATGTCATGGAATGTGAAACAAATGAACAGTAGCTGCATCTTGTAGGGCAGAATGGCACTGAAATATAAAGGCTTACATAATTTTTACGGATATTTTTTATAATCGGACGCTGAACAACTGCTGTTTTGAAGGCAAGCATTGATTTTTTTCTGCTTACATTGTATTTTTCATAGAGAAACTGAGATATTTCTGATTCGGTCATACCCTTGTCCATAAGAGCAGATACACGCTTTACGGGACGTATTCCGGTAAGAAGTCCCCATTCAGGGGATATGCCTGTAATTTTTTCAAGGCATATATAAATAAGGCGGCATAATTCAAGTTCGCATGAATTTCTGTAATTTTCGCAGTTATTTGAAATATGTGCTGATTTTCTGAATGTTTTACCATTTACAGAAACCCATGAATAGAGCCAGGTATATTTTTTGCCTTTTTTAAGTCTTGAAGCAATATAGTCCTGATTTTCGGGAAGATTTTCAGCACCAAATACAAATTCAAATCTTTCTGCGAATATAAAAAGCTTTGCAGTTGCTTCAATTTCATATTTGAACTCATGACCGCTGAACAGAATTTTCATTACAGACTCCTCATATACGGATTATTCAAGCGTTCTCTGTTGAGAGTCGTACTGAAATCATGGCCGGGATAAACCGTATAATTGCCCTCAAGCATTTTAAGTTTTTTAAGGGACTGCATCATTTCTGAATAATCTCCGTCAGGAGAATCAGTTCTTCCCATTGAATTTTTAAAAAGAGTATCTCCTGAAAATATTACTCCGTCAGTTATATAGCATACACCGCCTTTTGTATGTCCGGGAGTATGCATAACCCTGAACTGTATTTCATCAAGTGTTATGATATCTCCGTCAGAAATCTCATTGTATTCAGCAACCGGTTCAATATCGGTAATTCCAAATGCAGCACCGAAATTTTCATGGCAGTCGGAGAGTTTTGGTGCATCAAGATGATGTATATAGACTTCAGCACCTGTTGCTCTGCGAACCTGTTCAACGCCTCCGATATGGTCGAAATGTCCGTGAGTCAGAAGTATTTTTTTAAGAGTAAGATCGTTTTTTTCAAGAAATTCAAGCAATACTTCACTTTCTCCGCCTATATCAACTGCTGCGGCATTTTTGTTTTCAGACTGTATAATATAGCAGTTTGTCTTGAGTACTCCAAGACCGAGCTGATTTACTTTCATATATGAAAAATCTCCTTTAAAAAAATCATATTCTTGCAACCGAAACTACCTGGTCAACTTTTTTAAGTCTTTCAAGAAGCTTTGCAAGCTGTTCTTTTCCTGAAATTGCAACAGTAGCTTTTACAACCGCATTTCCGTTTTTGAGCATACCGGAATATGAGTTGTGAATAGGTATTTTAGCTCCTGAAATAATTGAGCTTACATCTTCAAGAAGTCCTATTCTGTCAGTTGCAATGACTTCAATTGTTGCAAGGAAGAAATTCTGAGTAGTTTCAGGCCACTGAACCGATATCCAGCGTTCCATATCCCTCATCTGTCTTAAAGCCGCCTGATAGTTCACACAGCTTTTTTTATGGATTGATATTCCGTGACCTCTTGTAACAAATCCTATTATATCATCACCAGGCAAAGGATTGCAGCATTGTGAATATCTTACCGCACAGCCGTGAACCGTACCGTCAACTATTATACCGTCCTTGCTTTTTTCGGTATCAGCAAACTGATATGGTTCAACATTTTCATTTGAATTTCCGTACTGTTTCTGATATTCGATTTTAAGACGCTGTATTATTTTTGAAACACATATTCCGCCGTAGCCGATTGATGCATAGAAATCATCAAGAGTCTGACAGCTGTGGCGTTTAAGGTCATCAGCAAGGAACTTTTCCATATCTTCCGGCGGCACATTCATATGATTATGCAGGAATTCGTTCTTTATTTCAGCCTTGCCTCTTGCAATATTCTCATCACGGCGTTCACGCTTGAACCATGAGCGTATTTTGGATTTGGCTTCATTTGTATATGCGATATCAAGCCATGAACGGTTAGGGCCTCTTGATGCGTTTTTACAGGTAATTATCTCAACGATTTCACCTGTATGAAGTTTATAGTCAAGTGATACCATCTTGCCGTCAACCTTTGCACCCATGGTTCTGTGACCTATCTGTGTATGAATCCTGTATGCAAAATCTATTACTGTAGCACCAATAGGCAGAGCGATTGAATCTCCTTTAGGAGTGAATACAACTATATCTTCAGGAGCAAGGTCATTTTTTATGATATTTACTATTTCCTCAACATCATCAGAAGTCTGCTGAGCCTCAATTACTTTTCTTGCCCATGTAAGACGCTGGTCAAACTTATCCGAGCCTGATATGCCCTCCTTGTATTTCCAGTGTGCAGCAATACCGTATTCAGCAGTATAATGCATATCCCATGTTCTTATCTGTATTTCAAAAGGAATACCCTCACGTCCGAGAACCGTTGTATGCAGTGACTGATACATATTTGATTTAGGAGTTGATATATAGTCCTTGAAACGGTTTGGTATCGGTCTGAAAAGGTCATGGACTATTCCGAGAACGTTATAGCATTCAGCGATAGTTGAAACTATTACTCTTACGGCATACTTGTCATATATTTCATCAATGCTCTTGTTGTTGAGAAAAGTTTTGCGGTAAATGCTGTATATGCTTTTTACACGTCCGTCAATCTGGGGAGGCTGTATAAATGTTTCAGTTTTGAAACGTTCAGCTATCCGTGATTTTATAGATGTGATAAAAGCTTCTCTTTCGTCCTTGCTTATTTCAAGTATATGTTCAATATCAGCATAGGCAAACGGGTCAAGATAATGGAATGCGAGGTCTTCAAGCTCCTCCTTTACGGAGCGTATTCCGAGCCTGTTTGCAATCGGAGCATATATATTCATGGTTTCAAGAGCGGTATATCTCTGCTTGTCATCTGCACGGTAACTAAGAGTACGCATATTATGAAGCCTGTCACAGAGTTTTATTATTATTACACGGATATCCTGAACCATTGCAAGAAGCATTTTCCTTACATTTTCAGCAAGCTGCTCCTGTCTGTTGAAAATCGGGACTTTATCAAGCTTTGTAACGCCGTCAACGAGCATTGCAACGTCCTGACCAAAACGTTTCCTGAGGTCTTCAAGAGTCGCATCTGTATCTTCAACGACATCATGAAGCATTGCCGCACATATTGTATCAGTATCCATGCCGAGTTCAAGCAGTATGAACGATACAGCGATAGGGTGGACTATATACGGTTCACCGGAGTCACGTTTCTGGTTTGCGTGTGCTTTTGCAGCAAATTCATATGCTGAAATTATTTTGCTCATATCATACTGCTTGTCATCATCAAGTATTTTCTGAATAAGCATATCTATTGTATAAACTGTATTATCGCTCATATTGATTCATTAAGCCTCCTCAGTATTTCTGAATTTCCGAGATTAACTTTCCCGTCAACAGGGATTCTTCTTACAGTATCATTATATAAATCAAGGGAAACTATTCCGAGTTCCCTGAAAATGTCAAGACATATTTTCAGCTTGCAAAGACTTATTCCGTTAGGTTCAAGATTGAAATACATACTGTCTGTATTCTGCAATGAATTTCCGAGATATTTATATACAAGAGTAAGTTCAGCTTTTGACGGACATATTTCTCTGTATAATGAAGCATCATTTATTTCATTGCGGAGATATCTGCCGTATATATCACAGGATTCAATATATTTGCTCTGTTTTATGCCATATTTTCTGTAATCCCTGACCTTTGCGGAAACCGATTCCCTGCCCTTGTATCTGTTTATTTCAAATGAAACTATAAAATTCCACCTCTCCCCTTTTCTTATGCTGAGAGTATCGGGCGGAGTACGGAACATAAGTGCCTCAAAAACTGTATTTCCGTATTTCAGTACAAGTTTTGTATGCAGACCGTTTGAAAGTGATATGATATTATCCACAACTGCACCGTTTACTATAAATAATGGTTCAGGATTTCCCTCACCGAAAGGTTCAAGTACTTCAAGTCCCCTGATATTTTCAGTATTTATTTCATCAGGCATGATTACCTTATCAGCTGAAACTGAAAATACCGGCATTGTATCATGATAAAGCCCTGCATATTCCTGAATTTTATTGTCAAATGCTTCAACATCAGATGTTTTTACTGAAAATCCTCCTGCACCCATATGACCACCGAATTTAACAAGAAGCTCTGAACAGAAATCCAGACATTTGAATACTGAAAAACTGCCGAATGAACGTGCAGAACCTCTTGACATTCCGTCAGCCTCATCAGTTATTATAAAACATGGTTTGCCGAAATGTTCATTAATTCTTGCAGCAACTATACCGATAACGCCATGATGCCAGTTATCACCTCTGAAAACAAGAACTCTTTTGCTGAGAAGCTGTGGATTTTCATTTATCTGTTTTTCAATCAGTGCAATTATATCATTTTCAGCCTGTTTTCTCTGATTATTGAGAGTATTGAGTTCATCAGCAATAATTCCTGCCTGTTCATCATTCTCACACATCAGCAGCTCCACTGCAAGTTTAGGTGATGCAAAACGTCCTGAGGCATTTATTCTCGGAACTATCATGAATGCTGCTGAAACTGAGTTTATATTGTCATTTTTTATACCACATTTCTCAATAAGTGCAGATAATCCAAGCCTTTCAGTATTTTTAAGCATTTCAAGACCTTTTCTTACTATATATCTGTTTTCACCCTTTATGCTTACAACATCGCCTATAGTTGCAATTGCAGCAATATCGCCGAACTGTTCGATTATACATTCATAATCCCCGCCTTCAATTGCAGAAATAAGCTTGAGTACCACTCCTGCACCACAGAGTTCCTTAAAATCTGAAGGGCAGTCACTTCTGTGAGGATTTACTACAGCAGCTGCACGAGGCAGATTTTCTCCTGGCTGATGATGGTCTGTTACAATAAGCTTCATGCCAAGCTCTGCAATAAGTTCCGCTTCAGGAATTGCTGAAATTCCATTATCAACGGTTATTATCAGGTCAGTGCCGTTATCAGCTATTTTCCGGACAGCATTTTCATTCATACCATATCCTTCGCTTCGTTCAGGTATGTAGTATGAAACATCAGCTCCTATGCATTCAAGATATGATACAAGCATAACTGTTGAAACTATTCCGTCACAGTCATAGTCTCCGAATACGCATATTTTTGACTCTGAATCTACAGCACTGTTTATAGCTTCAACTGCTTCAAGCATATCCTTCATAATAAAGGGGTTTTCAGGAATATCCGGATTAATGAATGCAGCAGCCTCATTTATATCGGATATACCTCTTGAAACAAGTACCTGTGAACATAACTCTGACAGACCGCCTGCCTGTGAAAGACTGCGTGCAGTATTTATGTCAGGATTTCTTACTATCCATTTTTTCATAAAAAACATTACTCCAAAACTATATATTAATTATTAATTATACCAGTTTATCGCTTAAAATACAACTGGTTGACGGAAGTTTTTTTACAGATTTATTTTTTTGACATAAAAAGGATTTGCGTTAAAAATATTTAAGGTTTTATCAAAAAGAGAAAAGTCAGATTTTTAACCTGACTTTTTTCTTTTTATCTGTTATCAACTTTTTCAGGATACATATCATGATGAGATAATCTCTCAAATGCGATTTTCTCCCATACAGTATCTTTTTTTCCATAATTGCAGTAAGGGTCAATTGATATGCCGCCTCTTGGAGTAAATTTCCCCCATACTTCAATATATTTAGGTTCCATAAGCTTTATAAGGTCTTTCATGATTATATTGATGCAGTCCTCATGAAAATCGCCATGATTTCTGAAACTGAAAAGATAAAGCTTGAGAGATTTGCTTTCAACCATCTTTATATCAGGAACATATGATATATATATAGTTGCAAAATCAGGCTGACCGGTTATAGGACAAAGACTTGTAAACTCAGGACAGTTGAATTTTACAAAATAATTATTATCCTGATGCTTGTTTATAAATGTTTCAAGCACATCAGGACAGTAATCATCAGGGTAATTTGTGTTTTTGTTTCCGAGGAGGGAAACTGTATTCATTTCATCTTTATTTCTCATTTCGTTTAAACATTCCTTTCAGTTATTATTTCATTATCGGGTCATCAACGCCGTTGAGTTCAAAAGCTTTCAGTCTGTCAATACAGGTTCCGCATACACCGCATGGTTTTTCGCCGCCTTCATAGCAGCTCCATGTAAGTTCATAAGGAACTTTAAGTTCAAGACCTTTTTTTACAACATCAGCTTTAGTCATTTCAACAAACGGAGCTTCAATATGAAGCTGTTTTCCGCTTCCCTCATATATTGCAGTATTCATTGCATTGTTAAATGCTGAACTGCAATCTGGGTATGCATTTCCGGCAGCGTCGTCACTGTGAGCCCCATAGAATATTATACTGCAATCCTTTGAAAGTGCAATACTTGCCGCAGAAGCAAGAAAAAGACCATTTCTGAACGGAACATATGTTGAAACAGGTTTTCCGCTGCTTTCCTTAATCTGCTGAGCATAACTTTCCTTTGGTATTTCAGCATCTGAATGACTGAGCAGAGAACAATCCGAATATTCAAACATTTTTGACAAATCAAGTTCAATCAGTTCAACCTTATAGTAATCTGCAACAGCTCTTGCAGAACTGATTTCCTTTTCATGCTTCTGACCATATGAAATTGACAGAGCAACTACATTTTCATGACCATATTTTTCAACAGCCATTGCAAGACAGGTAGTACTGTCAATTCCGCCGCTTGATAAAACCATTACTTTCATAAAAAAACACCTCGTATTATTAATTAATGCCAATTCGGCAACAAAATTTTATGATTGAAAATATGGGATTTTCCTTATTTTCTGTAGGGGCGAACTGTGTTCGCCCGTAGGTTTGCAGCATACCTCAAACGGGCGAACACAGTTCGCCCCTACAGAAATAACCATCAAATTTGCGGTAAAATAACGCCATTGTTGACATTAAAACAGCCATAGAATTGATGTTATTTAAGTTTTAACTGGAGTGACAAATCATTTTCAAAACGTCCACGCAAAGTTTCAGTATAAGTTCTGGCACTATTGTTTTTAATGCCTCTTGCAGTCATACAGCTGTGACTTGCCTGAATAAGCACTGCAACATCAGGTGAACCGGTAACCTCCTGAATTATTTCAGCAATATCATTTCCGATACGTTCCTGAAGCTGAAGTCTTTTGGCTGCCATATCAGCAATACGGGCAATTTTGCTAAGACCTATTACTTTTCCTTTCGGGATATAAGCAACAGTTGCTTTCATATCATACATAAGGGCAAGATGATGTTCACAGTAGCTGAAAATTTCAATATCCCTGACAATTACAATATCATTTTTACTCTGACCGTTATTTATATCCGCATCAAAGGTTTTATTGAACATCTGAGCAATTTCATGATTTGTATAATTCATGCCTTCAAAAACTTCCTCATACATTCTTGCCACTCTGTCAGGGGTATCTTTAAGACCCTCACGTTCAGGGTCATCACCGAGAGCAACAAGTATCCCCTTTATATGTTCACGGATTGCATCTTTATCAATAGCCATAAAATTATTATACTCCTTTTTTATCCGGACTCCATATAATTTTATGGAGCTGGAGCTGTAAATTCACATCATTGAGTTTTTTCTGTTTCATAAATTCAACAATATCCTCAGGATTTATTGAACCAAAAACAGGACTTATATATACATGACATTTTTTAATAAGATTATATTTTTCAATAATCTGATAAGCTGTTTCAAGGTCATTATGAGAGCCTGCAACAAACTTTACAGTATCATCTTTGCAAAGATAATTGAAATTATCAGTATTCATAAATTTTTCCATACCGCTTGACGGCAACTTATAATCCATAGTAAACAGGGGGGGTATTGATATGCTGCTGAATCTGCCTATATCAGCACTTCCATTTGTTTCTATTTCAACATTAAGCGAAATATCACATGAAAGAGTTTCAATAAGGACTTCAATATCAGGCTGAATAAGAGGTTCTCCTCCGGTTATCGTAACATTTTTAATTCCTGTTTTCTTTATATAATCATATATTTCATTTTCAGTCATAAGAGTATATGGTGTATCAGTCTGATTTGCCCATTTTGTATCGCAGTATGAGCAGTCAAGATTACAGCCTGCAAAACGTATGAAAACGGCAAGCTGACCGGCACGGACACCCTCTCCGTTTATGCTTGTAAATTTTTCTGTTATTCTGAACTGACTCAAAAAAATCACTCTCCCGTATATATGGCACAGTTGTTTTCAGTTTCATAGACTGTAACTGATTTTACATTATAATTTCTGTCAGAAAGCATTTCAAAGAATATTCTTGCAAGATTTTCAGCTGTAGGGCGGCAGTCAAGCTGAATTATATTGAAATTTTCAGCTTCAAGGCATTCAAGAGTATTTTTTCTGAGAGAATTTTTTTCTATTATAAGAGCATGGTCAAAGCTGTCAGCAATTGATTTAAGGTCTTTTTTAAGTATGCCGAAATCGACAAGCATACCTCTCATCTGACCGGAATCATTAAGAGAATCGCCATATATTTCAGTTTCTATTCTCCATCTGTGACCATGGATATTTGAACATTTTCCGTCATATCCGGCAAGAAAATGAGCTGAATCAAATTCAGCATTTGTTTTAAGCAGATACATAATATAAAAAATCTCCTTTTATTAAATGGTTATTATCTGTAGGGGCGACCATTGGTCGCCCGCCCAAAATTCCGGTAAATTGGAGCGGGCGAACTTAAGGAAGCCCCTACAAAATTATAAGGAAAAACCCATATTTTCAATCATAAATTTTGTTGTCGAATTAGCATTTATTCAATAAAAAAGATACGGATATATATAGTTATACCCGTATCTGAAACAAAACTGTGTATTCAGAGTCCGAGTTTTTTTTAATGACAGGATGGTACAAATGAACTGTCAGTATAAAATTATCCAAGTATTTTTTCTATTTCCTCAATCTCATCAGGGGTAAATGAAGTTTTATACACCGCCTGAATATTTTCCTTTATCTGTTCCGGAGAACTTGCACCGATAAGAACAGATGTTACCCTGCCGTCACGGAGAATCCATGAAACAGCCATCTGGGCGAGTTTCTGACCTCTTGACTTTGCAACTTCATTCAGTTTGATAAGCTTTATACGCATTTCATCAGTAAGCTGACTTGCAATATCAGACTGATTTTTAGCGGCTCTTGAATTTGCAGGAATACCATGAAGATATTTATCTGTAAGCAATCCCTGATAAAGAGGTGAAAACGCTATCAGACCGATACCAAATTCCGCAGATGCACAATGATAAAGACCATCTTTTTCAATACGTCTGTTAAGCATTGAATATGACGGCTGATTGAGAACGAACGGAGTTTTAAGCTCCCTGAAAATCTCAGTCATTTTCTTTGTATTCATCTTGTTATAGTTTGATATGCCGACATAGAGAGCTTTCCCCTGTCTTACAGCATTGTCAAGGGCAAGAGCAGTTTCTTCAAGAGGAGTATCAGGGTCATATACATGATGATAGAATATATCAACATAATCAACGCCTATTCTTTTAAGACTCTGGTCAAGGCTTGCAGTAAGATATTTTCTTGAACCGTTTCTTGAACCATAAGGGCCGTCCCACATTTCATATCCGGCTTTTGTTGATATACATATTTCATCACGGTAAGCACGCAGACCTCTGTCAAGTATTTTTTTGAAATTGGCTTCTGCCGAACCCGGTTCAGGGCCATAGTTGTTAGCCATATCAAAATGAATTATACCGTTGTCAAAAGCGGTGCGAACCATTTTTTCCATATTTGCAAAATTGTCATATGTTCCGAAATTATGCCATAAACCGAGTGAAACTGCTGAAATTTTAAGTCCGGTTTTTCCGCACCTGTTGTAAACCATTTTGTCATATCTTTTTGGATTTGCCTGATATTCCATATTGAAAGCCTCCTTTTATATAAATTCACATCCTGTATTTATGAATTTGCATACATCAGCAAACATATTGTTGTTTTCAAGAATATGCATACATTTTTCAGCATTTATAATATCATCAAAAATCCCGAATACCGCTGAACCGCTGCCTGTCATAAGAGCAGTTTCCGCATTGTTTTCAAGCATTGTTTTCTTTATAAAGTCAACATCATCAAGATTTGTTGTCTGTTCAAAGACGTTGCCGAGATATTTTAAAGCTGATTTGAAATCATTGTCTTTAATTTTTTCAAGGATAATAGCAGTATCAGGGTGAATGATATTTTTCTGCATCTCATCGAATTTATGATATGCTTCAACTGTTGAAACACCATCTTTTCCCTTGGCAACGCAAAGAAAATATCCGTCAGCTGTCAAAGTTAAAGGTTTGAGTATATTTCCTGTTCCTTCAGCAAAAACAGTACCGCCTTTTATGCAGAAAGGAACATCAGCACCTGTTTTTTCGCCTATTGAACAGAGTTCATCTTCTGAAATACTGTCTGAATAAAGATGATTGAGAGCCTTGAGAACAGCAGCTGCATCAGCACTCCCCCCGCCCATTCCGGCTTTTGAGGGGATTTTTTTACTGATTTTTATATCAGCACCTGATTCAGTGCGTTTTATATATTCAAAGAATGCAGCGGCTGCCTTGTATGCGATATTTCCCATACCTGACGGAATTTCAGAATTATCCGCTTCAACATTTATAATTCCCGTATTATTGAGTGAAACGCTCACTGTATCATAAAGGGAAATACTCTGAAAAACGCTTTCTATGCTATGATAGCCGTTTTCAAGAACACCTGTTATATCAAGTGAGAGATTAATTTTTGCATATGCTTTAAGTCTTGCTGACTTGTCCATTCAAATCCCCCGCTTTTATTTCATCAAGAAATTCTTCAATTCTTTTAAGAGCCTCAAAAAGATGATTAAGTGAGTATGCATATGAAACTCTTATGAATCCCTCACCGCTTTCACCGAAGGCATTTCCGGGAACTACTGCAACCTTATGACGGTAGAGAAGCTGTTCACAGAATTCTTCACTTGAAAGGCCGGTGCTTTTTATTGAAGGAAATACATAGAATGCTCCCTCCGGATTAAAACATGAAAGACCAAGTTTATTGAAGCTGTCAACAAGCAGACGGCGACGGATATCATATTCAGCAACCATTTTTCTGACCTCTGAATCACAGTGTCTTAAAGCCTCAACAGCAGCATACTGACTCATTGTAGGTGAACACATTATTGCATACTGATGAATTTTAAGCAGCTGTTTCATAAGAGGTGCAGGGCCGCAGGCATATCCGAGTCGCCAGCCGGTCATTGCAAAAGCCTTTGAAAAACCGTTTATATGAATAGTATGTTCTTTCATGCCATCAAGCTCAATTATGGAACAGTGTTTTTTTCCATAGGTAAGTTCTGAATATATCTCATCTGAAAGAATGATTATATTTGTATCTCTTATGATATCAGCAATTGGTTCAAGGTCTTCCCTTGTCATTATCGCACCTGTCGGGTTATTTGGAAAAGGAAGAATGAGTATTTTAGTCCTGTCAGTAATTTTTTTTCTGAGTTCATCAGGCATAAGCTTAAAATTATTCTCAATACTGGTATCTATGCTGACAGGAGTACCTCCGACAAGCTGAACTATAGGAGCATAACATACAAAGCATGGTTCAACGATAAGAACCTCATCACCGGGTTCAATCAGTGAACGTATAGCCATATCAATAGCTTCCGAACCGCCGACAGTCATGACTATCTCTTTGTCAGGGTCATATTCAGCACCTGTTTTTCTTTTTACATATGAAGAAACCTCAGTTCGCAGTTCTTTAAGACCTGCATTTGCGGTATATGTGGTTTTTCCACGTTCAAGAGTATGAATTGCAGCTGAACGTATAGCCCACGGAGTATTGAAATCAGGTTCGCCTACGCCAAGACTTATAACTCCCTCAATAGTCTGGGCAACATCAAAGAATTTTCTTATTCCGGAAGGCTTTATATTTTTAACCTTTTCGGGTATAAGCTTATCATAATCCATCACGGAGAAACAAATCCCCTTTCATCAGCAATATTATTTTCAATAAAGATACCCTTTTCCTTGTAGCGTTTGAGAATGAAATGAGTAGTTGTTGAGATAACGCCGTCAATTGTTGAAAGACGCTGTGCCACAAAAAGAGCAACTGTTTTCATATCAGTTCCGCTTATTGTAACGGCAAGGTCAAAAGTTCCTGACATCAGTGAAATGCTTTCCACCTCATCATACATCATAATTGTCTTTGCGAGGTCATCAAAGCCGTAATCACGCTGAGGAGTTACTTTAAGTTCAATGAATGCAGTAACATTGTTTCTGTCGGCAAGGTCTTCATTGAGGATAACGCTGTATCCCATTATAACTCCCTGTTCTTCATATTTTTCTATTTTTGCGGTAACCTCCTCCGGTGTCATATCGAGCATCGCCGCAAGCTGTTCATGAGAAAGGCGTGCATTCTGTTTAAGAAGATTCAAAAGCATATCCATAAAAAATAGTGCCTCCTTTAAAAAAAGTTGATTTTTTATTTTATCGGCATGAAAACAGGTTCATGCTTTTCAAAACGGCAGACATTTTTAAAACCTGCCGCTGCTGCGATTTCAAGGCCTTCCTTTATGCCTTTTGCGAGATCATCAGGAGTATGTGAATCAGAACCTACTGAGATTATCTCACCGCCGAGGTCACGGAAAAGCTTTACATATTCAAGAGTCGGGAAAGTTTTTTTATATTTCTGTCTTAAACCCGAAGTATTGATTTCAATGCCTTTTCCTTTCTGAGCGATAAGTCTGAAGCTTTCAGCGATAATTTCATTATAAGGTGACATATCCGCCTTAAAGCCGTATTCTCCCTCAATATATCTGAGAGTATATGTAAGATGTCCGAGAACATCGAATTTTCCCCACTGACAGAGTTTATATATTTCATTGAAATACTCATCAAGGAGCAGAGGAATATTTTCCTTTGAATAGTCAAGAAATGCAAAATCAAGATGGTTTGGTATTTCATGCATAGAACCTATTATAAAATCAAGACGCTTGTCAGCAAGTATCTCGTCAGCGGCTTTTAAGTCACGGTTAGCCTGACCAAGTTCTATTCCGCAGACAACATTCAGTTTTCCCTTGAAAAGTTCTTTTGCTTCGGTATTTTCAGCCATTGATTTGAGGAAATAGTCCCTGAAATCGTATGTATCATATTCATTGTCAGGCTGAGGCACAGCATTATAGTATTCCATGCTGTAGAAGCGGTTTGCTTCGCAGTGGTCAGTTACTGCCAGTGTATCAAGACCCATTTCAACCGCTCGCCTGCAAAGGTCAGCAACGCTTTTATTATCCGCATCGGGAGAATTATGTGTATGTGTATGACAATCCAGCAGCATATCAGTTTACACCTTTCAAATTATAATCAATGAATACATTATATCATACTTTGATTATTTAATCCAGTGTTTAATAAAAAAATTTATGATTGAAAGTAAGGAAATTTTTTATACTATATTTTTTTGTAAATAATAACGGGCAGTCAGCGACTGCCCGTATTCTGATTCAGGTATTATTTCCATCAATAAATTCTATGAAATGTTTTTTCGGCAAAGGCTTTGAATAATAGTATCCCTGAATATATTCACATTCAAGAGCCGCAAATGTTTCCATACATTTCTTTGTTTCAATGCCTTCAACAACTATTTTCATATTAAGAGCTTTAAGCATTTTAATTGTATTTTTAAGCACTATCATCATTTTAGGATTATTTTCATTATTTACAAAAGTCTTGTCAAGCTTTACGATTTTAAGAGGCAGAGAAGCCACACGCCTTATATTTGAATATCCTGTTCCGAAATCGTCAAGTGAGAAGCTTATTCCGGCATCTGAAAGTGTTTTCAGATTTTCGGAAATTATATTCTGGAAATTAGCTGCCGCAGTTTCAGTTATCTCAAGATTGAGCTGTTCTGACGATATGCCGTGTTTTTTAATTATACTGAGTATATCATTTGCAAGATTATTGTTCATGCACTGTACTACTGAAAGATTGACTTCAATATAATCAAGACCGAGTTTTCTGAAATCATCTGAAGCAATAAAGCTGCATACAGATTCAAGTACAAAGTTGCCTATTTTATGGATAGCACCGCTTTTTTCTGCGGCAGGTATAAAAAGTTCAGGTGAAATGAAGCCATACACATCATCATTGAGTCTTATAAGAGCCTCTGCTGAATTGAAACGCTTTTCATTTATTGAATATATCGGCTGATAATATACAGAAAGCTTGTCATTAGCAATTGCATTGTCAATAATTGAATCAAGATTTCTTATAATACTGTAATGCTTTTTTTCAAATATATCACTGGCATAGAAGATATCTCCGGTATAATCATGTTTTTTATGAAAATCATTTCCAAAAGACATAAGCATTGAAAAATCATCGATATCTTCAGGGCAGTGTGCAACACATATGTATGTTATAAGATTGAGATTCATATTGTTATATGAAAACTGGTATTTCATTGAACGGTTGATTATATCAGCAGTTTTCTGAGTAATACTTTCATATCTGCGGTCTATAACCATTCTGAATCTTCCGGTATCAAGGTAATAGAGGTCTGCTTTGGCTTTAAGCTGCTTGTTTATTTTCATAAGGTTTGAAGCAATTTTTTTAAGAATATGATTAACTCCGTCAAAGCCGATTATTTCATATAAGGACTGATAATTTGCAATATTTATAAGTATGATATCTAATTTCTTTTCATTTGCAAAGCTGCATTTTCTGTCAACAGCATATGCATTCATATTTTTAACGCCTGTAAGTGAATCTATTTCATCTTCAGGACGCTGTATCATCATTGAAACAAAGAGCAGTGCAATGGCATTTGCAAACATTTCAACAGGATACTGAGGATAAAGCATCTGAATAAGTATTGCAAGAATTATTATCGGATACATCATTATAAGCGATATGAATTTTGATGTCTGGAAAAGATTGTGGAATTTTATAAGATGTATTAGTCCTATAGCCAGATAGAAAAACGAACTGACATAAAGAATCGGAAACAGAATACCCCTTGTATAAATATCATTTTCATCAAGACTGAATATAAGATGTGTAAACGGATTTGTAACAATGGCTGCTGTTACTATGGATATCGGCAGATAAAACATCACTCGCATAACCGTATTTTTAAATTTATGCCATGTATCCGTAAGTGATACAAAATAAAGAACATAGGCGGCAGCTGTAAGATTATGAAACAGCAGATAGCCCATATGACTGAAATTTTTCCAGAAAACATTTCCTGAGCCTGCATTGTCGAATCCGATAGCCATTGTATCAAATACTGAACTCAGAAGTATTATCATAGTAATGGCTGTAAAATATCTGTTGCTTTTTCCATGTATAAGTCTGCGAAAGAATATGGATATAAAAAGAATGAAAATTATAATAACCGCACAATAGTTGAAATAGTTAATTTTTTCCACAAAAGACAGCCTCCTAATCTGTTGTGATTAACGCCGGAAACGGCATTATATTAATAATTATTATATCATAAATTTGCTATAATTTCAACAAAAAAAGTTCCGTTCAGATTTTTTTCAGCAATCTGACCGGAATTTCTGATATTTATTGTCAAGCAGCAGTTTTTTCTGCTTTGAAATGCGTTCAGTGAACTTGTCAAGGAAGTCCTGCGGAGCTTCTATTTTTATCACAGGGCCGAATGAAAGGAGTCTTATAAGTATTTCTGTTTCATCCTGCTTGTCAAAATAGAGCAAAGCCGTGCATATGCCTGTATTTTCATCAATTTCAGTATGTTTTTCATATGAAGCAAATTCAAGCATGAATCTTTCAACGCCGTTTCTTTTCGGAAATATTTTAAGTCTTACAGGTTCAGAACATCTTTTATATGCAGAAATTCTTTTCATATCAGCTTTCTGCGGATAAATTGAATCAGTTTTCCTTAAAGAATTTATTCTTGAAAAGTTTATGGTAACTATTTTTACAGTACGGTTATTTTTTATCTGAGCGGCAAAGAATCTGAATTTATTGTTTTTGGCTGAAAACTCTATCATAAAAGGCACAAAAAGATGAGTAATGTGCATACCTTTTCCGGAGGTGAAATCCACCTCTATTATACGCTGATTCTTTACAGCTTCAAGAACAGTTCTGAAATGATTTATATAATTTTCATCTGTAAAATTGTCCCCGTCCTTGTATATATCAAAATAATTGAAATGACTTTTTTTATAGAGCGGATTTACATCATCGAGTTTACTCTGTATTTTCTGTATATCATCATTATCAAGGAAAAGACGGGATTTTTCATCATTAAGCACAGCTTTAAGCCAGCTTTTTTCAAGAATTGTAAGAGGCATAAATGGCTTGTTTTTAAGGACTGAAACAAATTCATTGTCTTTGGATTTTATAAATCTCCATGAATTATCGTCCTCAAGCTTTGGCATAATAAAAAAATCCGATTCGCTGAAAGCTTTTTTTCTGATTAATTCAGCAGCATCACGGCGTTTTACGGATTTATGTGAAAGCAAAGCTGAAACAGCTGAATAGTATGCACTGTATATTTCTGAAAACAGCTCCATATTCAATCCCCTTTCTGATACATTCTGTCCATTTTAAAAATATCGTTATAGAATTTTTCTGATACTGATTTATCAGAACATTCAACTGATATTATTCTGCCGATAAATGTTTTTATCCATGGACTTGCCTCACAGACATCAAAGAGTTCTGTTTCATATGTATATATATTTTTTTCAGTTCTTGAAACAGTACCGTTTCTGCCTTCACGGACAAGTCTTTTTATAATAAAATCCTCTTTTTCCTCATCTATGAGAAGAGTTATTTTTAATTTCTGAGTATTTCCTGAAATTCTCCTGCTGCCGAAAGATGAACCCCAGCAATATTTCTGATTTGCAGCATATTTTTCTGCTATCATATCATAATCGCTGCATTCATCAAGAATTTTTACTTTTTTAATATAGTCGAGCCGGAATGAATTGAATCTTTTTATTTTATCAACATAGGTAATTATATATCGTCTTCCGGTCTGGAGCGATATATGAAATTCAACCGGCACAGCATTTATAACAGTTTTATTTTCATTTTTTCCGAAATGAACTATTTCAACTGATTTCTTCTCATCAATTGCATTTATAAGGCTGAGCATAACATTATCCTCAAGAGTATGGACTATAAAATTATGTTTTATAAGAAATGTTCTGTTAATTTTGTCATACTGTCTTAAAATATAGCTTCCTATTACTCCGAAAGGAGCTGACTGTGAAAAGAATCTTATCATATCAAAGAATTTTTCGCTGTCATCACATATATTTTCAGGGCAGTCAGTGCATAATTCAAACATATGAGCTTTTTTATTCTTTATAATCCTTACTATTCCCTCCGAAGCATATTCCTTTAATTTTATTCTTATTGTCTGAGGTTCAAAGTAAACATCATACTGACTGAATATTTTATCTGTTATTTCATCAACTGTAAGCGGAGCTGAATTTTTAAGCACATCTGTTATAAAGAAATGCAGTTCAATATCATTATCAGTAAAGCTTTTTGAAAAATATGCATTATAAAGAGGATTTTCATATATTTTTCCGCTGTCGCATGAAATTGAGATTTGTTTTCCTTTTTTCGAGCTGCTGAAATCGATATAGTTTTTAAGCCAGCTTTCAATGCGTCTTTTTTCATTGTCATATGTACGCAGACTTTTATATTCAAAATCCGAACGTGTTTTATAGCCGTATATATAGAAATCACGCATATAGTTTCTTATCTTGTCAAAATTTTTAATAAGTTCTGAATATGCAGACATTTTTATCATCTCCTTTTGATAATATATCAGAAAATTTACCTCATTTCAATACAGATTATACTTTTCGCACCTTTTTTTAAATGAATATCAAAGAAAAATCTG
>ERZ808240.2353-NODE-2353-length-20890-cov-4.023470_pt1 | contig 20890 bp, 20 predicted proteins | sample MGYA00521084_ERZ808240 | MGnify/ENA primary metagenome ERZ808240 (study PRJEB31516, sample SAMN03275571) | gut metagenome | biome: mammalia-associated habitat; material: feces | host: Papio cynocephalus | place: Kenya | collected 2012-08-06 ...
GTCATGACGAATTCCCTCACGCGGCATCTCCCTGCTGCGGATTCTCCTGTCCGCCGTCTTCCCCGTTCTCCTGGACGGATGGCTCCGGCAGCGCAAACCGGCTCACCGCGGCGGAAGCCGTTCCGGCGGAGGCCGTCCGTTCCACGGAACCGGCAATCCGGGCCACGCCGCCGTCCGCGTCCGTGTAGCGGATGGTCACCTGATCGCCCACATTCAGCAAAATGGCCAGCGGCACCTTGTCGGCGGTGCACTGATAGAATTCCGTCCCGCCTTCCAGCCGCAGGAAATAGGACGTGGTGCCGCCGATCACCGCGCTCCGGATTTCCGCGATGGCGCCGGAGACGGTCTCCTGCCCGCTGGGCACCGCCTCCGCTTCATCCTCGTCAATGAGCTTGTTCTCCGCCAGAGCCTGCCGGTAATTGGCCTCGCAGGCGGCCACGGTGCTGCCGGTGGAGACAATCTGGTACTGCTCCACATTGACCATGGCGTACATCTTCACCAGCCCGGCGGCGTCCTTCAGCGCCAGGAAATAGGTGGGCTGGTCGGCAATGTTCAGCAGCAGCGGGAAGGTGGCGTCGTAGCTCATCTGCTGAACCTGGCCCTCGGCGGACCGCTGGGCGGATTCCTCCGTCGCGCCGGCCACGGAGTAAAACTTGGTCTCCTTGGTCCGCTGGTTGCTCAGCAGGAAGCCGATATTGGACTGGTCCGAGGTAACGGAGGTGACGCCGGTGTACATATACACGTCGTCGCCGATGGCAATATAGTTATAGCCGTAGGTTGTCTGAGTTACGTCCCGCTGACCCAGCAGAGAGTTCAGAAAGCCGTTTTTATACAGGCCGTAGTAATCGTACTGCTCCATAATGAGATCCGCCACATACACCTGATCCACCCAGGACGGGACATTTTCCCTGTCATAATAGGCGCTCTCGCCGGTCACGGCGTTGATGAGCACCGCGCCGTTGATATCCGTGCCGCCGAACAGGCCGATCGTCTTCACCATCCGGGGGCAGACCCAGTAGGGCGTTCCCTCCTCGTCGATTTCAAAAACCGGCTGGGCGAACATCATCGCAGGATAGGCGAACCGGAGGTGCCGGTACAGGTTCCGTCCGAAATGCTCCGCGGTGGTATATTTCATGCCGTCCGGAAGCCGGACCACGGTGACGTCCTGCGTCACCATGTCCACAATCAGGTAGGCGGGCAGGCCCGCGGACCGGTTGGTAAACCACTTCACGATATCCGCGTAGCCCAGGGACGTGACCCGGACGGGGCGGCCCTGATAGTTGATCTGGGTGTAATTGTCCAGCACCTCAAACTGGGAGACCATGTCCGCCAACTCGCCCAGCTTCCGGGCGCCCAGACGAGCGGCGGAGTCCCGGTCCAGCATGGGAATCTGATCGTAACTGATCTCCTCCACTTCGGCCGCGAAGTCTCCGGTTTCCACGTTCAGCAGCTTGCTGTAGCTGGAGGCCCGCAGGACCACCCAGGAGCTGACGGCGCCCAAGGCGATGACCGCCAGCAGCGCAATGAACGTCAGAAACGGCACGGCGCACTGCTTCCGGACAAAGTGCGCGTAGCCCCGGACGCCGTTCCCCTGAAACCCGGAGGTCAGTATGGCGCAGCCGCAGTACACCGCCAGGCAGAGAAACGCAAACACATAGAATTCCTCCGCATGAAGGTTCACAGCCGGCAGCTCCACATAAAAGTAAAGCAGGGCGAACAGCAGCGTCACGCCCAAATTGATCAGCGTCCGGGTAAACGCGCTGCCGATGGCCTTTCTGGGCTTTCTTTCCCGCCTCGGGGGCTGAAAGCCCCCGTCCTCCCCGCCGGGTTGAAACCCGCCGAAATGAAATGAAAACGGCATAAGCTGTTTCTCCTCCTTATTCACAATCAGACAAAACGTATTGTTTACAGCATACTGAAAATATGTGAATAAATCAAGAGGGATATCCCTCCCGCCCTGAAATTCCGGGCGCTGCGTGAAAGTTCCCCGGAGAGGCGGCGCGTGCGCCGCCTCTCCGGGGAACTTCTTTGATGAAACGAATGCCGTTTACCGGATGCCGCCGGATTTTACGCGCAGGCGGTTCAAGGCTCTGGAAAGATTTGCCTGTGCCATCCGGTACTCCTGAATGCTCTTTTTTTGCAGCAGCGCCTCCCGGGCCTCGGCCGCCGCCCGCTGGGCGCGGTTGGCGTCGATCTCCTCCGGCCGTTCCGCCGTATCCACCAGCACCAGGACCTCGTTATTCTCCACCTTAACGATGCCGGCGGAAACCGCCGCGGTGTCCAGCGGCCTGCCCGGCGCCTGACAGCGCAGCTCTCCGGGCACAACCGCGGCAATCGTATTGCTGTGGTGGGCCAGAATCCCAATCTCGCCGTCCACGGAGGGGATCACCAGACTCTCGCAGGGCCCCTGATAAAACGCCCGATCCGCCGCGAGAATCCGCACCTGAAAGGTCTCCATCAGATCTCACCCGCCTTGATCTTCTCCGCCTTTTCCGCCACATCCGCCAGCGTTCCCACGTTATAGAAGGCCGCCTCCGGATACTGATCCGCCTCGCCGTCCACAATGGCCCGGAAGCCCTCGATCGTATCCTTCAGAGGGACGTAAATACCGGGAATTCCGGTAAACTTCTCCGCCACGTGGGTGGGCTGGGCCAAAAACCGCTGAATCTTCCGGGCCCGAATCACGGTGGTCCGGTCCTCGTCGCTGAGCTCATCCATGCCCAGAATGGCGATGATATCCTGCAATTCGCTGTATTTCTGAAGGGTCTCCTGCACCTGCCGGGCAATCCGGTAATGCTCCTCACCCACAATATCCGCCTCCAGAATCCGGGAGGAGGACTCCAGCGGGTCCACCGCCGGATAGATGCCCTGCTCGGCGATTTTCCGGTTCAGCACGGTGGTGGCGTCCAGATGGGCAAAGGTGGTGGCGGTAGCCGGGTCCGTCAGATCGTCCGCCGGCACATAAACCGCCTGCACGGAGGTGACGGAGCCATCCTTCGTGGAGGTAATCCGCTCCTGCAGCTCGCCCATTTCATTGGCCAGCGTGGGCTGGTAGCCCACGGCGGAGGGCATCCGCCCCAGCAGGGTGGAAACCTCGCTGCCCGCCTGGACAAACCGGAAGATGTTGTCGATGAACAGCAGCACATCCTTGTGCTCCACATCCCGGAAGTGCTCTGCCATGGTCAGGCCCGACAGGGGCACCCGCATCCGGACGCCGGGGGACTCGTTCATCTGTCCAAAGACCAGCGCCGTCTTGTCGGCCACGCCGCTCTCCCGCATTTCCCGCCAGAGGTCGTTGCCCTCCCGGCTCCGCTCGCCAACGCCGGTAAAAATGGAGTAGCCGCCATGCTCGGTGGCCACGTTGTGGATCAGCTCCTGAATCAGCACGGTCTTGCCCACGCCGGCGCCGCCGAACAGGCCGATCTTGCCGCCCTTGGGATAGGGCTCCAGCAGATCGATGACCTTGATGCCGGTTTCCAGAATCTCCACCGCCGGGCTCTGCTCTTCAAAGGAAGGCGGCTGGCGGTAAATGCTGCGCACAGGCGTCCCCTCCGGCACCGGGCCGCCGTTGTCAATGGGCTGGCCCAGCACGTTGAACATCCGGCCCAGGGTGGCCTCTCCCACCGGCACCTGAATGGTGCTGCCGGGATCGCATACCGTCATTCCCCGGGACAGCCCCTCGCTGCCGGAGAGCATGACGCAGCGGACCGTGTTCTCCCCCACATGCTGGGCGACCTCCATGACCTTGGTGACGCCGTCCTTTTCCACGCTGAGGGCCTCTCTGATCTTCGGCAGATGGCCGGCCTGGAATTCCACGTCCACAACCGGGCCGGAAATCTGCACGATGGTTCCTGTTTTCAACTCGCTCACGCTTCCTTCCTGTGTTTCCGGCGCTGAGCCTTGGCGCCGGCGGAAATCTCTGTGATCTCCTGGGTAATGGCCGCCTGCCGGACCCGGTTATACTGAAGGGACAGCTGCCCCAGCAGTTCCTCCGCGTTCTGATTGGCGGCGTCCATCGCGGTCATCCGGGCGTTCTGCTCACAGCAGAAGCTGTCAACCAGAGCGCTGTAGATGAAGCCCGAGATATAGCTCTGCATCACGTTGTTCAGCACCGCCGTCACCGAGGGGACAAATTCAAACGGCTCCTCCACCGCTTTTTCCCTGCAGGGCGTCGCAAAATGGCTTCTGCGGAAGGGCAGCAGGCGGGTGGTCTTCGCCTCGGACAGCAGGCTGCTCTCCATGTCTGTGTAAACGATGAAGATCTCCTTCAGTTCTCCCCGGTCAAAGCCGTCCAGCAGCTCGGCGCTGATTTCCCGCGCCCGCGCCATGGTGGGGTTCTGGGCCGTGTAGAGAAAGCTGCGCTCAATGGGGATTCCCCGCTGGGCAAAGAAATGCCGGCCATACTCCCCCACCACAAACAGCTTCGTATCCGGGTGCCGGCTCAAAAGCCGTTCCGCCTCTTTGAGCACGTTCTGATTATACGCGCCGGCCAGGCCCTTATCGGCGGTAATCACCAGGCACCCGTAGGTGCCCTCCCGGGGAGCGGCGTCATCCATCGGATAAAAGTAGGAACTGTCCACATCGCTGGCCGTCCGGAAAATCCGTTTGATCTCTCCCCGCAGCGCCTCGAAATAGGGGCGGGTATTCGTCAGCTCCGTCCTGGCCTTCCGCAGCTTGGTGGAGGCGATGAGATACATGGCATTGGTGATCTTCCGCGTCTCCCGGACGCTTCCGATCCGGTTCTTGATCTCCTTGGTGCCGGCCATTTCACGCACCACGCTTTCCGGCGTTCAGGAACTGATCCCGGAATTGCTTCGCCAGCGTCAGAATCTGCTCCCGATCCTCATCGGGCAGTTTTCCGGTGCCGTCGATCCGGCTGCACAGCTCCGACGCCTGTTCCTCCACAAACTCCAGCAGCTCCCGGCGGAAATCCTCCATCCGGTTCAGGGGGACGTCCTGCATGACATGCTTCAGGGCAGCCACCAGCGTAATGACCTGCTCATGCTGGCTGAAGGGATGGTACTGCTTCTGCCGCAGCAGGCGCATCAGCCCCTGGCCATAGACCAGCTGACGCTTGGTGGCGTCGTCCAGGTCGCTGGAAAACTGGGTAAAGACCTCCATCTCCCGGTACTGAGCCAGATCCAGCCGGAGGGCGCCCGCGGCGGTTTTCATCGCCTTGGTCTGGGCGTCTCCGCCCACACGGGACACGGACAGGCCCACATTGACAGCAGGCCGCTGTCCGGAGAAAAACAGGTCGCTCTCCAGGAAAATCTGACCGTCGGTAATGGAGATGACGTTGGTGGGAATATAAGCGGACACGTCCCCTGCCTGAGTCTCGATAATGGGCAGCGCGGTCATGCTGCCGCCGCCCAGCTCATCGGACAGATGGGCGGAGCGCTCCAGCAGACGGGAGTGCAGGTAAAACACATCGCCGGGATAGGCCTCCCGTCCGGGGGACCGCTCCAGCAGCAGGCTCAGGGCCCGGTACGCGATGGCGTGCTTGGACAGGTCGTCATACACGATCAGCACATCCCGGCCCTGATACATGAAATACTCGCCCAGCGCGCAGCCGGCGTAGGGGGCGATATACTGCAGGGAGGCCGGCGCGCTGGCCGGGGCGTTGACCACCACGGTATAGTCCATGGCTCCCCGGCGGGTGAGGTTCTCCGTCAGCTGGGCCACGGAGCTGGACTTCTGCCCGATGGCCACATAGATGCACACCACGTTCTTACCCTTCTGGTTGAGAATGGTGTCCAGCGCGATGGCGGTCTTGCCGGTCTGGCGGTCGCCGATAATCAGTTCCCGCTGTCCCCGGCCGATCGGGAACATGGAATCAATGGCCAGCAGGCCGGTTTCCATGGGGGTATTCACCGGCTGGCGGTCCAGAATGCCCGGGGCGGCCGCCTCGATGGGCCGGTAGGCCTCGGCCCGGATTTCGCCCTTGCCGTCGATGGGAGCGCCCAGCGCGTCCACGACACGGCCCAGGAAGCCGTCTCCCACCGGCATGCCGGCGGTCTTTCCCGTGCGGCGGACAATACTGCCCTCCACCACGTCGCCGCTGTCGCCGAACAGGATGCAGCCGACCTCATTCCGCCGCAGATCCTGCACCATACCCTTCACTCCGGAGGAAAAGAGCAGGATCTCGCCGTACTGCGCGTGTTCCAATCCGCTGACCGTGGCGATTTCGTCGCCCACCGTCAGCACCTCGCCGGTCTCCTCCGGCGCCACGGACGGCGTCCAGTTCCGGACGGTCTCCCGCATCAGCGGAAGGACGTCCTCTCCGCCCGGCTTGAGCTGCTGCAGCCGTTCCTTGAACTGCCGCACCCGGCCTTCCAGGCTCCAGTCGTATACGTCGGCTCCCGCTTCCAGGCGGAAGCCGCCCTTCAGGTTCTCTTCCCGCTTCCAGTCCAGCGTCACCGGGCACTGATACTTCCGCGTCAGAAAGCTCACAAACCGCTGGCGCTGCCGGTCCGTAGGTTCGGTATCGCTGTACAGGACAGCCGACAGCTCTTTTTCAGGACTGCTCATGGCGAGCCTCCTTTTCCGTCAGGTCCAGGAACTGGTCAAACGCATCGCCGCCGGACTGGAGAACCAGCTTCTCCGTGGCCTCCGCCGCCAGATCCTGAACCTCCTGATGGGCTTCCTCCACGATTTTCTCCCGGCTGTGCTCCGCAGCCGTCTGGGCGTCGGAGAGGATTTTCTCCGCCTGGGCTTTGGCGTCCTCCAGCTGACGCTGGGCGGAGGCCTGCGCGGCCTGCGCGGCCCGCTTCTTCTCCTGAAGGATCTCTTCGCCGGCGGCGTCCAGCTTGGCCTGATAGTCGGCCTTCAGCCGTTCGGCCTCCTGAGCGGTCTTCTCCGCCTGATCCGCCTGGGCCTGATAGTAGGCCTCCCGCTTCGCCATAAAGGCCTTTACAGGCCGGTACAGCAGAACGTAAAGCCCCCCCGCCAGAATGGCGAAATTCATCAGGTGCAGCAGAATCTGCTGCCAGTCAATATTCAGAGGGATGTTCACGGTCTCCACCCCTTCCTCACAGGACGAAGATAATCAAAATGACAACCAGCAGGGCGTAGATGATGGCGGTCTCGATAAACACCAGGCCCAGCATCAGCGTCGTTCGAATTTTGCTCTCCGCCTCCGGCTGACGGGCAATGCCCTCCGCGGATTTGCTGACGGCGATGCCCATTCCGATCGCGCCGCCCGCCGCGGCCAGGCCGATGGCGACGCCGGTGGCGACGGCCTTCATGCCAACTCCGCTGCCGGAGTCCGCCGCGGCCGCCTGCTCCGTCTGCGCGGCCGGAACAGCACTGCTGTTGTCCGCCGCCGCGGCGTAGGCAGGCACAGCCATGGCCGCCAGCATCACAATCAGCAGCACCAGAACAGAGAGATTCTTTTTCTGAAATACCTTTTTCATTTTCAATAGCCTCCTCAATGATTTACCGGCGCCGGTCATACAGCGCTCTGATCCGCCGGGGCCGCAGCCCGCCGCGGTGTTTTTACTCTTTTCTTCTTCGGGGGAGCAGGCTCAGACACTTCCCCATAAAACAGCGCCGTCAGCATCGTCAGCACATAGCTCTGAATCAGGGCGTGGAGCAGGGTAAACAGCACGCCCACCAGAACCGGCAGCACGAAACTCAGGCAGATGTAATAATAGACCAGCTCCGTCACCAGAAGGCCGCTGAGCAAGGCCCCGAACAGACGGAAGCTCATGGAGATAGGCAGGGAAAATTCCTTCAGCGTGGCCTTGACGCCGCGCAGGCCGTTGCTGAGGATTCCCCCTGAGAGAATGACCAGATAAGACAGGCATCCCAGGGCAATCGCCCCGTTGACGTCCGACAGCGGCGCCGGCAGCGTGACGGAGTGTCCGCTTACGCTCACTGCCTGAAGTCCGATCAGTTCGAACAGCGTCCCCACAAAAATATAGACACCGGCGGCAAAGATGTACGCTCCCAGAAAGCCGTTTCTGCGCGGGCTGCTGTTCTTTGCCATACGGTCAAACAGGCCCACGATTTCCTCCAGAACCAGCTGAAGCTTTCCCGGCACATATCGGAACCGGGGAATGACGAAAATCCGAAGCAGCGCGGCCGCTGCCAGCAGCACCGCCGTCACCGTCATGGCGGAAATCAGGCCGGGGTTGACCTCCTTCCAGCCAAACAGACTGATGCGGTTGGCGTCATGAAGCACCGCGTCCCGCATGGTTTCCTGCACGGTCTCCGCCCTGCCTCCCGGTGATCCGGTGATAATGGAGGCAATCAAAAGAACCGCCGCCACTGCCAGCCAGACGGCAACCGCTTTTCGATTTACGCGTTTCATATGAACATGACCTCTCCTTTTTGCAGCTCTTCATACCCTGAAAATCCCGGCCGGGCCGCCGGACATTCCGGCAGGCGCCGCAGCCGGCCGCCGGCTCTTCCGTCCGGGTCCGAAAGCATCCAATGCCGCACCTCTAAATTATATCTGAAATTGCGTGAGAAAACCGTAAAGAATCCGCCGCGCGGCATTAAAGCGGAATAAATTCGCACCCGCGCCGTGACAATCCGTTTTTCGCGGGACATTCTGTGTTCCTTGGTTGCTTTTCTTGCCGTTGGGTATTATACTCAAGAAATCGGCAAAATGTAAAATGTATATTTAATATATATCTCATACACCTTTTGTATGGCAAAGGAGCATGAAAATATGGACGTCAACTACGATTATTACCGGATTTTCTATCATGTTGCACAATGCCGCAGCTTCACCCGGGCGGCGGAAGCCCTCGGAAACAACCAGCCCAACATCACCCGCTGTATGAACAATCTGGAACAGGAGCTGGGCTGCAGGCTGTTTGCCCGCTCCAACCGGGGCGTGGCCCTGACGCCGGAGGGAGAGCGGCTGTTCCGCCGCGTTTCCGTGGCCTGCGAGCAGCTGCAGCTGGGCGAGGATGAAATCCGCCGGGACTGCAGTCTGGACACCGGGACCATCTCCATCGCGGCCAGCGAAACCGCCCTGCATCTGCTGCTGCTGGAAAAGCTCTCCGCCTTTCACACCCGTTATCCCGGCGTACGTCTGCGGATTACCAACGACTCCTCGCCCCAGGCCATCGCGGCCCTGCGCCGGGGACAAGCGGACTGCGCCATTGTCACCACGCCCGCCGAGATCGCGCCGCCTCTGCGGGAAACGCGGCTTCTCACCTTTCAGGACATCCTGCTGTGCGGCAGCCGCTATCAGGAGCTGGCCTCGAAAACCAGAAGTCTGGCAGAGCTGAGGTCCTATCCCTTCATCTCCATGGGGCCGGGCACCAGCACCTACGACTTCTATCAGCGGCTGTTCGTCAAGCATGACCTCGCCTTCCGGGTGGATATGGAGGCCTCCACCATGGATCAGGTGCTGCCGATGATCCGCTACAATCTGGGCATCGGCTTCTGCTCGGGCGCCATGGCCGCCGGACTGCTGTCCAGCGGGGAGATCTATCAGATCCCGCTGTCTGAGCCGGTACCGGAGCGGTCCATCTGTCTTCTTGAGGACACGGCCCATCCCCAGAGCGTCGCTTTCAAGGCCCTGCGAAAGCAGCTTCTCTCCCCCGCGGAGGGCTGACCCGGCTGCGTCAATGCAACAAAACGACCGGGAGCTGCCGAAAAACGGCAGCTCCCGGTTTCATTTGCCTGGAACGGGCGTCCGGGTCAAACCGGACAGGGTTTCCCGGAAAGCTTCAAAGCACTTGGGGCTTACAGCAGGTTCATCAGGTTAAAGGAAATAATCAGTCCGGAGAACACGATGGAAACCGTGGAGCACAGCTTGATGAGAATGTTCAGAGAGGGGCCGGAGGTATCCTTGAACGGATCGCCCACGGTATCGCCTACAACAGCGGCCTTGTGGCACGGAGAGCCCTTGCCGCCGTGGTGTCCGCTCTCGATATACTTCTTGGCGTTGTCCCAGGCGCCGCCGGCGTTGGACATGAACACGGCCATGGCAAAGCCGGTGACGGACACGCCGCCCAGCAGGCCCACCACGCCGGTGGGGCCCAGAACCAGTCCGGTGGCCAGGGGCACAATGATTGCCAGCAGAGCGGGAATCACCATCTCATGCAGGGCGCCCTTGGTGCACAGAGCCACGCAGGCCGCATAGTCGGGGTCCGCCTGGTACTCCATAATGCCCTTGATTTCCTTAAACTGACGGCGCACCTCCACGACAATGGACTGAGCGGCCGTCTGCACCGCGCTCATGGTAAAGGCGGAGAACACGAACGTCAGCATGGCGCCGATAAACATGCCCACCAGAACCGTGGGGCTGGTCAGGGTGAAGTTCAGCGTCTCATCCGTGTTTTCCTGCACGATGTTCACATAGGAAACCAGCAGAGCCAGCGCCGTCAGAGACGCGGAGCCGATGGCGAAGCCCTTGCCGGTGGCGGCGGTGGTGTTGCCCAGAGAGTCCAGCGCGTCGGTGCGTTCCCGGACGGTTTCCGGCAGGCCGCTCATCTCCGCGATACCGCCGGCGTTGTCCGCCACAGGGCCGTAAGCGTCGGTGGCCAGGGTGATGCCCAGAGTGGACAGCATTCCGACGCCGGCGATGCCGATGCCGTACAGGCCCCGGTTAAACGCCTCTGTAAACATGCCGGCCTCGTCCACAATGATATTGGTTCCTCCTGCGGAAAAATAGCTGACAAGCACCGCCGCGGCCACAATCAGGATGGACGCCAGCGTGGACTTCAGTCCCAGGGAGATGCCGCCGATGATGATGGTGGCGGAGCCGGTCTCCGAAGCGGCGGCCAGCTGCTGGGTGGGCTTATAGGTATCCGAGGTATAATACTCCGTGAAGTAGCCGATGGCGCAGCCGCCGATCAGGCCGCAGAGGATGGCGATATACACGCCCCAGTTGCCGATGATATAGTAGGTCAGCGGCGCGGCCAGCACGGCGGAGAGCACGGCGGCGGTATACGTACCGGTCCGCAGGCTCTTGAGCAGGGACTGCTGGGTGGCGTTCTCCTCGGTCTTTACCAGGAAAGAGCCGAAAATCGAGCAGATGATGCCGCAAACCGCCAGCGCCACCGGCAGCAGCAGGCCGCCCCAGCCGTATCCGCCCACGGCGCCCAGAGCAAAGGTGGCCAGAATGGAGCCCACATAGGACTCGTACAGGTCCGCGCCCATGCCGGCCACATCGCCCACGTTGTCGCCCACATTGTCCGCGATGGTGGCGGGGTTCCGGGGATCGTCCTCCGGGATGCCGGCCTCCACCTTGCCCACCAGGTCGGCGCCTACGTCAGCCGCCTTGGTGTAGATGCCGCCGCCCACCCGGGCAAACAGCGCCATAAAGGATGCGCCCATGCCGTTCATCACCATGATGTTGCCCATCTGGACAGGGTCGTTTACGCCGAAGCCGTAGCGCAGAACAAAGAACCACAGCGTAACGTCCAGCATTCCCAGGCCCACCACGGTAAAGCCCATGACGGAACCGGAGGAAAAGGCCACCCGCAGGCCTCTGTTCAGGCTCTCAGACGCCGCCTGCGCGGTGCGGGCGTTGGCGTTGGTGGCAATCTTCATGCCGATCAGGCCCGCCAGCATGGACCAGACGCCGCCGGTGAGAAACGCGAAGGGCGTAAAGCGGGAGAGCATGTTGCCGCCCAGAAACGCCATGGCCAGCAGAATGACAAATACAACCAGAAACACCTTGAACACCGTGGTATACTGCTGCTTCAGGTAGGCGTTGGCGCCCGCCCGGATGGCGGCCGCCAGCTTCTGCATCTTTTCGGTTCCCTCGGAGCAGCGCAGAACCTTTCCGCGCTGAATCCACGCGAACGCCAGCGCTACCGCCGCGCCCAGGAATCCCAGCCAAAACAGGCTTTCTAAATTCATGTAAATTCCTCCCTCAGGTAATTTCGGCCCTGTTTCAGGGGCGGAAAATCGTTCCACCGGCACGCTTTCTCGTTTTCCCGCGTCTTCTGACTGCTGCCCCGTGCGGGCTTCCCACCGGAAAAGCGTACCTCCCCGCGAAAATCTCCCTGCTGCCGGATATGCTCTGCCGCTCCTTCAAGGCCTTTCTTGCAGTTTTATTTTATCACAGGTCGTTATGTTTACAAGAAAAATTTAGCTAATTTTAACCGCCTTTTGTTATCTTTACATTTTCTGACGAAAATCTTACGTTAAAATTTCTTTTCTTGTGAACTTTTTACAATGGTTTTCAGGCGTCTTCATGCCGCCGGACTTCCAGCCGGAAGCGTACATAATTTCCGGCAGGCGGCGCACAATAGGATCCGGCGAAAGCCAACATTTCTTTTTGCAGGAGGAATTCACGATGACAACCGATAAAACCAACGGCGGCTGCAGCTGCACGCCCAACCAGAGCATCAAATGCACGGTCAACAACTGCGCCAACCACTGCCAGGACGCCGACTACTGCGGCCTGAACACCATTACCGTGGGTACCCACGAGAGCAATCCCACCCAGGTCCAGTGCACCGACTGCGAGAGCTTCAAGCTGAAGTAAGCAGCCACTTCCGGAAGGGACGGTCCTCTTCATTCCGGCCGTCCCTTCCCCCTCCATTCCCCCGCGTCCGGGCGGACGCTTTCTCCGGCCGGGACTGTCGAAAAAGCGGCAAAGCCGCTTCGTTGAGACGGCCGCGCTTTGCTCCGCGCCCCGGTTGACCGCCCCCGGCGGATAATCCGGTGCCCGCTCCGCGAGAAATGCTTTCCGCCGCGTACGGAAGGTGAAATTGCCCGGCCCGGGCAGGAAAAGCCGCTCCGGAGCGCGCCGCGGCGGAACGCGATCGAACCGCGGGCGTGAACCTCCGTGAGACCTTTCCCGCGGGCCGTCCTCCGGTCATTACATATCTTATCATGGGAAGGGGAGCTGTCCATGACGTCTTTCCGGCGGGCGCAGATTGCCGGCGGCGCGGCGGGGCTGGCCAACGGGCTGTTCGGCGGAGGCGGCGGAATGGTGTTCCTGCCGCTGATGAGCCGGGAAAAAGCTCTCAGCCGCCGGGAACTTTTCGCCACCTGTGTGGGCGTGATCTTTCCGGTATGCGCGGTATCCGCCGCCGTCTATTTTTTCCGGGCAAAGCTGTCCCTGACGGCGGCGCTGCCCTATCTGCTGGGCGGCCTGGCCGGCGGCTGGCTGGGCGGAAAGCTGTATGGAAAGGTCTCCACAAAGGTTCTGAAATGGGTCTTCGCGGGGTTTTTGTTCTACGCGGGGGTGAAATATCTGCTGTGAGCTGGCTGATTCCCTTTTTATGCGGTCTGGCGGCGGGAACCGTGTCCGCCTGGGGCGTGGGCGGCGGAACGCTGCTTCTGCTGGTGATGACGCTGTTTCTGGATGTGGACCAGCGGACAGCGCAGGGCATCAACCTGCTGTTCTTTCTGCCTACCGCCGCCTCCGCCCTGATCTGTCACGGAAAAAACGGCTATCTCCATCGGCCCACCCTGAAAGCCGCCGTACCGGCGGCGGTTCTGGCCGCGCTGGCGGGCGCCTGGATTTCCACCAGCGTGGAGGTGGAGCTTCTCCGCAGGCCCTTCGGAGTGTACCTGCTGGCGTCCGGCGTCATGCTCCTGTGGCCCCGGAGAACATCAAAATGACCTGTTTTCTCATGGAAAACAGGTCATTTTCACGTCTGTCCGGCCGCCCGGTCAGGGTTCCGGCTGCTGAAGCTCCAGCGTGACGGAAATCCGTTCGCCGTCCCGCCACAAAAGCAGTTCCAGCCGGTCGCCCGCCCGGAACCGTCTGCGGATCCGAAGCAGATCCGAGCTGACGGTAATGGACTCGCCGTCCACCTCCAGAATATAGTCGCCCGCCCGGACGCCCGCCAGCTCCGCGGCGCCGCCCTGGGTGACGCTCCGCACCAGCAGTCCGGCGGAACCGTCCGGAAGCGGGTCTCCCACCTGGCTGACGGAAAGGCCCAGCACCGGCTCCGGCCGGACGGCTCCCACGGCCAGCAGCTCACCCAGAATCTCCCGGATGGAGCGGGTGGGAATGGCAAAGCCCAGCCCCTCAATGCTGGAGAAGGAGGAACTCATCTTGATCGTGTTGATGCCAACCACCTGTCCGGACGCGTTAACCAGCGGACCGCCGGAGTTTCCGGAGTTCAGCGCCGCGTTGGTCTGAATCAGAGTCATGTTCCGCCCGTCCACGGAGACGCTGCGGTTGATGGCGGAGACAATGCCGTCGGTAAAGGTTCCCCGCAGTTCTACGCCCAGAGGATTGCCGATGGCGTAGACCTTGTCCCCCACGGACAGCGTATCGGAATCCCCGATCTCCGCCGCGGGCAGGCCGTCCCCGTCTATTTTCAAAACCGCCAGGTCGTTGTCCCGGTCGCCTGTCACATAGGATGCCTTCCAGACGGAGTTGTCTGCCAGCAGCACCTTGCAGTCCCGGCTGCCCTCCACCACATGATAATTGGTCAGCAGATAGCCGTCTTCGGTGAAAATCACGCCGGTTCCCACGGCGCCGCCATCATCCAGCTCCACCTGTACGGTGGCCACGGAGGGGTTCACCCGGCGGTAAATCTCCTGAGGCGTCAGTTCCGGCCCGCGGCTCTCCGTCAGTGAAAAGGTGAGCTCCTCCTCGGGCCGCCAGACCGGCAGATGAACCCCCTGGTCCTGCTCCGTCTCCTCATAACGGGAGTCTCCTTCATCGGAAAAATCCCAGCCGGACCAGTCTCCCCACAGCCACGCCAGGGCGGAAAGCCCCGCCGCCAGCAGCACGCAGGCCAGGAAAATCCACAGGCCGGTCCTGCCCCGGAATCTGCTCTTCGCCGCCGGTTTGTGCCCCGGCAGCGGACGGCTGTGGACGTACGTCTCCACAACCTCCCGGGTCGGAGGGCAGTAGGTCTCCACAATTTCCCGGGGGTCCCGTTCCTCCCCGGAAGAGCCGTTCGGCGTCTCCTGCTCCATCAATTTCCCCGCTCCTCCTGCCGCAGCGAGAAGGTAAACGTGGTCACGCCGTTCTCGCTGGTAACGTTGATCTTTTCCTTATGCTGCTCGAGAATCGTCTTGACGATGTAGAGTCCCAGCCCCACGCCGTCCTTGTCCTCGCTGCGGGACTTATCGCTCTTGTGGAACCGCTCAAACAGCAGCGGCAGTTCCTCCGCCGGAATCGTCTCTCCCACATTCCGCACCGTCACGCGGGCCTTTCCGTCAATGGGCGTCACGCCCAGATACAGGACGGAGCCCTCGGCGGCGAATTTCGTGGCGTTTTCCAGCAGGTTGTAAATCACCTGGGTAATCATGTCGTTGTCGCCCAGCACCAGGATCGGCTCCTCCGGAATATCCGCGTCCACGTCCAGATGCCGGTCCGTGATCTTCTTCTCCATGGAGATCAGGACCCGGCGCATACTCTCACACAGGTCGAAATGATTGCCGTTTTTCAGAGGGTCCATGGTCTGAAGCTGGCTGACATCCAGCATCCGGCGCACCAGCCGGCTCAGCCGGCGGCTCTCGTCGGAGATAATCTGCAAATACTGCCGCTCGTTCTCCGGCGGAATCGTCCCGTCCAGAATGCCGTCGGTATAGCCGGCGATGGTGGTCATGGGGGTTTTCAGCTCATGGGAGATGTTGGCGATAAACTCCCGGCGCTGGCGCTCCGTCTGCTGGAGGGACTCGGCCATATTATTAAAGGAGGCCGCCAGCTCTCCCACCTCGTCGTTGCGTCCGTAGTCCCGCATCCGGATGTCAAAATCCCCCTCGGCATACTGCCGGGTGGCCCGGGCCATCTCCCGGATAGGCTGAACCAGACGCATCGTGGTCACGGAAGAGGCCATAAAGGCAATCATCAGCACCGCCAGGGACGTCATGATGAACAGTCCCGTAAATCCCCGCCACATGGTATCCAGCGGCAGCGTCGTGGCCACCGCATACACCAGGCCCACCAGCTTACCGTCCGACAGCGCCACCGGGACGCCTACAATCAGCCGCTTCTCCTTGTAAAGCCCGTTGAGATTGCTGCGCCGGGAACAGCTGCCGTCATTCAGGACCTCCTCCGTCAGCTCCTGGGGAACCGTCACGGCCTGCCCCTCCATGCTGACGTCGGTGGACAGCAGCACGTTCCCGGACAGATCGCAGATCATGAAATCCACGTCCGAAACGCTGGCCGCGAAGGAGGCCAGCTTCTGAAACTCCTCCGCGTTGAGGAAGCGGTTATTCTGTAAATAGTGGACCGACAGCGCCGCCACGGTCTCCGCCCGGCCCTGAAGCTCCTCTCCCCGCTGCTGATGGAAATAGTTGTAGCTCAGGGAAAAAAAGGAGGCCCCCAGCAGCGCCAGCGTCAGCAGAACCATCCCCGCCGTCACGAACAGCTGCCGCCAGTACAGTCCCTGAAATCTGCGGCTGATTTTTTCTCTTATGCGCAAAGCTGTCAACCTCCGGCGTTACTTTTTCTCAGCGTCCGAAGCGCCCAGAAGCTCAAACTTGTAGCCCACGCCCCAGACTGTTTTCAGCGCCCACTGGCTGCTGACGTTCTCAATTTTTTCCCGCAGCCGCTTGATATGCACGTCCACCGTCCGGCTGTCGCCGAAGTAGTCGAAGCCCCAGACCTCGTCGAGCAGCTGGTTGCGTGTGTACACCCGGTTCGGGGTAGAGGCGAGATGATACAGCAGCTCCAGCTCCTTGGGCGGCGTGTCGATTTTCTTGCCGTCCACAATCAGCTCATAGGAATCCAGGTCAATGACCAGCTTGTCAAACGTCAGCCGCTTGCTGGTGTCGTTGGGAATCTCCGTGCGGCGGAGCACCGCGTTGATGCGGGCGATGAGCTCCTTCATTTCGAAGGGCTTGACGATGTAGTCGTCGGCGCCCATCTCCAGTCCGTGAATCCGGTCGAACACCTCGCCCTTGGCCGTCAGCATGATGATCGGGACCTTGCTGGTCTCCCGGATCTTCGCGCACACCGCCCAGCCGTCCATCACCGGCAGCATGATGTCCAGCAGGATCAGGTCCGGGACCTGCTTGTGAAATTCCTCGATGGCCTTTCCGCCGTCGCCGGCAATCCGGACGTCGAACCCCTCCTTGACCAGATACATCTGGATCAGGTCGGAGATATGTTTGTCATCCTCTACCACCAGAATATTGCGTGCCATAGCCGTTCCTCCCATCCGGACCGGAAACGCCGCCCGGCCCTCTGTCTCCGCGGGCCCGGTTCAGGCGCGGACGCGGAGCTTTTTTTCTTATTATATCCGGATTTCGGCCGGATTGTTGAATGGTTTGTGAATTTCTTCCATGCTCCCGGTCAGGAGTTTTCCCGCAGGCACTCCAGCCGGTGTCCCGCGCTCCCGGCCTGCTCCAGAAACGCCCGGACTCCCGCCGCCGCGGCCTGATTTCCCAGCCAGACCGTAACGCCGCCCCGCCGGGAGGAAATCCGGCGGAGAAGCGTTCCGGCCGCGGAGGCGCTCCGCAGTCCGGAGGAGGACCGGTCCACCTGCGGCCGCAGAATCCGATAGCCCGCCAGTTCCGCCTCAGCGGCGGCGGCATCGTCCGCATTGACAAGGACGCACAGCCGGGTCTTGACGCCCGCCGCCTGCCAGAGGGTCTCGTTTCCGCTTTGCAGCTGCTCCGCCACGGAGACGTCGGACCCGCCGTCCGCCGCCAGCCCCAGGGCATGGCCGGAGGCCGCGATCCGGCGGACCAGATCTCCGCCCGCGGCAATCTCCTCGCCGGTAAAATAAAAGGTTCCAAAGGCCTGCGCCGCGTTCAGCGCGTCCAAAACAGCCAGGGTATTCTGCTGGCTGTCCGCCCGGAAGCACAGGCGCACGGTCTGTCCGCCGGAAGCCTGGGCGCTGCCGTCCTCCGGCGTCTGAGTGTCCGGACGCTCAGACGCGGCAGGCGTTTTGGCCGCCTGATACTGCTCATAGGCATAGACCATGTTGTAGCTGGCGCTGTCAATAAAGGTCCGGTCCGACAGCTTTGCGTCCTCCCCGCAGACGCGGATCAGATAGCCGTTCGTCACCTTGGTGCTGGTGTAGGTCAGGCCGAAATAGCTGCACACCAGACCCACCGGCAGGAAAATCGTCCCGTTCCGGAAGACCGCCGGCGGATAGTAACCATAGCCGTCCGCGCTGTCCACGCTGTCCTTCGTCAGATCAAAAAACAGCGCGTAATCCGTGGTTTTTCTGGAATAGACCACCGCGCTGCGCTTGGCGGTGCTGTAGGAGCAGCCAACCTCCAGCTGTCTGGAATTGAACAGGGCCGCCGCCACATACAGGTATCCGTTGGACCAGAAGGGCATGGTGGAATCCGACAGCTCCAGCACCGTCTCGTTGACGGCGGTAAAATAAACCGTTTCGCCGGCCGCCGCGGAGGGCGCCGCCATTCCCAGCAGAAGGGCCAGCGCGCATCCCAGCGCCAACAGTTTTCGTTTCATCTCCAGTCCCTTTCCCCGCCGCTTCCCTTCCGGGCGGCGGAAGCCTCCTGCAAACACTCCGGTTTCCGCTGTCGAAAGCCGGCGGAAACCGCGCCGTTTTCGTACATCTTACCACAAAAGCGGCCGGCTTGTAAAGCGAGAACCCGGACCGGGTCCGCGGCAAAAAGGCCTCCGAGGGGGCGCTGCTTTCTCAGCGTCCCCTCGGAAAAACGCGTCAGCCCCAGCCCTTCCACTTCCAGGCGGTCACGGTGACGCCGGTATAATAGTGCTGGATAATCTCCAGCCAGGTCTTTCCCTCCCTGGCCATCTCGTTGGCGCCGTACTGGCTCATCCCCACGCCGTGACCGTAGCCGGTGACGTAGAACACCAGGTTTCCGTCCTGAATTTCAATTTCAAAGGAGGCGGAGCGCAGGCCGAAAATCGTCCGTACCTGGCTTCCCCGAACCGATACCCCGCCGATGGTAACCCGGTCCACGTTGATTCCCTCGGTAAGCGTCAGATTCTTCACCCAGCCGCTGACGCCGCCGGAGAAATCCGCCTCGGGATACGCGGCCAGAAATTTCTCCCGGAACTCCGCGGGGGTGAAGGACACCCGGCTGTAATAGTTGGGAATCTCCGATTCCTGCTCCGGGCTGGAAACGCTTTGCAGGTAGGGCAGATCCTGAGTCCAGACCTCTCCCGCGCTTTTGGTCTGTCCGGCGGAGGATGAGTGAAAGACCGCCAGAATCGGCTCCCCGCCGTACAGGATGGTCTGCCCGTCCGTTTCGGAGACGGCGTTTTCAATCTTGGCCTCGTAGGCCCGGGCCTTGTCCCCCCAGTTGGCGGCGGCCTTGTCCCGGTCCAGATAGGCTTGGCAGCAGGTGTGATCGCCGCAGATATCCGCCTCCGGCTGGTGATTTCCGCCGGAGGATAATTTATAGAGCGTATAGGTCCGGGCGGCCACCGCCTGGGCACACAGGGCCTCCTGCTCAAAGGAGGCCGGCATCTCCGCCCGGAGGACGCAGGCCAGGTATTCCGACATGGTCATCTCCTTGACACCGTCATCCAGCAGGACCCGGATGGTTTCAGAGCTGTCGATCTCCCCCGGCGGCAGAATCTCCACCGGCTCCGGCTCCTGCTCCCCGGCCAGCTCCCGCCGGACCACGGTCACGGTAAACAGGGGCAGCAGGAACAGCAGGCACAGCAGCAGTGCCGATACCCCGAAATTGTATTGCGTCTGTCTGGAGGTCTTTCGTCTTCTCATGCCGGTTCCCGATCCTCTCTTCCTCATTGGAAAAAGCCCGTCCCACGGGTTCTGTGCCAGTCTATGCCCGTCCGTCCGGATTCATGCCGGGAGGCGTCTCCGGCCCCGGGGCGGCGCGGCAGGCTTTCATCATAAAAGATTTTCCCGCAAATTACAAGCGGGAAACGGCGGGTTGACAGCGGCGCCCCCCGTGTACTATGATATTTTTCAGTAATTTGAAATTCCCAGAACTATTTTGCAGGAGGGTATGGAAATGAAAATTCTGGAAACCAAAAACGCCCCCGCCGCCATCGGCCCCTATTCTCAGGGCTATGAGACCGGCGGCCTTGTCATTACCTCCGGTCAGATTCCCGTGGACCCGGTATCCGGGGAGATTCCCTCCGGCATTGCCGCTCAGGCGGAGCAGAGCTGCCGGAATGTGGGCGCAGTCCTTGAGGCCGCCGGCATTGGCTTTGACCAGGTGGTCAAAACCACCTGCTTCCTGGCCGACATGGACGATTTCGCCGCGTTCAATCAGGTCTACGCCCGTTACTTCACCTCCCGGCCCGCCCGGAGCTGTGTGGCCGTCAAGTCCCTTCCCAAGGGCGTTTTGTGCGAGGTGGAGGCCATCGCCGTCCGGGAATAAGGCCAGAAGCGGGAAATCCGGCCGGTTTCCAAACTTTTTCCTTTACAAACAGCCGCTTCCCTTGTATAATAGTACGGCTAATGAATTTTAATGGATGGAAACGGAGAATCACGCTATGGCTCTGATCGAATATGACGAATACAAACAGAAATTGAAGGATCTCGGCCCGGAGCTGGAAAAGCTGTCCGCCGCCCTGGATCTGGAAGGGGCCAGGGCTGAAGTCCATCAGCTGGAGGAAGAGTCCGCTCAGGACGGATTCTGGAACGATCTGGAGCGCTCCCAGCGGGTTCACCAGCGGCTCAAGCAGCTGCAAAACAAGGTCGCCCGTCAGGAAAAGCTTCTCAGCGAGTGGGAGGATCTGGGCGTTTTGTGCGAAATGGGTCAGGAGGCGGACGATCCGGAGCTGCTTCAGGAACTGAAGGACGGCTTCCACGCGCTGGAGGGCAAGGTGGAGGAATCCCGTCTCACCACGCTGCTGTCGGGTGAATACGACGCCAACAACGCCATTTTGACCATCCACCCCGGCGCCGGCGGCACGGAGGCTCAGGACTGGGCGCAGATGCTGTTCCGGATGTACACCCGCTGGGCGGAGCGGCACGACTTCAAGTGCACCACGCTGAACTACGAGGACGGAGACGAGGCCGGAATCAAATCCGCCACCATCTCCATTGAGGGAGAAAACGCCTACGGTTTTCTCCGCAGCGAAAAT
>ERZ808240.2356-NODE-2356-length-20887-cov-6.628168_pt1 | contig 20887 bp, 21 predicted proteins | sample MGYA00521084_ERZ808240 | MGnify/ENA primary metagenome ERZ808240 (study PRJEB31516, sample SAMN03275571) | gut metagenome | biome: mammalia-associated habitat; material: feces | host: Papio cynocephalus | place: Kenya | collected 2012-08-06 ...
ATTTCCAATCATTATGCGGATCGCATGGTAGAATTTGCGAATTTCACAGATATAAAACCAATGGTAAATCAGATGGAAACGCACCCTCTCAACCAGCAGAAAACATTAAAAGAATGGGCTGACAAATATGATATCCGACTGGAAGCGTGGGCACCATTTGGCGAAGGAAGAAATGGACTTTTTGAGAACGAAGTCCTGAAAGCAATCGGACAGAAATACGGAAAATCAACAGCGCAGGTAATGCTCCGCTGGCATATTCAGAGAGGCGTGATCGTAATTCCAAAGTCGGTACATAAAGAACGAATGATTGAGAATCTTAATGTATTTGACTTTACACTTGATGTGGATGATATGAACCAGATTTCACAGTTGGATACTGCCACAAGTGCATTTTTCTCACATCAGGACCCGGCAATGGTGGAATGGTTTGTGAAAATGGTTGAGGAACGCAAATCACAGCATGACAGCAGCAAAGAAAAAAAGAACTGGTAAAGCAACTTATTGACAGCTCCATTATCCGGTGCTATTATAGTACGAGATTCGGACTTTACAAGGAGAATATGATAATGGACACAATTAAGGAGCAGATTGATACGTTCGTGGCAGAATGGCAGGCAATCACAATGGCCTACAGTGATTATGCCAGATCCATAGGAATCAATTATACAAGTTTACAGGTATTAAAATATATAACAACCATAGAGGGCTGCACACAGAAGGATATCTGTGAACGTTCTTTTCTGCCCAAGCAGACCGTCAATTCCATTATTACTGGTTTTTACAAAAAAGGCTTTGTGGAATTGCGGGAGTTAAAGGAAGACCGGAGAACAAAAAGCATCCATTTGACGGAAGTAGGACAAAAATATCTGGATTCGTTCTTTCCACATATAGATGAATCAGAATATCAGGCGATGGCTTCTTTAAGTGAAAAAGAACGGGAAAACCTGATTCACTGCATTCATTCTTATGGAGAAAAATTTCGTGAAATGCTGATGAAAGAATAATAAGATTTACAGAATGCATACCGGAAAATTTCCGGTATGCAAAAAATGTTCTATATAGTCCGAAAATAGTACAATCTGAAATAAGGAGAAAAAGATGGACCATCCATTAGGAAAAGAAAAATTATCAAAACTGATTATTCAGTATTCCATTCCAAGCATTATATCGTTTGTTGTAAATTCACTATATAACATGGTGGATCAGGTATTTATCGGGCAGGGAGTCGGGTATCTTGGAAATGCAGCAACCAATGTTATCATGCCACTGACGACGATTATGCTTGCACTTGGGCTTATGATCGGAGATGGAGCTGCCGCTTTTATGAGCCTGAACCTTGGACAGGGAAATAAAAAAGAGGCAAGGAAAAGTGTAGGAAATATGTGTGTGCTTACACTGATTGCAGGAATTCTTCTGATGATAGTATTTGAACTGTTTCTTCGTCCATTGGCTTTGCTGTTTGGTGCAACAGAAACCGTTATGCCGTATGCATTAAATTACGGAAGAATTATCGTGTTCGGATTCCCTTTTTATGCAGTCAGTATTGCATTTGCCAGTATCATCCGTGCAGATGGAAGACCGAATGAAACAATGCGTGGGCTTTTAATTGGCTGTATTACAAATATAATTCTTGACCCGCTGTTTATTTTTGTTTTCAAGATGGGTGTGCAGGGGGCAGCTCTGGCAACAATTATTGGACAATTTTTAAATGCTGTTTATTTTGTGGTATGTATTTTCAGATTTAAAACATTTGAGCTGAAAGCTGAAGATATAAAACTGGACAGAAAAATCAGTACAAAAATCATCACACTGGGAACATCCAGTTTTATTACACAGATTGCAGTTGTACTGGTGATCGGTGTTATGAATAATCTGCTGGTAAACTATGGCGGACAGTCAAAATATGGTGCAGACATTCCACTGGCTACATTTGGAATTACGATGAAAGTATGTCAGCTGGCTTTTGGAATTGCCCTCGGAATTGCAACGAGTGTTCAGCCTATTTATGGATTTAACTATGGATGCGGGCAATATGGCAGAGTCAAAAAGACATTTGGGATTACAATGTTTACAAGTGTTACAGTTATGCTTCTTGCACTGGTGATATTTCAGATTTTTCCGCAGAATATCACTGCGTTATTTGGACAGGAATCCGATCTGTATATGGAATTTGCCGTTAAATCATTCCGTATATTTTTATTGGCGTGCTTCTTGCAGCCGGTTGCGTCGGTCGCTGGAATCTTTTTTCAATCTATCGGGAAGCCGGTACTTTCTGCTGTCTGCTCTATGTCAAGGCAGATTGTTTTTATGATTCCATCAATGATCCTGTTAGGAAAAATCTCAGGAATTGAAGGGATTCTTTGGGCAGGACCTGTTGCGGATACCTTTTCCGCTGTGATTGCAGGAGCAATGCTTATGCTGTTCTGGAAAAAAATATTCAAGGAAAAAGTATAAATATGGAGGTATCTTATCTATGAAAAATTACGTTTTAAACAATGGAAATGAAATCCCTGCATTGGGACTTGGTGTATGGCAGGTAAATGATGCAGCACAGTGCAAAGATGTAGTCAGCTTTGCATTAAAAAATGGTTATCGTTTGATTGATACTGCAACCGTTTACCAGAATGAAGCTGCTGTCGGAGAGGGAATCCTGGAATCCGGGATTCCTAGAGATGAAATCTTTGTGTGTTCTAAGCTCTGGATACAGGATATGGGATATCAGTCTACAAAGGACGCTATTGACAGACTGCTTATGAGAATGAAACTGGATTATCTGGATATGTATCTGATCCACCATCCGTTAGGTGACTATGTAGGAAGCTGGACTGCTATGGAAGAAGCGGTAAAAGCAGGAAAAATCAAAAATATTGGTGTAGCAAATTTTGGTGTGAAGCAGTTGACTGAACTGATAGAGAACAGCAATACTGTTCCGGCAATCGATCAGATAGAAATACATCCTCTTTGTCAGCAAAGATATCTAAGAGAATTTTTGAAGGAAAAAGGAATTGCACTGGAAGCATGGAGTCCTCTTGGAAGTGGAAACAGTGCAGTTCTCGAAGATGTAGATATTTTGTCAATGGCAAAGAAATATGGTAAAAATGCCGGTCAGATCATTCTGCGGTGGCATATACAGGAAGGCGTAATTGCCATTCCGAAATCAGTTCATCAGGAACGATTGATTTCTAATATAGATGTCTGGGATTTTGAACTGACAGAGCAGGAAATGAACATTATAAGGAACAAGGATACAGGAAAAAATATTCTTGGATATGATCTGGAACATCCAGAGTAGGGAGAATGGAAAGATTTTCTCTTAAATCTTAAAGTAGAAAGCTAAAGGAGTGTAATGGAATATGAGTACAATTTTTATTGTTGGTTCCTCATCAGGAATTGGAAAGGCAACTGCTAAATTATTTGCAGAAAAAGGATGGACAGTGATTGCAACCATGCGTTCACCGGAAAAAGAAACTGAATTAACATCTTATGAGAATGTGTTCATCTACCCGCTTGATGTAACAAAGCCGGAAGTGATTGAGCGAACAGTGTCAGAAGTGCTTGAAAAATATGATGTGGATGTGTTATTCAATAATGCAGGCTATGGAATGAAATCACGCTTTGAAGATATGACAGAAGAAGCAATGCAAAGGTCTTTAAATACGAACCTTCTTGGAATGATTCGTGTAACGCAGAAATTTATTCCATATTTTAAAGCAAAGAAAAGTGGAATGATTTTGACAACCACTTCTCTTGCCGGAGAAATGGGGCTGGTGCTGGATGGCATCTATGCAGCAGACAAATGGGCTGTTACCGGGGTATGTGAGATGCTCTATCATGAACTTTATCCATTTGGTATTCAGGTAAAAACCATCGTTCCGGGAGTAGTTAAGACCGGATTTAAAATGGAAATGTCAGAAATGCCGGGATTTGATGATCTGATAAAAAATCAGACAGAAATGTTAATGCCGGACATGGATGATCTGGAATTACCGGAGGAAGTGGCACAGGATATTTATCATGCTGTAACCGATAATGACAGCGACCGTATGTGTTATGTGACAGGAAAAATCACAAAAGGGCTGTACCAGAAACGACAGGAACTTGGTGATGAGGAATTCCGTAAATATATTCGTAAAAAATTGAGCGATGAAAAATAAGGTTGCTAAAACAAACCAAACAGGCATTTTTGATTTAAAGGACATATGACCTTTGAGAAATATAATAGAATCTTTAAAATACAAGTAAAAATATAGAGGAGAATGTGTATGAAAATTGCTATGAAAAAATGTTTACTTGTATTTTTTGTAATGAATCTGGTGGGGATTGCGGTAGCACTCTTTCTTGCAAGCGGTTTAGGAAGCGATTCAATCGGACTTTTATGTGACGGAATCCGTCATGTATTGCCAATCAGTTTTGGAAATGCATCGTTAATATACAATCTGCTTATTATTGTATTGGCATTTTGTATTGCAAAAGAAAATCTGGGTCTGGGAACGGTTGTGTATGCGTTGGTGTCCGGATATTTTATAGATTTTTACGGATATGTAATTGAAGTTTTCAAAGTGAATGAGAATGTTATGGCAGTTAGAATTTTGAGCTTTATCATTGGGCAATGCTGCTTAAGCCTTGGCCTGGCTATATTGATTCAGTTAAAATTGGGCATGAATGCACTGGATGCAGTGCTATATAAAATACAGGAAAAAAGTAAACTTCCATATGCTGGTTTGAGAACAGCATGTGATATCAGCTATGTCATACTTGGAACATTGATGGGCGGAACATTTGGAATTGGGACAATCTGTTCCGTATTATTGACAGGAACCATGGTGAGTAAGATAATAAAAATAATAGAAAAATTGATTACAGGTGATAAGTATGAAGCTGGAAAAATTATGGGGAAAATATAAGGCAGACGGAGATTTTAATCTACAGGCGTTGCCGCAATCTCTAATAAAGAAAGGTGTATTAATAGAATATGAAAAGAACAGCATTCTTGTATCCAGAGGAGAGCGGCCAGATTACATATACTTTATAGAGGAAGGCATAGTTGCTGGAATCCGGGAGTATGCGAATGGAAGTACCTATAGTTATTTTCAGTTAAATAGTATGAATGGAAGTGTGGGACTTCTGGAGATACTTGCAGGAAAAGACAGTTACATAGCAACACTTAGTACAATCACAAAAGTGAAGGCATTACGGATAGATGCAGCATTAGTATACCAGACAATCATGGAAGACAAAGAACTTCTCAGGCAATGTATGAATCTTCTGTCAGATGACTTATACAAGCGTTCAGGAAATGATGGAATTATGTATTATATGTCCGGTCTGGACCGGGTGAGATTTTTTTTGATCACGTATTATGAAGGACACCAGAATCAAAAGAATGCAAAAGGAGAGATACTTGTAGAGGCGGAATACCAGGATATAGCCAATGGAATCGGGATGAGTATACGGACAGTCGGAAGGAATCTTCAGAAACTGAAAGAAACCGGCGAATTAAAAAATATACAGAAAAAAATTATTATCAGTAAACGGCAGTATGAAAAGATGCAGGCAAATATTTATTCATAATGAATAAAAACAGCAGGGATTTTAGAATTGAATTCCTGCTGTTTTTGTATAAATTGCCATTAATTTTGTGAAAGGACATATGACCTTTAGAAGAAAAAAGAAAGTTTATATAATGTGTAAAAAATGAACAAACACAAAACATGGAGGTGAGAAAAAGTGAGCAATGTATATAAAAAAAGTCTTGTTTTTGGTTCGCTTAACATTGATTATGTGTATCAGGTGGATCATTGTGTAAGACCAGGAGAAACGATTTCATCCACATCTCTGACATACAATTGTGGGGGAAAAGGAACGAACCAGGCGATAGCATTGGCAAAAGCAGGAGCAGATGTAAGCATAGCCGGAAGGATAGGAGAAGACGGCAACTGGCTGAAAGAAGTATGTGAGAAGTATGGCGTACATACAGAAGAAATGATGATTACAGACTGTCCGACTGGAAAAGCAATTATCCAGGTCGATACAGAAGGCCAGAACTGTATTCTGCTTTACGCAGGTGCAAACAAAGAGCAAACGCACCAGGATATTACAAAAGTACTGAATCACTTTGGGGCAGGTGATTATCTGTTTCTGCAGAATGAAATTAATGAGATTCCATTTCTTATCAGGGAAGGATACAATCGTAATATGAAGATTGTACTGAATCCGTCACCATTTGAACCAGAGATTATGAATTACGGACTGGATAAACTAGACTGGCTGATTCTGAATGAAATCGAAGCAGAGCAGATGACAGGAGAAAAGAATCCGGCAAAGATGTTGGAAAAATTACAGAATATTTGTCCGGAAGCAGGAATTGTACTGACGTTTGGTGCAGATGGAGCAATGTGTATCAAAGATGGAAAGAAATGCTGGCAGAGTAGTTTTGCGTGCAAAGCAATTGACACAACAGCTGCAGGAGATACATTTACAGGATATTTCTTCTCAGAAATCATGAAGAATGAAGAACATATTGCGGAAGCATTAAAACTTGCGGCAAGGGCAGCATCTATTACTGTATCCAGACAGGGAGCAGCAGAGTCCATTCCGGTTTATAGTGAATTGTAGAAATGGACAGAAAGGAAGAGAAGATGAAAAGAGGATTAAAATATGATTTTTCATTGATGGCGCTGGTATTGATTCCGGTGGGAGTATCCATCAATGTTGTGGGTTACCAGATGTCGCAGATATTAAAACTTCCGATCTTTATTGATCAGATTGGTACCATCCTGGTGTCAATGATTACGGGACCGTGGGTTGGAATGGTAACCGGGTTACTTGGAAATGTAGTAAATGGAATGATTTATCCAACCGCTTTTGGATACGCAATTGTATCCATGTTAATTGGATTTGTATCCGGATTCCTTTCCAGATGGAAATGGTACAGCAATATTGTCGGTGTTGTAATCGGCTGTGCACTTCTGAATGTAGTTTCTTCTGTATCAGCCGCAGTTGTTACGGTATTTATGTTCGGAGGAGTTACAGGGGCTGGAACGGATCTTCTGACAGCTGCGTTTGTTGCATCGGGACAGGCTCTTTGGAATTCTGTATTAACAACAAATGTAATTTCCGGAACGGTGAATACGATTGTCAACTTTGCGATTGCATGGATCATTGTAAGAAGAATCCCGGACCGCTTCTTAGTAAAATTAAACTATGGACTTCCATATATCAAAAAGAAAGGGGCAAAAATCAATGGATAGCAGAATCGGTAAATTATACCCAACTACAAAATTTATGATTACACTTCTGGTTGTGATTATCAGTATTTTCACACCGGGATATGTATTACAGTATATCATGTTCCCTGTATTTTTGATCATCAGCTTTATGGCAGGAACAACAAAACAGTTCTTAAATGCATTTTTTAAATCGATTTTTATTATTATCCTGTTCATATTTGCCATGCAGGTATTCATTATTACGAACGAGGATCAGACACCAATCTGGGGATTCATCCATTTTTCGCAGGCAGGACTGGCAACCAGTCTGTCTATGACATCTAAAATTACAGCAATTGCTTCTGCAATCATGACATTTTTTGAAACAACGAAAGTAAAAGATATCACTTATGCACTGGAACATGCAGGAACTCCAAGAAAAGTAACATTTTTGATTTCTTCGACAATCCAGTTGATTCCACAGATGTCAAGTCTTTCCAGGACAATCACGGATGCGCAGAAAGCAAGAGGAATTGAGACAGAAGGTGGTCTGATGACAAGAATCAAGGCATTTGTGCCAATGCTTGGACCACTGGTACTTTCATCAATTCAGCAGACAGAAGAACGTGTACTGGCACTGGAATCGCGGGCATTTTCAGCAAAGGGCAAAAAAACTTCCATTTATGTTCTGAATAAAACAGGATTAGATATAGCACTGGAAGTATTAAGCGTGATCTTGTTGATCGGATATGTTATATGGAGGGTGATGTAATGGCAGAGATTACTTTAAAAAATGTAAGCTATCAGTATCCTTTGGAAGAAAAGGAAGTGGTTCGTGATTTTACATATTGTTTTGAACAGGGCAAAGTATACGGACTGATCGGAGAAAATGAATCGGGCAAAACCACATTATGTAACATTATCCGTGGTTTCATTCCTGAATTATACAGAGGAAAATTAGAAGGGGAAATCCTGATCAATGATCGTAAAATCAGTAGTTATGATTCGGGAGAAATTGCTTCCATTGTAGGCTATTCTTTCCAGAATCCATTCGTGCAGATATCCGGAGTAAAAGATAACGTATACGAAGAAATTGCATATGGAATGGAGAATATCGGAGTACCAAGAGACCAGATGATAAAGAGGGTAGATGAACTGGTAAAAATGTTCCATCTGGAAGAACTGGTAGATAAAAATCCATACGAATTATCAGGTGGACAGAAGCAGAGAGTGGCACTGGCATCGATGATTGCGTTAGATCCGGAAGTTGTTATTATGGATGAGCCAACTTCACAGCTGGATCCAAAGAGCACGGAAGACATATTTGAAATTGTGAATATCTTAAAGCAACAGGGGAAAACAATCATTCTGATTGAGCATAAGATTGACCTGGTGGCAGAGTATTGTGATTCTATCCTTTTGATGCATCAGGGAAAACTTGTTATGCATGGAGATGCAAAAGACGTTCTGACAGATCCGAAAGTATTGGAATATGGTGGTCAGCTTCCGCAGATTGTACTTTATTTCCTGAAACAAGGCAAATTAAAGGGAAATGAAATTCCACTTACAGTGAAAGAAGCGGTTGAAAAAATTGTGAAGGAGGCACAGCGGTAATGGCATACTTAGAACTTAAAAATGTATCATTCCAGTATCCAAATGGATATACAGCAGTTGAAAATGTCAGTATGGAATTCGAAAAGGGAGAAAAAGTTGCGATCATCGGACAAAATGGTGCAGGAAAGACAACAACTGTAAAATTGATGAACGGGCTGCTGCGTCCGACAAAAGGTGAAGTTTTAGTTGGCGGTACAAGTACAGAAAAGTACACAACAGCGCAGATCGCAAAGAATGTGGGTTATGTATTCCAGAACCCGGATGACCAGATTTTTCAGGACAGTATCTATAAAGAAATAGCTTTTGGATTATTGAAAAGTGGAATGGGAAAGGCTGAGATTGATAAGAAGGTAAAAGAGGCAGCAACACTCTGTGGACTGGAGAATGTATTAGAAGAACATCCATACAATCTGTCGTATTCAAAACGGAAATTTATTACGATTGCAGCAATTGTTGCAATGAATCCGGATGTGGTAATTCTGGATGAACCGACAGCAGGGCAGGACAGAGGTTCTACAGAAAGACTTGGAGAAATCATGAACTGGCTGACAGCAAAGAATAAGATTGTGATTACAATCACACATGATATGGAATTTGTAGTAAAAGAATTTGAAAGAGTTATTGTAATGGCGAAAAAACAGAAACGAAGAGATGCAAGTCCAAAAGAGATTTTCTGGGATGAGGAACTGTTAAAATTCAGCAATCTGAAACAGCCATATATCTGCCAGTTCGCTAAGCTTCTCGGATACAGGAATGTATTAACAATAGACGATATGATTGGAGTGACTGAATAATGAGACAGATATGGATAGATTGTGATCCGGGACATGATGATGCGATGGCGATACTTACTGCTCTTGCAAATCCTGAAAAAATAAAGGTGTTGGGAATCTCTACAGTAGGCGGAAATCAGACTATAGAAAAAGTTACTACAAATGCGAAGAATATTCTGGAATTTGTACATGCAGATATCCCACTTGTAAAAGGGCAGGACAGACCGCTTGTAAAACCACTGAATACAGCACCGGAAGCACATGGTGACAGTGGGATGGATGGACCATATTTTAACGGAAATAATTATCCGGTCGTATCGGAAAATGCGGTAGATTATATGTATCATAAGATTATGGAATCGAAGGAAAAAACAACGCTTGTAGCACTGGCGCCATTGACAAACCTGGCACTTCTTTTGAGAGTATATCCTGAGGTGAAAGAAAAGATAGAGTGCATCAGTATGATGGGCGGCGGCATTAGTCATGGAAATTGTACGGAACTGGCAGAATTTAATATATATGTAGATCCGGAAGCAGCGCATATCGTATTTCATTCAGGAGTACCGATTGTTATGGCAGGTCTGGATGTTACAGAGCAGGCAGCGATTAGATTGGATGAGATTAAAACATTAAAAGATAAAGGGAAAGTCAGTCATCTGACGTATGAACTTTTGCGTTTTTATAACGAGACAGGTAAGCAGTTTGGTTTTACAGATAGTCCGATCCATGATCTTTGTGCTGTGGAATATCTGCTTGCACCAGAGATCTTTTCTGGAAAAAAATGTTATGTAGATATTGCAACGGATGATGGAATCTCGAGAGGGCAGACACTGGCTGACCTGAGAAAAGTACCGAAGCATGAGGCAAATGTACTGGTGCTGGAACAGGTAGACAGAGAAAGATTCGTAGAGATATTGGTGAAAGGATTGGAAAGATTAGATGAGAAGTGCAAAGATAATGGAAGACAGACTCCTGAAGTGTAAAAAAATCATAAGAGAAAAAACGGATTTTATACCGGAGATTGCAATTGTGCTCGGTTCAGGACTTGGTAATTATGCTGAGAAAATGGAAGTAGCAGCGGAAATTTCATATACAGAGATAGAAGGATTTCCGGTATCAACGGTTGCCGGACACGATGGGAAATTCCTGTTTGGATATATCGGGGGAAAAGCAGTGGTAATGATGAAAGGGAGAGTTCATTACTATGAAGGCTATGAGATGGAAGATGTTGTACTCCCGATACGTTTGATGAAAATGCTTGGTGCGGAAACACTGATTCTTACGAATGCAGCAGGTGGAATTGATCCGTCCTATACACCTGGAGATCTGATGTTGATTGAAGATCAGATTGCATCATTTGTACCAAGTCCTCTCCGTGGACAGAATCTGGAAAGTCTGGGAACACGTTTTCCGGATATGAGTAACATTTATGATTCGGAATTAAAAGATATTGCAAAAAAAGTAGCCCAAAAGCAAGGACTGAATTTAAAACGGGGAGTATATGTACAGACACAGGGACCTAATTATGAATCTCCGGCAGAGATAAAGATGTATGCGGCATTTGGGGCACATGCAGTTGGGATGAGTACGGCGTGTGAAGCAGTTGCGGCAAGACATATGGGCATGAGAATTGTCGGGATTTCGTGTATTTCCAATATGGCAGCAGGTGTATTAGACCAGCCATTGAATCATCAGGAAGTGCAGGAGACGGCAAACAAGATCCGGAGTGTATTTGAACAGCTGATAAGTGGAATTGTAGAAGAAATCTAAAACATGACGGAAGAACTTGTCGATACCAGATTGGGCAGTTGACAAAATCAGGAGAAGAAGATGAGAATATTTTGGATTGTACTGGACAGTGCAGGGATTGGAGATGCGCCAGATGCGACACTGTTTGGTGATGAAGGAAGTAATACGATAAAAAGATGTTATGACAGTGGTAAGCTGGAAGTTCCGAATATGCAAAGACTTGGATTGTTCAATATTGATGGGATGAAATGTGGAGAGCCGATTGAGAATCCGGCAGGTGGATATGCAAGATTGAAAGAACAGTCAATGGGAAAAGATACCACTACAGGTCATTGGGAGATGGCAGGAATGATATCCAAACGGCCATTTCCAACCTATCCGGAAGGATTCCCGGAAGAGATTATCGAAGCGTTTGAAAAAAAGACAGGGAGAAAAGTTTTGTGTAATCTTCCATATTCAGGAACAGAAGTGCTGAAAGTGTATGGAAAAGAACATGTAGAGACAGGAAATCTTATTGTCTATACGTCGGCAGACAGTGTATTTCAGATTGCAGCGCATGAGGATGTGATTCCGGTTGAAACACTTTATGAATATTGCAAAATTGCAAGACAGATGCTTCAGGGCAAACATGCGGTAGCAAGAGTAATTGCAAGACCATTTACCGGAACATATCCAGATTATGTCAGAACAGAAAGAAGACATGATTTTTCATTGGAACCAAAAGAAGAGACAATTCTGGATGCAGCAAAAAAAGCTGGAAAAGATGTGATTGGAGTAGGAAAGATTGCAGATATTTTTGCCGGAAAAGGAATTACAAGAACGACACCAAATCATGGAAACAGAAAGAATATGGAAAAAGTATTCGAAATTGCCAGGAAAGAATTTGATGGAATCTGTTATGTTAATCTGGTTGATTTTGATATGCTTTACGGACACAGACGTGATATAGAGGGATATACGAAGGCATTGAATGAATTTGATGGACAGCTTGGAATATTGCTTGATATCATGAAACCGGATGATACTCTTTTTATTACAGCAGACCATGGATGTGATCCGGGATATAAAGGAACAGATCATACAAGGGAATGTGTGCCATTATTGTATTATGGATCAGAAAAATGCATGAAAAGAAATCTTGGGATAAGAGAAAGCTATGCAGATATCGCAGCAACAATAGCGGAAATGCTGGATATTGAATATCATGGCGAAGGAAAATGCATGTGAAAATCATAACTTCATGAAATGCTGGAAAAATTTTTGTACAGTTGCATCATGCTGGTACACAGGTATTACCATCTGTTATGAGTGGAAAGGGAACTGTATCTGCTTCTGCGATAGCAGCTTCCAATACAATATGCTGGATGCCGCCATATCCGATGATGCCAGTACCACATGCTCTTACGACAGAAGAAGTAAAAGAAAAAGAACAGCTGTTTATCGAGGCAGCAGTCAGAGCCCAAAGAGCAGGCTATGATGGAGTAGAGTTACATTGTACAAATGGATATCTTTTGCATCAGTTTTTAAGTATGTGGGAGAATAAACGAACAGATGAATATGGAGGAAGCATTTATAATCGAACCCGTATTGTTACGAACATAATACGAGGAATAAAAGAACGATGTGGAAAAGAGTTCCCGGTTATAACCCGTATTTCGATTGATGATTGTGTAACAGGTAGTAATGGACTCGCAGATGCAAAAGCGATAGCTATCATATTTGAAGAAGCAGGTGTTGATGCAATTGATACGGGAATCGGTCGGGGATCTCTTGCAGATCCGGAATTTCCAGCGAAAGCAAAAGCAGGACTGTTTGAGGAGATTATTCATTGCACTGGTTGTATGCAAGGATGCATCGGTAGTGTATATGCAGGTCAGTCAATCTGCTGTCTTGCAAATCCAAGAACAGGTCGAGAGGCTGAATTTGAAATTTTTCCATCTAAAACAAAGAAGAAAGTATTTGTTGCCGGTGGAGGAATGGAGGCTGCGATTGTTGCAGCAAAAAGAGGTCTTGATGTGGAAATATTTGAAAAGAGTGATGAACTGGGGGGTCAGCTTGTATTGGCAGGTGTGGCACCTAATAAGCAAGAATTCGAGAATCTTGCAGGATGGCAGAAATATCAAATCCATAAACTTGGTGTTAAAGTCCATATGAATACAGAACTTACAACTGAAATAGTGGTTGAACAAAAGCCGGATGCCGTGGTTATAGCGAGTGGAGCCATATATGTGAAGCCACCGATTAAAGGAGTTGATAATAAAAATGTTGTAACCGCACCAGAGATTTTGGATGGTTCTAAATTACCAGGAACAAAGTGTGTGGTCATTGGCGGAGGTCATGTCGGATGCGAGGTAACAGATCACCTGTGCATGCACTCAAGAGAAGTCTCTGTTGTTGAAATGCTTCCGACAATTGGAGATGGAGACATTAATTTTGGTCTTAAGATGGCAGATTTCACACAAAAGGGTGTTAAGCTTTTCGCAGGAACAAGAGTTTTGGAAATCACAGAGAATAATGTTGTGATTGAGAATGAAAATGGAGTACAGAAGCTTCCAGCTGATACAGTTGTTATTGCAACAGGAACTAAGAGCGTAAATGCACTTGAAACTGAATTACAGGGAAAAGCTGAAAAGGTAATTACTGTAGGAGATGCAAAAAAAGTACGTCTGGTTATAGATGCAATTCGAGAGGGATATGAAGCAGCACTAGAGATTTAATAATGTTGTGTAATAGAATTTACAGGTTTTCCAGACGGAAAAATAATATGGAGATATCATAACTTAAGAAAATCAACTCACAATATTTATTTGATTTACGAAAAGCCATTAAACAAGACACTATAAATGAAATTTTATGTAAATAGATTGGGAAAACTGCGATAATCTCGAAAAAATTATCGCAGTTTTATATTTATATCTCTAAAGAATCTTCCGTATCTACCCACATCTGCAAATTCCCATCAAGATATAATCTTGCATATTCAGGAGGTTCATCAACTGCAAGTGATGTCAATGCTGTTTCGCTGTGGATTATATTCTGCAAATATTGTTCTCATCGTATCGAATCTCCTTATCATTCAATCAATCATCAGTTACAAAAATCAGAAGCATTTCAATCAGTTTACTATGTCACTTTTATTTTGTGTTATACTGTTTTATATAATTTCTTTACCCTTGTATTTGCCCTTATCAGAGTTCGTAAACACTGATGGGACGATATAGCACAAGGGAAACAATAAGGAAAAGTTCAACTGTGATAAATTCAGTGTTTTCGATGGTTTGCAGAGAATTTAATAACAAAATATAACAGTTATTATAAATCTCTTAAAACAGGTGAAATCTCAATCGGAATTTGTGAAGGTAATTATGATAAAAGTTTTGAATGATATAAGAAATGCAGAAAATCCAATATCCAATAATGGAAAATTTATAAATACCATAGCTATATTGTTTCTTAGAATAGCTTTGGGAACTTTTTCAAATATCTGGATTTTTATCAAGCTGAACTTCCAGGTGTGCTTATTGCAATAAATGGAGTATTAGATATTAGTAATTTTCTTGGGCGTTTTGCAATCTGGGTATTGATTGCACTGTGTATTTCTATTTATAGCAATTCTGCAATAAGAGCAAGCATTAATGTTTTTGTATTCTTCGTTGGTATGGTTGCAAGTTACAAATTTCTACACTTTTAAGTGGAGCAGAGTTTATGTTTATGTTGCTTTTGGGAGATCTAATCGAAAGTGCAAAGCCAATGGTGTTAGGGGGAGTGGCAGCCAGTCTGATTATATCTGGAGTACTTGGCATAATCGACAGAAGATTAGCAAGCAATTTGTCTGCGAAAAGTCCGTAAATAAGCGGATGTTAATATGTGTTGCTTGTGGCAATGACTCTTTTGAATGTAGAATTGAATTATCAAAAACAAGGAGGCAAAGATTATGCTAAGTGATAATATCAAAAGAATTAGAAAGGCAAGAGGGCTATCACAAGAAGAACTTGCAATTAAACTGAACGTAGTAAGACAGACTATATCAAAATGGGAGAATGGTTTATCCGTTCCGGATTCAGATATGCTAATTGCATTGGCCGATGAATTGGATACTTCTGTAGGTACATTACTGGGAGAATCTGTAATGGAACCGGCGAGGGATGATCTAAAGTCAATCTCTGAAAAGTTAGAGGTAATTAATTTACAGTTGGCAAAGAGAAGCCGGTTCAAAGTAAAAGCCATCCGTTGGATACTTATCTCATTATGTGTACTTATAGTGTTTGTATTTATTGCTCTTGCAGTTATGCAAAGCTCTTATCTAAGATGGGATTATAGTAATCCGGAGTTTGCAGTTGCAGGAACCATATTACATGGATTTGAATTTGCCTTTGTGAGATTGGCACCACTTGTGTTCATTGCTTCTGTTATTGGAATTATAATCACTTATAAGAAGAGATAAATTCTAGTTTGAGGAAAATAAATATATTAAAATTTATTGGCAATTAGGAATTAAAGGAAGGGATAATTATCTATGGAAGAGAAGATAAAGGAAATATCTATATTATTCTGCTCCCAATTCAAGCGATTTATAATTATAAAAAATGGATGAAAGAGAAGGAAAAATAGGAGAGTTATTATGACAGAGGAAGAAAAATTAGACGCAGGACTTTATTACGATTTTTGGGATGCCGGAGTAAATGGCAGAAAATTAAATGCTATCAAATTCTGCCGGGAACTTCGCAAGATGCAGGATGCAGACGCATCAGAAGATGAGCAGGAAGTATTGATAAAAAAATATTTTGGTTCGGTAGGCAGGGATGTGTGTCTGTGTCCCGGCTTTATGTGTGACAGTGGAAAAAACATTCATGTGGGCGACCAGTTTCTGGCAAATTATAACGTGACAATTCTTGATATTATGCCGGTTCATATAGGCGATTATGTAATGATCGGACCGAATACTTTGATTACGACTGTAAATCATCCGATCAGCCCAAAAGGACGCAGAGAGCATCTGGGTATCGGCAAACCGGTTACGATTGGAAATGATGTATGGATTGGTGGAAATGTTACCATTCTTCCGGGAGTGACAGTTGGTAATAACGTGGTTATTGCAGCCGGAGCTGTGGTAACAAAAGATGTATCGGATAACTGCGTGATAGGCGGTGTTCCAGCTAAAAAGATAAAGGATATTGAGAATGATGTTTTATAGCGTTGCCATACCAGATCTGTTCGCCGATTACATCGACAGGCATATAGCCCTGACCAGTGATCAGTTTAAGTCGGGCTTCCTGCATAGTATCTGCAAAAATAAATTCACCATGTAATCCAATAATTGATTCATAATATTTTTGTTGTTACATTTAGAAAGGAACAAGTGAATGGAAAATAATGAACAGGATTTTATAAATATTATCAATGCAACAGAAAATAATCTAAAACATGTTTCGCTAAAAATTCCCAAGAAAAAAATCACAGTTTTTACCGGAGTATCTGGTTCGGGAAAGTCATCCCTTTGTCTGGATACAATCGCGGCAGAATCAAGAAGGGAACTGAATGTAACATTTCCAAGTTTTGTGCAGCAATTTTTGCCGAAATATGGACGTCCGGAAGTGGACCGTATGGAAAATTTACCGGTCACTATTGTAATTGACCAGAAAAAGCCGGCTGCAAATTCAAGATCTACAGTCGGCACTTATACAGATATTTATGCCTTGTTACGTCTGCTTTTTTCACGTGTCGGGAAACCGTTTGTCGGATATTCCGACAGTTTTTCATTTAATCATCCCAGTGGAAAATGTGAGCGCTGTGAAGGTCTTGGTGTTGTGACGGAATTAGATATACATAAGCTTGTAGATTTTGATAAATGTTTAAATGATGAAGGGGTTATCAAATGGCCTGCATTTACAACCGGAGCCTGGAGATGGAAACGATATGCATACAGCGGATTATTTGATCTGAACAAGAAGATAAAGGATTATTCGAAGGAGGAGATGGATCTATTTCTCTATTCTCCACAGATCAGGCTTAAAAATCCACCGGAGAACTGGCCGAAATCTGCGAAATATGAAGGAATTTATCCACGTATGTACCGCAGTATCATTACATCAAAAGAAGGACAGCTTCATAAGAAAGAACTTGATCGTATCGTCAGAACATTTACCTGTCCGGACTGCAACGGAGCCAGATTGAATGCAAAAATCCGCAGCTGCCGGATCAATGGCAAAAACATCTGTGAAGTATCCGATATGCCGATCCCCAAGGCGGCAGAATTCATACGTCAGATTGATGATCCGCTGGCTCGAGATATAAAAACGGAGATTTTAAAACGGATGAATGCGCTTACTGAGATTGGACTGGGTTATCTTTCGCTTAGCCGGGGAACGGATACACTTTCGGGCGGTGAAGCACAGAGAATAAAAATTGCAAGATATATCAATTCACCACTTACAGATATGATGTATGTGCTGGACGAGCCGAGTGTAGGATTACACTCAAGAGATATTCAGAATCTGAAAAAATCCCTGATCAAATTAAAAGAACATGGAAATACAGTTCTGATCGTGGAACATCACCGGGAAATTATTGCGTTGGCAGATCATATTGTGGATATGGGACCGGAAGCAGGAATGAGCGGTGGACAGATTATGTACCAGGGAAGTTATGAAGGACTTTTGAAGGCAGATACGGTGACAGGACGTATGCTGCGAACGAAAACTCCGATAAAAATGGAATATAGAAAACCGGCAGGATGGTATCAGATCGAGCATGCGAATCTTCATAATCTGAAAAATGTAAATGTGAAACTTCCACTGGGAATTATGACAGTCATTGCCGGCGTAGCCGGCTCCGGAAAAAGTTCACTGATGGAATATTTTACCAGTCAGTATCCGGGCGAGATTATTTCAATCAGACAGAAAGATATAGGGATTAATTTAAGGTCAACTCCGGCTACCTATCTGGACATTGCAGATAAGATCAGAGCGCTGTTTGCTAAGGCAAATCATGTTGCACAGTCATATTTCAGCTTTAACTCCAAGGGAGCCTGTCCTGCGTGCCAGGGAAAAGGAGTCATTATATCGGATATGGCATATATGGATTCTATTGAGACTGTTTGTGAAGCATGTCATGGAACCAGATATTCGAAAGAAGTGCTGAAGTATCAATATAATGGAAAAAATATTGCTGAAGTTATGGATATGACAGTATGTCAGGCAGTTAAATTTTTTGAAAAGACCGATTTTGTAAATAAGCTCGATTTGCTGGTGCAGGTTGGCTTGGGATATCTGCATCTGAATCAGTCAATGACAACGCTCTCAGGTGGAGAACTGCAGCGTGTAAAACTGGCGGACAAACTTGAGGAACAGGGGAAGATATTCATTCTGGATGAACCGACAGACGGACTGCATCTGGATGATATCAGACGGTTAATGAAACTTTTCAACAGAATGACGGATCAGGGCAATACGCTGTTTATTATCGAGCATAGTCTTGATGTTATGAAGGATGCGGACTATATTGTTGAACTTGGACCGGAAGGTGGTCTGGCGGGTGGTGAGATCCTTTTTACAGGAACACCAAAGGAAATGTTAGAATCTACTTGCAGCGTGACCCGTGAATATTTGAAAAGTAGTTTATAATTATTCAGCTATTGCATTGATAAATTTCCGGGATGCTGAAGTAGGCTCGTTTGCATACATCAGCCCATATGGGAGGGTGTACTTGGTTTCAAGCGGAATTGTCACTAGATTGCTGTGGATATCTGCATAGACAGGCTGAGTGACAAGAATGTAATCGTTCATTTCACAAAGCGTAAAGGTATCGACGCCATAATATGGAGAATTTATAATCTGCACAGTTGGATAATGTTCTGTCACATCTTTGCGGAATGCATCCATTTCTTTAGACACGCCCTCGACAGGCATCACAAGATACTCACCATTCAAGTCTTGCATGGTGAGTTTTTTCATGCCTGCTAATCTATGATTTCTGGAAACAGCACAGCAAATTGGTGTGCGCTCCAATTCTAAAAACTGGCATAAACCGTTCCATCCGCCAGAACCATAAATTCCTTCGAACAAATCAAACTGTACGCCCAATGCTGAAAACACTTCGCCTCTGTTCTGGTATTCCGTCATGGGCAGAATCTCAATTTTCAATTCCGGATGTTTTTCGTTTACTCGTGTCCAGAGACCAGGCAGCAAACGGCATTTATAGAGAAGAGAAGTACCAATTCGTACGGTAGTTTCAGAGGACTCCGCCAGCCTCTGCGCTTTATTCAGTGCATCTTGTGACAGCCTGATAATGGTCTTGGCATCCTCATACAAGGAGCGTCCGGCGGGTGTCAGTTTTACTCCGTGATTGGAACGGACAAACAGCTTAAATCCGCAGCTTGCTTCCAACAAATTGATCTGCTGGATGATGGCAGGTGCAGAAATGTACATGGCCTGTGCAGCTTTACTGAAACTGCCAGAATCTGCTACTTTGATAAAGGCATCCAACTGTGGATTATACATAGTTTTTCCTCCTGTTTAAAGTTATTACTTTATGCCATGATAACATATCCGAACTTCCGGAGCAAGACAGGCACTGTTAAAATAAGTTCAGAACTGAAATGGAGGCATAGCATGAAAAAACTTGTATTTGGACTGATGCGGCAGCATTGGAATAAAGGAGGAAAATTAAATGGAAACCATTACACTCAATAACGGCATAAAAATGCCAGTTACCGGATTCGGCGTATTTCAGATTCAAAACGAGACGCAATGTGAGCAGTGTGTAGTGGATGCCGTTCATGCCGGTTATCGGCTGATCGACACTGCTGCGGTTTACGGAAATGAAGCGGCTGTTGGCCGGGCAGTTCATCGCTGTGGTATTGCCAGAGAAAAATTGTTTCTTACCAGCAAGCTGTGGGTACAAGATGCCGGATACGAAGCTGCAAAGGAAGCAATCGACAATTCTCTTAAAAATCTGCAAACGGATTATCTCGACCTGTATCTGATTCATCGTCCGTTTGGTGACTATTATGGCGCATGGCGGGCTATGGAAGAAGCCGTTGATGCCGGAAAGCTCCGGGCAATCGGTCTTTCTAACTTTGATCCGGCGCGAGTCGTGGATTTGACATTGAACAACCGCATCGCACCTGCTGTCGATCAGGTGGAGTGCCATCCATTCTATCAGCAGGAAAGCACACGCCGTTTTTTGCAGGAACAGGGCATCGTCATGGAGGCATGGGCATCCTTTGCGGAAGGCAAGAAGCAAATTTTTCAGAACGAGACATTGCGACAGATTGGAGCGCAGTATGGAAAAAGCCCGGCACAGGTGATCCTCCGCTGGAATATTCAACGGGAAATCGTACCGCTGGCAAAGACTGTCCATCTTGAACGAATGGAACAAAATCTGGATGTCTTTGATTTTACATTGTCTGATGAAGATATGTTTGCCATCAGTCAATTGGACGAAGGCATTACACTGTTTGGCAAAAATGAGGATCCGGCTTATGCCAGAATGATAAACAGTGTAAAAATCCATGGAGAACAGTAATCATGCAAAGAACATCTG
>ERZ808240.2357-NODE-2357-length-20873-cov-5.219137_pt1 | contig 20873 bp, 15 predicted proteins | sample MGYA00521084_ERZ808240 | MGnify/ENA primary metagenome ERZ808240 (study PRJEB31516, sample SAMN03275571) | gut metagenome | biome: mammalia-associated habitat; material: feces | host: Papio cynocephalus | place: Kenya | collected 2012-08-06 ...
GTATACGCACCTGCTTTTCTCATATATGATGTCGTCCGTATGTTAACCGAATGTGGGCTAAACAGTAATTTAACTAAACAACAATATCACTTCTCATTCACAACCGCATTATCCATAACAAGATTCTGGGCTTTCTTAACAAGCATAGCCCTTACTATAGTGTTCTTATCAAACTTATCTGTGAATGTTGATACCTGTGAATAACCGCTGTCTTTTGCAAACTGTTCAAGATCATCCTTGTATTCATATTCCGTAATGCTAAGGCCTTCCTTTTCAGCTATCGCCTGATATACAAGCTGCTGGCCTGCTGATGCTTTAACAAACTCATCAAATGACTTGCCATAAAGATTCTGACAATATTCATCATTAGTCTTTCCCTGAAGTGTACTATAGAAGCTGATTGATTCCTCAAGCTTTGATGTCTGCTGCGCAAGGAATTCTTCAGGATATCCCGTCACCTTACATACATCAAGAAGCTGTGTAAGAATCGCCTCATTCTTAGCTTCACTTACCTTGGTATCTATAGTTGATTTAACATCATTCTTAACATATTCCTTATATGAATCTACTGATTCAAGACCAAAGTTTTCTTTAACAAATGCATCTGTAAGCATAGGAACATTAGGCTGCTGTACATAACTCATTGAAAGTTCAAACACAACCCTCTTACCTGCATAATCTGTATACTTGGAATTATCCGGCATAGTCACTGTTATGACTTTTGTCTGGCCTTCAACCATACCATATAATTCATCTGCAAGGTTGGTTCCTGCTACTGGGAAAGCATCTTTTCCAAGGATCATGCTATAATCAGAACCAGTGAAATCATCTACTGCAAGTCCACCTGAAGTTCCTGAATAACTGAATGTTACTTTATCTGCTTTCTGCGCACCGCGGGCAACATCTGTATATGTAGTTACATCCTCCATCTGTTCAGATATCTTATCATCTATAACCTTATTAGTTATTGCTGTAACATCAACATCAGCTGTAATTCCCTTATAATCACCAAGCTCAACATAATCAGCCGGATTATATCCATAGTCAACCTTTATTTTACTGTTACATGCTGTAGTCATAAGCATAGAAACAACCATAGCTGCTGCCACCGCATATTTAACACATTTCCCTTTTAATACTTTTCTCATAACCTGTCTCCATAAATATATATTATGTCGGATAGCCGACTTATAAACTATATCATAATACAGCCAGTAAAGCCAGTATTACATAAATGTTTCACAATATTATCACAAAAGCCGCCATACAGGACTTAAGTCGTTAAACCACTCCTGCATGACGGCTCATATATCGCTAATCCAATCTTATTATATATCCTAGTCAAAGCCTGATACATATAATAAAATCTTCTTCTATCTGCATAGCACCAATCTGTATAATAACATTTAAGTATGCATATTAATATTAATTAAGCAAGCTTAGACTTAGCTACTTCTGCTAACTTAGCAAATCCTTCTGCATCATTAACAGCCATCTCAGCTAATACCTTTCTGTTAAGGTCGATGTTAGCTAACTTTAAACCATACATGAACTTGCTGTATGAAAGACCATTCATTCTTGCAGCAGCATTGATTCTTGCGATCCATAACTGTCTGAACTGTCTCTTCTTCTGCTTTCTACCCTTATAACTCTCTGTAAGAGCTCTCATTACAGACTGCTTAGCAACTCTGTACTGCTTAGATCTAGCTCCTCTATAACCCTTAGCGAGCTTTAATACTCTATTATGCTTTTTCTTTGCGTTCATACCGCCTTTAATTCTTGCCATTTCTTAATTTCCTCCTAAAATAATCAATCACAGACATCCATATTTTATAAATATGGCATAATCTTCTTCATTGTCTTTACATTAGTTGCATCTGTCATAGCTGCATGTCTAAGATTTCTCTTTCTCTTAGTAGTCTTCTTTGTAAGAATATGGCTCTTGTAAGCTTTCATTCTCTTTAATTTACCTGTTCCAGTTACTTTAAAACGCTTTGCAGCTGCTCTTTTTGTCTTTACCTTTGGCATAATAATCCTCCTAATTTAATTCTCATATGGAATAATATTTTAACGTTTTTCAGTTAAAAACATAGTCATGCTCCTGCCTTCTAACTTTGGAGCCTTATCTACTACTGCTATATCACTTAACTTCTCTGCGAAGTCTTCAAGGATGTGCTTGCTTGAATCGATGTGAGCCATCTCACGTCCTCTGAATCTGAGTGATACTTTAACCTTATCGCCTTTTTCGATGAATTTCCTTGCTGCGTTACACTTGGTGTTAAGGTCATTCACATCTATGTTAGGTGATAAACGAACTTCTTTGACTTCTATTGTTCTCTGTTTTTTCTTAGCTTCTTTCTCTTTTCTGACAAGTTCATACTTATACTTGCCATAATCCACAAGCTTACATACAGGTGGCTTTGCGGATGGGGCTATCTTTACGAGATCAACCTCTGCCTCTCTTGCTAACTTCATAGCATCCTTAGGAGACATAACTCCAAGCTGCTGTCCTTCTTGTCCAATAACACGAACTTCCTTATCACGGATCTGTTCGTTAATCATTAATTCGCTAATAGTAGTGCACCTCCAAAATCAAAAAAAGTGGATAGTCAGACTATCCACTTTTTAATCATAATGCATCTTAATTGCTGTTTATCATGCACATTCTTAAAAATATAAACCCGAGTCGCCTACATGCGCTAAGGTGAGAGTGGATACTCTGCTTCGTTTAACAACTATTAGAGTTTAACACTAATAGTTACGGCTGTCAACTATATTTTTCAACATTTAAATCAAATATTTAAATCAATATTTAAATCATATATTAAAATTAAACACTGAAATCATCTATTGAAATTAAATATTAACATCAATTTCGTATCCAAGCCAGAGCCTTCTCTAACTTATATTCATCTTTCGTACATGATGTATTATGTGTAATACTTTCTTCATTTGCAATACATTGTTACTAAGTAATATTGAGGTAAAACTTATCTTTTGTTAATCGTTTATTTATCTTCCGTTTTTATATTAGTTATGTATGCCATGACAACCAATCTTATCGGCAGATTCCACCAGCTGTCACGGCATGCGTATCACATACCCAATTACTATACTGCGTTATGCTGATATAAGCATATACTATTCACTGCCTGTTATCTGACAGCTGTTTTTCTTCTTAATACAACGTATACAAGTCCTGCGCATGATACTAATGCAAGTACTATGTACATAACTGTGTTGTATACATCGCCTGTCTGTATTGAACCACCTGTTGCTGCTTTATTATCTGTTACAGCATCATTCTTTGTTGCTGCCTTATCTTCATAACATATAGCATATGTAGAGAACTTGTCTGTTGTAAATGTAATAACACCATTTTCACAGCTTGTATCAAGTGCTTCTGCTGCTCCATCATGGATTCTTATTACCGTGTATGTTCTTACTATAGATGAATCTGTGTTCTTAAGGCTTTCTGGAATATCAAGCTTAACAACAACACCTGCCTGTGTCTCTGTCACTGATACTTCCTTAAGATTGCCAACCTTCTTTAACAGTGTAATGTCAAGATATGTACCCACAACGCCATTCTTAAGAACTTCTTTAACCTTATTTTCAACAAGCTTCTTATCGCTTTCAGATACAGTAGCTGTGACATCTTTAACTTCCATAGATACTGAAACCTGGCTTCCATTAGCTATTTCTTTCTTTTCTTCTTCTGTATATGTAATTCCACTAGCTGGTATCTCTGCCTTTATATTAATGCCATCGTCAGCTTTGATTACAGCATCAACCACATCTGAAGATGGTGTACCTGGTATAATATCATCTGGTTTGTCACTTGGTGTATCGCTTGGTGTGTTATCACCTGGCTTGTCACTTGGTGTATCACTTGGTGTGTTATCGCCTGGCTTGTCACTTGGTGTATCGCTTGGTGTGTTATCACCTGGCTTGTCACTTGGTGTATCGCTTGGTGTGTTATCGCCTGGCTTATCACTTGGTGTATCGCTTGGTGTGTTATCGTCTGGCTTATCACTTGGTAAATCTGGCATAACTTCAGCCTCTTTACCATCTATAAGAAGCTTAACATCAGAGAAAGTTACATCTGCCTTTCTTGCTACATATAAGCCAACATATACATAATCTGAATCTATAGATGTAAGCTTGAAATCGAATCCACCTGTTACTGTTCCATTATCACCAAATGTACATGCATATCCATCGCTGTTGCTTTCTATCTTGAGTGCATATGTCTGTCCTGCCTCAACTTTGCTTGCGCATTTTGTACCCTGTGTAAGCACTCCGCTCTTTCTTGCAAAGCAGCTCCATGCATCTGTTCCATTCTTAAGCATTAAAGGACCTGCAGCAACATAATCGCCCATGGCATCTGCCATATTAGTATCGATATACATTTCATCTCTTGCCATAAGACCGAATGATACCTGGTTATTTCCATTATCTACAGAATTGACTGTAGCATTAGCTGTTAATACAAAATTACTATTAGCTGGTACTTTGTAATAATACATTGCAATACCATCTACCGTTGATGCAATCTTACCCTTATTGCCTCTTACTGCCATATGGATAGTTCCATCTGCATTGCCTTCAAGTGTAAAATTATCCTTAGTAGGAACGCCGCCTACATTTCCAAACACAGAGCCTTTGAACACTCCGGCATCTTCCCATAATTCACTCTGCTTAAGATTGCTTGAATACTCTGCTTCCTTATAATCAGGATTAGACTTAAGTGTATCTACCTTAACAGGTGCATCCTTAGCTGTAATATGTTCTGATATTCCTGCAACTTTAAGTTCCTTGATAGCCTTAGTTACAAGGTATGCATTATATGTACCACCATATATGTTGGTATGTGTATTATCAACACTTGTATTCTTAGAAGATAACCATGCATGAAGATTAATTGTTTCATCTGGACCTAATGTATCATATAACTCCTTAGTCATCTTTGTCATATCAACTACTGGAATATTAAGATCAGATCCAAGATTTCTTATAGACTGTGCGTAATCTCCTCCCTTATATGTAACACCATCTACAACTACATCTTTTGTGATATGAAGGTTACTATCTGACCATTCCTTAGTTGCTGTTCTTCTTACTATAGGTGTGCAAAGAATAACTGTTGTGCCTGCTGCCTGAGCTGGCTTAATATAATTCTCATATAAAGAATTAGCAAATGAACCTTCTGTCTTATAATCTCCGTTAGGATCTGTATATCTGTCCGCTTCCGCCTTCTCATCATTATGTCCAAAACCTATAAGAAGATAATCACCCTTTTTCATATCTCCTATAAGCTCAGTATATTCTTTATCAGCAACATAACTTTTAGAACTTCTTCCTGATAAAGCTATATTCTTAACTTCATAGGTTCCATCAAGGTACTTGTCAATCTGTGTACCCCAGCCATATCTAGGATAATAATATTTGTCTGCGAAACTACTTACCGTCGAATCACCTACTATCCATACTGTCGGCTTACTGTTGTCTGTTTTGGCTGCTTCATCAGCCATAGCCATAACGCTCCAGCCTATACTCATAACAAGTAAAAGCAATGCGCTAAGTAGACAGCTTATACGTCTTCTGCTTCTTTTCTTCATTGTAAACGACCTTTCCTTTCTTCCTTTATGACATTACTGCCCTTTTTAGTGAATTATAAAGTATGAACCAATGTCAAGGTCAATAGTTTTTACACATTTAACAGTGGATTGTTTTTTTATTAATACAAAAGCCTGATTGTATCCCTATATGAATTGTTGTAATATACATCGTCCATATTTAAAAGATACAATCAGGCAATAAACTGTATTTATATAAGCTATTTAAATACTATAAGAATCAGAACCATCCGCATTTTTCACTGGTATGCTCATAAGTATATACATAACTTCCTCCTCACTGTTATCATCCCTGACCTTAGTTATAACTATACCCGTAATATCCCCGTCAGGTACAAGATCATGCTCTTTCATATACTCAAGATGACGTCCTATCATAATCTCTTTGATTTCATCCTGCGATCTTTCAAGCATCTTACTTATCTTTGCTGGAACCTTGGATATTCCCATAACTGATGGCTTTGGTATATATTTTTCTACATACTCGTTAATGTGAAGATTATATTTTTCAAGATGTTCTTCTTTAATCGAATATCCACAGCTGACTGTGAAGCGTCCTGCAGCCAGTTCACATTCTGGAATTATGTATATATGCTGGATTTCAGGCGAATTATATAAAAATTCTTTTAACTGTTCTAACCTTCCCGGCTCCTGAAGCAGCTTATCACCCTTTTTATACAGAACATAATACATAGGCTGACTTTGTTTTTCATATATATCTGTATTAGTTGCAGCCTTCTTCATAAGCACACAATCATCCTTAAGCCTGTGTCTTAAATATGTCATATACGCTATCTGTTTATCCATCTGCTGCATACGCTCCTGGCAGGCTTCTATCGTTTCATCAAGAGTATAATTCTGCATCTTACTTATCTGTTCATGCGTAAATCCGTACTTTATATGCATCTTGGCATTCAGTACGCCAAACACTCCGTCATCATCATAATATCTGTATCCACTGTTTTCATCTCTTACAGCAGATATATACCCCATATCCTCATATCTTCTTACTGTATTCGTTGATACATCTAAAAGCTTGGCAAGGTCGCTTATCTTATACCTCATATTTCCGCCTCTTTCTTTATCATATGTTATATACATTATACTATCTGTACAAATAATATCCGCTGATTATGTTTATAAAAAATGAAATTTATCTATTACTATATATTGTTATATAATATCATTTACCAATTATTATTTCAAGTTATCAGCTAAGCTCAGCAATTCCAGATAATCTTACATATCTGTCAGATATCCTGTACCAAGTTGGAAAATCCACAACGCCGGTCTGTGGCATATTGTTAATCCTCTGGAACTGTCTTACTGCTTCTGCTGTGCGTTCTCCATATATTCCATCTGCTGATAATGCCGGGATTGCACTATAAAAATCCCCTATGAGATTAAGCTGTTCCTGAAGCTGCCTTACCTTCTGCCCTGATGAGCCTATATCAAGGTCAGCTCCAGGCCATGATGAAGGAATTCCCTGTATCTGCTCTGCTGTGTTGATATACATATTATCTCCATAATAATATCTTAATATATCAATCGACGAATACCCCTGGTCACCAAGATATTTACTACCCCACTGGGTCATCCAGTTCGGACAGCTGGACTTTTTACCATCACAATATTGTGTAAGTATCGGCTGTTTGACATTGGGACGCGAAAGATAATTATCAAATATTTCATCAACCACATTAGATATGCTCTCAAATATATTTCTGCTGTTTACCCACTTATGGTCAAATGCCGTTGAGGATGTTATCGTAAAATTATAATTCTGGTTTCTGTACCATTCTGTGTATACCCTGTTAAGTGTAAATGACATAATCGCAAGTATATTAGCTTCAAGAGTCTGTCTTGGCCATGTTGAATATATCTCGCTGCTTGCTACATTTTTAATATAATCCCTGTATCTTACATAATAATCGATAGCCGTGGAATCAGTTGGTACACCATCATGTACAACTATAGTTTCAGGTATGACTACACGGCTAAGCACTATCTCCCCTGACTGCTGTACTGGCTTAATCTCACTTTCCGGTATCTTGGCAGGATAGTTTCCATACAACGTATTAACAGGTATAACTATATTATCCTGTGGAACCGAATAGCTTTCTTCGTTCATATACACATCCTGTATGCTGGTCTCACCAGAAAATACATCTATACCCGATATATTGGTTTCCTCATACCCATTCGCATTGACATCTATAGTATATTCAGAAAATGGCTGTTTTTCGCCAGGTTCCATACTATATTCTATTGGCGGCGCTAAAAGTTCATCAAGATTAACAGCACCTTCTGAATCCGTCACAGCCTCGTTTATTATTGCTTCTGGATTTCCTGTGTATGATACAGATATTCTCGCATTTGAAAGCGGCGTGCCCTGTTGTTTATCATATACATTTATACGCATCTTTCCCTTATCTATCATGTCAGGTGGCGTTTCCATAGTACGAACATACACCATTATTCCCCCATTCTGCAGGTACTCTGTGCCTGATTTATGCTTATATACCTACTATATAATGGTGCAAATGCCGGTATTTACTTCCAGCACCCACATCCTATATATTTTCATAACAACAAGTACCATACATCAGATTAATATTTTTTTGATTATTATATGTATCTTTATATAATTTTATGAATAAAATAAAATGATAATTCCTTTAGGAGCGCATATGGCGGATTATAAGGTTGCCCTTGATGCCGGTCATGGAGGCAGTGATCCTGGTGCTGTATATAAAGGCAGACAGGAAAAAGATGACACTCTTGACCTTACTCTGGCTGTTGGGGATATTCTTAAAAAAAATGGTGTAGATGTATTCTACACAAGAACTACCGATGAATATGAAACGCCTTTTAAAAAGGCAACTGATGCCAACAACTCTGGTGCTGATCTTTTCGTATCAATACATCGTAATTCTTCTGAAACGCCTAATCAGTATTCAGGGGTTGAAACTCTTGTGTTCAATGATTCAGGACTTAAGGCTGAGGTTGCAAGAAACATAAACAACCAGCTTGAGGATGTTGGATTTAAAAACCTGGGTGTTGATGTAAGAAAAAATCTTATTGTACTTAAAAGAACCAAAATGCCTGCTGTACTTGTTGAAGCCGGCTTCATAAATAATGAAAAAGATAATTATATATTTGACCAGGAATTCGATAAAATTGCAAATGCAATAGCTGACGGCATTCTTGAAAGTATACCAGTAAGTGCACGTAATACTGGCAATACTGGCAATACTGGTACTACAGGCAATACAGACAATAAAATCAACTCTTCAGGCAATGTTTCCAGTGGAAGAACTAATTCTACTAAAACAGCCAGCTCTATGAATACTGTTAACCAAATGGACTCTGCTAATCCTGTAAACAATGCAGATTCAACAAACAATTCTGCTTCTATGAATACCGTTAATTCTGTAAAAGCCGTTGGTTCTATGAATACTATTAATACTATCAATCCAATAAACACAGCCGGTTCTATAAATACTAATAATTATACTAACGAGCTTCCAGAATGCAATTGTGACAATAACAATAGTAATAGCAATAATTCTTACTCTCCACAGCCTCTTTACAGAGTGCAGACAGGTGCATACAGGAACAAGGAAAATGCCGACCGGATGTTAAACTCACTACTTATTGACGGATTTCCAGCATTTATAATATACGAAGATGGTTATTATAAAGTTCAGGTTGGAGCCTATGCCCTTTTATCCAATGCTATAAAAATGGAACGCCGGTTAAGAAGATTCCATTACAATACTTATATAACAACATAAGAAAATATCTTTTACTATTTCATATAAAACTCCCGGTAAAACATAACCTGCGACTACGTGTATCTGCCATGTTTTACCGGGAGTTTTGTATACCCTTTTATTTTCCTGTTTATGTTACTTACTTTGTCATTGTCATATCCCCAGCTGCTTTTAATCCCATACTATGTCTGTGATATTTTACATCTGCATTAACAGCATACCTGATATTATCCATATTCTGCATATCAAGCTGAATTGATGCATTTACATAATTGTTATTTATCACTGCTGTTTCCACTGTCATATAGATACTATCATATATATTATTTTCACCAGTGAATCTTATCGATATACTGGCAAGCTGATTATCAGCATCAGATTCACAAGCAAGCTCTATTCCTGTCAGTTTTCCAGCAGTATCTATATTCATATTAATAATTGTATTCACACCCTCTGCATACATATTAAACTTTGATTTTATCTTATCAATAGTTACTCCGTTAACATTAAGAAGCGATATATATGGAAGAAGAGTTGAATCTTTATACATTTCATCTATAAAAGTATTAAATCCTGATATAAGCGACTTATCACTTATGGCCATGCTGTATACTTCCTTTGTATCGGTATCCATACCTGCATATTCTGATACTCCTGATACATGTACCTGTTTTGAAGCAGGTGTATCACCGGCTGCCTTAATACTTTCAATATTATCCTTAACAGCTGCTTCATATCCGTCAATAATGTGTGAAAGCATTGCTCTTAATAAAGGTCCGGTCTGTTCAGAATCAATCTTTGCAAGACCATATGGCAATATATCGTTTTTATCAACAACAAGCGTACCATCTTCTACCTGTGGCATAGAAAGCGTTATGTTGTTATTATTTGTAACAATACTATATTTGTGACTATTATTTGTTGTATCAGGTCTGTAATCAACACTATCATATGTGAATTCTGACACTGTTATATCACCGGTATATGTATGATTACCCATTGGATCAAGCTGTGCAACCTTATCAATGTAGCCTTCCAGAACCTGTTTAAATGTATCTACTGACTGCTGCATAGCCTTAATCGTCTTTTCCCTGGGTGATGCATACAGATGTGAGATACCATAAGCCGCTGTTGTTCCTGCAATTATGGCAAATATCAGTATTCCGATAGTTAAATGTCTTATCTTCTTTCTTTTATTATTCATATATTTTCCCTTTTATTCATGTAATTTCCTTTTATTCATATCATTCATTTTTCTGCACACATTTCAATGCACAACGGATTAATGTCAAATGCATGCAAATGTTAATCTTTTAAACAAATGTGATAAAGGCAAAAATCCTACACCCTCTGGTAGCGGACGAATTCATAACACAGATCAAAATATGTATGCTCGTCACTTCTTGCCGTAACACTCCATCCATCAAGCTTATCAAAATCTGCTATATGCGTATCTGCTTCATATGTATAATCAACTCTTGTTATATGTGCCGTGTCACAGTATGGAATAAACTGCTCATATATCTGTGCTCCGCCTATTATATATACATCCCTGGAATCATACTGCTTTAACTCTTCTAACACTTCATCAACACTATGACACACCGTCACATCTTTAGCCTTATAATTCTTATTGTTTGTAAGAACTATATTCTTTCTTCCAACAAGTGCAGACTGGTTAGGAAGGCTTTCATATGTCTTTCTTCCCATAACGACAACTTTTCCATAGGTTTCTCCACGAAAAAGTTTCTTATCCTCCGGGATATCCACAAGAAGTCTCCCATTATTACCAATCCCCCACTTCTTATCAGCAAGTGCAATTATATTCATGGTAGTTTCTTACCCTCTTTCTTAGCCTATATGTTATATATCTGTAAAACATGTCACCCATTACTAAAATCAAGACCATAGCCTGCCACAAGCAGGTATTCATTGTAATCCTTGAAGTACTTTCTTATAACTATGACTCAGATTACAGCTTGCCACCAACCCATGCTGGTACGTAACCTTTAACTTTAATGCCCTCCTGCGTATATTCTTCGCTTTCAAGCTGTCCATATTCTCTTATAAGCTGTATCTTCCCAGCATCACTATACGGAAACACTCTTTCAATCTGTATTCTGCTCTTAAGAATAATATCCTGTATATCCATAAGAAAGTTATCAAGTCCCATACCTGTTCTTGCTGATATGTTCTCTACATAATCAGCTTTGCCATCCTTAAGTATAGGTATTTCTTCAAACTCATCACATTTGTTAAAAAGTGTTATAACTGGCTTATCCTTAACTTCAAGCTGCTTAAGAGTATCATATACAGTAGCCATATGTCTCTCATAGTCATCATTTGAGCAGTCAACAACATGCACAATCATATCTGCATACTTAGCCTCTTCAAGTGTGCTCCTGAATGCCTCTATAAGGTTATGTGGCAGCTTTCTTATGAATCCGACTGTATCCGTAAGAAGCAACTTTTCTCCGTTAGGAAGCTGGAGCGCTCTTGTAGTAGGGTCCAGCGTTGCAAACAGCTTATCTTCTGACAGTACTCCGGCATCTGTAAGCCTGTTAAGAAGTGTTGACTTACCAGCATTAGTATAACCTACTATAGCAGCAACTGGTGTTGAACTGCTTTCGCGGTTCTGCCTTTGTATATCACGATGGCTTTTTATTTCCTTTAATTCAGCGGATAAATGTGATATTCTGTCACGTATTATTCTTCTATCAGTCTCTATCTTCTTCTCACCTGGACCTCTCGTTCCTATACCACCACCAAGTCTTGAAAGTGTGGTTCCAAAGCCTGCAAGTCTTGTTGACCTGTACTTTAACTGTGCCATCTCAACCTGTATCTTACCTTCACTTGATGATGCCCTTGCTGCAAATATATCAAGTATGACCATAGTTCGGTCCATAATTTTTGTATCAAGGACATCTTCTAAGTTTCTTAGCTGCGCAGGAGATAATTCATCATCACATATTATTCCTGTAGCCCCAAGCTCATCTATCATAGCCCTTAATTCTTCTAACTTGCCTTTTCCTATATAAGTTGCAGGATGAAAGCTGTCTCTTGGCTGAATCATCTTTCCTACGGTCATTGCGCCGGCTGTTTTAGCAAGCTCTGAGAGTTCCTCCAATGATTTTTCACAATCATCCGCAGGGTCAAGTTCAACCCCGACAAGTATAACTTTTTCCTGTTCTTCATCTGTTACATATATTGCCATGTGTTCCTCACTTTTATTATTATATTTTAATGATACCAGGGTCAAATACTATCCTGCCCCGTTTTATACCTGATGATTATTCTATTGCTGAACAACTCATTCAACTATCTTTTCACTAATATCCTGTCTCGAAGATATATAATCACTCAGATAATTAGACACCTCTTTTTCTTCAGAATATCCCATTATGTTAGCTGTTATGTCATCAGCTTCTTTCACACTCCATGAGGCAATCTCTTTTCTAACCTCAAGTACACGGCTGACACCAACTGAGAATTCATCAAGTCCGTAAGATAATAGCAATGGTATCATGCGTTCATCCGCAGCCGCCTCTCCACACATACCAACATCAATACCTGCATTGTGTGCACATTCTATTATCCTTTTAATACTTCTAAGGACAGCAGGATTAAGTGCTGAATACAGATATGAAACATTCTCGTTTCCTCTGTCAACCGCCAATGTATACTGTGTAAGGTCATTAGTTCCTATGGAGAAGAAATCAACTTCCCTCGCAAGAACATCCGCCATTATAGCTGCTGCAGGTGTTTCTACCATGATTCCTATCTTAATATCAGCATCATACTTAATATCTTTCCTGTCTAAATCCCTGCATATTCCTGAAATAATCTTCTTAACAGAATTCACTTCTGAAACCGATGTTATCATAGGTATCATTATTCTTATGTTACCATATGCACTAGCTCTTAATATTGCCCTTAACTGGGTAGTAAATACATCTACCCTGTCAAGGCAGAATCTTATAGCCCTGTAGCCTAAGAACGGATTCGTTTCCTTGGAAAGTCCCATATATGGAATATCCTTATCACCGCCTATATCAAGTGTTCTTATGGTTAGTTCCCTTCCATCCAGAAGAACAGCTGCCTTCTTATATTCTGTGAACTGTTCTTCCTCTGTTGGAAGCTTACTTCCATTCATAAAAAGGAATTCTGTTCTGAACAGTCCCACTCCTTCAGCACCATCCTTAACTGCCTTTGCTGCATCAAGTGCATTACCTATATTGGCAGCAAGCATTACGCGCTTTCCATCCCTTGTTATAGTCTGTTTATTAATATATTTCTTAAGTTCAACAACACTCTCATCATATTGTTTTTTCTTTTTAGTATATATCTTTGTCGTTATGGCACTTGGTGAGACAAATACCTCCCCATAAGCGCCATCAACTATTATATTCTCTCCATCCTTAACATCACTGCATATTCCCTTAACGCTTAATACCGCCGGTATCTCTAATGCCCTGGCAAGTATGGATGCATGGGAAGTATCACCACCTTTTTCTGATACGATGCCTGCTATATGCTCTGTATCCATATTAGCCGTCATAGATGGATGTATCTCATCAGCTATGATAATTGTATTATCAGGAAGATGTGTAAGGTCAATATTCTTAACACCAAGAAGTATTGCTGTAAGTCTTTCCCTCATATCTTCAATATCCGTTACACGCTGTGCCATAGCTTCGTTATCCATACTAAGAAACAGCTGCTTTAATGATTCACAGGCCTCATAAAGAGCCGCCTCAGCATTGATATTATTCTTCTTTATAATATTCTCAACCTCTGATGTAAGCTGTATATCACTGGCAAGATATTCCTGGTTCTTTAAGACAAGTGCGTTTTTATCATCGCCGTTAAGCTTAGCAGTAAGCTTTTCTATAAGCTCATCCGTCTCACTTACAAATGTATCAACACCATCTTTATATCTTTGAATCTCAGAATCAACATCTTCTATCTTATACCGTGTCACATCGCACTCTGTATTCTTTAAAACAAGTGCTTTTCCTATTCCTATTCCTTTAGATGTACCAATTCCCCTTAACATACATACCTCCAAAATCCTGGCATTATTTATTGAATACGTATTTGATCATATTCGTAATCGTTTCGCTTGTATTTCTTGAATATACAACTTCCCTGGCTGTAACAGGAACATCTGTTATTATATTATCTATACCTTTATTGGCGAGATTCTTAATAGATATATCGTTATTAACTGTCCATGCATATACCTGTTTACCCGTATTATGAATAGCATCAACAACTCTTTTAGTAAGGAATGATGCGTTAACACTAAAGAAATCAACCCTTGTATCTTCGTAAAACTTTCCATATGCAACAGACAATATATATCCAGTCTGTATATCTTTATCTATATTCTTCACTGCAATCAGTGCATCATAGTCAAAGGATGTTATGACACAATCGTCTTCCATAGAATATTTTTTTATAAGATCAACAACCTTCTTTGCTACTATGTCACTATCCGGCGTTGACTTAATCTCAACATTAAGCTTTACACTTACGGTGTTTGCCTTTACCAGTTTTAACACTTCTTCAAAAGAAGGCACCTGTTCGCCCCTGTATTTTTCAGAAAACCAGTATCCGGCATCAAGCTTTTTTACCTCTTCATAGGTCATATCTGTTATATTCTTAGCTACACCCGTTGTCCGGTATGCAGATGCATCATGCATAACAACTATATAACCATCGCTTGTCATCTGAACATCAAGCTCGATATAATCCGCCATATCATCTATAGCCTGCTGAAACGCTGCCAGTGTATTCTCCGGAGCTTCTTTAGATGCTCCCCTGTGTGCTGTTATCTGCGTATCATGAAATATAGCAACTCTTTCAAAGGGATTACTGTTAAATGTCAATACAACATATAAAACGTCAAGCACTATAGACATTGCAAGAACAACAGAATATATAATTCTGTTCACTCTGGCGCTTCCCTCATCTATATCCACAAACTCAAAATTAATATCAGAAGAATTCTCGTACTTATAGTACATATATGATACCATAGAAAATGAACATGGTATAGATATAAATACAAGAAATAACCTTACTACAGTCCTTAATGTACTAAGTACTGAAAGATACACTGCACTTCCTATATATGCAAGGTCAAGAAGCTTAACACCAGCAATAAGTATAAGCGATATAACCAGATAAAATATATACATAGCCAAAAGAAGCGCAAGATTATAAAGTATTACCACTCCTAAGACCTTTAAAGCATTATTTTTCACAATAATCCTGCTTTTAGCACATGCATCCTTGAAGTTTTTTCCTTCCATCATATATATGTTAAATGAAAAAATATCCCTTATAACAAAATAAAAAACAAATATTATGACAGCCGCTGCCGCAATGCATATAAGCACCCTGTTACGCTTTATTGAATTTTTTATAAGATTCTTAATAGTTTCACTTAATACTATATTACCTACAACTGTTACATTAATAGCTGCTATAGATATAAGAAAATATAAAAAAAGCGGTATGCTTTGAATTCTTACCAGCTTTTTAAGCCTTAAAAAGGCATTATATATATTATCTATAATAGAAGCCTGTATACCTTTTCTTTTAGTTTCAAAACACACTGCAAGATATGCCATCTCATATACGCAGTATATTATGAATCCCATAACTCCTATAAGACAGAATATTATTATTACAGGATTCATAAATGCTTTCGCTATATATTCATTTGTAAGATAGTTAATTCCTGTAATTCTCATACATAGGCGTATAACACCTGTAACAACAGGATAAAACACAGCTACTGCAAGAAGTTTATAAGCCATTTCAAATAACAATATATGCCTCTTACTTCTCTTTAACAGTTTTATGTTATCTTTAAGGCTTTTTAACATATGTCACCCCGGAATTCTAAAATCATTTATGGAATCTTGTAAGTATTCTTCCACATCCAGATGCATGTTTAACTGCATCTCCCATCTTTTTATTCAATAAACGCTTAGTAAAATGATATGAAAAATCACAGACATACGATACAACAAGTACAACTGACAATATCGTAGCCACACGCATATCTATTGAAAATACCACACGCTCTACAAATCTGTTAAACACTCCGAATATAAATACTGCCAATAATCCCCATCCTAGTGTACTCTGCAGACATATTATTCCCTTGTAGTTAAACTTAAGATGGTCATAATTCCACCATACCTCGCCAAACAGTTTAAGCATAATCTGCGCTGTCATATACTCGAATATCGTTGCACATATAGCTCCGAGTATATATAATGCCACGTAATTATTCTGTATAGGCGCAAATATATTAAATGCTATAAATGTGCCAAAACCATATATAACACAGAATGGCAGCTTGGCAAAGCCTCTGTTTTCCCAGTAACCAAGCTGTTTTCTAATAACTATACACTCCATGGCCCAACCAAAAAAACTATATATAAAAAACCAGATTGCCAGCTGGTTTATATTCATCCCTCTGAAACCGAAGTCTAATAATATATTGTGCATAACTCTCCTTATATCATCATTTACTCTTTGACTTTTCTGCACTCACAAAACCATGCTTTCACACTCTGTCGTCATGCTTTGCATGGCTATTTGTTCGTTATAAGCTGTTTTGTTTACATTTTATTATTCTTAATTCCCCTATTACAACACAATTCCGCTCCATCTATATTATAGTTATAGTTACTATTCCGGGTCAATCCCCAAAATGCCGTACAGCTCTAAATAATAACATATTATAATATACCAATGGAGCGGTTAATTATACATTATATATCTACTGTGCACTTACAAGCTCATCAAGTGTTGTTCTTATTGCTTTGATGAAATCCTGTGTATTAAGTGTTACAGGATTCTGTAATGTTGTTATAAGTGCAAGATCCTTTGTCATCTTACCATCTTCTACTGTCTTTATACAAGCTTTCTCAAGTGTATCAGCAAACTTGCTAAGTTCAGGAATAGAATCGAGTTCTCCTCTCTTTCTTAATGCTCCTGTCCATGCAAATATAGTAGCTATAGGGTTAGTAGATGTTTCCTCACCCTTAAGATGCTTATAATAATGTCTCTGTACTGTACCATGTGCAGCTTCGTATTCGTAGTAGCCATTAGGTGATACAAGCACTGATGTCATCATTGATAATGAGCCGAATGCAGTAGCCACCATATCTGACATAACATCACCATCATAGTTCTTACAAGCCCAGATATAACCACCCTCTGAACGGATAACTCTTGCTACCGCATCATCTATCAGTGTATAGAAATATTCAATACCTGCTTCCTTAAACTTATCAGCATAATCTTTATCGTATATCTCCTGGAATATATCCTTGAATGTGTGATCATACTTCTTAGATATAGTATCCTTTGTTGCAAACCATAGATCCTGCTTTGTTTCAAGTGCAAAGTTAAAACAGCTTCTTGCAAAATTCTCTATAGAATCGTTAAGATTATGCATTCCCTGTATAATACCTGCACCCTTGAAGTTATGTATAAGCTCTCTTGTTTCGTTGCCCTGTTCATCTGTGTATACAAGTTCTGCCTTTCCAGGTGCCGGAATCTTCATCTCTGATGCCTTATATACATCACCATATGCATGTCTTGCTATAGTTATAGGCTTCTTCCATGTCTTAACATATGGTTCAATACCCTTTACAATAATAGGTGCTCTGAATACTGTACCATCTAACATAGCCCTTATAGTTCCATTAGGACTCTTATACATCTCCTTAAGGTTATATTCCTTGACTCTTGCTGCATTAGGAGTGATTGTAGCACACTTGACTGCAACACCATACTTCTTGGTAGCCTCTGCTGAATCTATAGTAACCTGATCGTTTGTCTCATTACGATGAACAAGTCCAAGATCATAGTATTCTGTGTTAAGGTCTATATAAGGAAGTAAAAGTTCGTCCTTAATAAGCTTCCATAACACTCTTGTCATCTCATCTCCATCCATCTCTACGAGTGGTGTTGTCATTCTTATCTTTTCCATACCGCAATCCTTTCCATCATGGCAATTATGTCCAAAATATATAAAAATTTGCTATTCATTATAGAATATTTTTATGAGTTTGTAAATCCTTTAAGCATGTATTATATCATCATGTATTATATCATCACATGTAACAGTCATTTAACTCTTGTAATATTTCCACCATTATCAATCTGCCAGGTCTGTATGCTCTTATCTATACTATAATTCTTTAAATTATCTATTGTATAGCTGCCAACTGTTTCATACCAGTTATCATCATGTTCTGTACGCTGTATAAGTGTATCACCATACATAGTAGATGCTGCCTTTATTATTTCTGTTTCCCTTTTTGGAGCTGGTGCCTTTCTATAAATCGTTACATAACTGGTATTCTCTTTCTTTACCACATACGAAACCGCCGTTGGCTCTTCATATATATCATCTACTTCGATACTCCAGCTGAACTTGCTTCCATAATACTTGTCTTGCCTGGCTGCTTCACTATAATCTGTAAAGCTGCCATCAACATTCTCGAAACGTACCTTAACTATCTGTGTGTAATTTTTACGTTCAATGTCTATATATTTAGTTATAGCACCTTTGACTTCTTCAACGTAGTTTACTTCATTGTAAGTATCATCCGCATCTCTTCTATAGGTTACTGTTTCACCATAGTTATAATTCTTGGATATTACCTGGCTGTAATTGCCCCAGTTTCCGTTTTCATCCTGGTAACGTATATTTACTGTTACAGGGAAACTTCTGATTGCTGCATTGGCTGTATATCTTACATTGCCAGTTACTTCTATGCTGCTTACTGTACTGTTAGCTGATAATGTACTTCCATCTTCCTTAGTCCACTTATCAAAGTCATAGCCTGTTGCTGTGGATGCTGATATGCTTATCTTCTTGCCATATCTGTATGTACCATTTCCTGATACTGCTGATATTCCGGCTCCTTTATCAAGTGATACTGTGTAGGTCTTACGTGGAACTGTTACATAATAAGTCTGATTCAGGTCTGTTGTTGCTAACTGGCTGAAGGATGCATCGCCGTATACCTTATCATAAGGGTCTTTCTCCCTCGCCCATGTTATAGGGTCGCCTGCTGTGTATTCCTTGTTGTTAATAACTGTTTCCTGTTTAGCATAAGTTCCTGCTTCAACACCTTCGTATCTGGCTATAAGTGTTACTTTTACCTTCTGTTTTGATATATCTGACTTTACCCATTGTGCTGTAAATACTGAATCCCTGTTATCAAAAAGTATCTTCCACTTCTGGTTAGTATTACTGTCTGACTTCCAGCCTAAACCTATGTTGCTGTTACTTGTAGTTCCCTGTGCTGTTATCCTTAAGTTAGGATTAGCTTTGGATGTTATATAATAACAGCCATCTCCTGCCACTGATAAAGTCCATATCTGGTTATTGCTCCAGTCAAGGTTACAGTACTGTACATTCATGTTGGCTATATCAGCGGTTACATACTTACCCAATGCACTGTTTACGATAAAGTAATTATCACCATCTGCGTGTATGAAGCTCCAGTATTCACCACTGCCGCCCCACGCATCTGCCAACTGTATGTTAAGACCACTGTCATTACTCATGCCGCCCCATGCTATATCCATAACAAGATTGCTGTTTGCACTCTGTATGTATGCTTTTGCCTGGTAGTTGTCATTGACTGGCATTACATCTCCACCATTATAGTAGTTATTCTTATCTGTCTGCCAGTATTTAAAGATTCTGCCACTGTTTGTAAAGCCTGCGAAGTCATTTCCTAATACTGTACCTTGGTTGTATACAAGGTCTACCATGCTGTAGTGTACATACTTATCAGTACCCATACCACCTGCACTTCTGTTCTTATCAAAGTATGCCAGACCTGACTTATCATATGCATATACTATTGCTGTTGTATCACCTTTTATGGTGCCTTTAAGACTTCCTGCATCTGATAAGATATATCCATTCTTTGACTTAAGATTCTTAAACTCATAGGTTGTACCATATGGGTATGTCTTTTCCCAGTCTGTTATGTTTTCAGCTTCAAGATTTCCATTGATATAAAGGTCAACTGAACCTAAATCATAACCACCACCTTTCAGCTTATCAAAACTTACAGCATAATAATTAGCATCAAGTTTTAACGAATAGTTGTTGAGTTCATATGCTGCATATAAGGTTACATCACCATCATAGTGCCATGCGTAATTACCATTCCAGTACCAGAAACAGCTTGTGTCCTGCTTTACTGCCAAGCCATTACTATCATATATCTGTTCCCACCATTCATTTCCATTGTCATTATGATACAGATACCATCCTACAAAGTTCTCTCCTTCTTTGTATGGAATATCTGCTGACATATCACTGTAATCACCTTTACTATATGTAACTGTTACGTGGTCGCTTGTATTTCCATTAGGATTGTTGATGTTACTTCCTGGGTACTTT
>ERZ808240.2358-NODE-2358-length-20871-cov-14.824702_pt1 | contig 20871 bp, 23 predicted proteins | sample MGYA00521084_ERZ808240 | MGnify/ENA primary metagenome ERZ808240 (study PRJEB31516, sample SAMN03275571) | gut metagenome | biome: mammalia-associated habitat; material: feces | host: Papio cynocephalus | place: Kenya | collected 2012-08-06 ...
TGTTCTGACAACCATTCAGATTCCCTGCAACTATACAGAGGAGTTGATTCCCACATCGAATTTCGACCGCTATCTTCATACGCTGACAAACGGTAACCGTGATGTACAGCAGCTTTTACTGGAATTTATGGGCGTGGTCCTCTCCAATATCAAGGGCTACAGAATGAAGAAATCGCTGTTCCTTGTCGGTGCAGGTGATACAGGTAAATCCGTACTGAAATCTTTAACAGAGCGTCTGATTGGCAAAGGGAACTTTATCGGTATTGACCTCAAAGAAATCGAAGCCCGTTTTGGTACGGGTGCGATTTATGGAACAAGACTTGCAGGCAGTTCCGATATGAGTTTTCTCTCTGTAGATGAACTGAAAACATTCAAGAAAATAACTGGCGGTGACAGTCTGTTTGCAGAATTCAAGGGACAGCAGGCATTTGAATTTACCTATGATGGTTTGTTATGGTTTTGTATGAATCGTCTGCCAAAGTTCGGCGGTGATGATGGTAAATGGGTATATGACAGAATTATGGTGGTGGAATGTAATAATATAATACCTCCAGAAAAACAGGATAAACAATTATTGGATAAGTTGTATGCAGAGCGTGAGGGAATTGTCCGCAAAGCAGTTCTGGCAATTCAAAACGTTATTCGTAATGGTTACCGTTTCTTCGAGCCAAAGTCTGTAAACATTGCAAGGGAGCAGTATATGAGTGATAACAATACAGTTGTCAGTTTCTGGAATGAGTGCATGGTGCAGAGAAACAAGATTTCTGATAAAGCTACAGTCGGTAAAATTTATGATGTCTACAAGGCATGGTGTCAGGATAACAACAGCGGCTATGCCAAATCAGCAAAGGAGTTCAGAAACATTATTTCCGAGTATTTAAATACATCTTATTCAAATCTGACTGTCCGTTCCAAGTCAGGAATTATATACCGAAACTATACGCTTTCTGTAGATACCAAACAGCAGTATTGCAGAATTTATGGCTATGATACTATAGTCTGATTTAAGTACAAAGTTTTCCGGACATTTTTAAAACCTTGTATGTAAATCTGTGTATCCGGATTCAGCATTTGAGCAGAAAAGAGATGTAAAAAGCCCTCAAATCGCATAAATTACTACACCAACTACACCTTACCTACACCGTAACTTCACCTCGTAAAACTACGTATTTTAGCCACAATTCTACTCTTTTGTGTAATTGGTGCAGGTTCTGGCAACTTCTTAGATTCTGAAAAAAACTTTGAACCTTGTATCTGACATAAGTACAAAGTACAAGGTTTATTTTAGGAAAAGAGATTTCAGGAAAAACTACACCAGCTACACCAAAAACGCTGAAACCACGCAGAATAGCAGAAAAGTGTGGTGTAGGTTTGGTGTAAGTAAGGTGTAGTTAGTGCAGGTATGAAAGGATGTCGCCCGATTGCGAGGCAGGATTCTGCTTGAGCATGAGGGTGTGCCGACACTGGATGAAAGGAGGCTGATTAAAATGAGCAGATTATCATCCGAATATCCACCAAAGAGAAAAGGAGGTACAGTATGTTATTAAAACCGTCCGATTTATCTAATGCTGCCTATGACTGTCACATTATCATGGAAACATTGAAAGGAGAACCTGTACTGATATTAAAGAAAAAGACCGATTCTCCGATGAATTGGTGCGTTATACAGAGGTTCTCAACCTGTTTCTTTGCTACCAGAAAAGAAGCGATAGACTTCTGTGAAAAGCGTGGTTGCGGCATTCCTAAACCGCCCCGAGGGGGTATAAAAATCGCTAAAAACGATTCATCTGCTGACCGTCTGGCAGCGGTACAAACAAAAACGCATATTCAAACATGGTATTAACCCTATTATGAACCGAAATTGTCTAAAACTAAACTGTGAACAACAAAAGGAGGAACTACGCTATGTTACTGACAAAAGATTATTACAGAGTTGCATTTGAAAATCGTCTGAGAACCAATCAACTTGGTGATGTTGACGATTACAATCTCAAACTTGCAAAGCTGAAAAACAACAGCTATCCATTACCATATAGCTTCAAGGGAGATTATACAGAACATCTTGCTCATGAGAATCTGTTCCGCCGTTTCGGAACAGTGATTCACACGGAAATTGAAGAAGGAACTGTAGTATGTATGGATGTTATGCCGGAACCCGAAATCGTTGATGAGAACCAGTCTTATCCCTCTCCGCATGAAATGCGTTATCCATGTCTCCGCTGCCGTTCACACAAACTGGCAATGTTAGGAAAGATTCCATGCAGTTTCGTTGATGATACCCGTTTTGACCTTGCAAGCTATGTTTACAGGGAATTCGGTCACTGTTTCGGCAGAGCAGAAGAAAATATATGCCTGAATGGTATCGGGCAGACTGAACCAAAGGGGTTGCTCCATTCTGCTGAAATTGGTGTTACAGCAAGTACTCTCACAGCAGATGCAGTTATTGAATTGTTCTTTAGTTTGGACAAGCAATATCGCAAAAATGCGGTATGGGTGATGAATGACGAAACTGCTATGACACTTCGTATGCTGAAAGACAGTGCCGGAAATTTTCTTTGGAGAAGCACAGACGATACGATTTTCAGCCATACTGTTGTCATCAGCAATTATATCAACGACAGCACAATTGTCTTTGGAAACCTTTCTTATTATTGGCTCATCGAACGTCAGCCCCTCGCTGTACGCCCTCTGAACGAGCTTTACGCACAGGAAAGCTGTCTTGGTTTAGCTGCTTCAGAACGCATTGACGGCAAGCTGGTGCGTTCAGAGGCAGTCAAGCTGTTTAAACTGAATTAAGAGCGTTTTTTATTCTATTAGTCTATATGCCTGAACGCAGAATTGCCCGTAAGATTTCGCAAAAGAATCTTACGGGTAATTTTATATTCAGTCCCAATCATACCAAGTCGCAGTAAAAAGCAACGGAAAGTGTATTTCTCATTGTCGGTTTCCTTGACTGCTCCTGTTCGTTTCTGCCTGTTTGCCATTTCACACAGCTTGGTGATAAGTTCTGTATAGGCTCTAATTTCATCAGAATCCTGCGTATAAGGAAACCATGGAAAGCTGACTTTCTCCCCACTAATTTTGATTGTAAGCGTATCTGTTCCGATTGCTTTTTTCAGCAGACTTGCTTTGCCTGCGATGATTTGTTCAAGTACTGCAATTTTCTCATCGGGCAGCGTATCTCTTGGAACTGAAAGTGTAAGACAGTCCGTTTCTGTTTCTCCGTTCTCCCAACCACGCTCTTTCAGATGATTGAGAAGTGTCATAGCATCAATATTATCGGAAATCGTCAGCGTTCCGTCACGTTCCAGAATGCAGTCGCCAATCTGATAGTTACAGGTTGGGACTCCCAGATAACGTGGAATTGTTCCAAGGATTTCTCCGATATGGTCGGCAAGTTCCCTGCGTTTTCTGTTTTGCAGATTGATTTTCATTTGAATTGTACCTCCTTGAATTTGGTAGGTACATTATAAATCAGGTTTGGGATAATAGCAAGGGTTGTGGGGAAAGCTATCAGTTTGTTATCAAAATAATATACAAGTTAACACCATATAAAATCTATGTAAACAAAATAGATATTTGTCTATTTATGTTCTATTTTTTCATGTGAAGTCTAATAAAAATCTGAATATAAAAATCTCCACAGAATTGTATTTCTGCGGAGATTTTTGCTTTGTTCCGATATATTGGAATAAATCTTATATACTCTCTTATTTTGCAAGTAGAAAAATTTTTAGCGATTCTCTATCAGCACACGTTTCATAAGGCAAAGATCAAATACATTAAGCTTGTCATCTTCACACAAATCAGCGGCTTTCCAGTTTGCCAGTTTTGTATCAGGCACAGCCAAGAGCCATTTTTGTACCAGTACGACATCAGCAATATCAAATTTTCCGTCCATATTGACATCACCTTGAATTGCGACAGTACCCTCTTTTGCAAATACAACATAGTTTACAGATTCCACTAATCCGCCATCAGTTCCAAGGGTTATCTTTTCGCCGGACTTCATAGCTTTAGAATAGACCTTCATAGTCAAATCGTTTGATGTTGAAATGCTTGTATTTGTGTCAGTCCAATCATTCAACCATTCAGGAAGAGGAACGATTCGGGTATCAATTGCTACCATTAATGTCATATCTGCTCCTGCTGTCATTTCTGCAAGATTATCTTTATAAAGTTTAGAATCGCAGGCAGTACGGACATATTCAACACCTTCAAGAATTGACGGAATACTTGTGCATGTCAGATCTCGGTCGCCGAAAAGTTTTGTGTTGTTTGCAAAATCACTCTGGATAGACCAGTCAATAGCGTTTTCGCTGTCGAATACCTGAAGATTTTTTATAAGCTTACCATTGAGGATGATTTCCTTGTTTTTTACAAAAACAAGATAGTTTGCATTATTGCCATTCCAGCCGTTCATACCAAGAGTAACTGTTTCACCAGCGTTAAAATTCTTTTTGTAAAGTTCAAATGTCAAATCACTTGTTGCAGTCATGACGTCATCCGTTTTTTCCCAATCTCCAAGCCATTCTGGAAGAACAGGTACAACACGACTGTCTACTGCAACATAGGCAGTAATATCAGCACCAGCAGTAAATGTACCAAGATCACTGGTAAACATCTTTGAATCACAGGCTGTTCTTATAGCCTCAGCACCTATAAGATTTTCTCTTATAGCCTCAGCACCTATAAGATTTTCAGGAATGCTTGTTGCCGTAATATCACGATCTCCGAAAATCACTGAATTTTCTCCAAAATCATAATAAATATCCCAGTCTGCACCGTTTTCCTTATCATTCACAACAAGGTTCTGGATAAGTTTTCCATTCAAAGGCGGTATTGTAATTGCAGAATCGCCAAAGTCACCTTCTACCTTAAAATTATCGAGATACAATGAACAGGGGAGTGTGTTGTTGGCTTTCAGTTCAATTTTATTCTCTCCTGCTTTCAGAGTGATATTTTCACTGATTGTTTTCCAGTCATCATAACTCGCCCCCTTGGGAAGTGAGAGTGTTTTCACTTTAGAGCCATTCACATAAAGGTCAACACACTTAATATCAGATGTTGCAGAATAACGAAGTGTCCACTTGAAAATGCCCGCTTTTGTGGTTTTTACAGTATCTTTTACCGCAGCTGTGTTCTTAGTCCCGAACTTTAAAAAGCCCATACCCTGATATTTTTTAGGCCCATTTTTGTCTGAACAACCGTTTGTAACATTGCCTTCGATATTCTTCATGTCGAAGTTTTCCCCTTCATACTGACGAGTACCGGTATAGAAATCAGGGAATGAAGGTTCTGTTTGTACAGCCTGCGGATAAGAAGTAAGGCGTCCCGTCTCATTGCCTGAGCATTTTATAGAGATATCAACAGGCCCGTTATGCTTAACAGTAAGCGTGTACGTACCATTACTCCAGCTTTCTGTTATAACACTTGCTGTTTGATTAACGCCCCTATCTTCAGCTGTAAATGTTGGTTTGGAACTTGCACCGGCAATTGTAATGCTTTCTGTTTTCAGAGTTTTTGATGCATCTTCATCATAATTATTCAGATATATATTTATGTGGTCTGAATATTCATTGATTAGTGCTGAACCATAAAGCTGGTGCTTGATATCAAGGCTTTTACAAGTGTTGTATTTTAAATTGAATTTTGCACCTCTGTCACCATCGCTTACCTTGTTGTTGTAGTAAGTAAGCCATGTATTCTGATTATTTGCTACATAGCAGTTTGCATAATAAGAATCCGGATAAATTTTATTGAATTCCGACTGCTTATCTGCAATGGTCGGCCACCTTGAAGCAATTGTTGACTGTTTTATTTGAACAGGAATCGATTTTGCAAGGTCATTAAGCAAAGCGTATACGGTTGGAATCGTTTGATAGCGTCCCGTACTCTTGTAAGGATTGTGATTATCTTTATAGTTGCCGTCATTGTCAGCACGATATAATCCTTCGAACAATGTTTTATATGAACAATATTTATCATCATTGCTACCTGAATTCACATCTTGAATAATAACAACCTTTGTACGGTCAATAACTTCTTCACGGCTTGGGATACGCAAAGAGCCATCTATGAATTTACGCATTATATCAACATTAACATTCTTGCATTGATCATAGAAATCCCATCGGCGATATTTATAGCCCTCATCATCTGTACCATCCCAAAGTCCTTTAACACAGTCAGCCCAGACAAGCTCTGGTCCGTCAATGACAGTCATACCGTTCATAGCCATACGTTCCAGATATATTGGAAGACTTGTTGAAAGACGGTATTGCTCCTTGGTAGCAGTTCCTGACCACGGGTAATCAGACCAGCCTGTATCATCCCAGCGAACACCGTAGTTTCCACAGTAGCCTGAGATATACGCACCATACACTTCGCTTTCAACATCGGCAATATAACTACACTGTGTATATTTTTCTTCAAGAATGAGATTCTGACCATACATACGGCAAGCCTTTTCCCAAGTTGAATTTGTTTTCAGCATAGCAACTGGATTAAGTGCAGAACCCCACTGGTTTTCGCACCAACTGATGTCAAGATACCCGCCATATTTGTTACAGAGCTTCAAAAGTGATGAAAAATGATTGTAACGCTCCTGATATGTTACAGGAAAATCTTCCGAAGCGAAGCCCCAGAACTGCTCACAGTAATTATATCCTATAAAGTTTGGATATTCCTTGAAAAATTCTCCAAATATCGTATCATCCAGATCATAATCGGCAGGATAATCGGGGAAGTGGCTTTGCCCACCGCTGGATGGTTGTATCATAGTCCATACACCTTTGTCCGCGAGTCGATATGAACGATCCACATAGGTGATTCATTGTTTACAGTTCTTCGAAAATTACTGGCTGCCGATGCTGTAAAAGGCTCGGCATTCAGTGACATTTTTTCGAATGTTTGTAATATTCCATTGGAATTTCCATCCGTATCCGTATAAGATGAAGGGATTCCTGCAAGCATACTTACAGCCATAAAACCTGTTACCAAAGCTGCAAAAATTTTTTTGAATTTCAGTTTGAGTTTCATTTTTCAAGTTCTCCTTTATAAAATTATTCTTTCACTTAAACTGATTTGTAAATAGAATCACCACCTCCAAAAATATTATGATAAAATTTGACCTTCTTCCCGTGATTTTAGAGATATTAATAATTGAGCAAAACAAAAAGCGGAAAGACAAGTAAATTTTTATTAGATGCAGCAAACAATAGCGTGCATAATAATATTGGTATTGTTTAAAAAAATGTACAACATAACTAATAATAGTATAGTCCAATGAATGCAATATGTCAATGCACATTTGCACTCTTTTCATTAAACAATTGTGCTATAAAAATGAGGTCGGCATTGAATTTCCCATTGCTTCTTGACAAAATTGTATTGGAATGATACAATAAAAATGCTGACAAAAACACATAAAAAATGGGGGGGGAGATGCATGGAGATATACTATGCCAGCTATAATCATAAACATAAAGGTGATTTTAATATTTCTTTTCCTGCTAAATTTAACGGGCGTGATGTACACCTTTTAATGCTTTTTAAAACAAAAACTATTATTAAAGAAAACGATGAAGAAAGAACAATTGATAAAGGAACATTTGCATTATATACGCCAAATGCCAATCATTCCATACAAGGCTGCGGAGATGAATATATTGATGATTGGATAGTGTTTAATCCTGATTCGAACGATCTTGATCTTATTGAATCTTTGAGTATTCCCTTAAATAAAGCTGTAAAGCTTAATTTCATGGATTTAATATCGGATTTGATACACAAACTTGCATTTGAATTCCATGATGCTTATAACCCATACAGAAATGATGTTATGCAGCTTTTTATGCAATTGATATTTTTCAGAGTAAGTCAGAGTCTTTATCTGCAAATTCCATTATGTAATAAAAATAGAATAAATGGCGAAAAGTATAATATCCTAATTAATATAAGAAATGAAATATACTGTAGCCCTGGAGTAGTATATAGTATAGATGAATTGGCTAAAAAAGCTTTTATGAGCAGATCATACTTTCAACATACTTATAAAAAATTATTTGGTGTTACCGTAACACAAGAGATTATGAAAAGCCGTTTGAATCATTCAAAATATTATCTTTCATGCACTGATATGGCTATAAAGAAAATTGCTGAAGTATGTGGCTTTAACAGTGATATATATTATGTGCGTTCCTTTAAAAAGATTTTTGGAATCACCCCTACAGAATACCGTGATTCCCTCCAGCAGAAAGTTGACAGTCGCGTCAATGATTGAATATTTTGATATTTATGTTAAAATGCCAATAATTTTTTAAGGCGTATTGGTACATTAAGATGTTTTTATATGTAGCAAATTTAAGATTAGTTTTTGTTTGACAACGAATCGTATCATCTGGAAATTTGAACTTTGAAGCACTTCTTTTATTTTCTTTTAATGAATTCAAACACCAACTAAACGCCAATGCCAAATAAAAAGTGCCGTAAACTGCGAATTTACGGCACTTTTGCTGTCAAGGTGTTTTTCTTCTCAAAATAAATCGGGATATTCAGATTCAAAAGTGTTCTGACGATTTCCAGACAGTCTGTAGTATTTCTGGAAAAGCGACTGATAGACTTGGTAATTACAAAGTCAATTTTTTTAGCCTTGCAATCAAACGCATTAGTCTAGGACATTTTTCTGCTTTTGTTCCGGTAATACCTTCATCAAAATAAATCCCAACAAGCTCCCAGTCCCTGTGAGAAGCAATGTAAGATTCATAGTGTTTCTTCTGGGTTTCAAGACTTTCCAGCTGAGCATCAGAATCTGTAGAAACACGACAATATGCTGCAACACGAAGTATCTTTTTTTCTGTTTTCAAAGGCTGAACTTTCGTTCAGAACCGTTGCCCCACTTTCCCTGAATAACTTCACGGGTGACCTCATCAACGGATTTTTTGGCTGGATACACCTGTTTACCATACTTCTTGAGAAGTGCTGCGGCAAGTCTTGCACAGTTATCCTCGGATTTCTTATCTCTGTCGTTATACGCAGATGACATAATGCATTCGATTGCGATGGTTCTGCGGTTGCCGTTTCCGCTTCCGTCAGCAGCGTGCCAGCCACTTAAGGACAGAGGCAGGTTCTGCCATGCACAAGTATTATCAACGTAATAGTGAACTCTGACATCTTTCATATTGCCATTGACGGTTGCACGAGTATACTGCTCCGCAGGTGTTGTTCCGCTTGCTACTGAAATCCAGTCGGTATTGTGGACAGTTACGCCGATAACTTTGCCCTCCATTGAAACAGAGGGCATATCGATTCTGTTGGAATTATGTTTTATGAGTAAATACTCGTTGATTTTTACTCCGCTCAGAGTAGTTGTTGTATCAGGTTTTAAAATAACGCAAATTCGATGAAAAAAATAGAAAAGTCTCTCTAAAAATGGTATAATGGAAGTGACCAAAAAACCAAATACCAAGAGAAGAGAGACTTTTTTATGAACCAGTTAATAAAAACATTTTATTTGACTGTTATACTTGAAGTTTTGAAATTACATTTTCCTAAAGCTCTCAGTTACAGCCGATAGTGGCTGACCACTGTTTCGTTATGGTTAACTTTGAATCCAGGGTTTAAAGTTAATGCTTATCCCATTCTTTCGTTTCTGTTTATTTCAAATACAAACCAAGTATCAGTTCTTTTAATGAATCAGCAACAGGCTCACTCTCAACGCCGCCATCATTATCCCAATCTTCTATGAAGATTCTGCCTGTTCCGACTTCATATAGCAGGAATGAACAGGAATAAGCGTCGTATATGCCGATTGGCATATATTTTCTAAGGTCGCCGTCATAAGATAGCCATCTTTTTGCTTCTGAAATCAATCCGTCGGAGCGTAAAAGGAAATCGTCAGTTTTTTCGCCTATATGCCTGATCGCAGAAAACAACATAAAGCATTCAGACCAATCCTTATAATATCCAAATATCCCCGGTTGCCAGTAGGCATTGAGATAATCAGCAATGTCCTTTGGAATATGATAACCAATCTCACGCTTGAAAATTTCAAAATCGGAGTGTTCCTGTCTTGTAACAAATATCTCGCCTGCACTAAAACGATTCATTAGTTCAGGCTCAATATTCGATAATCGTCTGCTTACCGAAAAGTGATATATATTTATCCCTTTCTCTCGCACTATATCCATGTAATGCTTGATTGCTTCTTCCATCGAATTCTCCTATATCTGCATAAACTATAGTAAGCCAGTTTTCGTCAAAAGAAGAGAGGCTTTTTTATGAATCAGCTAATAAAAATATTTTATCTGACAGTTATACTTGAAGTTTTGAAATTACATTTTCCTAAAGCTCTCAGTTACAGCCGGTTTCTTGAAGTTATGCAATATGCACTGATTCCTCTTTTATTATACACCATAAGATATGGTTCTGGCAAGTGTAAAAGCCTTCAATTTTTATATAAAATTTCTAAACCGCTTTTCACAGGATTTCTATGCACTTTTTTATTTCCCATTTTTTATTAATTGTTCATCGAATTCGCGTTTTTAACAGAAGTATCCGTGAAATAGGTGAAAGACAGCAGATTGTTGTATCTATCAGAGAAAATGATGTGCGGATTTACTTCCTGTAATATACTTCTGTCAGTACCCTGCGAAAGTTCAAAAATCATTTCATACTGTTCATTATATATTTTGGAAAGTCTGATATTTGCAGTTCCGCCTATTTTTTCGCAAATGGTGTATACCCATTCCATCAGATTGTCATAGCTGACCTGCAATTTGGTTTCAGCATTCCAGCAAGTGCCTGACGAACAGCCAACAACAAGTCCCGGAATTTTTCTGATACCCGATGTACAAGCGTTATACTGTACCACATTCATTACAATCTGAGAATATGAAACAAGTTTTGTAAAGTTGAATGTGGGATAAATAATTCTCCGTTCAAGTAAGCATATCAGAAATCTGCCTTTAACGATAAGATAGTCACCATCTTCGGCATCGGTTTCAAGTTCCACAGATTCAATCAGTCCGAAATGTTCCTTATCATCATCACGGCCAACAATTTTTCCTGTCTGAAAAATTTCGATATTTCGGGGAGATGCTGCAATGTACACTTCAAAAGCACCACATTTGTAGTATTCAATATCCCATAAAAGCGAAGAAAAGCTGTCACAGACAGCTTCAAGTGAAATATTCAGTTTATCATTCAAGACAGCCATATTGTAAATTTCAATCTGCATTTCTCACACTCCTAAGTACGCATTGCGATGTATCAGGCGGACTTTGATGTTGTTCAACCCATCTGACGCACGAACATAGAATTTATTTTCACCCATTTTCAGATTCAGCCATGTTGAACCTGAAACAAGCCGGTTGATGATGTTTGTCACAACGCCCTCTCGCTCCAGAAGAACGGTTTTGTTGCCTGTTTTCGTAGTTATGGTGATAACATCACCTTTTTGAATATCGCCTGAAAAAGGGAATGACCACATTTCGCTTTTCGATGAAAGCGTTGTTAAGATAACTGCCGTCCATGCCTGCGTAGCTGGAAGTGCTGACCGTGCCGGGCGGTGGATGCAGACCGGAGATTTTTGAGGTTATGTAGCGATTTGCAGTTGCTGTCATATCAATCTGCTCACCGTTTTTGTTTTGAAGAATCAGAGTGAAAAACATGGAACACCGCCTTTCAGAGGGTTGTTTTTTCGAGTGGAATGTGGTATAATGGGATATATGCTGTAGAGTGCTACTGCTCTACAAATAAGAATTTGACGAGGTAAAAGAAATGGTTGAAAAAAAGGCTTTAATTGTCATTGATATGCAGAATGACTATTTATGGGAAAAGAGAAAAGCAAAGTTTTCATATAATACAGGCGAACTTGTGAAATCTGTTAATAACGCAGTTTCCTCATATAAAGAAAAGAGATATGATGTTATTTATATTGCACACATGTTTCCCAACATTATTACAAACAAATGGTTTATCGGATTTTCAATAAAGGGAACAGAAGGTGCAGAATTATACAGCAAACTAAATGTTGTGTCAGACCTTTATTTTGAAAAAAATCTGTCTGATACATACTCGTCAAAAGAATTTAGGGAATATATGAAAAAGCAAAGCTATACTGAAGTAGTTTTGTGCGGTCTTGACGAATGCGGATGTGTCGGAGCTACTGCAAAAGGAGCTGTGAAAACCGGTGTAAAGGTTTTTATGCTTGAAAACTGTATTGGTAGTCGTTTTTCAGATGATAAAGTGCGAAAGATGAGAGATGAACTTACTTCTTTAGGTGTACAGTACATTTAATTCTGATTTATCTCCCTTACAAATCCAAATTTGTAGGGCAGAAAATTCTGCCCTACTACTGTTTCACCGCATTCCTCGTCAACCTGTAAATCTCCAGCCGTGACAGTGATTTCGGACTATTGTTGGTCTGATTTACTGTGCGGCTGTTTTTATAACTGTTTCGTTTTCAAGAATTAAAGTGTAGAACAAAGTTTCACCTGCTTTTCATTGACTTTGTATAGTGCTTGTGGTATACTATTAATGGGGCATCTGCCTTATAAATCGGAAATTGTGAGGATGGATGACGAGATGCTTGTTGATAAATCTTTTTCCAGAAAATTGAATGAATACAAAGATGTTTGCCGTTTAATGAGAACCGCATTTCCCCAAAATGAGCAGATACCGATGTGGTTGTTGAGAGTGTTGGCATTTCGCAAAAGTGTCAATTTCAGAGCCTTTTATGATGATGACCTGTTCTGCGGAGTTTTGTATACAGCTGAAGATGATAAATATATCTTTGTGCTTTACCTGGCAGTAAATGACCGAATCAGATCAAAAGGCTATGGCACTAAGATACTTGACTGGCTGAAACAGAATACAGAAAAAATCATCGTTTTGAATGTTGAAGCAATCAATCTTTCTGCGGAAAATGCTTTGCAAAGAGAAAAAAGAATTTCTTTTTATAGCAGGAATGGGATTTTTGATACCGGATACAGATTTATCGATGAAGGCGAAACCTATTCGGTGCTGGCATCGGATATTCATCACTTTGATTTGAAAGAGTACGAAATGCTCTTGAGCAGATTCTCTCTTGGAACATATAAAAAACATATTACAGGATGATAACTTCCAGTTTGCAGAGATAAAGGAACGACCAAAAATTGCTCCTTTATCTCTATAAACTGGAATTTGTCAAGTTAAACCAATGATAAACGATCAGATTATATTAAATAAAATCCGTTTTCGATACAACTATAAAGTGGTACTTTACAACGCCAAGGTCAAGCTTGGTGTAGAACCCTTTCCCGCAGGTTGCTTTCACTTTGCCATCTGGCTGCAACTCAAAGAAAAACTTCTGTTGATTCATAGCAGTTGGTGCAAGCAATGCAGCATGCACTGCATTTATAAACCAGTCAGGCATGGTATCATTATAATTGCATACTGCTGATAGAGGTTTTACTTGATGTGATACACCATTTGTACTGCCGTATCCCAAGGCAATCAGGCAGATCTGCTTTTCACCTTTTTCGACTACGGCTTTGCTTTTTCCGTGGGTCATTGCTACCCAGCAGGTGTTCAGTCCGAGTTCCTGTGCCTTGAGGACAAGCTGTTCGCCGTAGTAGCCAAGTGTTTCGTCCAGCTTCAGCGATTTTTTTCCGACAAGAGCGATATAATTCTTTACGCCTGTAAATTTTCCGTAATGTGCCATCATAGAATCAAAGCACTTTGGTTCGTCGTAAAATATTTGAATGTGCAGTCCTGTTGTCTGATTAATCTCTGAGATCAAATCATTCAGTGCCGTTCGTTTTTCAGGTTCGATAATTCGGTTCGTATACTGCCGAACACTGTGCCGCTGTTTCATTATTTCCATTATTTCCATGATGATTATACCTCCAATACTTGTTCCTTGACTGTCGGATCGTGGTTGACGAGTAAGGCTTTACACGCATGGTCGTTTTTGCATTTAATCAGCCAATCAAGTGATTTTTCTGCCAGCTTCTTGTTAACAGTAAAGCCAGGAATGATATGTTGTGAGAAGGATTCCGGCAAATATGCAGCATCATTTCCAAGAACAAGATACCCATCTGTTCCAGTGATCATTACACTGAACAATCCATGTGTGTGTCCAGGTGTATGCACAAGCTGGATCTTTTCATCGTCGAATACATCATAACTTCTTCCAATAGGACCTATACCGGTTTGATGATAAGAAAAAGTTTTAATATCGCAAATTCCTGTCCAAGTATCCACATAACGAAAACTGAACTTGCTACACGCTCGCCATTCTTCTTTTGATGTTCGTATATCGGGAACGCCTTTTAATAATCACAATCCGCTTGTGTGGTCAAAGTCCATATGACTGATAAAAACATGGTCGATATCTGTTGCAGACATTCCTATCGATGTCCACACCTTCGTTTTTTTTGATAATTGGCGTACTGATTTTGTTAACGAATCCAAGTAACTGTTTTGGTTTTTCCAATGCATATTTTGTATCCCAACCAGTATCAATTAAAATATTACCGTTCGGATGAACAATCAAATATACAGAAACGGGCAGAATCATCTTTTTCTCTTTGCTGCGAAAAATGCCTGTCACAGCAAGAGGGTTCTTTTCATGGAGTGGAATTGCTCTGTCAACCTGAACTGATCCCGTATGAAAAACATAGATCTGAATTTTATTCATCTTCACCACTCCTGTCCGGCAATTCCTTTGAAATAGCTATTGTCAGCTGCAAAACAGTTACCAGTTGTTCCAAGGTTTCCATTTGAGGGTCGAAATAATAGTAATTTTTCGTACCCTCCCGGCGGACTTTGATGAAATAGTGATTATCATTTGAGTAAAAACTTTCAATAAGCTTTCTCCACTTCGGTGCGTCATGCTTATTTCCAGCAGACAGCCTAAAAATTATTGTATGCTTCGCAAACGTGGAAGCCAAATGAATTTTTGTTGTGAGCTACCCTTTTGAACGTCCTATACTTTGTTCACCACTGTTAATTTCATATGTTCATTATATCATATCTTCACTAAACCTTCAATAGTTTTATGTGAACACGCTCTAGAGCGTGTTTTGAAACATAAGACTTGTGTGCAAAGTAACAAATATGATATAATATAAGTACTATGAGAAGACATGAATTAAGTAATGAACAATGGGAAAAAGTTTTTAATGAACTGATTAAAAATGATATAGTTGATTATGAAAAATCTTATTTTTCTGCTGTTGTATATAAGAAAAATATATAATAATGCACCTGACATGACAGTAAAAAGGAGGAGTATTATAGAGAGTGATTTTAGCCGATTTAGTAAGCTGAAAGATATCCGCAATGTGGAGATTTCGCAGGAACTGAGTCCTACTGAAAAGAAAAAAGAGTACATCAGGCAGACCGGCAGAAGTGGTGCCTGCATAGGTGGTACAGATTGCAAGGAGTATTTTGAAATTATATGAACAAATACGTCCTTAATTAATAGAATATATGCAAAATAAAAAATCTAATTTTTTTTAAAATAAGGAAAAATAATTATTATGAAAGAAAAATTACTACATTTATTATATGATAATAGATTAATTAGAAACGATGAGGAATTTGAAATATTTGATTCTACTTTAGATTTATTGTGTGATGAAACAATTGAAGCAAATGATATTATTTCTTTAATACATGTTTTAGATGATAATACAGAAGATATGGAAGTAATGTATAGATTAATTCATTTGATTGAAGAATATATTTTTTCTGAAAAATCATACATAATGTTATTGAATGGAATAAGTGATATTGTAAATAATTCTCCTGAATGGTCAAGAGTAATTATGTATAGACTTTTAAACGACAATGATTCTGTTTTAAAGTTAAAGAAAATACTCAAAAGCCTTGATGATAATGTTTATAATAATATTTACAAGTTGCTTATAAATATTTATAATGAAGATACAAGTTTATTCGGAGATAAGATAAAAGAAATTTTTTTCAGATGATTCAAAAAAGACCTGTCTGAACTGACAGCTTTTGAAAATTCTCATGAAGCGCTCATTGACTTTGGGTATGTGTGTGGTATACTATTAATAAATTAAATGTGGGGCAATTGCCTTACAAATCGGAATTTTAGGAGAAGTTTATGATACAAGTAATCGGAATAATATGTTTGGTGATATGTATATTACTTGATACATATTTCATTACAAAAACAGAAAAGAATAAAAAGAATATTGCGAGGTATTTAGCTATGATAGGCTGTGAGATTGTGGCGATTATTTGCTTAGTTTTTCAAATTAAATAACTTTTGATTTGCCAACTTGCTTAATGAAATCTGCGAACTGATTTTGTAACTCAATCGGTGGCGATGTACTGTAAATCATTCGACTTAAAAGATATATAAATGCTTTCATACTGCCAAATTCCAGTTTATAGAGATAAAGGAGCGACTAAAAATCGCTCCTTTTCTACATCTCCACAGCATTTCTCGTCTGTCTGTAAATCTCCAGCCGTGACAGTGATTTCGGACTGTTGTTGGTCTGATTCACCGTGCGGCTGTTGTCGTTATTGTAGTAATTGTTGACAATAGAACTTTCAGAACTGCACATTATTTTATATTCATTACAGAAATCATCTATTTCGCAAAATGTTTTTATTAACTGGTTCATAAAAAAGCCTCTCTTCTATCGAATTCGCATTAAAATATGTCGGTTTTTTTCATTTTATACAAAATTTATAGATTTCTCTTGATTTTTTTATCACTTTGTAGTATAATATAATTATTATATAGCTTCTTATAATATTATATTATCAGAATTAGGAGGTGCAATATGAGTATACTAACAAAAAAGCAAATGTCTGAAGAAGATATAAAACTTCAATATATCACTCCGGCAATACTGAAAAGCTGGGATAAAAGCAGAATTACAATGGAAACTAAAATTACAGATGGACAGATTAGGCTGAACGGAAATTTTGTATATCGTGATAAAAAAAGTGCTAAATTTGCTGATTATGTCCTTTACTGGAATGGTAGTACACCACTTGCTGTTGTAGAAGCCAAAGATAATAATCATAGTGCTTCGTATGGCTTACAGCAGGCAGTTACTTATGCCAAAATGATGGACGTTCCATTTGCATACAGCTCAAATGGTGATTCATTTTATGAACATGATATGCTGACAGGGAAGGAATGTGAAATACCTCTTGATTCATTTCCAACACCTGATGAGCTGATTGAAAGATATACATTAAATGCAAATGAAGGAAAAGGGTTGTCTGACAGTGAAGTTGCTGTAATAAATCAACAGTATTATTCAAGTCAGAATACATACGAGCCAAGATACTACCAGCGTGTTGCGGTAAACAGAATTGTTGATGCTGTTGCTCGTGGAGATAAAAGACTACTTCTTGTAATGGCAACAGGAACAGGAAAAACATATACTGCGTTTCAGATAGTATATAGACTTCTAAAAAGTGGCTTGAAGCGAAAGATACTGTATCTTGCTGACAGAAATATTCTCGTTGACCAGTCTATACAACAGGATTTTGCACCACTTGAAAAGATTATTCACAAGATTAACACAGCTAAAGATGATAAGACCACCATCACATCACACCAGGTGTATTTTTCACTGTATCAGCAACTTGTTGGAGATGATGATAAAGAACATTTTTCTGAGCTGTTTGATAAAGATTTCTTTGACCTGATTATCGTTGATGAGTGTCATCGGGGAAGTGCTAAGGAAGACAGCAGATGGCGTAAAATTCTTGAATACTTTTCTACCGCTACACAGATTGGCATGACAGCAACTCCAAAAGAAAATTCATATACGTCTAACATAACATATTTTGGTGAGCCGATTTATACATATTCGTTGAAAAACGGTATTGAAGACGGATTTCTCGCTCCGTTTAAGGTTATCTCTATAACAACTGATATAAGTGATGGATGGAGACCTTTTAAAGGTCAGCGTGATTATTATGGGCAAGAGATTGAAGACAGAATATACAACAATACAGATTATGATTATAATATCGTTATTGCTGACAGAATAAATCAAGTTGCACTTGAAATTACAAATTATCTTATCAGTACAGACAGAATGCAGAAAACAATAGTTTTTTGTGCTACAGAAGATGCTGCAGAACGTATGAGAATAGCTCTTACTAATTTTAATGCAGATATGTGTGCAAAAAATCCTGATTATGTAGTTCGTATAACAGGCTCTGATGATTATGGTAAGAGTAAGCTTGATTACTTTATTTCTGTTTCCTCACCATATCCTGTAATTGCAACTACGTCAAAGTTACTGTCAACAGGTGCTGATTGCAAGATGACAAAACTTATAGTTCTTGATGAAAATATTGGTTCTATGACAGAATTTAAGCAGATTATCGGACGTGGTACAAGACTTCGTGAAAAAGAAGGTAAAACTCACTTTGTTGTAATGGATTTCAGAGGTGTGACAAGATTATTCAGCGACCCTGAATGGGACGGACCGGTAGAAGTTAATTCTAGCTATAATCCTCCGCAACCTAAAGAGTCTCCGATTATTGCTGCTCCTCCTATGATACCTGTAAATCCGCAGGAAAAACCATATGTAGATGTGAATGGCTGTCGTGTACATATAATAAATAAAGTTGTATCTGTATATGACGCTAATGGCAAACTTCTCAGGCACGAAAACATTATTGACTATACAAAAACAAATATTATCGGTGAATATGCTGACCTTGAAACATTCATAAGAAAATGGAATGACGAAGAAAAGAAAGAAACAATCTCAGAATTATTTAAGGAACATGGCATTGACTTGAAAGTACTTAAAGAATCACAAGGTATGACAGATGTAGATACATTTGATTTTATTATGCACATTGCTTTTGATAAAAAGCCTCTTACAAGAAAAGAACGTGCAAATGATGTTAAGAAACGAGATTTTATAAGCAAATACAATGGAACAGCAAAAGCCGTTCTTGAAGCTCTGCTTGATATGTATTCAAATGAAGGGGTACAGCAAATAGAAGATACACAGGTTCTCAAGCTTGACCCGTTTATTCGTATGGGTAAACCTGCCTCAATAGTAAAATTATTCGGTGGTAAAGATGGTTACATAAAAACAGTAAGAGAACTGGAAAATGAAATATACAAGGTGGTATAATAAATGAGCAATTTAAGTGGTTTCGTAAAAAGAATACGAGATATTATGAGAAATGATGCAGGTATCAACGGCGATGCACAGCGTATTGAACAGATTGCCTGGATGCTGTTCCTGAAAGTATATGACACAAAGGAAGATGACTGGGAATTTGATTATGATTCATATGAATCAATTATTCCCGAAGAATGCAGATGGAGAAACTGGGCAGTAGATGACGGAAAAGGCACTGCCATTACTGGTGATGATTTGCTTGAATTTATCAATAACAAGTTATTTCCAGCATTAAAAAGTATTCAGGTATCTAAGACTACGCCTATTAACAAAGCCATTGTCAAGACAACTTTTGAAGATACAAACAACTATATGAAAGATGGTGTCCTGCTCCGTCAGGTAGTCAATGTTATCGACGAATTAAAACTTGATGACTATGAAGAAAGTCATGCTTTTGGTGATATATACGAAACAATTCTGAAAGAATTACAAAGTGCGGGTTCTGCGGGTGAGTTTTATACTCCAAGAGCCGTTACTGACTTTATAGCTCAAATCATTCAGCCTGAAATCGGAGAAACTATGGCGGATTTTGCTTGTGGCACAGGTGGTTTTATCATAAGCTGGCTCAAAGTACTTGAACCACAGATGAAGACAGTAGAAGACAGAGAAGCGTTTGACAAATCTGTTTATGGTATTGAAAAGAAACAGTTTCCGTATATGCTTTGTGTAACAAATCTGCTTTTGCATAATATTGACACACCAAAGGTTTATCACGATAACTCGCTTTTAAAAGATGTCCTTGATTATACAGATGATGACCAGTTTGATGTGATTCTTATGAATCCTCCATATGGCGGTAATGAGAAGAACGAAGTAAAGAATCATTTTCCATCAGACCTTGCAAGCAGTGAAACAGCTGACCTCTTTATGTCTGTTATTATGTACAGACTGAAACAAAACGGACGTGCAGCTGTTATTCTCCCCGATGGATTCCTGTTTGGTACTGATAATGCAAAGGTAGCTATCAAGAAAAAACTTCTCAGCGAATTTAATCTGCATACTGTTGTCCGTATGCCTCACAGCGTATTTGCTCCATATACATCTATTACAACAAATATTCTTTTCTTTGACAGAACAGAGCCTACAAAGGAAACTTGGTTCTATCGACTTGATATGCCTGACGGATACAAGAATTTCTCTAAGACAAAGCCGATGAAACTTGAACACTTCAATCCTGTTTTTGAATGGTGGAATAATCGTGAAGAAATCAATGTTGACGGATTTGACAAGGCTAAAAAATATACAGCCGGTGAACTGGCTGGAAGAGGTTATAATATTGACCTCTGCGGATTCCCACATGAAGAAGAAGAGATACTCCCTCCGAAAGAACTCATACAGCAGTATCAAGAGAAAAGGGCAAGTCTTAATGCTGATATTGACAGAATATTGGAGCAAATTACAAATATACTTGGTATTGATAGTGTGGAGGATTTAAAATGACAGCACAGCAGTTAAAAAATTCTATTCTCCAAATGGCTGTACAAGGCAAACTTGTACTACAGAATCCTGATGATGAGCCTGCAAGCGTACTCCTTGAACGCATTAAGACTGAAAAGAAAGAACTTATCAAGGCAGGAAAGATTAAAAAGGATAAAAAATCTTCTGAAATTTTCAGAGGTGCTTCCCGTAATTTCGCTTATGCCTTCTGTGAGCAATCCGGCAAGGAAATCAGGGA
>ERZ808240.2359-NODE-2359-length-20858-cov-37.825746_pt1 | contig 20858 bp, 17 predicted proteins | sample MGYA00521084_ERZ808240 | MGnify/ENA primary metagenome ERZ808240 (study PRJEB31516, sample SAMN03275571) | gut metagenome | biome: mammalia-associated habitat; material: feces | host: Papio cynocephalus | place: Kenya | collected 2012-08-06 ...
CTGAAAAAGATCGGCGATGTGCCGTTTTATGATGCGGGAAATATGGTCGATGAAGGGAACCGGCTTCTTGCCATGATCGAAGATCTGGAGCAGGGCATGTCCTGCTGGGACTTCCCCAAAAAATATTTCCGTGTCCCCAGATTCAAGGGAACGGACAGACTGCTTTCAGGCATCGAGCGTATGATCGATGATGCCATAAAAAGCGGTTTTGGCTGGGAAAAGATCAGAGACGAAATGTCCTATTACAATACAACAACCGGTGAATGCGGCATTCTTCTGGATATAGACCCTGATAAAAAACTGGCGGATTATACCCTGTTTCCGTTCCTGAGCAATAACAGGCAGCCTTTGGGGGCCGGTATCCCACATATGCTGTCCGACGGTCTGTATCTTAACGGAAAGATCAAACGGTATCAGCTGCAGCTGCTGTTTACACTGGTCGATCCTTTACATAATCAAGACCTGTTCCGGTTAAACCGTGCAGATTTTGAACTGGTCACAAAAGATATTGAAGCGGAAAATATCATGGACCGGGGGTACTTCGCAACACGCGTCATTATCAATCTGTTCCATGAAAATACGCAGCAGTTTTCTTCCCGGCTTCTAAAGGATAAAATATTCAGACAATATCACCCCAAGCTTGGCTGGATGGCGGATTCTAAATTCGGCATAAAAGCATATGCTTCTCTTGGGGAAGAATTTTATGACCAATATGAAATCGGCTTAAAGAAGCTGCGCGCCAGATAGATATTTCCGGTACAATTTCTCACAGGCATTGTTATAAGAAACTTCACTCAGCGGCTCATATAATCTCATAAGCAGGGCAGATGGAATTGCCCTGCTTATTTCTGCGGATGAAATACAATATTTCCACTGCAGCCGGACATATATCTGTGCAATCCAGTTCAGCAAAATACGATCACATTCTGTAGCTTCTTTTCGTGGCGCACACAGTGAAAAATCGATACTGTTCTTCAACTGCTTATATCCTTTATTCAGTGCACTCCAGTTGCCAACATCCATCTTTCTTCTGATTTCCGAATGCTGCATATACACATCTATCATGGAACACAGGTCGTATTCCGTGATCTCCGTCAGTTTGATAAATAATAAGGTATGAAGATCTATGACATCTTCCAGATAGATTTCATCATACGCAGTCTTATCCGCTTCCATTTTCTTTCCTCTCCGTCAGCCCTGCATTCCGTTTGCCTGTCTGATCATGTCCTCTACAACAATATCATAGATCTCACCGAGTGTGTTGCAGTACTCTAAGATCTTCCATGGCTCATTTGTATGGAAATGGATCTTGATCAGATCTTCATCTCCCGCTGCGATCAGGCTGTTGCCTTCAAAATGCTCTGTGATGTAGTCTGCGATCGCATCCTCATCCAGATCCTCATCTCTTCTGTCGATCAGAAGCTGTGTATCATAACGATATGCAAACTGATCATCTTCTGCATCAATTGAATTTACTCCCATTGTGTGCCTCCTGTTATCATTTTCATTTTTTTATTTCCTGCCGGTGCAGGTTAGGTGTTTCTAACCGATTTTACCACCAATCTGCCGGATTTGCAATTTCTACAGACAACTTTCTACAAATGCTTTGAAAATCGCTTTGCTGTCTTCATTGACCTGATAAGAGAACTCCGGATGCCATTGAAATGCCCAGATAAATGTTTTTTCCGGTACATAAACAGCCTCTGTCAGTCCATCCTCTGAAACAGCCATCGGGGACAGCCCTTCTGCCAGCCTGTGTATTGCCTGATGATGGTAGCTGTTGACAGCCAGCTGGTCTTTTTTCAGGAGCCTGTGGAGCGGACTGTCTGCCACCAGTGTTACGGTATGTACCGGTTTTTCATATGGTGGTGACTGATGGTGCTCCGTCTGTGTATGATATTCTGTTTCCAGATCCTGATACAGGGAACCTCCCATTGCAACATTGATGATCTGGATTCCCCGGCAGATTCCCAGAACGGATTTATCCTGCTCATACGCCCGGCGGTAAAGTGCGATCTCCATCGCATCACGCATATCACAGCTCTTTCCACACTCTTTTTTACGCTCCTGCTGATACAGATGCGGAGATACATCATGCCCGCCCGTAAACAGGAAACCATCCAACTGCTCCACCAGCTGACGGATGATATGTGCATCCTCTGTCAGCGGAAGCATCAGCGGAATAGCCCCCGCCTGCTCAATGCCCTTCATATAACCGGGCAGCATCCAATAACTCTCTCTTTCTTCGTCCACGAGCGGCATCAAACCGATCAGTGGCTTTCTTTCTCCCCATCTCATGTGACACACCTTATTTCTGTATTTTAAATTTTACTTTTGTTACATTACCTGCTTTGTCTTTGATCTTCAGTGTATAAGTACCGTTCTTTTTCACGGTCTTACCGCTTTTGATCTTTTTGCCGTTCAATGTGGCACTCTTCACACCGGAAAGCTTATCCCGGAATATGATCTTCAGGTTCTTTTTGTAAACCTTATTGTTTTTCACATTGGTTGTCGGTTTCTTACGGTCAACGCAGAAAAGGACAGTCTGCTTTGTACCTGCTGCCGTTTCAATTTCAGCTTTATAAGCACCGTCTTTCCTTACCGTAAATTCATTGCCCGACTGTGCCCTGCCATTTATACGAAGCTGCGTGATAACGCCCGGCGAAGAAACCTTCATAGTCACAGGTTTCTTATATGCCCCTTTATTTTTGACCCCGCTGACCTTGATCTTACCGGCCTGTGCCACTGCCTGTGCACTCATGGCATAGATACGGTCTGTCTTTTCTTTTACGAGTTTCACTGCATCAAACCTGACCGTTTTGCCGTCCGGCTGCAGTTCGCCGTTTGTCTTTGCTACCTGGAACGGAAAACTGATCACAATATCATATCCATCCAGTCCGTCCGGATCACCCGCCATATTGGCATCTATCTGACTCGTGCTTGTCTGGCTGTCCTGTGCAATATTCATTACGGCTTTGTCACCTGTCAGTTCCAGGAAAGAAGATTTCATCTCCTTCGCAGTTACTTTCTGGCTCAGGACGTAGGAATTGTGTTCTTTTCCGTTCAATACTTTCGTACCGTTTGCCGTAAATTCCATTTCATTCATCATATCGGCATAGGTTGTCGATGTACTGCCCGGCTGGCTGTTCATATATTGCTCGATCTGTTTTTCTTCTTCCCCTGTTGTATCTACCTCCATCGAAACAGTGCCCGAAAGATCAGGATTGATCTCCATCTTTGCGCTCATACCGCATCCTGTCAGAAGTGTGATACAAAGTGTTGTCAGTGCGACCAAAATTCTTTTCTTCATGTTTTCCCCCTTTTTACCTGCCTGTCATAAGATACCACTATTATCTCTCCTATAATAGTTGTTTTCAGTATACCCTGTAACCACTCTATATGCCAGTAAAATTTTATATTATGTACGCATTTTTGTGTAACAGGAACGAAGTTTCCTATTACATGAAAAAAGCCGGAAAACAGGTTTTATCCTGCTTCCGGCAGTTTCCGTATCATCTTATTCCACTATCGTGTATAAACTTACAGCAGGTTCTTCATACTGTCCATACCGATCAGAAGTGTTGAAGTATTATGCAGAAGAGCTGATGTCGTAGGCGGGATCACGCCTGCCACACCAAGCGCGATCAGTCCGGCATTAAATGTCACGATCTGTCTGTAATTTTTATGGATCCGTTTCATAAGTGCCTCACTCAGCTGTTTCAGCACAACGATCTCATTCAGATCATCCGCACTGACCGTGATGTCTGCAATCTCTCTTGCGATCTCTGCTCCGTCACTAATGGCGATCCCGACATCAGCTGCGGAAAGCGCCGGTGAATCATTGATGCCGTCACCGATCATCACAACTTTATGTCCTTTTGCTTTCTCCTGCTGTACAAAGTCAGCCTTGTCTTCCGGCAGAACTTCTGCATAGAAATGATCCACACCAACACTCTTTGCGATTGCTTCTGCTGTCCGGTAGCTGTCACCGGTCATCATGACAATATTGGTAAACCCTTCTTTATGCAGCTTTCTGATCACAGATTTCGCTTCTGCGCGCAGCGGGTCTTCGATGCAGATCGTTGCCGCCAGCTCACCGTCGATCGCCAGATATAAATGGGAATACTGCAGCGGCAGATTCTCAAATAATTCTTTCTTATCTTCCGGGATCGTGCATTTCTCATCTTCAAATACAAAGTGATAACTGCCGATCACAACACGTTTTTCCCCGATCATACTTGCAATACCGTGTGCTACCACATACTCCGGTTTGGAATGCATTTCCTCATGCAGCAGATTTTTCTTTGTTGCCGCATCGACTACCGCTTTTGCCATGGAATGTGGAAAATGTTCTTCCAGGCAGGCTGCGATCCGCAAAAGTTCATCGGGTGTCTTTTCACAGAAAGACACAACGGATGCCACAGTCGGACATGCTTTTGTCAGTGTTCCCGTCTTATCGAATACGATCGTATCGGCTTCTGCCATTGCCTCTAAGAACTTGCCGCCCTTTACGGTAATGTGATGGCTGCCTGCCTCACGGATCGCAGAAAGTACGGAAATCGGCATTGCCAGCTTGAGTGCACAGGAGAAATCCACCATCAGAATGGAAAGTGCCTTTGTGGCATTTCTTGTCAAAAGATAAGTCAGTACCGTTCCGCCAAGGCTGTATGGCACAAGCTTGTCTGCCAGATGGGCTGCTTTGCCTTCTACATTGGATTTCATCTTTTCAGACTCTTCGATCATCTTCACGATCTTTTCAAATTTACTGTCACTTCCGATCTTGCTGACCGTGATCGTCAATGTGCCCTCTTCCATCACAGTGCCTGCATATACGGATGCACCCTCCGCCTTTCTGACTGCTGTCGCTTCACCCGTCAGGGATGCCTGATTGACCAGTGCTTCCCCTTCTGCTACCACACCGTCAAACGGAATGACATTACCCATATGTACAACAACCTGATCACCTGTTTCAATCTCATCGACGGATACCAGAACCTCTGTCCCGTCTACCTTTTTCCAGGCTTTTGTCACATGCAGTGACAGGCTCCTTGCCAGATTATCGATTGATTTCTTATGTGTCCATTCTTCCAGCAGTTCACCAAAACCGAGAAGAAACATGATCGAGCCCGCTGTATCTGTATCATTTCTTAATATAGATACCGTGATCGCTGTCGCATCCAGCACCGGTACTTCAATCTTACCCTTCAACAGTGTCTTAATGCCCTCTTTGATATACTTCAGGGACTGCCATATGACATAACAGGAACGAACCGGCAACGGAAGCAGCCATTTGATCGCATAATGCTTTACTACATGTCCGACCAGCTTTTCCTGATAGTCAGCGTTTAATGCCCTTCCCGAATTTTCGATCAGCCCTGCAGGTGCTTTTACTGACTCATATGCAAATGCCAGAAGCAGATCTATGATCTGTTGTCTGTCCCCCGTATAAACGATCACCGCATCCCCTGTCCGCTCATACACTTTTGCTTCTTTTACCTGCGGCTGTGTATGTAAATAATAAAGAAGCAGATCCGCCTGCGCATAGCTCATGCGATACTGCACAAGATGGATACGCATTCTTCCCCTTGCTTCATGTCTGATTGTAAATTTCATAAGCTATCCTTACCTCCTTCAGACTCGAAAAACCCGCTACTTCGTAGCGTCGCAGCACTGCTGCTTCTGTTTTTCTCGTTGTACGTTCGGTCGAAATCAAATGCCAGCATAGCTGGCGCTTGATTTCGTTTCCTCACTACAAAAGAGCACCCGCTTTAGCAGGTGCTCCCTCTTTTTTCTGTTTATTCTGCGTCTTCAGATGCTTCCTGTGCATCTGCCGCGAATTCCTGTTCCTGCTGCAGGGCTCTTTCTTCATTTATGCTCTTAGCATCTGCATAAATATCTTCTGCATTCTCCTGTACAGTAGAAACTGTTTTCATCACACAGTCCTTTGCTCTGAGCACTGCCGCAGTACAGTTTGTATATACTTTCTTTGCATCCTTACTTGATAAGATCTTGATGCCGGCTGTACCAAATGCTACTCCTGCCGCAAAGATACCTGTTTTTTTCCAGTTGATTTCTTTGAAAATGTTACTCATAATATCCACACCTTTCTCTATCTGTATCTTATTATGGGTGCTATTATAGCACCGGCCCGGGCGGATAGCCAACTCTAACCCGCGCATATAATCGATAACTTTTCTCAATAAAGAAACATGTCTTCCATTACAATATTTAAGCCAGTGCAGAGGCAATATCCGCCTTCATGTCCAGTACCGCCGCTCTGGATGCATCTGCATAATTTTCCGGTGCAAACCGGTCTTTATACAGATCATTCTGGTAAGCCGCAATGATACCACGTGAGCTGTTCACGATCGCACCGAGACCGTCTTTATTAAAGAAATTAACAAGATCCCTGCCTTTACCGCCCTGTGCACCATAGCCCGGTACCAGAATATAAGCCTTTGGCATAATATCCCGCAGAATGCGTCCCATTTCCGGATAGGTTGCACCGACAACAGCACCTACATAACTGTAAGTATCACCCATCAGTTCCTTGCCCCATTCGTCAACCTGATGTCCGACCCACTCATATAACGGTGCACCGTCGATAATCCGATCCTGAAATTCCCCGCTGCTCGGATTTGATGTCTTTACCAGGACAAAAATACCTTTTTTCTCTTCCTTACATACATCAATAAACGGCTTTACCCCATCACTTCCGAGATAAGGATTGACTGTTGCAAAATCCTCATTAAATCCATAATAGAATTTACTTCCTACCTGTACCTTGCCAAGATGTCCGGTCGCATAAGCGGCTGAAGTGGAACCGATATCACCACGCTTGATATCACCGATCACGATCAGACCTTTTTCCTTGCAGTATTTGACAGTTTTATCAAAAGCAACAAGCCCCGGAATGCCAAACTGCTCATACATGGCGATCTGTGGCTTTACTGCCGGAACCAGATCATAGATCGCATCCACGATTCCCTTATTATACTGCCAGATTGCTTCCGCAGCACCTTCGAGTGTCTCTCCATATTCTGCAAAAGCCTTTTTTGTAATAAATTCCGGGATAAACTTCATCATCGGATCCAGTCCGACTACGATCGGAGCTCCCGTCTTTTTGATATTTTCGACTAATTTGTTGATCATGCTGTTTCTCCTTATGCTGATTTCATCCATGGATGAATTTATGCTGCTTATACATTTGCTGCCTCTGCTGCCAGACTGTCTGCATACTTCTTGATATTGGATGCATTGACATACTTCTTGTGGGAATCCCCGCTCACCACAACAAGTGTCGGTGCCTGCATGACACCATAGCGGACTGCAAGCTCCATATTCTCCTCTGCATCGATCGGTACATAAGCTACACCCTGCAGATATTCTTTTGCCAGCTTACAGTTCGGGCAGGTCTTTGTTGTAAACAGATATTTTACGTTTTCCGGTGTTCCGACGGAAACCTTGACATCCTGATCATAACCGGATAAGGTTACCACACTCGAAACCGGTCTCTTTAATACGGATTTGTCCAGTCTGTACTCGGTTCTGTTTGCATATTCCTGTAACTTACCGTCATTCCAGTTCTGTACCGGTCTGTAGTAGCCTGTAATACGGCTGTAAACCTCGGTCGGTTTGCCGCAGTGCGGACAGATCTTGACCTCTCCTGCCAGATAACCGTGCTCCTTACAGATAGAGTAAGTCGGTGACAACGTATAATAAGGCAGCTTATAATTTTCTGCGATCGTTCTTACAAGATTAGCTGCTGCTTTCCAGTCCGGAAGCTTCTCACCTAAGAAAGCATGGAATACGGTACCGGATGTATAAAGCGTCTGCAGTTCGTCCTGAATATCCAGTGCATCAAAAATATCCACGGTATAGTCAACCGGCAGATGGGAAGAATTCGTGTAATACGGTGTATCCCCCGGATGTCCTGCGGTCTTGATGCCCGGCCATCTCTTCTTGTCATGCTTTGCCAGACGGTAAGCTGTACTTTCTGCCGGTGTTGCCTCCAGATTGTAAAGATCCCCGTACATTTCCTGGTAATCGGAAAGACGCTCACGCATATGGTTCAGCACTTCTTTTGTAAATTCCTGGGTATGCTTATCGGAAAGATCCGCACGCAGCCAGTTGGCATTTAAGCCGACTTCATTCATACCGATCAGGCCAATGGTGGAAAAATGATTGTCAAAGTTGCCCAGATACCGCTTTGTATAAGGATATAAGCCCTCATCCAGAAGCTTTGAGATAACGCCACGTTTGATCTTTAAGGAACGGGCTGCAATATCCATCATCTTATTCAGGCGACGGTAAAAATCATCTTTGCTTGTTGACAGATAAGCGATCCTTGGCATATTGATCGTTACGACGCCGACACTACCCGTGCTTTCACCGGAGCCAAAATAACCACCTGTTTTCTTACGCAGCTCTCTCAGATCCAGACGCAGTCTGCAGCACATGGATCTGACATCGGATGGCTCCATGTCGGAGTTGATATAATTTGAAAAATACGGCGTACCGTATTTGGAAGTCATTTCAAATAAGAGACGGTTATTCTCTGTATCGGACCAGTCAAAATCCTTTGTGATGGAGTAAGTCGGGATCGGATACTGGAACCCGCGTCCATTGGCGTCCCCTTCGATCATCGTCTCGATGAACGCCTTATTGATCATATCCATTTCCTTCTTGCAGTCACCGTAGGTGAAATCCATCTCTTTTCCGCCCACGATCGCCGGCAGGTTTGCCAGATCGCCCGGGACCGTCCAGTCCAGTGTGATATTGGAAAACGGTGCCTGTGTGCCCCAGCGGCTCGGTGTATTTACACCATAAATAAATGCCTCAATACATTTCTTTACTTCCGGATAGGTCAGATTGTCCACTCTGACAAACGGAGCCAGATACGTATCAAAGGAAGAAAATGCCTGCGCGCCTGCCCATTCATTCTGCATAATGCCGAGGAAATTTACCATCTGGTTGCATAATACGGAAAGATGCGCTGCCGGTGCAGATGTGATCTTGCCGGTAATACCGCCGAGACCTTCCGTGATGAGCTGCTTTAAGCTCCAGCCCGCACAATAGCCTGTCAGCATGGACAGATCATGGATATGGATATCCGCATTTCTGTGTGCCTCCGCTATTTCTTCATCATATATCTCTGACAGCCAGTAATTGGCGGTTACTGCCCCGGAATTGCTCAGGATCAGTCCGCCGACAGAATATGTCACGGTGGAATTTTCCTTGACACGCCAGTCCTCTACCTTTACATAGCCGTTTACCACGTCTTTATAATCCAGGATCGTAGATTTCATGGTACGCAGTTTTTCACGCTGTTTTCTGTAAAGAATGTAAGCCTTGGCTACCTGTGAATAGCCTGCCTGCTCCAGCACGCGTTCCACACTGTCCTGCACATCCTCTACATGTACCTCTTCGTCTTTCACTTTTTCCTGAAAATCTGCTGTGACACGGAGGCTTAATAGATCGACGATATCATTTGTATACTGCACATCCGTTGCAACAAATGCCTTCATGATCGCATCACTGATCCGCTTTAAGTCAAACTCCGCTACGTCACCGTTTCTTTTGATTACCTTTAACATGAAATCTCCCTTTCTACTACTTTTTTACCCCATCGGTTAACATAACTTCACATGTGCCGATTAGTTTTATTGTAGCATTGCGGATATGTAAAGTCAATATAAAGGCAAAAGAAAACCACTATATCTTATGTCAACATTATTATGTCAACACAAGATATAGTGGCAAAGCTTATCTCGTCTTTAAGAATTCATTTTCGCGGACCGCCGCCGAATCGTCCGGATAGCTGTCTAAATAGCTGTTCATCAGGGCTGCAGCCTTTTTGAAATTTCCAAGATGTTCATAGGCAACGATCTGATTGAAACGCAATTCTTGTGTTACGGTATTATTCTCCGTAATGGACAGACCACTGTTGATCGCGGTAAGTGCCGCTTCGTAATCTTCCGTCTCCAGTTTACATAATCCAAGCTGGTTATAGATGACCGGATCCGCATCGTTTTCCGTCAGATATTTTTCATACAGGCTTGCTGCATAATTGCTGTCGCCAAGCTGCTCGTAAGTCTTGCCCAGCATCAGAAGCGTATCACTGTCTGTCTCCTTTGCCCCACTTTTTGCAAGCTCCAGGAAATTGCGGGCATTTTCATAATCCCTGCTGTAATAATAGACAACGCCTTTTTCATAATCCGTCATGGCATCAAGCCTGTTTTCGATCGCAGAACTCAGATAAGACTGCCCTTCCTGCTCATGTCCGTTGTCCGCAAACGTTTCGTATACACGGATCGTCATTGGAATACTGTTTTTACTTTTGGAAAGTGCCTCATTCAGATCCCTGACTGCTCCGTCATAATCGCCGTTTTCCATTTTAATGCTGCCACGCAGGTAATAAACCATATCCTGTCCCTTGCGCACGCCTGCGACCGCATCGAGCGTCTGGATTGCATCTGCCAGCTGCCCGTTTTTGTACTGCGCCGTAGCAAGATAATAATTGATATCCACTTCCCGGTCGCTGACAAACATTCCACCGTTCTGCAAAGCGCGGTCAAAGCTTTCGATCGCACTCTCATAATCGGTCTGCCCCATATAGGCAAGTCCCTGCCCTCTGTAGGCAAGCTGCAGATCTTCATTTTCGAGGATCGCCTTGTCAAAACAGGTCAGTGCCTGGTCATAATTCTGTGCACCGATCGCTTCCATTCCGGCATCTGTGTTGGTTGTTTTCTTCCCGCACGCCACAAGACAGCCTGCAAGCAGGACCGTCAGAAAAACGGCAGAAGATTTTCGTATTGTATGTTTTCGCATATTGCTCCGATCCATTCTTTCGTTACATTCTTTTTCTATGCATTTAGAATACCCTTTCTGACGAAACCTGTCAACGAATGCACATTTGTTTTTCCTTGTTTTAAAGGAAAATTTGCTGTACACTAAACAGATAGATTACAGACAGGGAATGACAGCATGAACACTTTTCAGCAAAGCTTTTATTTATTAAAAAGAAACCTGCGTTCCATCGTAGGGTTTGAAATTGTATACCGTTTGCTCTGCATCGCACTGATGCTGCCATGTGTTACCGCATGCTTCCAGCTTTCCCTGCGCCTTGCAGGATATCATTATTTATCCGAAGACCGTATTTTTTCTTATCTGATGCGCCCGGCCACGATCGTGATCCTGTGCTTTGTCCTGCTTTTACTTTCCGTTATCACCGTATTTGAAATCTTTTGTCTGATCCCGGCATTTCATGCTTCTTATCACAGACAGACCATTTCCCTGACCGGAATGCTCAGCCGCGGTCTTTATATTTTAAAAAAGAGTGTCCGTCGCCATAACCGCAGTCTCTTCCTGTTCTCTCTGTTCCTTATTCCACTGACCAATATCACGATCCTGTCCGGTTATTTTACAAGCGTGACGATCCCTGATTTTATTTTGTATTATATCCGGTCCAATCAGACTGCATTTCATGTACTCTGTGTCATCCTTGCGATCTGTCTGCTCCTTGCGGTCCGTTACTGCTTAAGCCTTCACTGCTACTGCTTAGAGCCCGGAAGTTTCAAGGAAGCAAGGGCACATTGCAAAAAACTGACAAAGCATCACTATTTCCATACAGCGCTGCAGCTCCTTGCCTGGAACATTCTGATCCTGACCGTTCTAGCAGCCGTTCTGCTGCTATGTTTTGTGCTGAGTCTTTTCTTTGTACGGTTTGTGCTTGCGGATCACTTTAACAGCAGCACGGTTTACATGATCTTCAGCTCGATCCTGTCTTTTTTATTTGAGTTATATATACTGTTCAGTATCCCACTGACATTTTCCTATTTAAGTGCTCTCTATTACAGACAGCTGTTGAAACAGGGAGAAGAGGTTCCTGCTCCGGTTCCGGAAAGCCGTTCCATTCTGGTCAGGATCAGCAAGCGCATATTGCTGCTTCTTGTGCTCCTCGCTGCCATCTTTAATTTTTATTACCTGGATCTGTTAAAGGATACAAATGTTTTCTGGACACAAAATATCCTGCTTTCCACTCCGGTCATTACCGCACACCGCGGTGACAGTCATAATGCCCCGGAAAACACCCTTGCAGCCTTTCAGTCGGCGATCGACAATCAGGCTGACTGTATTGAGCTGGATGTCCAGCAGACAAAGGATCATGTCATTGTCGTAGTACACGATACCAATTTAAAACGCCTGACCGGCGTTGACCGGAATGTTTCCGACATGACCTATGAAGAGCTTCTCTCCCTGGATTTCGGTTCTCATTTTTCTCCGGCTTACAAAGGCGAGAAAATCTGTACGCTGGATGAGGTACTTTCCCTCTGCAAAGGCAGGATTGATCTGAATATCGAACTGAAAACAAACGCGTCCGATACCGGCCTGGAAGCAGGCGTCGTTGCCCTGATCGAATCTCATGATGATGCGGAGCACTGCGTGGTTGCTGCCAAGAAACTGGATTCCCTGAAAAAAATAAAATCGCTGGATGATTCCATCCAAACGATTTATTTGTTACCTGTTGCTTACGGGAATTATCAAAATCTGAGTTACATCGATGGTTTCAGTATCAAATCCTCATTTATTACCCGCAGGCTGGTCAATCATATGCATGCGAACGGCAAAACAGTGTATGCCTGGACGGTCAATGAACGGGAGGACATGGAGCGCATGTTCAGCCTCGGTATCGACTGTCTGATCACGGATGAACCTGTCCGTGCTAAAGAAGTGCTCTATTCACAGGAACTGAATCCATCCATTGCGATCTGGCTTGAGCAGCTGACGCACTATTTCTTAAGTGACTGATATGCTTCTTCCGCTGCGGTGAGTACTTCATAATTTGTCACGTATTCCCGCTGCGATGCGGATGCATCGTTGTACAGCTGTCTTGCGCGTTCTATTTTCTTTTTACTGTCCTTTGTGACTGTTCCGATCTTGGCGATCGAATCAACAACAGCCTGCGCCTTTTCCGCATCCGGCTGACCGGTCGTCTGCTCCGATTCCGTTCCATCCAGATAATAGCAGATAACAGGCGTTCCTTTTGCGATCTCCCCGTATAATTCCTTTGCTTTCAGATATGGCATATTGACACAGCCATGTGAACCGCTCTTTTTATAAATATCCGCACCGAAGCTGTCTCTCCAGATCGCATCATGCAGTCCGATATTGCCGTTGAACGGCATCCAGTAAGAAACCGGTGTTTCATAATTTTCACCTACCAGCATGGCATCCTGTTCCTTATAGGTAATGCCGTAAATACCCGCCGGTGTATCAAAGCCTCTTGATGCATTCCCGGAAACAAACTCCGATTCCATTTTCTTTTCTCCGTTTACATATAAGAAGAGGTGCTGCGCCGTCAGATTGATCTCGATATATGTATTGCCGTAATCCTGACTGCCGTAAACAGCCGCCGTCTGGTAATAAACCGGGATACGCTCGCCGCTTTCCCCATTTCTTATCATTTCTTTCAGCTGCTCCTGCTCCTCGCTGTAATTCATCCACCAGCCATAATCACCGCCTTCTATCGTGACCGTTCTGCCATAGCTCGTCCGGAACTCCCTGCTCCGGAAAATCGTGTCATATTTCTTGCGGAGCATGACAACAAAATCATCGATCGCATCTTCCGATACACTGACTTTATTTGTCTCTTCATCGACTACAAGCCACCGGGAAAGCACACTGCCATCGATCACTTCCTCCTGCTGCCCGAAATGATACACAATGCGCAGATCCGTATACCGCTTCATCTGTGCAAGACGCTCTGTCAGCTTTGCATCATCCGCGTAGACGGAAGGCTCCTCATAGCATCCGGCCTCTTCCAGATCAGTTTCCGGAAGCAGTGCATCCACCGCATCTTTCACGGTCTGGATCGTTTTCGTCTGGTTCAATACATTTCCCCGTACTTCAGGTATGATCTGATAACCGTTTTCAGGATCATATTCCGAAATATGTGCATCCTCAGGGCTTACCACAAAACTGTCCTGAAAACCCTGCAGCTTCAGAATTGCTGTCATCAGGGCACTATCCTCATATGCATACAGATTTTCTACCGTGTACGCCTGCTGTTCTTTCTTTATGTAGGTTGAAATTGCCTTTATGATGTTCTGTTTATCTAAAATTTCTTCAAGTCCGTCTGTATCGGAAACCTTTACACCGATCTGGTCTCCCGTGATCGTTTCTGTGATGTAGCTGCCATCTCCTGTCCGTTCCCTTACAGTCAGGACATACTCCCGCATCCGGCTTTCCAGTTCATCCATGGTCAGCCCGGACGCATCGATCTCATTGATGATCGTTCCCTTACTGAAATGACTGCTGCAATATACACTGCCTGTGATCAAAAGTCCTGTCAGAAATACAAACAGCACACCCAGACTGCTCCAAAGCACGATCCTCTGATTTTTCTTTTTTCGTTTTTTCTTTTTGTTCTGCATGATATACTCTCTCTTTCATCCCCATTATATCGACACGCCCCCTGTCTGTAAATAGGAGGATACTGCCTGTTTTTACCCATCTTGCTCATTTAGAACAAACCTTATATAATAAGAAAACAGATAAATACTGCTTCTAAAATACAGAAGCAACGATTATGTTAGGAGATTATTTATGACATTTCCGTTACCCGATGCTTTCCTTTCGCGTATGCAACAGCTTTTACCCGAAAAAAGCGAATATGAAGCATTTATACAAAGCTATGACACAGACCATTATCAGGCACTCCGCGTCAATCCGTTAAAGGGCGACGCGGGCACCTTGTTTTCCCGCCTTGACTGCACACTTACGCCCGTACCATGGTGTTCCACGGGATTTTATTACCCGCCGCAGCTCCATCCGGGCAAATCCCCCTATCACGAAGCTGGTGCCTACTACATCCAGGAACCAAGTGCCATGGCACCTGCCGCCTATTTAGATGCACAGCCCGGCGAAAAAATTCTGGATCTCTGCGCCGCGCCCGGCGGTAAAAGCACACAGATTGCCGGTTCCATGCAGGGAAAAGGGCTTCTCATCAGCAATGAGATCCATCCCGCCAGAGCCCGCATTCTGGCAGAAAACATAGAACGAATGGGCATTTCCAATGCCATCGTCACGAACATGGCACCGGCAGAGCTCGCCCCTCATTTTCCGCTCTTTTTTGACCGGATCATGGTAGATGCCCCCTGCTCCGGTGAGGGCATGTTCCGTAAAAATGAAGAAGTCATAACGCAGTGGAGTCCTGAAAATGTAGCACTGTGTGCCAAAAGGCAGCAGGAAATCTTAGCGCAGGCAGATCTGATGCTCCGTCCCGGCGGACGCATGGTATATTCGACCTGTACTTTCTCGCCGGAGGAAGATGAACAGTGCATCCTGCAGTTTTTAGACTCGCATCCGCTCTACCGGCTTATACAGGTTCCTCTGTATGAGGGTATGCAGCATGGCCTCATAAAAGAAGCAGAATCTGCCATCCGTCTCTGGCCGCATAAACTCCACGGTGAGGGGCACTTTGTTGCCGTTCTCCAAAAAGGAGAAACCACCGGAGATTCCGCAAAAACAGACAGTTCTTCCTACAGACTGTCTGCCGGTGATCTTCAGCTTTCCGATAATGAAGTCATCCTTCCCGGCAAAAAAAATAAAAATACCGGTCATCAGGTTTCCAAAAAAAGAGACCGCACAGAACAAAAGTGTGCGATCTCTCCAGATTATTCTCTTTTATCCGCATTTTTGCAGGAAGTACTTGTTGCTCCGCTCTCAGGTCATCTGACCTCTTTCGGAGAACAGATTTATCTGTTGCCTGACCAGATCTCTTCCCTGCAAGGACTGAAGGTACTGCGCGCAGGACTTCACTTAGGACAGTTATCCGGAAAACGCTTTCTCCCCGGCCATGCACTGGCGCTTTCGCTCCAACCTGCAAAAGTCAAAAATTATGTAAACCTCGATACTTCTGATCCACAACAGCTGCAGACTGCCATCCGCTTCATATCCGGCGAAACCTTCCCATATGAAGGAAAAAACGGCTGGTATCTGATCTGCATCGACGGTTACAGCCTTGGCTGGGGTAAACTGGCAGGTAGTATTATGAAAAATCATTATCCAAAAGGTCTGCGCAAATATCTTTAAAAGTTTACATCGATCTCTATGCCCTTCAGATCCTCATTGATCAGGTTATTCTTCTTCATGATCTGATTGATCCGTTGCGTCGTCTCCTCAGACTGCGTAACGGACTGTTTCCGAAGGCTTGCATCTGCCTGCAGTTTTTCCGCATCCAGATCCCCTTCTATCATCTCTCTGTCTTCTTTTCGTTCTTCTTTTGCTTTTTCGATCCGCTCGTCCTGTTCTTCCTTTTCTTCTGCTTTCTTCTCGGCTTCTTCCTTCTTTTCTTCCAGTTCTTTATCCAGCTTCTCTTTGGCATCTGCAAGTGCCATACCTACAATCTCATCCGATGCTGCTTTTTTGATCTCTTCCGCAGCCTCTCCTGCTTTCAGCATATCCTGTGACTTTAACTGGTCGATCCTGGCATCCGACTGATTTTGTGCCAGCACCATGATCTGCTGCTGCATAAGATCTGCATCAGACTGCAAAGCTGCCTTTTTCCCATTCAAAGAAAGAACCTGCTTCTGATATTCTGTCCGCGGCTCATTTGCCAGTTCTTTTAACCGTGCAATATCTTCCTTACTGAAATCATCTGAAAAGATACCCAGCTTATTATTCTGGTATTTTTCCAAAAGCTCCAGATCCTTCTGCTCCTGCGAATCAGGATCTATCCCATAGGTCTCCCGCAGCTTATCCTTTTCCATGGAAATATTGCCGATCTGCTGCATTTTTTCCTGATAGTCTGCAACCTTTTCTGCCTTCTGCGCTTTCAGATCCTCTATATTCTGTTTCGCCGCCTGATCACCGGAAAATGCATCTTTGACAAGCTTCATTGCCTGCTTCTGTGCCAGCTTGCGTTTCTTTTCAATCTGCTCTTTGGAAGATCCTGCGATTAGGAATCTGCCGTCCACATTCTTCTTTGTGTTTTGCGCATTCTGCGCTCTTCTGTTTCTTTTTCCTGTGTTTTTCCGCAGGTTTTCGTTCTGAACAGCCTGCAGTGTCTGATCTGTTTTCTGAATTACCATACTCTCGTTTCTCCCCGGGTGTATTCTGCGATGTGCATCTATTATAGATATCGGCCGGTTCCGGAGTTTTGTACAGTATGATTTAAAAATATCTCAGGAAAGGGCATCAATCATTTCTGCAAACAGCTCCGGTTTCAGTAAAACCAGTCCTGCATGTCCTAAGTCCGGCAATACTGCAAACTCTGTCTTTGGAAATTTTTGTTTTATGTAATTGATATCCTGTTTTCTTTCTTTTTCTTCCCCTTTTGTATACCAGTAATGGAGCTTTGTTTCTATTTTCGGAAGAGGCGTTGGAACTTTATAATTGTTGCATGAATCAAAGGTACGCCACAGCGTTTTCCTGCTGCAATGCCGCAGAACATCTGCTACATACTGCAGATCCTCTTTGGAATAGTCATCTGTGGCAAATGCTTTTTCCAGCAATCCCACACCTCCGGTTCTGCCGATCATCATCATAAGATAATCCTTCAGCGCAATCAACCGTGTGATGATCCACGGCAGCTGATATGGCGTAATACCACCGTCCATGACGCAGTGCTTTATTCTGATCAGTTGTCCCAATGCAACCAGCAGTGCAATGGAGCCGCCCATGGAACAGCCATACACCGCGTATAATTCCGTATACCCTTCCGCCTTAAGCCAGTCGTTCAGTTCTGCAGCGATCTGTTCTACACTGGTAAAATCGCTGTTATTTTCAAAATCATAGCCGGGAAGTGCCGGAACCAGCAGATGGTATTTCCCCTGTAAAATAGGGATAACAGTTTCAAAATAATCCCACTTCACAACAGATGGATGGATAAGCAGGATCGTTTCTTTATTTTCTTTTCCGAATTCGTGAATCGTCATTGCTTCAAGCCTTTCTTTTGTGTTTTCTTTTATCATATTTTCCACACTTTAAAAAGGCAAATGCAAAATTTCTCATTAAGCATCAGGCAGTATTTATGCCTCAGGTTTCAGCGGATCATAGTAATAAGAGGATGTCGCACCGCCATCGATCAGGAAAGTAGAGCCGGTGATAAATGCACCCTTCTCGCTCATCAGAAGCTCAGCCACATTTGCAACCTCATCGGCAGTTCCCGGTCTTCCTGCCGGGCATTTTGCAAACATATTTTTGTAGAAATCTCCACGTGGACCGTTGAACTCATCCACCGCAAGCGGTGTCACGATAATGCCCGGTGCGATATCATTCAGCCGCGCACCACGCTTGCCCCATACAACAGATTGTGCCATCACGCGCTTTTCATTGCAGCGTTTTGCCATCTGGTAAGCATGAAGCGTATCTTTGATGTGTTCCGGCTGTAAAATCTCAAGATCTAATAATTCTTCGGTCGGCGTTGTTGCAAGTGCTGCATCTTCTTCTGCAGAGAGCTGTGGCATTCTCCAGCCTGACTGGCTGGAAATCGTCACACCACAGCCGCCCTCTGCGATCACCTTTCCGACTTCTTCCAGCAATACAGCCGTTCCGTACAGATCAACTTTCAGGATTGCTTCGATCGGTGCCTGACTTGGAGATACACCTGCCCCATTTACAAGCATTTTGATCTCTCCGTATTCCTGTGCTTTTGCGATCAGGTGTTTGATGGATTCTCTGGACGAAAGATCCATCTCTACCGGTTCTACATCATATCCTGCACTGTTCATAATCTCTGCGATTGTCTTTGCATTTTCTATATTCTTATCGCCCATGACAATCTTCTTGCCATATCCTGCTCTTCTGGCGATCGCCATACTGATCTGTCCTGCTCCTGTTACGATCATGACTTCTTTTTTACGCATATTCTTTCTCCGGTCTCCTATTCTTCCACACTTTTCTTTGCCCAATCAGCAACTGCCTGCTCTGCTTTCTTTGCATCTGCCCCATGTACCGCAATACCGGTACCAAATTCTGCACCCTTACATATTTTTCTGAGATCACGTTCACTGTTTCCCAGACCGCTGCCTTCATGCGTCATGAGTGCCATTACTTTCTTTCCTGTAAAGTCCAGTTTTTCAAGCTGTGTAAATACGGCTACAGGGTATGTTCCCCACCAGCAGGGACCACATACAAATATGTTGTCATAAGCTGCAATATCGGAAAGGTACTGTTTCAGTTCCGGTCTGGCATTTCCCCGCAGTTCCTGCTGTGCTTCTTCCGTACACTTATGATAATCTCTGGAATAGTCCCGGACAGTCTCGATCTCAAAAAGATCTCCGCCTACCGCTTTTTGGATAAATTCCGCACAAATTTCTGTGTTACCTTTCTTTAAATCAACGATACTCCCATTTACGTAATTTTCACCTTTTCGTGAATAGTAAATAATCAGATTCTTAGCCATCTTGATTCCTCCTGATCGCTTATTGTTTTTATTTGCTCTTATCATAGTTTACTTTTTCTTTTGCATCAAAACTTTTTTCTTATCATATTGATTACTTTTTCTAATCGTTTTATAATTCTAACAAAGAACGAAAAAGGAGAACGACGCGTATGCTCTTACGTCAAATAGAATACTTACAGGCAGTCATTGAAAACGGTAATTTTTATCTTGCTGCTGAACAGTGCAATGTTTCACAATCTGCCATTTCCCAGCAGATCAAAAAATTAGAGGGCGAACTTGGTGTGCAGCTTTTAGAAAGACATAACCGCACGTTTTCCCTGACTCCCGCCGGTGAACATTTTTATCAGAAAAGCCTTATCATAACGGGCGATCTGAAACAGCTTGTCCGTGAAACAAAAAGAATCGCAGACAACGATCATGCTGTTTTACGCATTGGCTACTATAAGGGCTATCATGGAAATGAGCTCTCTGAAGCGATTGCTTTCTTTTCTGAAAAATATCCTGCTGTGGATGTAAAAATTACCGTTGGAAGCCATGAAGAATTGTATCATGCAATGGAAAACGGCTCAGTTGATCTTGCGATCAACGACCAAAGACGTGCTTTTTCCGATGCTTATCATAATGAAGTGCTTGCAGAAAGCAGGATTTATATTGAGCTTTCCTCTAAGAATCCGCTCAGTAAATTGCATACTCTCGAAACAAAAGACCTAAAAAATACGCCCTGTATTCTTGTGATCAACCAGACCGGGCAAAAAGAGGAACAGGCATATTATGAAACTATCATCGGGTTACAGGGAGACTTTCTTTTTGCGGACACCGTGCAGGAAGCCCGCCTTAAAATTATAACCGGACAGGGATATATGCCCGTAGATGTGATTGGAGAACAGGTCTGGTTTGATACGGCTGCCAGCAGAATACCGCTTGTGCGGAACCAGTCCCCTGTCAAAAAGACGTATTGTGCTTTCTGGAAAAAAGAGAATTCCGGATATTACATTGAAGAATTTGCCCGGATCCTTAAAGGATGCTTTTAGAAATGATTGCCTCTACTTCTTCAATTGTTTTTTCGGTGGCAGAGGCTATCTGCTCTGTAGTCATTCCGTTTTTATGCATTTTCTGAATAAGTCCCGCTTCGCCTTTCAGTAATCCCTCGGCGCGTCCTTCTTCTCGCCCTTCTTCACGTCCTTTTTCTTCAATTCCTTCACTTAAATTACACATAACACTCACATCCTCTCGCATATTCTCTTCTATCGGAATATCATATTCCTTTTCAATAATACTTAATTTTTCGTCTGCTGTAAGCTCCTGCGACAGCAATGCCCCCAGCAGGCGATGCAGTTCATATGGATCACCATGATCCGGCAATTCCTTCGCCAGTCCGATCATAACAATATGAAACAGATCCAGCCTGCCTTTCCAGTCATAGGAACCGATCACATCCTCTTTTATGAGA
>ERZ808240.2361-NODE-2361-length-20849-cov-42.931903_pt1 | contig 20849 bp, 18 predicted proteins | sample MGYA00521084_ERZ808240 | MGnify/ENA primary metagenome ERZ808240 (study PRJEB31516, sample SAMN03275571) | gut metagenome | biome: mammalia-associated habitat; material: feces | host: Papio cynocephalus | place: Kenya | collected 2012-08-06 ...
TTAATATCCGAGAAGTTCACGTAAAATGATTTGATTAGATATTAGGAGGGATACAATTGGCGAAAGTATTATTGGAAATGAAAAATATCACCAAAACATTCCCTGGTGTTAAGGCACTTGATAATGTAAATCTTCAGGTAGAAGAAGGCGAGATCCATGCTCTTGTTGGTGAGAACGGCGCCGGTAAATCTACCCTTATGAATGTTTTAAGTGGTATCTACCCTTACGGTAGCTATGAAGGCGATATTATATATGACGGAGAGGTTTGTAAATTCTCCAAAATTAAAGATAGTGAAGAAAAGGGAATTGTCATTATCCATCAGGAACTGGCATTGATCCCTTACATGAGCATCGGTGAGAATATGTTCCTCGGTAACGAGAGAGGAAAGAAATTCGCGATCAACTGGAACGATACTTACGGCGAAGCTGAAAAGTATATGAGAACAGTAGGACTTAAGGAATCTTCCAGAACATTGATCAAAGATATCGGTACAGGTAAACAGCAGCTGGTTGAAATTGCAAAGGCACTTGCAAAGCATGCAAAGCTCCTGATCCTGGATGAGCCGACAGCCTCTTTGAATGAGGATGATTCCCAGGCACTTCTGGATTTACTCCTGAAGTTCAAAAAAGAAGGCATGACTTCAATCATCATCTCTCATAAGCTGAATGAAATCTCTTATGTAGCAGATAAGATCACAGTCATTCGTGACGGATCTACGATTGAAACATTGGATAAAGAAAAAGATGATATTTCCGAAGCACGTATCATCAAAGGTATGGTTGGCCGTGAGCTGACAGACCGTTTCCCGAAACGTGAAAGTAAGAAATTCGGAGAAATCAATCTGGAGACAAAGGACTGGACTGTTTACCATCCGCTTTACACGGAGCGTAAAGTTGTTGACAATGTCAGCATCAACGTCCGCAAGGGTGAGGTTGTTGGTATCGCAGGTCTGATGGGCGCCGGACGTACAGAGCTTGCCATGAGTTTATTTGGTAAGAGCTATGGTACAAAGATCTCCGGAACCTTAAAGCTGAATGGCGAAGAAGTACATCTGAAAAATGTAAGAGATGCCATTCATCACAAGCTGGCATATGTAACAGAAGATCGAAAAGGAAACGGACTGATCCTTTCCAATCCGATCAAGATCAATACGACGCTTGCAAATCTTGATGCGATCAGCAGACACGGTGTGATCGATCAGGATGAGGAATATGCAATTGCAGTAGATTACAAAGAAAAGTTACATACAAAATGTCCGTCTGTAGAACAGAATGTCGGTAACCTTTCCGGTGGTAACCAGCAGAAAGTATTACTGGCTAAATGGATGTTCGCAGATCCGGATGTATTGATCCTCGACGAGCCGACAAGAGGTATCGATGTCGGAGCAAAATATGAGATTTACTGTATTATCAATCAGCTGGTGGCAGAAGGAAAATCTGTTATCATGATTTCTTCAGAGCTTCCTGAAGTACTTGGTATGTGCGACAGAATCTACATCATGAACGAAGGAAGAATTGTTGGAGAGCTGCAGGGCGAGGAAGCATCGCAGGAAATCATTATGTCACATATTTTAAAATCTACAAATAAAGGAGCGTAAACAATGGATAAAGCAAAATTGATGAATGGTGTCAAAAAATATACAATGATTATTGTTTTAGTATTAGTTACGTTGTTCTTTACGTGGCAGACAGGTGGTAAAATTCTTCTTCCACAGAACGTAAGTAACTTAATTTCTCAGAACGCATACGTATTCGTTCTGGCAACCGGTATGTTATTATGTATCTTAACCGGTGGTAACATCGACCTTTCCGTTGGTTCGGTTGTCTGCTTCGCAGGTGCTGTCGGTGCGACATTAATGGAAAGCAAGGGTATGAACCCTGTAGCTGCTTCTATCATGATGCTGCTGATCGGTCTTCTGATCGGTGCATGGCAGGCTTTCTGGATCGCATACGTACATGTACCTCCTTTCATTACAACACTGTCCGGTATGTTAGTATTCCGTGGACTTTCAAACGTTGTACTGAACGGTTTGACAGTTTCCCTGACAAATGCAGGATTCGTTAAAGTATTCGGCGGTGGTGCTGAATGTTACATCCCTGATTTCTTCGGTGGAAACGGATTTAATATTACCTGTATGTTAGTTGGTGTGATCGCATGTGTGATCTATGTACTGGTTCAGATCAAAAACCGTATGAACCGTGCAAAGAAGGGGTATGAAATGGAAGCACTGAGTGCAATGGTAGTCAGAACAGTAATCATCTGTGCGGTTATCCTGGTATTCATGTTCCGCCTGGCTCAGTACAAAGGTATTCCAACCGCTCTTGTATGGGTAGCGCTGGTTGTCCTGATCTACGGTTACATCACAAGCAAAACAACAACAGGCCGTTACTTCTACGCAGTAGGTGGCAACGAAAAGGCAACAAAACTTTCCGGTATCAATACAAATAAGGTTTACTTCATTGCTTATACAAACATGGGCTTCCTGGCAGCTCTTGCAGGTATGCTGACTATCGCACGTATGACAAGTGCACAGCCTACATACGGTCAGAACTACGAAATGGATGCCATCGGTGCCTGCTTCGTAGGTGGTGCTTCTGCTTACGGCGGTGTCGGTACAGTTCCTGGTGTTATCGTTGGTGCGGTTCTGATGGGTGTTATCAACCTTGGTATGTCGATCATGGGTGTTGATGCCAACTATCAGAAGGTTGTAAAGGGTCTTGTACTTCTTGCAGCAGTTATCTTCGATGTAGTCACAAAGAAACAGGATAAATAAGAGTTATAAGACAGAATGATAGCAATATCATCCTAATATCTAATGAAAGCTCCCGGGCAATGCCCGGGAGCTTTCGCGTTGATTATCGGTTGTCAAATGCATCGCATCCCACGGAGCGGCTTTTTCTATATCAGGGAAACTTTCCCGGATATAGAAAGAGCAGGCTCCCCATTGGGGAGCCTGCAAGGTGAAAGAATAACACTGCAGAAGTACTGTATCTTCTGCTTGTGATACAGGCTTTTGCAATCTATAGGTATCATAGCATTGTTTGCTCAAAAAGCATAGAGTGATAGTGCCTACACTTTTATTCCGTTTTTATCGAAAATAAACAAAAAATTGCCAAATTGACGTATTCGACGTATAATAAACTGACATAACGATTAGAAAGGAAGGGCGAATTTGTGATTTTTAATTCGGTCAGCTATCTGCTGTTTTTCCCGGTCGTGACGATCCTGTATTTTGCTTTTCCGAAAATGCTGCGAAATGCATGGCTTCTGATCGCCAGTTATTTCTTCTATATGAATTGGAATGCGGCATATGCACTTCTGCTTTTAGGTTCTACGGTGATCACATATCTGTGCAGTCTCCTGGTGGAATGGGCAAAAGAGAAAAAACAGTCCGTGAAACTTGCAAAGGCTGCAATGGCTGCCAGCTTTCTGCTGAATCTGGGACTTTTGTTTTATTTTAAGTATTTGAATTTTGTGATCGTGAATCTGAACAGGATCAGCAGTCTTTTCCATGGCAGACAGTTTTCCGCTTTCGATATTCTGCTCCCTGTCGGTATTTCTTTTTATATTTTTCAGGCACTGGGCTATACAATGGATGTGTACAGAGGCAAGATCAGGGCTTGTCGGAATTTTTTCCGCTATGCGCTGTTTGTTTCGTTCTTTCCGCAGCTTGTGGCAGGACCGATCGAGCGTTCGGACAATCTTCTGCCGCAGTTTGAAGAAGAACATACCTTTGATACGGACAGAATCCGGGAAGGTCTTTTGTGGATGCTCTGGGGGCTCTTTTTAAAGATCGTGATCGCGGACAATCTGTCTGTATACATTACAGAGATTTATGACAATTATCTGGCATATACCGGAGCGGAGATCGTTTTTGCGACTGTTTTGTTCGCATTTCAGATCTACTGCGATTTTGGCGGCTATTCTTATATCGCGGTCGGAAGCGCAAAAGTACTTGGCTTTCGGCTGATGGACAATTTCAAAGCACCTTATCTGGCAGTCAGTGTACATGATTTCTGGAGACGCTGGCACATTTCCCTGACAAGCTGGTTCACGGATTATCTGTATATCCCGCTTGGCGGCAACAGAAAAGGAAAGCTGCGCAAATATCTGAATGTCATGATCGTTTTTCTGGTCAGTGGTCTGTGGCACGGTGCTGACTGGACGTATGTGATCTGGGGCGGTATCAACGGACTTTATATGGTGATCGAGGAAATGACCGGCTATCGGAAAAAAGCAGAGCAGCTTGCGAGGGCAAGTTTGTCTTACCGGATCTTTGCGGGAATCCTGACTTTTGCCCTGGTAGACTTTTCGTGGCTGTTTTTCAGAGCTTCTTCTCTGGGGGATGCAGCCGGTATGCTCAGGCAGGTCAAAGCGGTACCGGGCTTTCACAGACTTTTCGGGGCTGTTTTTGCAGGAATGGATCCGTCACTTTTACTGGCGATCACTCTTGCACTGCTTATCCTGTGGCAGGTTGACAGGCTGCTGTATCAGGGAAAAAACGCAGCGGCGCTTGTGCTTGCGCAGGGCTGGTTCGCACGGTATCTGGTGTATGGAGGGCTTCTGCTGTTTATTCTGTTGTTTGGTGTATATGGCTATGAATATGCCCAGACGGCATTTATCTATTTCCAGTTCTGACAGATCCAAAACAGGACATGGTTGAAAAATAAAGATATTGAAAAGATTATTTGCAGTAAGATATAGAAGGAATATGTGCATGAAGAAAAAAATCTTTTTCTTTTGTAAATTGTTTATAGTGACATTGCTTCTCTTTGTATTCTGTTTTGGGATCGTTATGCCGCAGTATACAGGCAATTATCAGGCTTCCATGGTAGATAAGGCAGCCCGTCTCCGGTCGGTGGAGGGGCCGAAGATCGTTCTGATCGGTAATTCCAATCTGGCATTTGGCATGGACAGTCAGATGCTGGAGGAGGCATTTTCCATGCCGGTTGTAAATATGGGACTGCATGGCGGTGTCGGAAATGTGTTTAATGAACAGGCAGCAAGGCTGCATGTGACGCCGGGCGATATTTATGTAGTGTGTCACAGCAATTATGATGATGCGGATGTGATCAAGAATCCGGAGCTTGCATGGATCACGATCGAGAATCATTTCGAGCTGTACAGGCTGATCCGCCCGAAGGACTGGTGGGACATGATCCGGGCATATCCGACCTATCTGCGGAAGTGTCTTGGGCAGTGGCGCAATGAGTCGGGTAATCAGGAAACAAATGACTGCTACCGCAGAAGCGCATTTAATAAATACGGAGATATATATTATCCACGCCCACAGTCGGAGGAAGGGATTGATTTTTCACCGGTGGCGATCCATCATATCAATGAGACAACGGCAAAGCGCCTGAATGCATTATATGAAGATCTGCAAAAGCAGGGGGCGGATATGGTCGTGGCAGGCTATCCGATCGCAGAATACGAAGGAACACCGGATCTGGCTGCATATGACGAGATGGGGCAGGAGATCGCGGATGCGCTGGAAGCACCGGTGATCTCGGATTTTAACGATTACAGATATCCGGCTTCTTACTTTTATAATACCTATATGCATCTGACGGATGAGGGCGCAAGGGCAAGAACGCAGCAGCTCATTAAGGATCTGCGTGCCTATATGGACGGCGGGGTAAAATACGAAAACAAATAGAAAACAGATAAATACCTGTATAGTTTATAAAGGAGGAACAGTATGATCTCACAAAAGTACAAAGATATGTTAGGACAGAAATCGGTCATCCGCGAAATGAGTGCGGCCGGTCATAAAATGGGAGAGGAGATCGGATTTGACAATGTATTTGATTACAGTCTCGGCAATCCGAGTGTACCGGCTCCGAAAAAAGTAGAGGAAGTGATCAAAAAACTGCTGGAGGAAACGGAACCGCTTTCCCTGCATGGTTACAGTGAAGGCCACGGTATTTTACAGGTGCGCGAAAAAATTGCGTCTTATCTGGCAAAGACTTATGATATTCCATATACATATGAAGATATTTTTATGGCAAGCGGTGCGGCAGGTGCTCTGGCACATGCTTTCCGCGCAGTTGTATGCCCGGGCGAGGAGATCATCACATTTGCCCCGTTTTTCCCGGAATACAGACCGTATATTGAAACAACGGGTGCTGCCCTGAAGATCGTACCGGCAGATACGGAAACCTTCCAGATCAATTTTGAGGCATTTGAGCAGATGATCACGGAAAAGACGGCTGCGGTTCTGATCAATACCCCGAATAATCCGTCAGGAATCGTATATTCTACAGAGACGATCAGGAAGCTGGCAGAGATGCTTTCCAAAGCGCAGGAAACGTACGGACATGATATTTATATCATTTCCGATGAACCATATCGTGAAATTGTGTTTTCTGGTGTAGATGCGCCTTGCGTATCGAAATTTTATGATAATACGATCATGTGCTATTCTTACAGCAAATCTCTTTCCCTACCGGGAGAGCGTATCGGTTATGTGGCAGTCAATCCTGCCTGTAAAGATGCGGCGCTGATCGTGCATATGTGTACACAGATCTCCAGAGGGATCGGGCATAACTGCCCTGCGTCCCTGATGCAGCTTACAGTAGCAGAGCTTTTGGGAGAGACTTCGGATCTGTCCGTTTATGAAGAAAATGCCAATATCCTATATGATGCGCTGACAAAAATGGGATTTTCCTGTGTCAGACCGGGCGGAACCTTTTATATGTTTCCGAAATCTCCGGAGCCGGATGCAAAGGCATTCTGCCAGAAGGCGCTGAAGTATCATCTGGTGCTCGTACCGGGTGACAGCTTTGGATGTCCCGGCTTTTTCCGTATTTCCTACTGCGTTCCGACAGAAAAGGTGAAAAGATCGCTTGCAGCATTCGAAAAGCTGGCAAAGGAATATGGTCTGTGCTAAAATTTAGGGACTGTTCACAAAAAAGATAACAACAGGTTACTGTCATGTTTTATGATAGAACACATAATATAGAAGGAAGTGATAATATGTATCAGGCTGGTTTAGTTTTAGAGGGCGGAGGTATGAAGGGCGTTTATACAGCCGGAGTCCTGGATTTCTTTTTGGACAAAAAGATCACATTTGCAAACTGCTATGGTGTTTCCATGGGAGCCTGTACGCTCTGCAGTTATATTTCCGCGCAGCGGGGCAGGGGGTTAAGCGTTGCAGTCGATTATCTGAAAGATCCGCACTACTGTGGATTTTACAGTATGGCGACGACAGGAGATATCTTTAATGCCAAAATGTGTTATGATACCATACCGAATGAACTGAATCCCTATGATTACGATGCAGCGATGAAATACCCGGGAAATGCGTACGCGGTTATGACGGATGTGGAAACAGGTGCACCTGTTTATTATAAAATGCAGGACATGCGGAAAGATATCATTGCAGTGCAGGCATCTGCCTCCATGCCTCTTGTCTCCCGGTTCGTGGAGATCGATGGCAGAAAATATCTGGATGGCGGAATTGCCGATTGTATTCCGATCATGCATTCTTTAAAAGAAGGAAACCGGAAAAATGTTGTTGTCATGACCAAAGAAGTCGGCTATCGCAGAGAACCGTTTTCCATGCTTGGCATGGTAAAGGTGCGGTATCATAAATATCCGTATCTGATCCACGATATGGCGATTCGCCATACCCGGTACAACCGGACACTTGATTTCCTGGAAAAGGAAGAAAAACGGGGCAATATATTTATCATAAGACCACAGCAGAAATCGGCTGTTGGCAGAGTGGAAAAAGACAAAGAAAAACTGGTCGCATTATATGAAGAAGGGTATCGTGATGCAGAGGCCTCTTATGATGCAATGCGGGCATATTTAGAAAAGGAGACACCATGATAGAAATTATTAAGGCAATATTTTTCGGTATTGTAGAGGGTATTACGGAATGGCTGCCGATCAGCAGTACCGGACACATGATCATTCTGAATGAATTTGTCAAACTGGATGTCAGGGAAGAATTCTGGAACCTGTTTCTGGTCGTGATCCAGCTCGGAGCGATACTGGCGGTTGTTATCCTGTTCTGGAACCAGATCTTTCCATTGAACCTGAAAAATAAAAATGAGCCCGTCTGGAAGAAGGATATCCTGCTTTTGTGGGTTAAGATCCTGGTTGCCTGTGTGCCTGCGGGAATTGTAGGTGTTTTATTCGATGATGTATTCGATAAATACTTATATAATTTTCCATGCGTCGCAGCGGCACTGATCGTATTTGGTATCTTGTTTATCATTGTAGAAAAAAAGAAAAAAGGAAAAACCTTCCGCATCACGTCAATTGACCAGCTGGATTATAAAACAGTGATATGGATCGGGGTATTTCAGCTGATCGCTGCTGTTTTCCCGGGGACATCCAGATCCGGAGCGACGATCATCGGTGCATTGCTTCTTGGTGTATCCAGAGTTGTGGCGGCAGAGTTTACATTTTATCTGGCGATTCCCGTCATGTTCGGTGCCAGCCTGCTGAAACTGGTTAAATTTCTGATGATGGGCCTCAGTTTCACATCCATGGAGCTTGCGATCCTTGCGGTCGGTTGTATCGTATCGTTTGTTGTGTCTATAATTGTAATAAAATTCCTGATGGGATATATCAAAAAGCACGATTTTATCCCGTTTGGCATCTACAGAATCGTGCTGGGTGCGGTATTATTGATATATTTTGCGCTTGTTCACTGATTTTTTTGTTCAAAATGGAGAAAAAGCCGTATTTAAGCGGCTTTTCGGGTGAAAAGTTTGACACGAATTGGAAATTGCGTTATAGTATCCACAGAAAAACAAACACAAAACTAATCTTTCAGTCAATATAACATGAATAGTGTGAAGGGAGACAATGATTATGGCAGACGTAAAAAAAGCTGCAGCAGCAGCAAAACCAGTAGCAAAAGCAGTCGCAGCTACAAAACCGGTAGCAGCAAAGGTTGAAGAAAAAAAGGTTGAAGCTAAGAAAGCAGTAGAAGAAAAGAAAGCAGCACCTGCTAAAAAAGCAGCAGCTCCTAAGAAGGAAACAGCTAAGAAAGCAGCACCTGTAAAGAAAGAGACTACTGTAAAGGCAGCAACAAAAGTCAGTGTAAATCTTCAGTTCGCAGGTAAAGAATACAAAGCAGAAGATTTCGAAAAGATGGCAAAGGATGTTTGGCAGTATGACCTTGGCAAGAAGGCAGCTGACTTAAAGAACGTTGATTTATATGTAAAACCGGAAGAAAACAAGGTTTACTATGTAATGAACGGTGATGTAACAGGCGATTTTGATATCTAAGCCGGAGATTTACAGCAACTGCTACATATTTATAAGGAAAAGACTTTGAAAGAGTTCCACTTTGGTGGGGCTCTTTCTTTTACTGTACCGCAAAAAACAAAGTAAAAAATTAAAAAAAATCGTTGACAATGTTCAAAAGGAGTGCTATGTTATGGATAGAAAAGATGTTAGCACTCGAAAGGGTTGAGTGCTAACAAAAAGAAAAGGGTCTGAAAAGGAAGTGATATGGTGGAGATCGATGATAGAAAATTTAAAATTCTACAGGCCGTCGTCAAGAACTATCTGGAGACGGGCGAACCGGTCGGAAGCCGTACGATTTCCAAATATACAGATCTGAATTTGAGTTCCGCAACCATTCGTAATGAAATGGCGGATCTGGAAGAACTGGGTTATATCCTGCAGCCACATACTTCTGCAGGGCGTATTCCTTCCGATAAAGGCTATCGTTTATATGTTGACCATATGATGGCTGAGAAAGAGCAGGAAGTCAATGAAATGAAAGAACTGCTCCTCCAGAAAGAAGAAAAGCTGGATTCCCTGTTAAAGCAGACAGCTAAGGTACTTGCCAATGACACCAATTATGCGGCAATGGTTTCCGCACCGGTTTGTCAGGGCAGCAAGGTGAAATTCATCCAGCTCTCCAGAGTAGAAGAACATCAGCTGATCGCAGTTATTGTGGTAGAAGGTAATCTGATCAAGAACAAAATGCTCACGACAGAGGAAGTTCTGGATGATGAGACGATCTTAAAGCTCAACATCCTGTTGAACACATCGCTCAACGGACTTTCCATCAATGAGATCAGTCTTGCGATGATCACAGGGCTGAAAAAGCAGGCGGGTGAACATGAAGCGCTCGTCAGTGATGTGATCGATGCGGTGGCGGAAGCGATCAAAGAGGATAAGGATCTTGAGATCTATACCTCAGGTGCCAAAAACATTTTCAAATATCCTGAGCTGACGGATAATGAAAAGGCAAGTGAGATCATCAGTACATTTGAAGAAAAGAATCTTTTGAATTCCCTTGTGGAAGAAACGCTTACCAATCCGGAAAACAATGGCATCCAGGTTTATATTGGTGATGAATCACCTGTTGCGACCATGCGTGACTGCAGCGTTGTAACAGCAACCTACGATCTGGGAGAAGGCATGCGGGGTACGATCGGTATTATCGGACCGAAGCGTATGGACTACGAGAAAGTGGTGGATACCATGAAAGGGCTGATGAACCAGCTTGATAATCTGTATGATAAAAAGAAGATCGGTACAAAGGATGATAAATAACATCTTTTCTATTTGAGATAATATAGGAAAAACGGAAAGGGATGATAACATGGCAGAGGATAAAGAAAAAGTAATACAGGATGCGATCAAAGAAGCGCAGAAAGCAGCTGAAAAAGAAGAAAAGGCTGCAGAAAAGGAAGCTTCCGCAGAAAGCGATAAAGAAGAAAAAGAACCGAAGGAAGAAAAAAAGAAAGAAAAAACAGAAAAGAAAAAAGAAAAAGACAAAACAAAAGAAAAAATTGAGCAGCTGGAGGATAAAGTAAAACGTCAGCTTGCAGAATTTGAAAATTTCCGGAACCGGAGTGAAAAGGAAAAAGCCCAGATGTTTGATATGGGTGCAAAGAGTGTTTTGGAAAAAATCCTTCCGGTTGTGGATAATTTTGAAAGAGGTCTTAGTACTGTGGAGGTCAGTGATGAGGATAAGCCATTTGCAGATGGTATGCAGATGATCTACAAACAGCTGATCAAGCAGCTCGAAGATATAGGCGTTAAGCCGATTGAAGCAGTGGGAACTGAGTTCAATCCGGATTTCCATAATGCAGTCATGCAGGTGGAAAGTGATGAATATGAATCCGGATATGTGGCACAGGAACTGCAGAAGGGCTATATGTACCGTGATACTGTGATCCGTCACAGTATGGTGGCAGTGGTAGCTTAATGAATGTAATGATCACAAAGTAATGTTTTGAAAAGAATATCTTAGGAGGAAACGATTATGAGTAAAATTATTGGTATTGACCTTGGTACAACAAACAGCTGTGTAGCTGTTATGGAAGGTGGTAAACCTACCGTTATCGCAAATACAGAAGGAGCAAGAACAACACCATCTGTTGTTGCATTTACAAAAAATGGAGAACGTCTTGTCGGCGAACCTGCAAAACGTCAGGCAGTTACAAATGCAGAAAACACGATCTCTTCTATTAAGAGAGATATGGGTACAGACAGAGGCCGTACAATTGAAGGTAAGAAATATTCTCCACAGCAGATTTCAGCAATGATCCTGCAGAAATTAAAAGCAGATGCAGAAAGCTATCTGGGTGAAAAAGTAACAGAAGCCGTTATCACAGTACCTGCTTATTTCAATGATGCACAGCGTCAGGCTACAAAGGATGCAGGTAAGATCGCAGGTCTTGATGTAAAACGTATCATCAACGAGCCTACAGCCGCAGCACTTGCTTATGGTCTTGATAATGAAAAAGAACAGAAGATCATGGTATACGACCTTGGAGGTGGTACATTCGATGTATCTATCATTGAGATCGGTGACGGCGTTATCGAAGTATTATCTACAAACGGTGATACACACCTTGGCGGTGATGACTTCGACCAGAAGATCATTGACTGGATGGTAACAGAATTTAAGAATGCAAACGGCGTTGACTTATCTACAGATAAGATGGCTATGCAGAGATTAAAAGAAGCAGCTGAAAAAGCTAAGAAAGAGCTTTCTTCCGCTACTACAACAAATATCAACCTGCCATTCATCAGCATGAATGCAAACGGACCGCTTCACTTTGATATGAACCTGTCCAGAGCTAAATTTGATGAACTGACACATGATCTGGTTGAAAGAACAGCAATTCCTGTTCAGAATGCATTAAAGGATGCAGGCATTACAGCTGCAGATCTTGGCAAAGTATTATTAGTTGGTGGTTCTACACGTATTCCTGCAGTACAGGAAAAAGTAAAACAACTGACCGGACATGAACCGAATAAATCACTGAACCCGGATGAATGTGTTGCACTCGGTGCTTCCGTACAGGGTGGTAAATTAGCAGGTGATGCAGGCGCCGGTGATATCCTTCTTCTGGATGTTACTCCGCTTTCTCTTTCAATCGAGACAATGGGTGGCGTTGCAACAAGACTGATCGAAAGAAATACAACGATCCCGACAAAGAAGAGCCAGATCTTCTCTACAGCAGCAGATAACCAGAGTGCGGTTGATATCAACGTTGTACAGGGTGAAAGACAGTTCGCAAGAGACAACAAGTCTCTGGGACAGTTCCGTCTGGACGGTATTGCACCGGCTCCACGTGGAATCCCGCAGATCGAGGTTACATTCGATATCGATGCAAACGGTATTGTAAACGTATCCGCTAAGGATCTTGGTACAGGTAAGGAACAGCACATTACGATCACAGCAGGCTCCAATATGTCCGATGAAGAGATCGATAAGGCTGTCAAAGAAGCAGCAGAATATGAAGCACAGGATAAGGCTCGTAAGGAAGCTATTGATGCAAGAAACGAAGCAGATTCCTTCGTATTCCAGACAGAAAAGGCATTAAATGAAGTTGGCGATAAGCTTTCCGACAGTGAGAAATCACCGGTTGAAGCAGATCTTGCAGATCTGAAGTCTTATCTGGAGAGCACAAAGGATCAGGAACTTACAGCAGATCAGGTAGCTGAGATCAATGCAAAGAAAGAAAAACTGCAGACTTCCGCTCAGGCACTCTTCACAAAGATGTATGAGCAGGCACAGCAGGCAGCAGGCGCTCAGGGTGCAGCAGGTGCACAGGCAGGACCTGATATGGGTCAGGCACAGCAGCAGGCAGCACCGGAAGACGATGTAGTTGACGGAGACTTCAGAGAAGTATAAGATAATAGCTGCGAAACGCAGAACAGATGAAATAAAACGGAACAGGGTGTGGGCGGTAAAGTCTGCACCCTATCCCTTGTTTGAAAGGTAGAACATAATGGCAGAACAGAAACGAGATTACTATGAAGTCCTCGGTGTAGATAAAAATGCGGATGAGGCTACGATCAAAAAAGCATACCGTACGCTGGCAAAAAAATATCATCCGGATATGAATCCCGGCGATAAGGAAGCGGAGAAAAAATTTAAGGAAGCTTCTGAAGCATATGCGATCTTAAGCGATCCGGAAAAGAAACGCCAGTATGACCAGTTTGGCCATGCGGCATTTGAAGGCGGTGCAGGTGGCGGCTACGGCGGATTTGATTTTAACAGCGCAGATTTCAGTGACATCTTTGGTGATATTTTCGGCGATATGTTTGGCGGCGGCAGAAGACGTGCCAGCAATGGTCCTATGAAGGGTGCCAATATCAGAACAAGTGTCAGGATCACATTTGAAGAAGCCGTTTTCGGTGTGGATAAAGAGTTGGAGCTGAATCTGAAAGATCCATGTCCGACCTGTCACGGAACGGGTGCAAAACCGGGCACAAGTAAAACTACCTGTCCGAAATGCGGTGGTAAGGGTCAGGTTGTATTTACACAGCAGTCCTTCTTCGGAACTGTCCGTAATGTGCAGACATGTCCGGATTGTGGCGGAACAGGCCAGATCATTAAAGATAAGTGTCAGGATTGTCATGGTACAGGATATATCTCATCCCGTAAAAAGATCCAGGTATCCATTCCTGCGGGTATTGACAACGGACAGAGTGTCCGGATCCGTGAAAAGGGTGAGCCGGGTACAAATGGCGGACCGAGAGGAGATCTGCTTGTTGAGGTTATGGTACAGCGCCATCCGATCTTCCAGAGACAGGACAGCAATATTTATTCCACAGTTCCTGTATCCTTTGCGGTTGCAGCACTGGGTGGTGAGATCATGATCGATACCGTGGACGGCAAGGTGGCATATACGGTAAAACCGGGCACACAGACCGATACGAAGATACGTCTCAAAGGAAAAGGTGTTCCGTCGTTGCGGTATAAAGATACAAGAGGCGATCATTATGTAACGCTTGTTGTACAGGTCCCGGATAAGCTGAGCCATGAAGCAAAAGAACTGCTCCGTCAGTTTGATGCGGAAACCGGTAATACGCTGGAAGCTGTCAAAAATTACACAGCAGGCAGGAAAGACGATGATCCGAAGGATCCAAAGGGTTCACCGGATAAGAAAAAGAAAAAAGGTCTTTTTAAATAAGATAAAACAGTTGAAAAGGTGCTTTTAGGAGCATCTTTTCTTTTTGCGTAAACGGAATATTTGTCTATCTGTCTGAAATCTGCTATAATCAACTATTAAGGTGTTTTGCGAAAATGTATATGAGAAAGGAACCGCGCGTATGAAGTGGACAAAATTAATGATAAAGACAACTTCCGAGGCAGAGGATATCATCATCAGTGCGATGTATGATCTGGGGCTGGAAGGCGCACAGATTGAAGATAAAGTACCGCTTACCGCATGGGAGAAGGAGCAGATGTTTGTGGATATTCTGCCGGATGGACCCGCAGATGACGGTGTGGCGTATCTGAGCTTCTTTGTGGAAGTACCGGAAGAGGGAGATGAAAAACCACAACTGCCACAGGGACTGGATGAGACAACGGACAACTCCTATTTTCTGGTAAGCAGCGGACAGGTAGTTGATCTGCCGAAGCTGATCGGGCGCATGCAGCAGGAGCTTGATGACCTGCGTATGTTCATGGATATCGGAGAAGGAACGATCACGGTTTCCGAGACGGAAGATAAGGACTGGGTCAATAACTGGAAAAATTTCTTCCATCAGTTTTATATAGATGACCTTCTGGTAACCCCATCCTGGGAAGAGGTAAAGCCGGAGGATCGGGACAGAAAGATCCTGCATATCGATCCGGGCACTGCATTCGGAACGGGTATGCATGAGACAACACAGCTCTGTATCCGCCAGCTCAGGAAATATATCACACCGCAGACAGAGCTTCTGGATGTCGGAACGGGCAGCGGTATTCTGGCGATCGTGGCACTGATGTACGGTGCACGGCATGCAGTCGGAACGGATCTGGATCCATGTGCAACGGAAGCAGTCAGGGAAAATATGGAAATGAACGGGATCGATCCTTCTAAGTTTGAGATGATGATCGGGAATATCATCACGGATCAGGAAATTCAGGATCGTGTCGGTTATGGAAAATATGATATCGTAGTAGCCAATATTCTGGCAGAAGTACTTGTACCGCTGATGCCGGTTGTGGCAAAGTGCTTAAAGCCGGGCGGAACCGTCATTACCTCCGGAATCATCAATGGAAAAGAAGGGCTTGTGGCAGATGCAATGAAAGCTGCCGGTCTTACCGTCGTTGAGATCACCCAGCAAGGAGAGTGGATGGAATGTACTGCATCTATGAAATAGATGCGGTATGTAGCCCCGAGCATTGCGAAGCAATTTTCATGCGAGGGGTTCCCGAATGTACTGCATCTATGAAATAGATGCAGTATGTAGCCTCACCGCATTGGCGCAGCCAATTTTGCATGCGGTGAGGTTCCCGTCGCGTTACAAAACTGAGAATCAGAAGTATGATAGGAGAAACGCATGTACCAGTTCTTTGTAGATCCGGGCGCGATCAGCGAAAAGCAGGTCGTCATCACCGGAAAGGATGTCAATCATATTAAAAACGTCCTGCGCATGAAGGTTGGAGAAGAAATCGCGGTCAGCAATGGCGTCGATGGCAGAGAATACAGATGCGGCATTTTGCAGATGACAGAAGATGCGGTGATCTGTGAGCTGCGCTTTATCAAAGAAGACGGCGTAGAGCTGCCTTCCAAAATTTATCTTTTTCAGGGACTTCCTAAGGCTGATAAGATGGAACTCATCATCCAGAAAGCGGTGGAGCTTGGCGCTTACGAGATCATTCCGGTCGCGACAAAGCGTGCGGTTGTAAAGCTGGATGCCAAGAAGGAAAAGAGCAAGCTTGTGCGATGGCAGGCGATCAGTGAGGCAGCGGCAAAGCAAAGCAAACGTGCGGTTATCCCGCAGGTACATTCTGTGATGGGCTTTGCTGAGGCACTTGCCTATGCAGACACACTCGATGTCAGACTGATCCCATATGAAATGGCGGAAGATATGGCAAAAACCCGCAGCCTGATCGAAGAGATAAGGCCCGGACAGAGCATCGGCATTTTCATCGGACCGGAAGGCGGATTTGCACCGGAAGAGATCGGGCAGGCAATGGCACATGCCACGCAGCCCATCACACTTGGCAAGCGGATCCTGCGTACGGAAACAGCCGGCATGACGGTGCTTTCGATTTTGATGTATACTCTTGAAGGACAGGAACTGAAAGCCTAGAAAATGCATAAGATAAGATAGGACAAAAGCGGAAAGGAAGACGAAAATGGAAGTATATTTGGATAACTCCGCAACGACGAAGGTATATGATGAGGTCGTGCAGCTTACTTCAAAGATCATGTCTGAGGATTACGGAAATCCCTCCAGCATGCATCAGAAGGGAGTGGATGCGGAAGTTTATGTGAAAGAAGCAAAAGAAAAGATCGCTAAGACACTGAAGGTACAGGAAAAGGAGATTTTCTTTACTTCCGGCGGTACAGAATCCGATAACTGGGCGCTGATGGGTGCAGCAAGTGCAAACAGCAGAGCAGGCAGACATCTGATCACAACCAAAATAGAACATCCTGCAATCCTGCAGACAATGGAATATCTGGAAAGCATCGGCTATGAAGTGACTTATCTGCCGGTCGATGAAAAAGGCGTTTTATGTCTGGATGCACTGGAGCAGGCGATCAGACCGGATACGATACTGGTATCCGTTATGCATGTGAATAATGAAGTGGGTGCGATCCAGCCGATCGAAGAGGCTGGTGCACTGATCAAACGCATGAATCCGCATACACTGTTCCATGTAGATGCGGTGCAGGGCTTTGGTAAGCTTCGTATTTATCCAAAGAAAAGCCATGTAGATATGCTTTCGGTAAGCGGACATAAGATCCACGGCCCAAAGGGTGTCGGCATTTTGTATATTGATGAACATGTGAAGATCAAACCGATCATTTTCGGCGGTGGTCAGCAGAAAGGAATGCGCTCCGGAACAGAAAATGTACCGGGGATCGCAGGCATCGGCAAAGCAACGGAGTTATCATATGCTAACCTTGACCGCGATGTAGAACGGTTATATGAACTGAAACGCTATTTTGAAGACGGACTGCAGAAACTGAGTGATGTTGTCATCAACGGCCCACTTTATGAACAGGGAGCACCGCATATCGTCAGTGCATCTTTTGCGGGTGTCAGAAGCGAGGTGCTTCTCCATGCACTCGAAGATAAAGGGATTTATGTTTCCGCAGGCAGTGCCTGTGCATCCAATAAGCATACGGTCAGTGCAACATTAAAGGCGATGGGCATCAGCCAGAATCTGCTGGATTCCACGATCCGCTTCAGCTTCAGTGTCTTTACAACCGCCGAGGAATTGGACTATACTTTACAGTGTTTATATGATATACTGCCAATGCTGCGCAAGTATACAAGGTACTAATCACAGAAAAGAAAGGGAAAACTATGTTTACAGCATTTTTGATAAAATATGCAGAGATCGGTGTCAAAGGCAGAAACCGGTATCTGTTTGAGGATGCACTGGTCGATCAGATTCGTTTTGCACTCAGCAAGATCGATGGCGAATTTGCCGTCCGCAAGACACAGGGTCGTATCTACGTGGATGCACAGTCTGCATTTGATTTTGATGAAACGGTAGAAGCACTGAAGAAAGTATTTGGTATTTCAGGTATCTGCCCGGTTGTTTACGTCGAGGATGAAGGCTTTGAAAAGCTTTCCGAGACGATCGTAAATTATGTCAAAACAGTTTACCCGGAAGGCAACAAGACCTTCAAGGTATGTGCAAGACGTGCCAGAAAGAATTATCCGATGCGCTCCATGGAGATCAACTGTGAGCTTGGCGGTGTGATATTAGATGCATGCCCGGATATGAAGGTGGATGTGCATCATCCGGATTTTGAACTGAATGTGGAGATCAGAGAGAAGATTTATATTTACTCTGAGATCATTCCGGGACCGGGCGGAATGCCTGTCGGAACAGGCGGTAAGGCGATGCTCCTGCTTTCCGGTGGAATCGATTCCCCAGTTGCGGGTTATATGATCAGCAAACGTGGCGTGAAGCTGGAGGCAACATATTTCCATGCACCGCCTTATACATCAGAACGTGCAAAACAGAAGGTGGTCGACCTGGCAAAATATGTTGCGGCCTATGCGGGACCGATCAGATTACACGTTGTTAATTTTACGGATGTACAGCTTGCCATTTATGAGAAATGCCCGCATGATGAGCTGACGATCATTATGCGCCGCTACATGATGCGGATCGCAGAAACGATCGCAAAAGAAACAGACTGTCTCGGACTTGTAACGGGCGAAAGCATCGGTCAGGTAGCTTCCCAGACGATGCAGAGTCTTGTTGCAACAAACGAAGTATGCGAGCTGCCTGTATACAGACCGCTGATCGCATTTGATAAGCAGGATATCGTGGATATTTCCGAAAAGATCAACACTTACGAGACATCTATTCTGCCGTTTGAGGACTGCTGTACCATCTTTGTGGCAAAGCATCCTGTTACCAAGCCGAATGTAAAGGTGATCAGAGGACATGAAAAGAATCTGGAAGGCATGATAGAAGAACTGGTTAAGACAGCACTTGAAACAAGAGAGATCATAGAGATCGAATAAAATAGAAAAAGAAAAACGAGCAGCCCAGCTGCTCGTTTCAATCTTCTGTTTGCGGATCTCACAAAGTAAGATCAGATGCATTAAACCATGTAGTTCTTTAAAACCTTCATAACATCTTCTGCATCGCCTTCTGCATGGATGTTTAAATCGATTGGCTTAGATAAATCCAAACTGAAAATACCCATGATAGACTTTGCATCAATTACGTATCTGCCTGATACTAAATCAAAATCATAATCAAATTTTGTGATGTCGTTTACGAATGATTTTACTTTGTCGATTGAGTTTAATGAAATCTGTACTGTTTTCATTTGAATTACCTCCTTTTGTTTTAATACCTTCGCCTATTATACTAAATAAAAGGGGCTGAAAAGTCAATACGAAAACCATACAAAAAAAGTGAGGATAACCATGAAAAGTGTGGCATTACATAACCTGGGTTGTAAGGTCAATTCTTATGAACTTGACGTTATGCAGCAATATTTACAAAACAAAGGATATAAAATTGTTAATTTTAACCAAAAGGCAGATATTTATATTATCAATACGTGCACGGTAACAAACATAGCGGACCGGAAAAGCAGACAGATGCTGCATCGCGCCAAGAAGCAGAATCCGGATGCGGTTGTTGTGGCAGTGGGCTGCTACGTGCAGACAAATGAGGCAGAGATCGAGAAGGATGATTGTATCGATCTTGCGATTGGAAATAACCGGAAGAATGAACTTGTGGAGATCATTGAGGCTTATCTGGACAAGCGTCAAAGTGCGGAGGAACAGCCGTTGGATAAAACGCTGGAACATACTTCGGTGATCGATATCAATGCGGAAAAAGAATATGAAGAAATGCAGCTTGTGCATACGGCGGAGCATACCCGTGCTTATATCAAGATCCAGGATGGCTGTAATCAGTTCTGCAGCTATTGTGTGATCCCGTTTGCAAGAGGCCGTGTCCGTTCCAGAAAACCGGAGCAGGTGGAGGAAGAAGTCAGAAGCCTTGCAGACGCCGGGTATCACGAGATTGTGTTGACGGGAATTCATTTAAGCTCTTATGGACTGGATTTTCACGGAGAATCATACAATACAACCGGTGGGCAGGGGAATGAACAGGAACTTTTACACCTGATCGAACGGATCCATGCGGTAGACGGCATTACCCGTATCCGTCTGGGATCGTTAGAACCCCGTGTGATCACAGAAGCATTTGCAGGCGCACTTGCAGCACTCCCAAAGGTGTGCCCGCATTTTCATCTGTCACTCCAGAGCGGCTGTGACAGCGTGCTGAAGCGGATGAACAGAAGATATACGACAGAAGAGTTTGCCCGGAGCGTGGAAATCCTGCGCCGGGTGTATGAGCATCCTGCGATCACGACGGATGTGATCACGGGATTTCCGGGAGAAACCGGGGAAGAATTTGCACAGACGGTCGCTTATCTTGAAAAAATCCGGTTCTTTGAGATGCATGTTTTCCCATATTCCAGAAGGGAAGGAACTGTGGCGGCAGATATGCCAGGACAGCTCACGGAAAAAGAAAAGAAGCAGCGAAGCAGCGTGCTGCTTGCCATGACGGCAAGACATTCCAGGGAATACCGGGAATATTATATCGGAAAAGAACAGGAAGTGCTGTTTGAACAGAGCCATGAAATAGAAGGCAGACAGTATCTGACCGGACACACACGCAACTATGTACGCGTGGCAATTCCGGCGGAAGGTATCGATCCGGCAGAAATGACGAATCAGGAACGCATCTGCCGCCTGACAGGCTTTACAGATGATGAGACCCTGCTCGGTACTTATTAAGAAAACAGGGAATTGTCAGTATCTTGGAATAATGCTATAATGTAATAAGCACAAAGAAAAACAAGCGACACCGAAGGTGGCATTTGTTTTTCTGTGCTTATTAACGAGCAAATATCCTGCG
>ERZ808240.2362-NODE-2362-length-20836-cov-12.312689_pt1 | contig 20836 bp, 18 predicted proteins | sample MGYA00521084_ERZ808240 | MGnify/ENA primary metagenome ERZ808240 (study PRJEB31516, sample SAMN03275571) | gut metagenome | biome: mammalia-associated habitat; material: feces | host: Papio cynocephalus | place: Kenya | collected 2012-08-06 ...
AAATTTGGAATCATGATTTGTCATGGGGTCATTCCCTTGACTTGCCCTCACCTTACCATCAGCCACTGATAAAAACAAGTTACAATTTTTGCGTTCAGGTGCAAATTTTGACAACCGATTCTGCAAACCCTTGATTTTACTGCGTTTTTTGAAAGCACTTACATTTGATATTTTTAAATTTGAAAGGGGTTACATATTGCTTCCTTTGTCAGTAACTGATACAATAGACATAGTTTATTGGGTATATTATCTAAAAAAGATGAGACGCGGGAGTGATCGTGAATGAATTTTAATAAAAAAAGGCCACAGAACAATACAGATTATACAAACCATAACAGCACTTTGATGCTGAAAATGGTAACCTCTTACAGCATTTTCTTACTTATTATCCTGATTTTGTTCATCTTTTTATACCGTTCCACGATAAATAACGCCCGTGATTCTTATGATCAGCAGAACGAAACGACCCTGATCAGCAATGCAGAGCTGTTTGAGAGTGATTTGAACATCATGGAAGTCTACTGCAGACAGCTGTTGCAGAACGATACTTTCCGAAAAGTCATGAATTATCAGAATACCTACTATCCTTTTACGGAACTGGGCAATGAATTGCAGAATTCTTTGGCGACAAATGTGTATGCGGAAGCCCTTCTTCCGTTAAAAGAGTCCTTCGTCTACTTTCCGGAGACGGATTATGTACTGAATCCTACCTATTTTATATCCGCCAAGCGGTTCTATAACTGGATTCAGAAGTACCCCTCTACGGAAAAAGACCTGTGGCACTCCTACATGACCGAGCCGGAATACACAAACCGCTTTCTTCCCATGGATCAGTTTATGCCGAATTACAGCGAAAAGTACTATATGTATATCATTGATCTGAACAATCTTTATTATATGGATGCCCACGCAAAGGTCTGCTTTATCTTTGAACAGGATAAAATGGCAGATCTGTTCGACTGCGTACAGATGGATGGCGATAATTTCCTGGCTGTGACGGCCGAGGATGGTTCCACAGTCCTCACAATCAACACTCCTGAGAGTATTTCTGAGGAAGCGCTGGATTCCCTGGACTTTAATAGAGGTTATGCGAAGATTCGTATCGACGGTCAGAACTTCACTTTAGGGAAATATATTTCAGATAACACCAGTTATTCTTACTATTTCAGTTTCCCGTCCTACCGTGCAACCGCAGGATTGGGTAGCACACAGCTGCTTTTAATCTTATTTGCCATGCTTGCCCTGTTGACGGGAGGATCCCTGATATATTATTTCTCCCGCCGGAATGTGCGCCCCATCATCGAACTGGGGCAGGAGCTGCAGACCGCAGTGGAGGTACAGAAGAATCTGCAGGAAGTCGTAGACAGTCAGCGCCCCATTATCTGTACCTCTTATGTCAGACAGCTTTTATCCGGTACCGCTACTTCCGAAGACGAAGTGGCTTATATGGAGAACTATCTGGGGATCACCGGTTCTTCTTATTATAATGTGTTATATATTGTGTACTATAATAACTTCGGTGATAATACGGAAAATGCTCTGCCCGGCGGCGTGGAATCCGTAGAGGAACTGGAAAAAATCATTGAGACCGCACTGGAGAACTTCTTCGGTACCCCGCTTTTCTACTTCAGTCCTTCAGACCGGACCTATTCCGTTCTGCTGCACTGTTCCGATGAAGAGGAAAAGGATCTGATCCTGAAGATTAACAACTGTATTTTACGACTCCATGATTATCTGCTGGATACTTACGATGTCTGGCTTTTCGCCGGTATCGGCCGTAATACGGATTCCCTGATGAATGTATGGGAATGCTATCAGCAGGCTTCCGAAGCCGTAAGTTATACGACGAAGAACTATATTTTCTTCCCGTATGAATTTATTAAGAAGGATTCCAACGTATTCTACTACCCGCCGGAGATCTCCACAAAGCTGATCCACTTTATCTCCACGGGCAATATGCCGCAGGTATTGGAGCTGTTCAACCTGATCCACCTGGAGAATATCGAGGAACGTTCCCTGCCGGTCAACCTGTTAAAGTACCTGCTGTCGGATATCCGCAACACCTTATTAAAAGCAAGATTTGCACTGCCTCGTGATGCAGACCCCGAAGCTGTAAAGGTGCTGGATGAGCGTTTCAATGAGCATCTGACCTTCAAATTATGTGAAGATCTGGCATTATCCCTGTGTAATCTCTTCGGTAATAAAGAGGATGACAACACTTTATCCTCTACCATTGAGAAATATATTAAGGACAATTATAAGGATCCTTCGCTGGGACTGAACAAGATTTCCGATGAATTTCAGATCTCCGAGAGTTATTTCTCTCATATGTTTAAGGAAAAGACCGGTGTCAACTTCTCCACTTATCTGGAGAATATCCGTATGACGGAAGCTGCCAGGCTGATCAAGGAGACCGATGTCAGCTTAAACGAGCTGTATATCGCAGTGGGATATAATAATTCCAATACTTTCCGACGTGCATTCAAGAAGGTATATGGGGTAACCCCCAGTGCCATGCGGGAAAAATAGAATCATAGAAATACGAAAATGCAGAAATGACAAAAACAGCCGAGGCATTTCTGGAGGATTTAATCCTCCAGAAATGCCTCGGCTGTTTTCATATCTTCCGGTGTCGTGATCTTAATATTCTGATAGGAAGCTTCCACCAGCTTCACCCGGGATTCGGTAAACATCTCCACCACGCTGGCATCATCCGTTACCTGAATGCCCTGCTCCTGCATCTTGGGAAGTCTGTTCCTCAGTCTCTCATACGCCTGTAGGATCAGACTGGTCTCAAATACCTGAGGAGTCTGGATATTCCAGACGGTTCTGCGGTCCGGCGTGGACAGGGCGAATCCTTCACCGTCACTGATTTTCACCGTATCCTTGCTCTGTACCGCCGCTACGCACGCCTGATACTGCACGGCTGCCGCATAGGTGTCTTCCAGAATTTTCTCTGTCAGGAAAGGTCTTGCGCCGTCATGGATGAACACATACCCGTGTTCATTTTGCACTTTCAGTCGTCCGTCAGCGATCAGCTGCAAGGCTCTTCCCACGGACAGATACCGTTCCGCCCCTCCGGAAGTAATAATATTTACTTTGGTAAAATGGTATTTCTGTACGATCTCTTCCCGGACATAGGGAATATCCTGTTCCAAAGTCACCAGAATACAGTCATCTATAATCTTTGACTCTTCTACTGCATGCAATGCATACCAGATCAGAGGTTTGCCCTTTAAAGGAAGGAACTGTTTCGCCACTGCGGAGTGCATCCTGCTTCCGCTGCCCGCTGCCAGTATAATGGCGGTGCAACGCGGTTTTTCACTGTTTTCCTCCTCTTTGGGGGCTTCGTCTGCCGCAAAATCTTCTGTTAAATACCCTTCTGTCACTCTGTCTATCATATTTATGTCTGTCTTTCTATAAAGTCTTCTATATTAAATTAATAAGCCTTAGCGTTCTCCCAGTTTCAAATTCGGGACCGCATTCAGGTCGTAGCCGCTACGAACGCCCTTGATATATTCATAATAGCCCGCCACGCCGATCATCGCTGCATTGTCTGTGCAAAAGATCGGAGATGGATGGTAAAATGCGATGTTACGTTTTTCACACTCTTCTTCAAAAGCGGCCCGCAGAGAAGAGTTGGATGCCACACCGCCGGCAATGGCAAATTTGTTCAGTCCATATGCCTTTACCGCATGCAGGGAATGGCTTACCAGCACATCCACCACCGCCTTCTGGAAAGAAGCAGCCACATCTGCCTGATTGTAGCTTTCTCCCTTCATCTGACAGCCGTTTAAGTAATTCAGCACCGCGGATTTCAGACCACTGAAGCTGAAGTCATACTCGTTTTCCGCCACTGCAGCTCTGGGGAAATGAATGGCATCGGGATTGCCCTCCTTAGATACCTTGTCGATCTTAGGTCCTCCGGGATAGCCCAGTCCGATGGCACGGGCTACCTTGTCAAAAGCCTCACCCGCCGCATCATCTCTGGTCCGACCGATGATCTCATATTCTCCGTAATCCTTGACCACCACCAGATGTGAATGTCCGCCGGAAGCCACCAGGCAGATAAACGGAGGCTCTAACTCTTTGTTCTCAATAAAGTTGGCACTGATATGTCCCTCGATGTGATGCACGCCTACCAGTGGAATCCCAGTGGCAAAGCTGATGGCTTTCGCCTCGGATACACCGACTAAGAGCGCTCCCACCAGTCCCGGTCCGTAGGTCACTGCAATCGCCGTGATATCGTCAAGTGTCACATGGGCATCGGCAAGTGCCTGCTCAATGACCTGATTGATCTTCTCGATATGCTTGCGGGATGCGATCTCCGGCACCACGCCGCCATATAAGGTATGTAAGGCAATCTGGGAGGAAATCACATTGGAAAGCACCTCTCTGCCGTTTTTTACCACCGATGCCGCCGTCTCATCACAGGAGCTCTCGATTCCCAAAATATAAATGTCTTTTTGCTTTTCTGTCTCTGCCATTTTTCTGCCTGCTTTGTCTTAATTATTGTCTGTCTGTTCCAGATTGCTGTTCAGCTCATCCGCCGTCTCCCAGCCGTAGATCTTCCATCTGTGGTTGTCATCTCTGCGTAACAGATATACTTCCACGGTAGAAGTCTTTTTGCCGTTTTCCGTCATGGTATAGCCACAGGCAATTCTTGCAAAAGAATATCCGTCTACCGAATAATAGTCCACATTTGTGCTGGGTGCAAGAGAAACACTTGTTATTTTTCTCTTGTTGTCCTTATAATTCTGCACTTCCCCCTGCAACCGGATGAGATAGGTATCTTCTTCATTGTTTTCCCGAAGTTCCTCATCAAATAATTGCAGTGATTTTCTGCCCAGATCCTGGAGTTCTTCCGCTGTACATTCTTCATTGTAGAAGCACTTTATCAGATCATTGTAATATTTGATCACTTCCTTGGGCGTAGCGGGGTAATTATTGTCCAGGTCCCTGGCAAGTGCCGTATCCACTTCCGACATGACCGCTTCCTGCTGCTCAGCGCGGTGCGTTCCGGACAGGTACGCATAATATCCTACCACCAGCACAAGTAAGAAGATGAAAAAGACTGTGATCTTAGTCACGGATGTGTTGGTTTTCTTCATAAGATCGCTCACTCTCCCTCAACAAATTTCAGTTCCATGGTCCAGCCATCCTTCGCCGCATAAGCCGCCGGAAAAATCTTCCGCACATCCTCCATGAACTCCTCCGGTCTGGTCATGGACGGGCTGTAGTGGGTCAACCATAATTTCGGCGCTTCCACTTCTTTTGCTATCTTCGCCGCCTCGTACATGGTCATGTGCTTGTGCTCTCTGGCTTTTGCCAGCTTGTCCGGCTCTCCGTACATGCCTTCCAGAATCAGCAGATCCGCACCTTTGGCATTCTGCCTTATGCTCTCCGTAGGTCTGGTATCGGTGCTGTAAGTCACTTTTAAACCCTTACGTTCCGCTCCCAGTACCATATCCGGTGTAAATACTCTGCCGTTCTCTTCCAGAGTCTCACCTTTTTGCAGGCGGCTCCAGAATTTCATGGGGATTTCCTGCTCCATGGCTCTGTCTTTGTCGAATCGACCCGCGCGGTCAATCACCATACTGTAGCCGTAACAGAGAACATTGTGATTTACCTTGAACGCTTCCAGCCGGAAACCTTCAAAAGAAAAAGTCTGCGCATTTTCCGTAATTTCCAGACATTTTACCTCAAAGGGAAGCTCCGGTGCAATCACCCGCAGGGAAGCCACCACTTTGGTAAGCCCTTTCGGTCCGATCAGCAATAGCGGTTCTGTCCGCTCCGCATTTCCCATGGTCAGAAGCATCCCCGGCAGGCCGCTGATATGATCCGCATGAAAATGGGTAAAGCAGATGATATCAATGGGGTTGGGACTCCAGCCCTTCTCACGCATGGCGATCTGGGTGCCCTCTCCGCAATCGATCAGAATACTTTTCCCATTATAGCGCATCATCAGGGAGGTCAGCCACCTGTAAGGCAGGGGCATCATTCCACCGGTTCCCAATAAGCAAACGTCTAACATTCTTCCTCGCAATCTGCTGTCTCTACAGCATCTCTGTCTCCGTACTCTCCTCTACGGGAATCGCAAAAGACGAGATCCATTTATCATAGCAGTCTTCGCACAGATCAAATTTATGTCTGAGCCCATCTTTTCTGCTGAAATATCCAAATCTGACGTCTGCGGAAAAGCAGCCTTCCCGAAGGATCTCCTTCTCGACTTTCAGTTCTCTGCCGCAGCCGTTACATATTACCTGTGTTAATTTTCCGTTTTCTGACTTTCGCATCTTACCTTCCACCTTTCTGATTGTAAAAACAGTTTCCTCTTTCACTATCATAGCAAATAAATCGCCGAAAAAGTGGTGGTAATACTTGTTAACGACGCCACATGATCATGGCATCCTCTGTAGGTCTCTCATAAAATCGGGGACGGATCCCTTCCGAGACAAAACCAAACTTTTCATATAAGCGGATTGCCGGAGCATTGCTCACTCTGACTTCCAGAGTACATGCCGTGATACCGCGCTCTGCACCCAGCCGCAGCAGTTCTTCCAGCATCCTGCTGCCTACTCCCAGGTTCCGGTACTCCGGTGCCGTCACCACATTGTCGATATTACCTTCATGAAAACTGTCCGTCAATCCGGCGCAGCCTGCGATATGCCCGTCTGCCTCCGCCACCACATACAGACAATAGTCTCTTAGAAGAAGCCCTCTGAAATCCTCTGCCGACCAGGGCATGCTGAAAGATGCGGCTTCGATCCGGCTTAGTTCTTCGATATCTGTATCCCGCAGGGGGCGAACCTCTATCTTCATGCCTGTGCCTCTTTTGCGGCTTTCTCCTGCTCTTCCCGTTCCCTTTCTGCCTGGCTCTTACGCAGATATTCTGGCTTATGCTCCGCAGCAGTCACCGTCTTCCCCTGTGCATAATAGATGGCTCCGAGAGAAGCCACACTGGCTGCCCGCTGTCGGTTATTAGCTGCGGGAGCAAAGGAAAACGGAACTTTCATTCCCTCTGTAATTTGCTTCCGGTATACCGGAACACCGTCTCCCAGGAAGATCACTTCTCTTCCCATGCGGTTCAGTTCCTCTACCAGTTCATCTACGGGAGCTGCACACTGCTCCTTAATGCAGTGCATCACAAGCTGCTGTTCACAGCCTTCCTCCTCTGCTCCCGCCTTACGAAATTCATAGATTCCGGTGTATACCTGATTCCTTCTGGCATCCATAATGGGACATACCAGCTTGTCCGTACCCCAGAGGTTAAAAGCAAGTCCTTCCAGTGTCGGCACTTCCACCAACGGCAGATTCAGTGCCAGGCCCAGACCCTTTGCTGTCGCCGCTCCGATCCTCAGACCGGTAAAGGAGCCGGGTCCTGCGGAGATGGCAATGGCATCCACGGTATGCAGATCAAGATCGATCATCTGACGGATCTCGTCCAACATCGGAAGTAATGTCTGGGAATGTGTTTTCTTATAATCTGTGGTATACTCTGCGATCAGGACATCGTCTTCCACGATGGCGACACTTGCCACCAGTCCGGAACTGTCCAAAGCTAATATTTTCATACGGTAGTCATCTCCTCAATCGTGATCCGGCGATAATCAAAGCCCTTCTCCAGATCCTTTTCTATAGTCACCTGTCTGTAATGCTCCGGCAGGATCTCTTCGATCAGATTCGCCCATTCGATCAGGCACAGTCCCTCGCCGTAAAAGCAGTCCTCATAGCCGATCTCTTCCATCTCCTCCACATCTCCGATGCGGTAGACATCAAAATGATAAAAGGGCATGCGGCCTTCCTCATAAATCTGTACAATGGTAAAGGTAGGGCTGTTGACCGGTTCCGTAATTCCAAGACCGTCCGCTACCCCCTGGGTAAATACAGTCTTCCCCACACCTAAATCACCGATCAGGGTGTAGACCTGCCCCGGAAGTGTCTCCCTGCCGATCCGCTGTCCCAGTGCAAAAGTCTCCTGCGCACTGTGGGTCTCTATGATTTCTTTTTGAAATTCTTTGTTCGTTGTTGAATCACCTGTTGTCATTTCTCTTACGCTTTCTGTGGACATCGTAATGTCCGTTGCTGTTGCTTTCCGAATAGTCTCTGCTTTATCGCGCTTCTAGCTGCGGATCTTCACCTTTGCGGGAGGCATATGCGTAGAAATCATTTCGATAACATCTGTTGTCTTATCTTTCAGCTGATTTTTCGGGAAAATCGTTGCAGCATTCTTCGCCGTATACACCATGATGGAGCGTCCGGTGGACACCGCCTTCAGGCAATCCTCCCATTTCAGAGTACCGGTGGTCTCTCCCTGGGTCATGGAAATGCCGTTCTCATCCAGGGTGTAATGCATCGTTTCCTTGAAAATGGGGTTGCTCACCACCGCCTGCTTGCTTTTAATTAAAAGTGCCCAGGGCAGATATACCAGGATCACCACTCCCAGGATCAGATAGATCCAGTAATGAGTGGAAAGTCCCACGATCACTCCCAGTGCGCCGAGTATTGATGCCAAAAGCCCGGACAAACTGTTATAATTATGCCGCAATAAAAAGTCGTATAAATCCCCCGCCGTCATCTTCACGTCAAATTCTACCATAACGCGTTCTTTCCTTATAATAATATAATACGATGCCAGGTCCAAAAGGTCTAAACCCACATGAGCCTGCTCATAGAATACAATCCCACTGTCTGCCGACTGCGCATAGAACTGCATACTATAAAAACATTATAATTTTTTTCCTTTAAAAAAGCAAGTAAAGAACCGCAGGGATTCCAATATCTGTCACCTGCGGTTCTAATATTATTTGTTTTATTTAATTATGATTTGATTTTTTATGTTTTATTCATGCCGTAATGCTTCGATAGGGCTTAATTTTGCGGCTTTCTTTGCCGGATAGATTCCGAAGAAAATACCTACTGCGGAAGAGAACAGGCTGGCTCCCAGCACCGTGCCCACATTTACTTTCGCGGTAAATCCGATCAGGCTGCAGATGCCGAAAGCTCCGGCTACGCCGATCAGGATACCGATCAGTCCTCCCAGCAGCGTAATGATGGCGGATTCTGACAGGAACTGTAGCAGGATGGAGCCGGTTCTAGCTCCCAGAGACTTCCGGATACCGATCTCCCTGGTACGTTCCGTGACAGACACCAGCATGATATTCATAACACCGATACCGCCGACAAGCAGAGAGATGGCGGCCACAAATACCACGAAGATCGTAATATAGCTTAAAATCTGATCCATCTGACTCATAATATCATTGAAATTCTGTACGGAAATGGCATTTTGTCCTCTGACATCATGCCGGTTCTCCAGCAGCCGCACCGTATCCTGTGCCACCTGAGAGGCATTTTCCGCACCGTCGCTGACGATCAGCAGATCCGTATAGTCCACATAGAACCCATACCCTTCGGAAATGGTGGAGATCGGTGCCTCCATCGTCACGGTATTGATCCCTCCGGTTCCGAAAAATTTCGATGCATTGTCCTTCCGGATGCCAACGATGGTATATTCCTGTGTCACGCCATACAACGTGTAATCAAAACTCATTCCGATCACATTGGTATTGCCAAACAATGTTTTCGCGCTGCTCTCTGTAATAACGCAGACTTTATTTGCCGTATAATAATCCGAATCGGTAAAGTAGCGTCCCTTAATAATAGGATCCTGGCTGGAATATTCCAGCCCCGCCTTACCGAATGTCGCTGTGGCGTCAAAAGTACCTTTTCTACCGGTAGCGCTTCCGCCAAAGCTCCAGGAAGGAGTTACTGCCTTGACATTTGGAACCTTCTCCAAAATAGCATCCATATCATCTTCTGTGAATACCACTTCCGTACCGTTTTCCGCGGTATTATTGCTATAGACCGCTATCTGACCGCCTGCCATGGAATTCAGTTCTCCATTGATGCCGCTTTTCACGCCATTACCTATGGAGATAATCATGATCACAGAAGAGATTCCTATGATAATGCCCAGCATAGTCAGAATCGAACGTCCCTTATTACTGCGGATATTCATCAATGCAATTTTGATGTATTCCCATACTTGTGTCATGGATCCGCCTCCTACTGTTCCATAGGCACAGCCGTTACTGCCATGCCCTCCTCCAGGCTGATACCTGTGAGGCTGTTCACAATGATCTGGTCTTCCTCGGTAATACCATCCAGGACTTCTGTGTATTCATCGGAGGAGATGCCGCAGGTGATTGCTCTCTTAACTACCATGCCGTTCTCGATCACATAGAGGAAATCTCCGTTTTTATCCGCATTGATGGCTTCTACCGGAATCAACAATGTATTCTGCGCACTGTCGGTATGTACGGTCAGTTTTGCATCCAATCCGAGGATAATCTTGTCATTCGGGTTTGTCAGATGTACTTCCACCCCTACCATGGGAGTGTTGGACGCATTCAGTGTTGCCATACGATTGATTTTGCTGATCTTGCCTTCATATTTATTGCCGGAGATGGTAACATCTACCTTCTGCCCGATTTCCAGTTTTGCCACATCGGACTTGGAAGCATCGAAGGTCACCTTTACATTTTCGATGCTCTCTAAGGTGATCAGCTGTGCCCCTTCTGCCACGCTGGCACCGGAGACACCGGTGCATTCCGTTACAATACCGTTGAAATCTGCTACTATTCCCTTCTTCGCGGAATAATACTGTTCCTCTGCCTGCTTATAAGTCAGCTGTGCCAGATCTCTGTCTGCTGCGTAAGCTTCCGATTGATAACCGTTTAAAATTGTGCTCTCACTGGTGCCCTTCTGGCTCTGCATCTGCGCCTTATAATTTTCACACTCCGTAATATGTTCCTGTACGGATGCGATCTCATTCTGCATATTCACTACATAATCACTGGAACTTGCAATGGACTGCACATAGGAATTTCTCGCCTGGCTGGCACTGATGTCCTGAAGTTCCTTATTGATCTCCTTCGCACGGTCTGCACTGGTGGAAGAATCCTGCAGTTCCTTGCTTAAGTCTGCGGACTTTCTGGATAATTCGTAGCTTTCTTCGGATAACTGTCTCTGGGTCTCTCTCTGACTCTTTGCCAGTTTATCCTGCAGTTCCTTCAGATAAGCCTTATAATCTGTCAGCTGCTGATCCAGGACTGCCAGGTTCGTGTTCGCCTCATTCAGCTTTGCCTGGCTTTTGCTGTTCTCTGTCATGGTGCTGTTATAGGAAGCGCTGCTCTTGGTCTGCTGTAACGCCGCCTCCTGCAGGCGTTCTTCCATCTGATCCATGTCATAGGTCATCAGCACATCCCCGGTCTTCACCGCATCGCCGGCTGCAACGTTGATCTCACTTAATCTGCCGCCGACCGGAGCGAACAGAATTTCCTTCTCTTCACTGACTACCTTACCGCTGGTGCTGACGCTTTGCTCAATATCTCCACGGAATGCATTGGTGGTGCTTACCATTACACCTGCATTTCCGGAAAATGCACAGCTTACCATACGGATCACAATCAATATGATTATTATAGTCGCAATGATAACGGGTGCTTTTTTATGTTTTTTCCCAGTTTTACCTGCCTTCTGTTTCTTTTTTGCTTCTTTTAGCTTTCTCTTTTCTTCCTTCTTCGTTTCCTTGATTTCTTTTGCATCCAGTGCCTGTTCTGTCTTTTCCTGTTGTTCCATGATCCTTCACTCATGATCCTTTCTATTTCATGCTTTTCATACTTTCACACTACACGTCTGTCATTTGCAGTTCCTCCGCCGGAACAGTCTGACCGGAATCGGATTCCACTTTCCCGTCCCTGATCTTGATCACCCGCTTCGCCTGTGCGGCGATCTCATTATCATGTGTGATCAGAATAACGGTTCTTCCTTCGCTATGTAATCCCTTCAGGATGTCCATGATTTCCTTCGTGGAATTGGAATCCAGGTTACCGGTAGGCTCATCCGCCAGGATCACCGGTGGTGCCTGGGCTATGGCTCTGGCAATTGCCACTCTCTGCTGCTGACCGCCGGACATCTCCGAAGGCTTATGATCCATACGATGTTCCAGACCTACTTTTTTTAAAGCTTCTCTGGATAATTCTTCCCGCGTACTTCTTGCAACACCCCGGTAGATCAGCGGCAGCTCCACATTTTCCAGCGCCGTCAGATTGGGAATCAGATTAAATCCCTGAAAGATAAATCCGATCTCCCGGTTCCGGATGTCGGACAGTTCATCATCGGTCAGCGCCGACACGTCCTGTCCGTGCAGCCAGTATTCTCCGCTGGTGGGCACGTCCAGACAGCCCAGCATATTCATCAGCGTGGATTTTCCACTTCCTGAATGTCCGATGATTGCCACAAATTCCTGTTCGTTGATGGTCAGACTGACATGATCCAGGGCACGCACTTCATTTTCCCCCGGATTGTAGACCTTACATACATCTTTGATCTCTACTAACGCACTCATTTCTCACATACTCCCATTTCTAACAGATATGACCTCGTTCAATTGTGTCATTGTACTATTTGCATAATACAATAATATTTTGAAGTGTCAACACCTTTTATATGTATTCCGATACCAGATACTCTATCAGAGAAATCCGAAAAAAATATTGGGAAAATTCTAAAGATTTTCTATATTGACTTTTATTTCACAAAGTGTTATATTCCGTTCATAAGGTAAAGTTCTTCAGGGTTGGGTGCAATTCCCTACTGGCGGTAATAGGTTATCCTTAAGTCCGCGACCCGCAGATACTTTCTGCGGCTGATCCGGTGTAAATCCGGAACCAACAGTACAGTCTGGATGAAAGAAGACGTGTCACTTATGTTCTTTTTGTGATACCTACGCCCCGGAAGTCTTTGGATTCCGGGGCTTTTTTTGAAGGCTTTCCTTGAATTTTCACATAGGAAAGGAGTTCTGAAATGAACAAATTATTGCAAACCGTAACTGAAAATGTAGCTTATGTCGTAATCTTCCTGGCTGTCATCGTGGGGTGTTTCCTGGTGGCAGTAGCGCTGGAAAAGGGTGCTCAGAAGAAAAACGGTATCTCGGAGCCAATCTTCAATACGAGGAAACTGGCCATGATCGGTATGTTCTCCGCCATCGCCATGATCCTGCATGTGTTGGACTTCCCCATCTTTTTCGCCCCCGGCTTCTATAAAATGGACTTCAGTGAACTGCCGATCTTAATTGGTTCTTTCGCCTTCGGTCCTGTAGCCGGCGTCATGATGGAATTTGTGAAGATCCTGCTGAAGCTCTGTGTGAAGGGTACCTCCACCGCTTTCATCGGAGATCTGGCGAACTTCGTGGTAGGATGCAGCCTGATCCTGCCGGCTTCCGCCGTATATTCTTTTAAGAAGACGAAGAAAAATGCCGTCATCGCCTGCATCGCCGGTACTTTGGTCATGACGATCTTCGGCACCGCATTCAATGCCGTATATCTGCTTCCCGCTTTCTCCAAGTTCTACGGGATGCCCCTGGATGCCATCCTGGCTATGGGAACCGAGGTCAATCCGCTGGCAAAGGAAGGCAGCATCGTAAGTTTCGTGGTGGCATGTGTGGCTCCCATGAATCTCATCAAAGGAACGCTGGTATCTATCGTTACTTTATTAATCTACAAACCTTTAAGCCCCATTATCAAGACCGGGCACAGAGCATAATTGATGAAGCCAAAACAGGGACAGCCGTTATCTGCTGTCCCTGTCTTCTTATGCCTACGGATTGCTCCGTGCTACGCACTCCCACAATCCCGGTCTCAAATCTTCATGGTCAGACCGATGCGCTTCTTCGCCACATCTACGGTCAACACCTGCACATCCACGATATCGCCGACGCTGACTGCCTCTAAGGGATGCTTGATGTAACGGTCGGTGATCTGTGAAATATGCACCAGTCCGTCCTGATGGACACCGATATCCACGAACACACCAAAGTCAATGACATTACGCACAGTTCCTTTTAAGATCATACCGGGCTCCAAATCCTTCATATCCAGCACATCACTACGCAGGATCGGCTTTGGCATATCGTCTCTGGGATCTCTGCCGGGCTTCTCCAGCTCTTTCAGAATATCTGTCAGGGTGATCTCACCGATGCCAAGCTCTTCTGCCAAAAGCTTCTTATTTTTAATGCGCTTCTCCAGTCCGGAAATATCTTTTTCATCATTCGCTGCATTCTGCACTGCAGGAGCAGTTTTCTTTGCAGAAGCTTCTGCGGAATTGTCGAAAGTTACGCCGCTCATGGCCGCAGCCAAAGCCTTACCCATAGCGGTGTTGGTATTATGCACTCTTACTGCCTTACTCTTCTGCTCTTCCCGCTTCTTCGCTGCATTATTTGCACCGGTCTTTCCGCTCTCCTGCGCCGCACTACTCTTGCCGGAAGCTTTTTTCGCTGCCGCCTGCTTCTGAGCTTCCTTGATATCTTCCATAGTCAGTCCCAGCTTCTCCATCAGCTGTTCCGCTGCTTCATAGGATTCCGGATGAACACTGGTGGCATCCAGCGGATTCTTGCCATCCAGGATTTTTAAGAAACCGGCACACTGCTCATACGCCTTAGGTCCCAGCTTCGGCACCTTTAACAACTGCTTTCTGCTGACAAAACGCCCGTTATTTTCTCTGTAATCCACGATATTTTTTGCAATGGTCTTGTTAATGCCGGAGACATATTCCAGAAGAGAGGCGGATGCGGTATTCAGATCCACACCTACTTTATTTACACTGTCCTCTACCACACCGTTCAGGGCATCGCTCAATTTCTTCTGGTTCATATCATGCTGGTACTGACCGACACCGATGGACTTGGGATCAATCTTCACCAGCTCCGCCAGGGGATCCTGCAGTCTTCTGGCAATGGACGCGGCGCTTCGCTGTCCCACATCAAAATTTGGAAACTCTTCTGTCGCCAGTTTACTTGCAGAGTATACGGAAGCACCTGCCTCGTTGACGATCACATACTGTACCGGGCGGTCCAGCTCCTTCAACAGTTCCACGATCACCTGCTCGGATTCTCTGGATGCCGTACCGTTGCCTACGGAAATTAGATCCACATTATATTTTTTAATTAACTTTTTCAATTCCGCTTTGGACTCTTCCACCTTATTCTGCGGTGCAGTGGGATAGATTACCTTAGTATCCAGCACCTTTCCGGTGGCATCCACTACAGCCAGCTTACAACCGGTACGGAACGCGGGATCCCAGCCTAAGACTACTTTACCTGTGATAGGCGGCTGCAACAGCAGCTGCTCCAGATTCTTACCGAATACATTGATGGCTCCGTCCTCTGCCTTTTCTGTCAGATCGTTGCGGATCTCTCTTTCAATAGCAGGTGCTATTAAACGATCATAACTATCCTCTATTGCCGCCCGGATTACCGGTGTGGTATATTCGTTGTCTTTCGTGATCAGTTTTTTCTCCAGATAACGCAAAATTCTCTCTTCCGGTGCATTGACTTTTACAGTCAGTACTTTTTCTGCCTCACCCCGGTTCAATGCCAGTACTCTGTGACCTGCAATCTTCTTCACAGGCTCTTCAAAATTGTAATACATCTCGTAGACACTCTGGGTCTTCTCATCCTTCGCCGTACTGGTCACAATGCCTTCCTCTACGGTGATATTACGGATGTAAAGACGATGATCCGCATCGTCGGAAATCATCTCGGCAATAATATCCTGCGCCCCCTGTAAGGCTTCCTCCGGGGTCTTTACTTCTTTTTCCGCAGAAACATATTTTGCTGCTTCCGCAAGCACCGGCTCTGTTGCATCCTGACGCAGAATATACTCTGCCAGAGGCTCCAGTCCCTTCTCCTTAGCAATGCTGGCGCGGGTCTTTCTCTTGGGACGATAGGGACGATACAGATCCTCTACCACCACCAGTGTCTGGGCTGCCAGAATTTTCTCCTTTAACTCATCGGTGAGCTTCCCCTGTTCCTCGATACTTTTCAGTACCTGCTCTTTTTTATCTTCCAGACTTCTCAGATAGGTCAGTCTCTCATCGAGATTACGCAGCTGCTCATCGTTCAGAGATCCGGTGACCTCTTTACGGTAACGGGAGATGAAAGGGATGGTATTCCCTTCATCGATCAGCTTTACAGCCGCTTCTACCTGCCATTTTTCTACCTGAAGTTCTTCTTTGATTTTCTGTATAATATCCATAGTTCCTCCTGATGACTGATTGTCATTTTCGTTTTGCGCATGGATTTATTATACTGGAAATCCGAAGTTTTCTCAATGTTTTAATTTTTATTTCATTTGCTTATTCTACCGAAAAATGGTACAGTAATTTATATGAACGGAAAACGTAAAAAGTCATTCATCCGTTCGGAAATGAGGATTCTTATGGATTATTATCAGAATCAGAATAACGAAATGAATCAGAATATGCCACAGGTTGATCCAAAATACAGAGGATTGTCGATTGCTTCCATGGTCTGCGGTATCTGCTCTTTGGTCATGTGTTGTACCGGCATATTAGCCATTCCCGCCGGCGCTCTCGGTATCCTCTTCGCAATGCTGACCAGGAAAAAGGGACAGCACATGAGCAGCATGTGTGTCGCGGGAATCTGGCTGTCCTGCGTTGGACTTGCTCTCGGTATTTTCATCACTGTCAGCAGTATTGTTACGGTATTCACCGATCCTGCTTATATGAATATGCTAGATCAGATGTACCGACAGATGTACGGTGTCAGCATGGAAGAATTCTGGCAGTCTTATCTGTAAGATGCGATAACGTTTTTCGAGGCTTCCGTTGCGGGAACCGCTGAAAACGAATATAGTTAAAATTGAAATAAATAAAAGAAAAGAGGCTTTCTATGTTACAATATCCATCCAGAGCAGCGCTCAAAGAAAAAGCCCGGGATCAGATGTCCGGACATTACGGCAATGCGATCCTGTTGTCCATCTGCCGCGGTTTGATCGTATTTTCTCTCAGTTTTGCCGTCAGCATGACCTTTTCCATGATTGTTACCGTAAGGGTTCTCATGGGGGAAAGCGGTGATACTTCCCTGACGGAATATCTCCTGCTGATCGCCTGCACCACTCTGCTGTCCATCTTCGCCGGAGTATTCCAGACAGGTATTACTTTGTTCTATCTGAATACCGCCTGCAGCAGACCCGCTACTGTAGCGAATCTGTTCTACGGCTTCCAGTATTTATTTAAAAAATCATTGGGGATCTCCGCAGTATTGATCCTGCTGAATACGTTATGTACCCTTCCGTTTGATATCTGCTATTTTCTTCTGCGGTCAGGAAAAGGGTATGATGCCGTTACCATGGCAATCCTGTGTATTGTGCTCATGATCATCGGTATGTGTATTTATGTTCCGCTGGCTTTGGGCTTGTCCCAGTCCTACTACCTGTTACTGGATTTTCCCCGGTACAGTGCTGCGGAACTGATGAAATTAAGCTTCCGCATTATGAAGGGGCATAAATGGGAGCTGTTCTGTCTACAGTTGAGCTTCCTGCCGTTGGGACTGTTATGCCTGCTGAGCTTCGGTATCGGAACGTTGTGGCTGGTGCCTTATATGAACATGACCCAGACCTTGTATTTCCTGGATCTGATGCAGGGCGAACACCGTTAACGAAAGTGCTGTGCCGGTTCATAGCTGTATTAGCTTCATTGCATACAAATAAAAACACATTCCCGGGGCATCTGCCTTTCGGAATGTGTTTTTATTTGTCATCTTATCAGTTCTCTGTATTCTTCTTATCTCCCTGTACGCTGATCCATTTCAGATAGCCGTTGATGAAGATATCCAGTCCGCCGTCCAGCACTGCGTCCACGTTGCCGGTCTCCACATCGGTACGATGATCCTTAACCAGCGTGTAAGGTTGTAATACATAGGAACGAATCTGGTTACCCCAGCCGATCTCCTTGACCTCACCACGGATGTCCGACAGTTTCTCTACATTTGCTTCCTGCTTCAGCAGATACAGTTTGGCTTTCAGCATCTGCATCGCCTTATCTTTATTCTGGAACTGGCTTCGTTCATTCTGACACTGTACCACGGTTCCCGTAGGAATATGCGTGATACGGATGGCAGAGGAGGTCTTGTTAATATGCTGACCACCGGCGCCACTGCTTCGATAAGTATCGATACGCAGATCCTTCTCATCGATCTCTACATCTAGATCTTCCTCAATATCCGGCATAACATCCAGAGATACAAAGGATGTCTGACGCTTGCCCTGTGCATTAAATGGGGAAATACGCACCAGACGGTGTACTCCCTTCTCGGACTTCAGATAACCGTAAGCATTCAGACCGTTGACCTGGAAAGTCACCGACTTGATTCCAGCCTCATCGCCATCGAGATAGTCCAGTACCTCGATGGTAAAGCCCTTGCGCTCCGCCCAGCGGGTGTACATACGATACAGCATACCGCACCAGTCACAGCTCTCGGTACCGCCGGCACCGGCATTGAGCTTTAATATCGCATTGTTTTTGTCATATTCTCCGGACAGCAGGGTACTGATCCGCAGTTCATCAAACTCCTTAATAAATTCATCCAGTTCCCCGCGGATCTCGGGAATCAGAGACTCGTCGTTCTCCTCATATCCCATATCGATCAGGGTCAGGATATCATCATACTGTGTGGAAAGCTTATCGCACTCTCCCACGGTATCTTTCAGGTTCTTCAGTTCTTTCATTTTCTGGTTGGAACGCTCCGGGTCATCCCAAAATCCGGGAGCCTCCATCTCACGTTCCATTTCTTCGATTCGCTTTGCCTTGTTAGCAAGGTCAAAGTGAATCCCTCACTTCCGCTAAAGGTGTTTCGTAGGACAGAATTTCTGTCTTCATCTGATCTAATTCAACCACTTAACGTCACCCACTTTCTTATTCTGGTATTTTTTATTATTATGATGCCGGGGGCAAAAAACGCCGACTTTGATACCCAGGTATCTTAACCGTCTGTCTGCGCTGCCGCACCGTCTTCAGACTGTTGTCAGAAAGCATCAGGCTTTCCGTCCGCAACAGTTCTTGTATTTTTTACCGCTTCCGCAGGGACAGGGATCATTGGGGTAAATTTTAGCGTTTTCACGCTTTACGGGTCCCTTCGGCAGGGAATCATCCTTATTGGTACCGGTAATCTGTGCCTGCTGCTCACGTTCTACCTTCTGCTCAATCTTGATATGGAACAGAAGTCTGACGGTCTCTTCGCGGATGTTCTGGGTCATCTCATCGAACATCTCGTAACCGCTCATCTTGTACTCTACCAGCGGATCTCTCTGTCCGTAAGCCTGTAAGCCTACGCCCTGTCGCAGCTGTTCCATGTCGTCGATGTGATCCATCCACTTACGGTCAATGACCTTGAGCAGAACCACACGCTCCAGCTCACGGATTGCTTCGGGTTCGGGGAACTCGGCTTCTTTTGCTTCGTAGAGCTTCACAGCTTCTTCTTTTAACTGCTGCTTCAGACTGTTCTTCTTAGGCTTCTTCACGCGCTCCGGTGTCAGAGGCTGTAAAGGAATTGTAGGAATCAGCAGGGCATTCAACTCATTGAAATCCCACTCGGATACATCCGCATCATCATTGATACAGATATCTACACAGTTCTCGGTAATGTCGGTAATCATCTTGTAGATCACGTCACGCATGCTTTCGCCGTTCAGTACCTTCAGACGCTCTTCGTAGATGATCTCTCTCTGCTCACTCATGACACGGTCATACTCCAACAGATTCTTACGGATACCGTAGTTGTTGCTCTCGATCTTCTTCTGAGCGGATTCGATGGCATTGGTCAGTGCCTTATGCTCGATCTCCTGTCCCTCGGGGATACCCAGGGTATTGAACATGCTGATCAGACGTTCGGAACCGAACAATCTCATCAGATCGTCCTCCAGGGAAATATAGAACTTGGATTCACCGGGATCTCCCTGACGTCCGGAACGACCACGCAGCTGGTTATCAATACGTCTGGACTCGTGACGCTCGGTACCGATGATCTTCAGTCCGCCGGCTGCTCTTGCCTCGTCATCCAGCTTGATATCCGTACCACGACCTGCCATGTTGGTAGCAATGGTTACGGCGCCGTGTACACCGGCATCCGCTACGATCTCCGCTTCCAGTTCGTGGAATTTCGCATTCAGGACTTTGTGCTGGATGCCGCGCTTGGTCAGCATTCTGCTCAGCTCCTCACTGGCCTCGATGGTAATGGTACCTACCAATACGGGCTGTCCGGTTGCATGTGCTTCCTCTACCGCATTCACGATAGCGTTCAGCTTCTCTCTCTTTGTCTTATATACGGCATCCTGCAGATCCTTACGGATAACGGGACGGTTCGTGGGAATGACTACAACGTCCATGCCATAGATCTCACGGAACTCGGTCTCCTCTGTCTGAGCCGTACCGGTCATACCACATTTTTTATCAAATAAGTTAAAGAAGTTCTGGAAAGTAATAGACGCCAGGGTCTTACTCTCTCTCTTCACCTTTACATGCTCTTTTGCTTCGATGGCCTGATGCAGACCGTCGGAATAACGACGTCCCGGCATGATACGTCCGGTAAATTCATCAACGATCAGCACCTGATCGTCCTTTACCACATAATCCTTATCACGGAACATCAGATTGTGGGCCCGCAGTGCCAGGATGATATTGTGCTGGATCTCCAGATTCTCGGGATCCGCAAAGTTATCGATATGGAAGAACTTCTCAACCTTTTCCATACCTGCGGCGGTCAGGTTGATGATCTTATCCTTCTCGTTAACGACAAAGTCTCCGTTCTCTTCCTGTACCACACCCATGATGGCATCCATCTTGGTCAGTTCCTGTACATCGTCACCACGCTTCATCTGACGTGCCAGCAGATCGCACATTTCATACAGTGCTGTCGACTTACCGCTCTGTCCGGAAATGATCAGAGGGGTTCTCGCTTCATCGATCAATACGGAGT